>ERZ773147.3636-NODE-3636-length-11532-cov-4.275333_pt1 | contig 11532 bp, 7 predicted proteins | sample MGYA00580851_ERZ773147 | MGnify/ENA primary metagenome ERZ773147 (study PRJEB29015, sample SAMEA2737818) | human gut metagenome | biome: human gut; feature: human-associated habitat; material: faeces | place: China | collected 2012 ... | reverse complement strand
CCTGCGTATCGGCAATGATCCGCGTGCCCGCTTCGACTTCCATCAGAAATTTTTCGGAAACGCCGCTCTTTTTGGCCAGCTGCTTGTGACTCCAACCGGCGCGCAGGCGTTCCTGCTTGATTGTATCGCCAAGACGTGACATCGGGTTCATCCTCCTTATGGATGGTGTTTTGGTTATTATACTATTTTTTCCGGGAAACGCAAAGTCCGCGCTCCGTTTCGATCGGTTGATTCGGGAGTTTTTTCTTAAATTTTCGCAAACCCTTTATTCCTGCGCGCGAATTGTGCTATAATAAGGTTGTTAAAACCGTATCACTTTACCTAAGGAGGATACACACATGCAGTTTTCCCGTGAAGTGGAAGAAATGGTCTGTGTGAAGAAGGGACCCAACCACGGTCCCGCACCCATCCCCGAAGAGGGCAAATGGGTACAGGCCAAGGAGATTGTGGATATTTCCGGCCTGACGCACGGCATCGGCTGGTGTGCGCCGCAGCAGGGCGCATGTAAGCTGACCCTGAATGTCAAGAAGGGCATCATTGAAGAAGCGCTGGTGGAGACCATCGGCTGCTCCGGTATGACCCATTCCGCCGCTATGGCCAGTGAAATTCTGCCCGGCAAAACCATTCTGGAAGCGCTGAACACCGACCTGGTGTGCGACGCTATCAACACCGCCATGCGCGAGCTGTTCCTGCAGATCGTCTACGGCCGCACCCAGTCCGCCTTCTCCGACGACGGTCTGGTTATCGGCGCGGGTCTGGAAGACCTGGGCAAGGGCCTGCGCAGCCAGGTCGGCACCATGTACGGCACCAAGCTGAAGGGCACCCGTTATCTGGAAATGGCCGAAGGCTATGTGCTCAAGCTGGCGCTGGACAAGGACGATCAGGTCTGCGGCTACCAGTTCCTGTCTCTGGGCAAGATGATGGACGCCATCAAGAAGGGCATGAGCCCGAACGAAGCCTACGAGAAGAACGTGGGCACCTATGGCCGCTTCAAGGCGGAAGACGGCGCCGTCGCTTGGATCGACCCGCGCAAGCAGTAATATAGGAGGTATGCTGAAATGGCTCTGTTTGAAAACTACGAAGGACGCATGCCTCAGCTCCAGCCTGTTCTGGAAAAGTACGGCTTCAAGGATTTTGATGAGCTGAAGGCTTACAACAACAGCAAGGGCGTTGACGCTTATAAGATTGTCGAAGGCATTCAGCCCATCTGCTTCGAGAACGCGAAGTGGGCTTACGAGCTGGGCGCTGCCATCGCGCTGAAGAAGGGCGTTAAGACCGCTGCGGAAGCGGCCACCTGCATCGGCGAAGGTCTGCAGGCGTTCTGCATTCCCGGTTCCGTCGCTGACCAGCGTCAGGTTGGTCTGGGTCACGGCAATCTGGGCGCGATGCTGCTGGACGAGAAGACCGAGTGCTTCGCGTTCCTCGCTGGCCACGAATCCTTTGCTGCCGCGGAAGGCGCTATCGGCATTGCCCGCAATGCCAACAAGGTTCGCAAGAACCCCCTGCGCGTCATCCTGAACGGTCTGGGCAAGGACGCTGCCATGATCATCAGCCGCATCAACGGCTTCACCTATGTGCAGACCAAGTATGACTACCTGTCTGCTGACGTGAAGGAAGACCATGCGCTGACGGTCGTCAAGGAAGTCGCCTATTCCAACGGCGAACGCTCCAAGGTCAAGTGCTACGGCGCTGATGACGTCCGCGAAGGCGTCGCCATCATGTGGCACGAGGGCGTTGGCGTGTCCATCACGGGCAACTCCACCAACCCCACCCGCTTCCAGCACCCCGTTGCCGGCACCTACAAGAAGGAAATGATCGAAGCCGGCAAGAAGTACTTCTCCGTTGCTTCCGGCGGCGGCACGGGCCGTACCCTGCACCCCGACAACATGGCGGCTGGCCCTGCCTCCTACGGCATGACCGACACCATGGGTCGTATGCACTCTGACGCGCAGTTTGCTGGCTCCTCCTCCGTGCCCGCGCACGTTGAGATGATGGGTCTGATCGGCATGGGCAACAACCCGATGGTCGGCGCGACCGTCGCGGTGGCTGTCGCTGTCGAAGAAGCGCAGAAGAACGCGTAATTTGCTTGCTTCCAAGAACCTTCCGTTTCGGCGGAGGGTTCTTTTCTTTGTGGAAAAAGGCGTTTTCGGCAGGCATGTAGATGAACGAACGGTTTCCGCCATTTTTCCCTGCATTTTTGCCGTTTTTCCGCACATTCCGCCCTCCCTCGCCCTTGCGTCCCGTCCGGCAATCTGATAGAATAAAGTATTCTCTGCTTCCGAAAGGATTGATTCACCCATGTTCTTTGATACGATTGCCGCCATCAACAAGGTCGTCAACGATTTCGTCTGGGGTGTGCCGGCGATGGTCTGCATTATCGGCGTTGGGCTGCTGCTCAGCGTCCGCACGGGCTTTTTGCAAATCCGCAAATTCCCCTTCGCGCTCAAAACCACCATCGGGCGCATGTTCCACAAGAAGGAAGCGTCGGACGGCGCGATGACCCCGTTCCAAGCCGTCTGCACCGCGCTGGCGGGCACGGTCGGCACGGGCAATATCGCAGGTGTCGCGGGCGCAATCGCCATCGGCGGGCCGGGCGCGGTGTTCTGGATGTGGTGCTCAGCGCTGCTGGGCATGTGCACGAAATACGCCGAAGTCACCCTCGCCGTCCACTACCGCGAACGCAGCGCCACCGGCGAGTGGATCGGCGGGCCGATGTACTACATCAAGAACGGGCTGGGCAAGCGCTGGCAGTGGCTCGCCATCCTCTACGCACTGTTCGGCACGCTGACCGTCTTCGGCACAGGCAACGCGACGCAGGTCAACACCATCACGACGGCGATTAACACGTCGCTGACGCAATTCCACCTCGTCAGCGACGCTTTCGTGCCGACGCTCAACCTCATCATCGGCATTTTCTGCGCGATGCTGGTGGCCATGGTGCTGCTGGGCGGCATCAAGCGCATCGGCAGCGTGAGCGAAAAGCTGGTGCCCTTCATGGCGCTGTTCTACGTCGTGCTGGGCATCGGCGTGGTGCTGCTGAATCTTGAACGGCTGCCGGGCGTGCTTCAGTCCATCTTCGAGGGCGCGTTCAAACCGGCGGCGTTCACGGGCGGCATCATCGGCAGCCTGTTCGTAAGTATGCAAAAGGGCGTTTCGCGCGGCATCTTCTCCAACGAGGCGGGTCTGGGCACGGGTTCGATTGCCCACGCCTGCGCCGACACGCAGAAGCCCGTCACGCAGGGCATGTTCGGCATCTTCGAGGTGTTTGCGGACACGATTATCATCTGCACGCTGACGGCGCTTGTCATCCTGTGCAGCGGCACGCCGGTGACCTACGGCGTGGCAGCGGGCGCGGAGCTGACGATTTCCGGCTTCACGACGACATACGGCAGCTGGTCGTCGATTTTCACGGCGGTAGCGCTGTGCTGCTTCGCGTTCTCAACGATTATCGGCTGGGGGCTGTACGGCTCACGCTTTGTGCAATTCCTGTTTAGGAGCAACAAGGTCGTCCGCCCGTTCCTCGTGATTTACTCGTTCGTGTCGATTCTCGGCGCAACGCTCGATTTGGGGCTGCTCTGGGACATTGCGGACACCTTCAACGGGCTGATGAGCATCCCGAACCTGATTGCGCTGCTGCTGCTGTCGGGGATGGTCGTGAAGCTCACGAAGGAGCATTTTCCGGGGAAAGGTGCAGTTCGGAAAACAGGCGAATAATGCAAAACGGTGCTTCCCGTGTGTGATGGGAAGCACCGTTATTTTCTCTGCGCTTGCACAAAGGAAGGGAGGAGAAACTCCTTCCGGAATCTCCCCTCCCACAGTGCATCGTATTACTCAACCGTCAGGTTCGCCGTCATGCCGCCCACGGTGATCACATGCTCGCCGGCATCGAGGGTCAGCGGGATGGTCACAACGCGGAAGCTGCCAGCAGACACAGCGATCATCTTCGTCGCTGCCAGTTCGCCATCCACCAGCACTTCGACATTGATATAGCCGTCAGCGCCGTTGTTTTCTGCAATGAAGTTGATTTCAAAGGTCTCGCCCGCCTTGGCCAGGTTGAGAACCTTTGTCGCCATTCTGGTGCCGGAAGACGTCTCTTCGCTGACTTCACGGACACCCTGCGGCGCAATCAGCGTGTTGCAGGTAATGTCAGCAGGCTGGTCGTAGCGCATACCGAAGTGCGCAGGATACATCACGTCGCCGAGATTCGTGGGCAGGTCAGCAGTCGGGTTATTGCGAACCACCGCTGCCATGTACAGGCGAGTCTTGGTATCCACGCCAGTGTCAAACTGCAGCTCGCCCCAATCCAGTTCAGCATCTTCGCTCGTCCATGCCATCTCGAACACGGTCTTGCCGCTGGGGGCCTTCACACCGTAGAGCATATCCGCCAGCACGGACGGCAGCGTCTTGTGATAGAAGTTGCCCATAGAAGAACCGTGGTCAGGTGTGCAGTCATAGGTCAGGAACAGCACCGCCGCACTGCTGTTCACCGCATAGGCATCAGGCTCGTTGGAAACGCCGCCGTCGTAGCAGAGGACAACGGGCTTTTCGGCATCCGCAGCATCCTCAAACAGCAGCTCCGTCGCATCGTCCATCGCGGTCACATGGGCAATAATCACGTCTGCGTCTTCCATGTTGTCCACCACCGTCGCATACGCGGCAATGGCTTCCTTATCCATGGCAACCGTGTCCTTGCTTGTCCCCGCAACATACACCTTCTGCTCTGCCTTGAGCGGCAGAATGTTATCATTCTTCAGCAGGACGGTGGATTCGGTCTGGAGCTGGATTTCCATGGCGTTCATTTCGGCAGTGCGCGCACGATAAACGTCTTCAATCGTCGTCATGTCGAACGCCTGCGCCTTGTATTCGTCAGAGGCGCACAGTTCCAGCGCGTCTTCAAGGTTGCCGTAGGGATCTTCAAACAGACCCAGTTCAAACTTGTTGCGCAGCACACGCTTGGCGTGCTTATCAATCGTTTCCTGCGTCAGGTTGCCCAGTTCCAGCTGTTCCTTCACAGCGTTGGGCCACATGGGCTGCATCATGCCGGGATAACGGGCGATAACCGCGTCGTAATCCACAGGCACATCGTCTTCCACCATGAAGAAGCAGCCAACCTGATCAACGTCCGCGTTGAAGATGGTCGCATACAGTTCGCCGACAGAAGCAGTACTCAGGTCAAGTCCTTCAGGCGTCGTGCCGGAAGCAGAAGGAACCTGCATCCACATCGGCCAGTCGGTCACGACACAGCCATCATAGCCCAGCTGCTGGCGCAGCACCGCCATGGACTCGGAGTCGTAGCAGACATTGCAGTCATTGAGGAACTTGCCGTTGTTCAGCATGATCCAGCCGGAGCCGTTGTCGATGACAGCGCTCTTCCAGCCAACCAGCCACGAATCCACCAGATTCGCGGGAGACTTCGCATTGAAGTAGTTGGAGCGGCCGCCGCGCGCCACAAAGTGCTTCGTGCAGGCATTCACGCCGTTTTCTTCATACGCCTTGGTTTCGATGCCGACCATCTTGGCGATGTAGTTCACATCGTCGCCGTACCACGAGCCGATTTCCACGCCATAGGAATGGAACGGCACATGGAAGCCGATGGCGCGCTCTTCCTTCGCGTACTGTGCAACAAGGTTGTACAGCAGTTCCGGGTCATGCGCAATGCCAACCGCGTAGTTCGGCATGTTGACCATGCCAGCCCATGTGTTGTAGCTGCGGTCGCAGGACAGCACAACCGGAATGCCCAGACGTGCCGTTTCCGCGATTTCCTGGAACGCATTGTTTTCATAAATCAGCGTTTCCGGGGTACCATTGACGTTGTGCAGGTACGTCGTCACGTTATCGCTGATGATGGAGTGATACATCGGAACGTAGCAGCTGCCATCAGCGGCGGTATATGTAGGTTCGTTGGAATAGAGCCATTCCTCCGTGTAGGGATACATGCTGGTGAACGTACCGCCGGTAGAGGCGTGCCACAGCAGACCGATTTCCTCATCCAGCGTCATCTGGCTGAGCAGATCGTCCACGCGCGCGTCCACAGGCTGCCGCCAGTCTTCGTACACGTCCAGCGTGCCGTTGCCGTTCAAATCCTTGAACTTCAGTCCATCGACCTCGATGACGTTCTTCACATGCGCTTCCAGCGCCACCTGCCCTGTCGCCTCATCCGCCGGAACGATGACTTCGTTCACGGCATAGGGTTTGGTGAAGGTATGAGGATCAACGACTTCCCCGCCTCCACCGTTGTTAAAGTACTGCTGTTCCGCAGCCGCGATCCCGCTGAGCATCATTGCCAGCGTCATCACGAAAGACAGTGCCCTTGAGAACTTTTTCATACCGTTTTCTCCTTCCCATAGTTCCCGCATTGCATTGCCAACCGACGTAAGGCAATCGCCTTATTGATTTCATTATACCGCCGCAGCCAAAAAGAAGCTATGGAAAATCCAATCCTCACTTTTGTAAATTTCAGCACAAACTTTTACTCCAGTTTCGGCATGAATATACAAAGCGCATCAAAGTGCACAAGAAGCGCCCGGTGCTGTTTTTCTCGCACCGGGCGCATTCTCATGCTGTTATTCCTTCTCCACCGCCATGGCGACGAGCTTCTGACTCCGCTTCAGGAACGCCGTAATCTCGTCCGCTTCCAGCGGCTGGGCGCTCATGCGCGCCAAATCGTAAATCTGCTGGCAAAGCAGCTGCGTCGTCTCGTTCTCCGGGTCGCGTGCCGCCAGTTCCTGAATCGCCTTGTTGCGGCGGTTCAGCACGAGCGTGAAGCGGTCGGGCATGTCGAACGACTGACCATACAGGCGGCTCATTTCCTTCATGCGGCGAATCTGCTCGTCCTCGGTGACCATCGCAGGCAGCTCCGCGTCGGACAGGCTCTGCAGGTTCACGGGCAGGTCATCCTTGCCCAGCGCCTTGCGGAACATCGCCTGAATCGTCTCCTGATTCAGCTCCTTGCCCTCTTCGGAATCTTCCAGCAGGCCGGACACGTCCGCGTCCACACGCGCGAAGGTCAAGCCTTCCTCGCCGCCGGAATATTCCATGAAGGACTGGAAGTTGCCGTCGATGATGTGATCCATCACAACAACATCAATGCCGCGGTTGGTGTACAGCGCGACGCTCGCCGCCTGACGCTTCGGGTCGTTGGTGTAGTAGACCTTCTTGTCCGCCTTGTCGGCGTTGCCGGTCTTGTACTCTTCCAGCGTCAGATAGCGGCCATCGGTGGTCTTGTAGAGAATCGCCTTCTTGACCTGCTCGTAGAACTTCTGGTCACGCATCGCGCCGAACTTGACGAAGGGCGCAATGTCGTCCCAGTATTTCTGATACGTCTCGCGCTCGGTGTTGAACAGCCCGCAGAGCTTATCCGCCACCTTCTTGGTGATGTGCGCAGACAGCTTCTTGACTGTGCCGTCGTTTTGCAGGAAGGAACGGCTGACGTTCAGCGGCAGGTCAGGGCAGTCGATAACGCCCTTCAAAAGCGTCAGGAATTCCGGAATGACTTCCTTCACGTTGTCCGCCACGAACACCTGACCCGCGAACAGCTTCACCTGACCTTCGTACTTGCCGAAATCGTTGCGGAGTTTCGGGAAATACAGGATGCCCTTGAGGTTGAAGGGGTAATCGACGTTCAGATGCACCCAGAACAGCGGATCTTCCCAGCCAAACATCTTGTGATAGAAGTCGATGTACTCCTTGTCCTCGCACTCGCTCGGCTTTTTCAGCCACAGCGGCTTGGTGTCGTTAATCAGGCTCGGCTTGGGTTCATCGACGACCTTGCGCTTCTTGGGCGTGCCGTCCTCGTTGGTTTCGCCGGGGATTTCTTCCTCGCGCTCCACCGGCTTGGCGTTTGCATCCATCAGGTAAATCGGATACGCCATGTAGCCGCAGTAGCGGGTCAGCACTTCGCGGACGCGGTAGAGTTCGAGGAACTCCTTCTCTTCATCGGAGATATGGAGGATAATCGACGTGCCGTGCGTTGTGCGGTGACCTTCGCTGATGGCGAAGTCCATGCCGTCCTTGGATTCCCAATGCACCGGCTCCGCACCCTCCTGACAGGACAGCGTTTCGATTTCGACGTTCTCAGACACCATGAACACGCTGTAAAAGCCCAGCCCGAAGTGGCCGATAATGTCGCCTTTCTTTTCGTCGCCCTCGAACTTCTTCATAAACTCGGACGCGCCGGAGAATGCGACCTGATTGATATAGCGCTTCACCTCGTCCTCGGTCATGCCGATGCCGGTGTCGCTGATGGTCAGGGTCTTGTTCTCCTTGTCCACCGTGACCATGACGGACATTTCGCTCTCGTCATCCGGATTCGTCATGCGATACTTCGTGATGGCGTCGTAGCCGTTGCTGACCACCTCGCGCAGGAAAATGTCCTTATCGGAATACAGCCAGCGCTTAATGACCGGCATAATATTTTGGGCATCAATCGACACAGAGCCCTTTTCCATTTCAATCGCCATACATCATTCCTCCTCGGAAAATAAACGGTAATAATTGTTGCAGTCTTTCTGACCGCTGGATGTATTGTAGCACGATTTCCATCGAAATGCAAGCGAAAATTAGCACTCAACGTAAAAGAGTGCTAACAATTTTCAGATTGTTCACTTTTTTCGCCCGCGAAACCCTCCCCCTTGCGCGTGAGATCCCCCCGTTCCCCTTGCAAACCCGCGCGCAATACGGTATAATAGATGAAACAACTTTTATGCCAAAGGAGCTGACGAACCCATGTCCGCGATTCATGAGCATGTCCTGCAAAACGGCATGACGCTTTTGTGCTGGCCGCAGCGCCACCTGCACGGTCTGGAATTCGGGCTGTATTTGAAGGGCGGACCGCTGTACGAAACGGAAGAGACACAGGGCATCAGCAATCTGCTGGAACACCTGTGCTTCCGCGGGCTGGGCGGACTGAACCGCGAAGGATTGCTGCGCGAACTGAACCGCTTCGGCACGAACCTCGATGCCGCGACGTATGCCGAAGGGCTGGTGTTCCGCCTGAAATGCCTGCCGCGCTTCTTTGACGCGGCGCTGGAATACTTCCTGCGCTTTTTCGCGAATGTACCGTGGACGCCGGAGCAGATTGCCGCCGAGAAGGAAGTCGTCCTGCGCCAATTGGAAGCGGACGGCGATGGCGATCTGTTCGACCGCGCGGCGTGCGATTTCCGCAAGACCGAGAACGGCGCATTCCCCCCGCTGGGCACGCCGGAGAGCCTGATGGCGCTGACCGAAGCGGACATTCAGCTTTGGCAGGAGATGATTTTCCAGCCGCAGAACGCCTGTCTGGTCATGACGGGCAATTTCTCCGACGGCATGGAGCTCGCCGCCATCGAAGCGCTGAGCGAGCTGCGCAACACGACCGCCCAGCCGCCGTTCACGCAGTCGCTGCCCATCGGCTTCTGTATGCGCGACGAGCAGAGTGATTTGCTGGAAGAGGTCGAAAGCGATTTTGCGAGCGTTCAGCTGGCATTCGACGTAGATAGCGAGCAGGTCTACCCCGTCGCGGCGGAGGTTCTCAGCACCATCACCGCCGGGAACGACGACAGTATGCTCTTTCAGGCCTTGCGCGAGGAGCAGGCACTCGTTGCGGAAATTGAGTCGCAAATCAGCCGCGTCGGGCAATTCAGCCGCCTTGTCATCCGCTATGACGTGCGGTCGGAATGGCTGAAAGACACGCTGACAAAGGTCTTTGCCTATCTGCACCGGCTGACGATGTACGTCCGCCCCGCGCGATTGAATCAGCTGCGGACGCAGTTCACCACCAACAACGCCATGCTGACCGATGACACTGCCGCGCTGAACGACCGTCTCGGCTGGGCGTGGATGAGCGGCGACACGGCACAGGCGGATTTGGATGCTGCCGCCGCGCAGTACAACGAGCTGACCGCCGAGGAGCTGCTGGACGCGGCGCAGACCGTTTTCCGCCCGGAAAACCTGACGATTGCCGTGCAGTACGACCCGGAGACAGTCGGCGATTTGCGCCCGCTGCTGCAAAAGCTGCGCGAAACGCTGTAAGGAGCGACCCATGCCCTCTCAAATTTACGAGATTCTCTCCCTGATGATGCGCTACTGGTTCGCTGCGCTGGGGGTGCTGATTGTCCTGCGCGCGTTCTGGTGGCTCTGGAAGGATCACCGAAGCCGCGAGAAAAAGCGGCGTTCCCTGCCGGATGCGGGCAGCATCGGGGAATTTGTGGTCGAAAGCGACTGCGCCGCACTCCCGCAGGATACGCTGCTGCCTGTCCCGGCGGACGGGACGCTGGGCAGCGTGCGGAGCTGCGACATTGTTGTCCCTGCGCGCGGCGTATCCCCCCGGCATCTGGATGTGATGTTCCGCAACGGATATGGGCTGTATATCATCCCGTGGCGCGGGTGCAGCTGCATTGTCGATGGGGAGACGGTGGCGAACCGGCGGGATGGAATGGCGCATCCGCTGCAGCATAACAGCATTTTGGAGGTTGGACAAGCGAGATTGCGGCTGCGCGTGTTTGCGGGACTGGATGTGGAGGATGTGCGCGCCTACGCCGAACGGCGCGAGGATGAGGATGATGAGCAGGAAAATCCCCAATACCCCGATTGATGGAAAAAGCGCTCAACAAAGGGCGCAGGCAGCGAAGCGTCCCTGCCAGTAACTAAAAAGCCTTCCAATACAATTCTACTAACATGGGTGTACATCCGAAGGAGTCCAGAGGGCGATCGGAAAGCCCTCTGGAAGCTACTCTTTTTTACCATTACAATAGGAAAGTCAACTCTGGCAGTGCAAAAAGCTCATTAACTTTTTATTGTTGCAGAGGGATTTCGCGCCTGCGGGCGCGACCAAAGGGCATGAAAACAAACGAAGTTTGCGATCGCCCTTTGGAAACCTTCGAGTGCACACTACCATACTTGTATTGGCGTGTTGCTTATTTTTATGATTACAAAACGCTTTCCGCACAATACCTTTCTATGATAATCAGATTTTCGCGCCAGAAGGCGCCTATTTCAATTTTTGCGAGGTGATTTCCTTGGCGCGTGACCGCCAGCGCGGGCGTGAAAAGCTGAAAGACCCCGGCCGCTCTTTGTCGCGGGCGGTCTCGATTTTCTACATCAGCGCATTCTGCCTTCTCTTCCTGCGCGATTTCCAATGGCAGGCGCTCGCACTCGCCGTCGCCGTACCGCTGGCGGGCGCGTTCACGACTGGCTTCCTGCCGCGGCTCTTCCCGGTGGATAAGCTGCTGCTGTCGCTGACCAACTTCCTGTGCGCGCTGGGGCTGCTCGTCCTCTACGACACCAACCCAACGTATGCCTACCACCAGTCCATCTACTATTTTGTCGGGCTGGCAGCGATGGTCGTGTGCATCTACCTCATCCGCGTCGGGCGCAGCTTCCGGCTGCTCGTGTGGCCGATGATGCTGCTCTCGCTCGTGCTGCAGCTCGGCACGAGCCTCATCGGCGAGCTGCCCGTGCCGAACAACGACGCCGTGACCGGCCTCGCCCGGACGGACTACAAGCGCATGATCGCCGTCGCGGTGCTCATGGCGCCGCTCGTGGAGGAGTGCCTGT
>ERZ773147.3634-NODE-3634-length-11546-cov-5.553564_pt1 | contig 11546 bp, 4 predicted proteins | sample MGYA00580851_ERZ773147 | MGnify/ENA primary metagenome ERZ773147 (study PRJEB29015, sample SAMEA2737818) | human gut metagenome | biome: human gut; feature: human-associated habitat; material: faeces | place: China | collected 2012 ... | reverse complement strand
CACCGCAAACACCGCTTGGTGGCCGACCGCCAACGAGTATGTGAACGGCTGGGGCAGCGTTGACGGCGTGACCTGGGATCAGACCAACGATACCATCACCTACACTGGTGTATCTCTGGTCAAGGATACCGATACCACCAATGATTATCAGTTTGGTTACTTCGATATCCATGTCAACGGCAGCGACTACGGTGTTGCACAGAACCCCTACACTATCACCAACACCACTAAGGGCGGCGACGGCTTCGACCTGTCTTGGGCTGTTGACAGCAACGGAACGCCTGTCAATCTGACGCACATCACAAAGGTTCGTGTTTACACCGCTGCGGCGCTGACCAGCGATGGTACGGCGTTTACGACCCCCAGCATCTTCGGCGAAACTTCTGCCGAGTTCTGCGGGCTGTTTAAGGCAACTGGTACCGGTTCTGGTGCAGCAACAACGAGCCTGAAAATTGCTAAGGGCTTTGCATCGTACAACCTTAGCGACACGAGCATTACTCCAGTAGCTGCGGGTGATTGGAAAGTTACCTCCAGTGCAGAACACGTCTATATCAATGGTGTGGCGGTTACTGGCGCAGCAAGCGGATATACCCTCAGTGTCGTGTCTGGGCAGCTTTACCAGATCATCACACAGAACGGAACAGAAGCTCCGATTGTTGCCGTTGTTAAAGGTAAATAAACATTTCAAATGAAACTAAAAACTTCTACGAATACGTGGTGTGCGGCATATGCCGCACACCACCGTTTTTTTTCGCTCATTTTGGCACTTGTTTTACTGTTCTCTGCAGTAGGGTCAGTGCTTGCAACAGACAATAATCAAGTAAATCTAACTGCTGACTTTTTTTCGCAAGGCACACTAGCTGGTTCTTGTAATTTTACGCCAGCGGCGTTTGCCGGAATGATTGAAACACCTACATCAGGCTGGCCCGTGTATCTTCTCCAAATCAATGGCGGAAATGAACTAAAACGAACGGCCGCAGGTAGCTGTTATGTTGGTTTTGATACAGGGGCCGAGTGGGAATCACGACAGACAATCACTCGCGCAGAGAGTAACTCCGTTTACAGTGCAGCGACTACTAATTATACCAATGCCGTAGCCAGTAATGCATTATCACTGAATACTAATCTATCTGATGATGCAAAGTGCTTGCTTTTCTTTGTTGCAGATGACAGCATGGAAAACATCGGGTATCTTCTCATTGAATGGTGTATTGCAGATACGGTTGATAAAACCGAATTAACTGCCGCATTGAATCAGACTCTTCCGACTAATTGTTACACCAACAATGACCGCTGGAACGGCAAAACGCCAAGCACCAACAAAGTCGGATTTTGGGCTGAAATGCAGGCGGTTATCACTGCGGCGCAGGCTGTCTATGATAATGAGAATGCAACGCAGACAGAGGTTGATGCTGCAACTGCTTCACTGGATACCGCCAATGAAAACAGTGCGCTGTCAAAGGCAATCGCCAACCTGATCCCGGAAACAGAGGTCAACGCGACGGTCCTGTACGAAGCTGTGCAGGATGCCACAGCCAAGAGCGAAAGTCAGTACACCGCAGCAACGTGGACGCCGTTTGCCGAATCAAAGGCAGCGGCAGAGACAATGCTGACTGACCTCTATGACGCGGAAACGCGAGAAGCGACCGAGCGGAACTGGGGTCCGAAGCATGAAGGAACGCCCGGCGACGACGCGATCACGCAGAGCAAGGTCGACGCAGCTGCGACTGCGCTGACGCAGGCGCAGGGCAACCTGTGTCTTGCTTTGAGCTACGGCGAATCGCAGGATAAGGTGGCGCTTGTGTCCAAGCTCCTTCCGAAGCTGATTGCGCAGGCAAGCCGCGCAGCCGAAGCGGACTACACCGCAGAGAGCTGGGCTTCGTTCCAGACGGCATTGATTGCGGCAAACGCAGCGACCGCGCCGACGCTCACCGGAACGTGGGCAGACAAAGCGGCAGCTGCGGCCTATCAGAAAGTCTATGACGATCTGTATGACGCATACTACTATCGTCTTGTTACAGCAAACAAATTTACCGTTGATTTTGAAGTCACAGATAACAGCAACGCGCGCACCAACTCCCCAGCAACTGGCGTGCTGGAAAGTGCCGAGATGGATGCAGGCAGCACGCTTAACGATCTTGTGGCAAAGTACGCTGTTACAAAACACAGCAGCAAATACGCAGTTATGATTAACGGCGTACTCGTCGGAAAGAGCTATCTGATGCCGCGCTTTGAAGTTACGCTGAAAACTGGAAACCCCACGCTTCATCCCGGCGATCAGGTTTGTCTTATCCCGACGTTTGATCCGCGGTCGACTTTAGGCGCAACGCTGGGAACGATTGAAGCTGCACCGTGGCAGTACCTTGACTCGGTAAAGCAGACGAATTTCAAAACGGACGCGGACATCACCGCCGAAGCGGGCAAAGCCTTTACTGTCTCGGTCGAGGAAGCCTATGCCTATTTGGGCGCGTACACAGGCAGCAAAACGCCTGCATCCGGTATGACGCTGTTCCTCAGTGAGCCGCAGGCGGAGCGCGGCGGGAAGGTCACGACAACCAAGCTGTCTGCGGACGGCGCAGCAATCGTGACCGATGCCAACGGTAGCGCAAGCCTGACAGTTTACCGCGAGGGTTGGTATCTCCTGCAAGCCTACGACCTGACAGAAGACGAGATCGGCAACCAGCCAAACTACACCGATGAATGGTCGAAGGGTACCTACCACAGCGTCAACAGCGGCGCGTCGGTCTGGGTGCATATCACGGCATCCTCGAACCCCGCAGCTGTCAAGACCGCCCTGCAAAACAAGCTGGATCAGGTGTATCAGGCATATCCGGAATCCTACTTCCGTCCGGAGACGTGGACGGCGCTGAAAAACGCCTACACGACCGGCAAGAACAGGATTTCGAGCGCGGCTTCGACCGGCGACGCCTATGATGCACAGCAGACGGCGATCATCGCCATCCGGAAGTTGCAGGACGATACCACCGTGGAAAATGAGAAGAATCTCAAAACATTCCGCACCCTTCTGCACCAGCTTCCAGACGATGTTACGCTGATTACGTCCAGCGTGAAGCCCACGGTCGATGCGCTTCTGAGCTGCTACAACGGCATGAGCAGCTACCAGCGCTCGCAGATCACGGGCGAGGAGCTGGAGAAGTACAACGCGATCGCGGCTGCGGCTGGCGGCAATTTACCGGCAGAACAGAACTATACGCTGACGCTGAAGATCGAGGGCGATACGACCGAAGCGACCACAGCACTCAACAATATGGCGGCGTACTTCCGGGAGAATCCTGCCAAGCAGGATGCTGTTGGTGGTGCAACCGGACAGGGCGCAGAGTTACTGCCCGGATTTACGTTCCACAGCTATGTGAACCGTAGTACCGCAACAGTTACAGAAGCTGCACCGTTGACACAGATTCGTTTGCCGATTGATGTGGATTACATGGCTTATTACTATGTGAGAAACAGCGAAAGCCACACCGTAAGCGGCAACGGCTGGGAAATCAAGGACGAGGGACTATCTCTTTCTGATTACGGAAACCTTACATACAATGTTGACGGCGATTTGACTGTCAAAATTGGTGGAAAACCGTATGAGATCAAGAGTATTCGCTATCAGGGTATTGAAACTAGAAATGTAAGCACCGGCGCATACACGACGATGGACTACTCCACCTATCTTGGTAAGGATAGAGATTCCGTCAACATGCGCTTCGCAGATGCTTACGCGGCATTCACCATGCCCTATAAGAATGTCACGGTCACGATCACATGGGGTCCTGTCGCCACTGTCGCTGAAAAGCTGGCCACCGCAAAGGCGAACGCAATCAGCGTAGTTGACGCTGCCTACAATGATTACCTGTCCGACCCGTCGCAGTATGACGATGCGGGCAAGGCAGCACTCAAGGCCGCGCGCGACCAGTTCAAAAAGGCAATGGAAGCCGACGACCTCACCATCGAAGCTGTGAACACTGCGAAGTCCAAGGCACTTGCCGACATGGCATCTGTGCCGAAGATCGGCGAAACCCCGATCAGCGGCAAGGCCAGCTTTGACTCCGGCACGAAAGTTGGCACTGTTACCGTCAGCATGGAAAACACCACCTTCGCCGATGGCGATTTCACCGGGACGATTTTCACCGGGCGATATGATCTCGGTGAGAACGACACCATGATGACTATGGTACTCAAGGCTCTGGAAATTGGCGGTTACAAGTGGAATGGCTATGAGACGCTGACAAGCGATTCCTACACCAAAACCACTTATATCGCGTCCATCAGCAAAGACGGCAAGTCTCTTGGTGAATTTAGTGGCGGCAAGCAATCCGGCTGGATGGGTACGCTCAACGACTGGATGGTAAACGAAGGCTTCGCGCAGTTCGGTTATACGAATGGAAAGCTGAAAGACGGCGATGTAATTCGCGTCATGTATACAACAACTGGTCTTGGCCTGGATCTCGGTGCTTCGTGGGAAAACACCGACACCTCGCTAAAAGCACTGTCCGCAACCGGCGGTGAGCTGTCTCCCACTTTCTCCGGTTCAACAACGGACTATGTGTTGGTTCTCCCGGTCAATGAGAGTGGTACGGCGGCAAACATCAAGCTGTTCTATACTGCTGCTAATAAGAATTATCAAGCCCGTATGTATCTGAATACATATCTGGATGAAACGCAGCGCTATAGCAACGGCGAGTTTATTCCAGTTACGCCGGGTGACGTGGTTTATATTGGCATCGGTGAAACAGCGTGGCCAACCATGAACACATATGCGTATACTGGAAAGGTCACTGTTCCAACTAAGTATACGGTTCAAGTAATTCAAAGCGGCAGCGTTTCCGATGCAGCGGCAATGATTGAGGAACTTCCCGAAGTCGGGCAACTCACGCTTGCAGATGCAAAGGCAGTCCGCACAGCAGGCGGTCTTTATGATTCGCTAAAGCAGTCGGAACGCGATGATCTTGACTCGGCGCTGGTTGCAAAGCTGAAAAAATGCCGTGCAAAGATTACGGACATGGAGGCAGCAAACGTAGTTTCCCAGCTTCTTCAGTCTTTACCGAGCAAGCTGACGATCAAGGACAAAGAAACTGTTCACAGCGCAAGCGACGCTTATAACGCTTTAACCACGGCACAGAAAAAGTATCTGACAGCGTATGAAGAATCCAGGTTGGCATCGGCTATCAGTGAAATGTCAACGTTGGAAGTAGCTTATGTTGATGGTATGCTTGCAAATCTGCCTGGTAAAGATGCTGTTACAGCACAGTCTCGCGCTACGATTGAAGCTGCACGAGCTGCGTACAAGGCTCTAACTACCGAGCAGCAGGAACAAATTCAAAACCTCGATAAACTGCTTGCGGCGGAAGAAGCCCTCAATAATCTCGGGTCGACTGCGATTTACGAGGACTATCTGAGAAATGTCCTTGCATATGTCAAGAAAGAAGCGCCAAACCCATCGTATGGTTACGGAGAATCGGTTGGGACGGAATGGGCAATTCTGGCAGAAGCAAGAGGGAATGTCAACGCTACTGTTTGGTATGATACTTACCTCAGCAACACCGCTGCGGCAGTTGCTGCACTAAATGGTAATCTGGATCAGTCTCCGACTCAAATTAAGCGCACAGAGTATTCCAGATTGATTCTAGCCTTGACAGCGCTAGGTGAAGATGCAACAGAGTTCACTGGCTCGAATGGTAGGGTTTACAATCTCGTCTCTCCGCTGTTTGACAAGACTTCAAGCGGTACTTACCGAGTCTCCGAACAAGGAAATAATGGTACAGCTTTTGCGCTGATCGCGCTGGATTCTGGCAACTACTACGATGATGATACTGGAAATACAGCACGTAACGCCTGGCTCAATACGCTTTGTCGCACACAGCTTGATAGCGGCGCATGGGGAATTGACGGCGAGCATGCTGGCGCTGATGTAGATGCAACTGCTATGGTTATTCAAGCACTGGCTCCATACCGTGCAACAAACAGTGCGGTAGCTGAGGCTATTGAAAAAGCCTTGACATGGCTGTCGCAAAAGTATCAAACTACCGGAGATTGTGGTAGCTCTGAATCCGCTGCACAGGTTATTGTTGCACTGTCTGCTCTGAATATTGATGCAAAAACTGATAGCAGATTCCAATATAAAGGCATCAGCGTTTTGTCAAACTTCCTGAGCTATGCGGACGAAACAACTGGCGGTTTCCTGCATGTTAAGGTAGACCCAAGCACTGGCGGTGCTGGTACTGTTAATCAAATGTCGTCCGAACAGGCAGCATACACGCTCGTTGCGTATGACCGCTTTGTGAACAAACGCAACAGTCTGTATGATATGTCTGATGTGCAGAAGCGCGAGGATGCAGACGCGCAGGAAGTCATTGACATGATCAACCAGATTGGCAACGTCGATGAATCCAGCTATAACGCGATTGCGGAAGCGCGCAATGCCTACAACAAGCTCTCTGCTGCTGACAAGGCAAAGGTAGAAAACTACAATACCCTGACTGCTGCCGAAACTTCGTACAAGGCAATTCTGAAGCAGAAGCAGACAGATCAGTACAAGGCATTGAAAGCGCACTATGATGATCTTCTGAACGACAAAACCAAGAAGTACGGTACCGCCGCAAAGAAGAAACTCGCAAGTATTCTCCAGCAGGCACAGACGGATATGAACGCTGCGGAATCCTGCGAGCGTGTCACGGCCATCTATGAAAAAGCTATTACTGATCTCGATGCTGTAAAACCGGGTGATATTGAAGTCACATTCCGTCTCATCGGCGCGCTCGAAGCAACGCAGGATGTTGACCTGACAAAGGACAGCTATCTGCCCGAATACGTCACGTGGGTTCCTACCAAAACGTATGCGCTGCAAGAGAACGCTACGGTTTATGACCTCTTTACCGAAGCCATGAGCGATGCAGGCTTGCGGTACATCGGTGCGGAAAGCAACTATGTCAGCACGATTTACGCCCCGTCCTGCCTCGGCAGTTACGCCTTGAGCGAGTTCACCAACGGCAAGAAATCTGGCTGGATGTACACCGTCAACGGCACGCATCCGAATCAGGGTCTCAAGAACTGGACACTGAACGACAATGACGTGGTTGTCTGGCACTATGTCAACGACTATTCGCATGAAGTCGCCGACTGGTTTAACGATCCGAATTACCCGTCGCTTGGCAATGGAACCTACTACAACGGCTGGCTCCGCGCTGCGGACATCAGCCCCGAACAGTATGTCAATGAGCTGCTAGGCAAGATTTTGAAGGTTGGCAAGAATGGCACGGTCGAACCGAAGCTGACATTCCAGCACATCGGCAAGTCTGTTACCTTCACCTTCAAACCGGACACCGGCTATAAGGTCAAGGACGTCAAGGTCAACGGCAAGTCTGTCGGCGCAGTCAAGACCTATACCATTGACAAGCTCACGGTATCGACCAGAATCGAAGTTGAGTTCACCAATGGTAAACTTCCGTTCACGGACGTGCGTGAAAGCGACTGGTTCTACGAGGATGTTGCATTCGCGTATGAAAACGGTCTGTTCGCAGGCACGAGCGACACAACGTTCTCTCCGAACGCATCCATGACCCGCGCGATGCTCGTCACGGTTCTGTACCGTCTGGAAGGTCAGCCCGCAGTCAACGGACGCAGCGGATTCTCGGATGTCCAGTACAACGGCTACTATGAGGACGCTGTGACGTGGGCAGCCGACAACGGCATCGTCAACGGCACCAGCACCACGACGTTCTCTCCGAACGCAAACGTCACGCGTGAGCAGATGGCGGCAATTCTGTACCGCTATGCGCAGCACAAGAAGTATAATACCGCCGCAAGCTCCGGCTTGAACGGATTTACAGACCACGCAAGCGTGTCCGGCTATGCCGCGGCTTCGCTGGAATGGGCTGTTGCCGAAAAGCTGGTCAACGGCAGCGCCGGTAAGCTCATGCCGACCGGCAACGCTACCCGCGCACAGGTTGCAGCCATTCTCCACCGCTTCGTGGAAAACGTGGCGAAGACCACAAAATAATCACTTTGCAGCACAGGACTGCCCCCATTTGGGGGCAGCCCTGATTGCCGCATTTATAGGGGGAAATACAAATGAGAAGAATCAAACGAATTGCATGGATTCTGACCCTCGCGATCCTTTTGACGCTGACGGTTCCCGCGTTGGCGGCGTCCAGCGTCCAGAATGAAGTACAAGGCAGCGCCGCTTACATGGTGTCCGCTGTCAAAGCGCCGGAGGTCGGCTCCATCGGCGGCGAATGGGCAATTATCGGTCTTGCCCGTTCCGGTTACGCTGTTCCCGCAAATTACTATGAAGATTACTATGCGCGCGTCGAGAAGTACGTCAAGAACTGCTCCGGTGTGCTGCATGAAAGAAAATACACCGAGTATTCCCGCGTCATCCTCGCGCTGACCGCCATTGGACGCGATCCGTCCAAGGTCGCGGGCTACAATCTTCTGACCCCGCTTGGCGATTTTGAAAAAACGATCTGGCAGGGCATGAACGGCCCCATTTGGGCATTGATCGCGCTGGATTCCGGCAATTACGAGATTCCCAAAAATCCTGCCGCAAAGACACAGGCCACGCGCCAGCTCTACATCGATGAGATCGTCAAGAATCAGAAAAAAGACGGTGGATGGTCTTTGACTGACACAGGCGATTCTGATGTGGATATTACCGCAATGGCATTGCAGGCGTTGGCAAAATATCAGGACCAGAAAGCGGTCAAGAGCGCAACAGACAAGGCACTGGCTTATCTCTCCGATGTGCAGGACAGCAAAGGCGGCTATGCGTCGTGGGGAACGACGAACGTCGAATCTGTCGCGCAGGTCGTGGTCGCGCTCTGTGAGCTTGGAATTGACCTTGGAGACAGCCGCTTTGTGAAAAACGGCCACACGCTGACGGAAAATCTTCTCTCGTTCCGGCAGTCTAACGGCGGCTTCTACCACGTTCTCGACGGTTCGGACGGCAACAACCAGATGTCTGCGGAACAGGGCTTTTACGCTTTGGTCGCCATTGACCGCGCGGCAAATGGCGAAAACAGCCTGTACCGTATGGGCGATGTGACCAAGAACACCTCGAAACCCAGCACAAGCGTCAACAAGGGCAATGTGGACGCTTCTGTGAATGTTCCCGGCGTAACCGCTCCCGGCACAACGTTCTCGGACATCAAGAATCATGCAAACAAAGCTGCTATCGAAGAACTTGCATCCCGCGGCATCATCAATGGCATGGGTAAGGGCACGTTTGCACCGAATAAGACGATGACGCGCGCGGAATTTGCTGCTATTGTCACACGCGCCCTCGGTCTGGCTGCAAAGGATACGAAAGTCTTTACCGACGTTCCCAGCAACAAGTGGTATGCCGGTTACATCGGCACAGCCAACAGCAGCGGCATCGTCAACGGCGTTGGCAGCGGCAAGTTTAATCCGGACGGCACCATCACCCGGCAGGAGGCCGCCGCAATGGTGGCAAGAGCGGCGAAGCTCTGCGGGCTGGACACTGCGATGGACGCGGCAGCGACAAAGGATATGCTGGCGCAGTTCGGAGATTACCGCAGCGTGGCATCCTGGGCGAAGGAACCGATGGCGTTCTGCTACTCCGTCAATATCCTCGACCAGAGTGACCTCAATATTGAACCCACAAAAGCGATTCTGCGCTGCGAGATCGCACAGATGCTTTACAATATGCTGAGCGCTGCGGAGTTGATCTGATATGACATTTTGGCAGAAGAATAAATGGAAAATCATTGCGCCGGTTTTGATCGTTCTCGTTCTGGCGGCTGCGTTCGTTTTTGGCGATCAGAATATCCCCGCGCAACCAACCACCGCCGAGCAGCCGACTGTTTCTGCCCCGGCAGAATCGACCGGAGAACCGGCAGAACCTACGCCGGAAGAACCCACACCGGAAGAACCCGCCGATGCGCCCACAGCAGAGGAACCGGAACAGGCAGACGAGTCTGCGGCAAAGGAAACGGAGCAACCGGACGAGCCTGCGGCAGAAGAACCGCCTGCCGAGCTGCCGGAGTTCCAGACGCCGGCAGAGATGGGCGCAGGCGCGACCGGCGAATATGAAGAAATCAATGGCATGATGATCGACACCGGCACAGGCAAGGACAAGTACCTCACGGACCCCGTGCCGGAGGGAAGGCCTGCCCCGGTCGAACCGGAGGATGCAGAGGTCAGCGATGCGGAATACACCTGCACGCTGTCCATCTCCTGCGCCACGATTCTTGACAACATGGAGCTTTGCAACAAGGAAAAGCGTGAGCTGGTGCCGGAGGACGGCTGGATTCTGAAACCGATGACCGTCACATTTTATGAGGGTGAGAGCGTTTTTAACATCTTACAGCGCACCTGCAAACAGCAGAAGATCCACATGGAATTTGAGAACACGCCGGTCTACAATTCCGCTTATATCGAAGGGATCAATAATCTCTATGAGTTCGACGTCGGCAACCTCTCCGGCTGGATGTACCGCGTCAACGGCTGGTTTCCCAATTACGGATGCAGCCGGTATCAGCTGCAAAACGGCGACGTGATTGAGTGGGTCTATACCTGTGACCTCGGAGATGATGTGGGCGGCGGCTACGCGACTGGAAGCGAATGAGAAACAAAGACGCCTTTTCAGGCTACCATCCGACGATCAATTTTTTATACTACGCGCTCGTTCTTCTCTTTTCGATGTGCCTGATGCACCCGGTCTATCTGGCAATTTCCCTGACCGGTGCGCTGGCGTATGACATCTATCTCAAGGGCAGAAAAGCGGTGCGCTTTGCCGTCATGGGACTGCTTCCCATGGCGGCCGTTGCCGCGCTCGTCAACCCGGCGTTCAATCACGAAGGTCAAACGATTTTGACGTATTTGCCCTCCGGCAATCCGCTGACGCTGGAGTCCATGCTGTACGGCGTAGCCGCGGCGGTCATGCTGGCAAGCGTCGTTCTCTGGTTTTCCAGCTACAACGAGGTCATGACGTCAGATAAGTTCGTGTACCTGTTCGGGCGCGTCATTCCGGCGCTGTCGCTCGTTCTCTCCATGGCGCTGCGCTTTATCCCGAAGTTCAAGGCGCAGATGCAGGTCGTTTCCGAGGCGCAGGCGTGCATCGGGCGCGACACGAAAAACGGCAGCGTGTTCCAAAGAGTCGGGAACGCCGTCAAAATCTTCTCCATCATGGTCACATGGAGCTTGGAAAATGCAATCGAAACGGCAGATTCCATGCGTTCCCGCGGCTACGGTCTGCCTGGGCGCACGGCGTTCTCGATTTATCGTTTCGACGACCGCGACAAGGCCGCGCTTGCGTGGCTGATCTTCTGCGGCACGTATCTCGTTTCCGGCTGGATGGCAGGCGGCACGTATTTCCGCTACTATCCGACCGTGAAAAGCGTTGTGCTTACCCCCATGACCGTGAGCTTCATGTGTGTTTATCTCGCACTGGTGCTGACGCCGGTGATTCTTGATCGGAAGGAGGACAGACAGTGGAACTCTTTACAATCAACCATCTGAGTTTTGCATACCCGGAGCAGGAAAAGAACGCGATTTCCGACCTCACACTGTCTGTCCGA
>ERZ773147.3625-NODE-3625-length-11580-cov-3.012148_pt1 | contig 11580 bp, 8 predicted proteins | sample MGYA00580851_ERZ773147 | MGnify/ENA primary metagenome ERZ773147 (study PRJEB29015, sample SAMEA2737818) | human gut metagenome | biome: human gut; feature: human-associated habitat; material: faeces | place: China | collected 2012 ... | reverse complement strand
AGCCGTGCTCGTTCAGGTGGTCGTCCATGCCCGCGACGTAGATGTCCACGTCCGGATGGTCTTCCTGCATCCGCTTGATGCCTTCCGGCGCTGCAATCAGGTTGACCAGACGGATGTGACTGCATCCGCGCTTTTTGATGAAGCTGATGGCTGCGGACGCGCTGCCGCCGGTGGCAAGCATCGGGTCGAGGACAATCAGTTCACGTTCCTGCGCGTCGGCGGGAAGCTTGCAGTAGTATTCCACCGGATTCAGCGTCACGGGATCGCGGTAGAGGCCGATGTGACCGACGCGGCAGGCAGGAATCAGGTTCGTAACGCCGTCCACCATGCCCAGACCAGCGCGCAGAATCGGCACAATGCCCAGCTTCTTGCCCGCAAGCACCTTCGATTTCATCTTGCAGATGGGCGTTTCAATCTCGACTTCCTCGGTGGGCAGGTCGCGAGTGACTTCGTAGACCATCAGTGTAGAGATTTCTTCCAGCAGCTCACGGAATTCCTTGGGACCCGTTTCCTTCTTGCGCATGATGGTCAGCTTATGCTGAATCAGCGGATGGTTGAGAACGTGTACTTGACTCATGGGGATGCCTCCTTTATTTTTTCCGAGGGTACCAGAGTGGCTTACAGCGCTATTATAGCATTCTCAAATTCATTTTGCAAGTATTTTTGCAGATTCCGCAAAAATTTGATTCATATGCGCGGAAAATCGCACTTTTCTCCTATTAGATATGCAATATTTCGCGACGACCATGCATTTTTGTGCTGCTGGTTCTGTTCAAAAATCAACATTGACAGCGCGAAGTGATTGACATACAATAGTCTTATCCTATTATATAGGAGCAGCTTTTCGCCGGCGCCCAATTTGACCCGGTGCATCCTCTTGTCTGAAAAATGTCAAATTGCGTGTTTAGGCGTCAGAACATGATAATATAATTGGAGGAAACTGAAATGCTGCCTGTGATTGGGGTTACAGCAAGTGTGTCGGACGATCGCCTTTCGTTTCAGCAGAAGCGGATGTACTGCGAGGCGATTTCCGCGTGCGGCGGACTGCCGCTGATTCTGCCGCCGCAGGAAGATGTGTCGCGCGCATCGCAGGTGCTGTCGCTGCTGGATGGTCTGCTGCTGGCGGGCGGCGACGACATTGATCCGGCGTATTACGACGAAAAGACGCTGCCGGAATGCGGGCTGATTACACCCATCCGCGATACATGGGAAATGCCGCTGTGCCGGGAAGCGCTCTATCGCCATTTGCCACTGCTGGGCATCTGCCGGGGGCTTCAGGTGTTGAATGTCGCGCTGGGCGGCTCACTGGTTCAGGATTTGCCATCGCAGCGCCCTGACTCCCCCGTTCACCACCAGCAGACGCAGCCGCCGGAAGTCGCGACGCATCCCGTGCGGGTGGATGCACAGAGCCGCTTTGCGCGCATCATTGGCGCTGAGTCGCTGATGACGAACTCGCACCATCATCAGGCGGTGAAGCAGCTTGCACCGGGGTTGACAGCGACGGCGTGGGCGCGGGATGGCATCATTGAAGGGGCGGAAAAGATGGACGAGCCGTTCTGCGTCGCGGTGCAGTGGCATCCGGAGCGGCTCTGGAATCAACCGGACGGATTGCCGCATCGGGCGCTGTTTGCGGCGCTGGTGGATGCGGCGAAATCAGCTGCAGTCTGATAGACAAAGCGTTCCCTTTGTGCTATGATGAACATGAAACTACCTCCGGACTTCCGAAATCAGGAAGGAGAAAATTGCCATGTGGAAAAAATTCTGCGCCGCTTTGCTCCTGATGCTTCTGCTGCCCGCCTGCGCACTGGCGGAGGTCGTCATCAGCGAAATCATGACCTCCAACGGCACATACGAGAATGGACATGCCTACGACTGGATTGAGCTGCACAACACGGGGAAATCCACCGTCGATATCAGCGGCTGGTATTTGAGCGACAGCAAAAAGAACAAGATGAAGTTCCAGTTCCCGCAGGGGACGAAGCTCAAAGCGGACGGCTATCTGACCGTCTTCTGCACAGGCGACGACAAGGTGGACGTTGGCAAGGGCAGTGAGTTCTACGCGACGTTCGCGCTCAGTTCGTCCGGCGAAAGCATCTATCTTTCGGACGCGGACGGCAATCAATTGCAAAAGCTGAAATATTCCCAGCAGTATGGCTGCGTGAGCTACGGTACAACCGATGACGGCGCAACCTACGGCTTCTTCGAGAACGCGACGCGCGGCAAGAAGAACGATGCGACCATCTATTCCGGACGGGTGGATGCGCCTGTGCTGGACACGGCGGGCGGCTTCTACACGGACAGCGCGATCGTCATGGCGCACTCGGTGCTGTCCGGCGCAACATTGCGCTACACCATGGACGGCTCCACCCCGACCGCGAAGTCGAAGGAGTTCCCGGCGGATGGCTTGACCATCAAGAAAACGACCGTCGTTCGGATTCGTGCGTTTCAGCCCGAACTCGTCCCGTCGCCCACGGTCAGCGCGACGTACTTCATCAACGACGACCCCGCGACGCCGATTGTCTCCTTGATTACGGACGAGGACTACCTGTTCAACAAGAAAACCGGCGCGCTGGTCAAGGGCACCGGCAGCATCCCCAACTACGACAAGGAGCTTGAATACCCCATCAACATCGAGTATTTCACGGGTGACGGCATGTGCGAAATCAACCAAATGGGCACATTCACCTGCTCCGGGCATTCCGCGCGAATCAACGCCCAGAAGTCGATTGCTCTCTACGCCCGCAAGGCGTACGGCAACGACCGCTTTGCCTTCAACCCCTTTCCGACGCGCGACTACGATTCCTACAAGTCCATTCTGCTCCGCGCCGCCAATTCTGATACGTACGCAACCCGTCTGCGCGACATTGTGGCGTCGTCGCTGGCGGAAGGCGAAGGGATTCTGTACCAAGACCACGTCGTGATTCAGGTGTACATCAATGGACAGTACTGGGGGCACTATAACCTGCGCGAGAAAATCAACAAGTATTTCATCGCGCAGTACGAGGGCGTGACGGACGAAAAGGACATTGACAGCATCGACATTCTCGCCCGCACCGGCACAGACCGCTTCACACAGAACGGCAGCAACGAGGATTGGCTGGAACTGGCGGATTTCTGCAAGAAAAACGATCTGAACGACCCGGAAAACCTGCAGTACGTCACCGACCGGCTGGACGTGGACAGCCTGTTCACCCATGCTGCGTACGAAATCATATTGGGCAATGTGGACTTCACGAACGTGCGCGTATACCGCGTGCCGGGCGGCAAGTGGAAGTATCTGCTGTTCGACGTGGAAGCGTGCTGGCGGAATCTGGATAAAACACCGCTGGAATACTATATCAAACCCGTCACCGCGAAGATTCAAGGCTTCCGGCACGAGCCGCTCAATGCGCTGCTTGCCGTGCCGGAAATGAAGGCGAAATTTCTCACGCGCGTGGCGGAAATTCTGGAAAAACACTTCCAGTGGCCGGATGTCGAGGCGCACTTCAACGAGGTTATCGACGTATTGGAGCCGATTCTGCCGCGCCACATTGCGCGCTGGAAGAACATGAAGCTCAGCAACTGGCAGAAAAACATCAGCGCGACGGAGTATTACGCACGCGTGCGCCCGAAGAAGATTCCGGAAATGCTGCAAAAGGCAATGAAGCTGACCGACGAAGAAGTGGAGACATATTTCGGCGAAGTGCTGCGCCTGTTGGAAGAAACGAATACGAAGAAATAACTTGACGCATCCTCTCGCTTGACGGCGGGAGGGTGCTTTTTTGCGCTGTTCGCCTTTTCAAATGCAAACAGACGTGCTATAATGGCCGTACAATAGGATGGAAAAGGAGGTGTACTGATGGCGGGACGGCTGATTTTTCACTGTGACGGCAACAACTTTTTCGCTTCCTGCGAGTGCATAGAGCATCCTGAATGGCGGGATGTACCGATGGCGGTCGCTGGCGACCCGAAAGACCGCTGCGGCATCGTCGTGGCGAAGAACGAGCTGGCAAAGAAAGCGGGTGTCAAGACGACGGACACCATCTGGCAAGCGCGGCAGAAATGTCCAAACATCCTCTTCGTTCCGCCGCATCACGACGAGTACGCGCGCGTGTCACGGCGCATGAATGCCATTTTCCGCGAATATACGGATTTCGTGGAGCCTGCTTCGATTGACGAATCGTATCTGGACATGACAGGCGCGCCGGGGTTCTACGGGCTGTCCCCGCGCGAACTGGCGGATTTGCTGAGAAAGCGCGTTCGGGAGGAAATCGGCATCACCATTTCCGTGGGCGTGTCGTTCTGCAAGGTGTTCGCGAAAATGGGCAGCGACTACCGCAAGCCGGACGCGACGACGCTGATTTTCCGCGAGAACTATCAAGAAATGCTCTACCCGCTGCCCGTCGCGACGATGCTCTATGCCGGGCGCGCGTCCGTGCAGACGATGGCACGCCACGGCATCCGCACCATCGGCGAACTGGCGGCGCGTCCCCGCGCAGACTTAAGGAGGATGCTTGGCAAGTCCGGCGAGCAGCTTTGGCTGTACGCGAACGGCTTGGATGACAGCCCGGTTCGGCGCTATGAGGACAGACAAGAAGTGAAGTCCGTCAGCCGCGGCATGACCTTTCGGCGTGATTTGGTCAACATGGAGGAAGTGCGCTGCGGTGTGTCCGTGCTGGTGGATGAAATCGCGGCGACGCTGCGGCAAAGCGGATTGAAAGGCAGCGTCATCAGCGTGACGCTCAAAGCGCCGACGCTGCACACCCTGTCCCACCAAGTTACCCTGCCGCACCCGACGTATTTGCAGCAGGAAATCCGCACGGTGACGATGCAGCTGATTACAGACCACTGGTCGGTTTCGGCGAAGTCGCCTGTTCGATCGATAACCGTCGGTGTATCGCATCTGTCCGGTGAAAACGAGGCATATACGGAACAGCTGAGCTTGTTTGATTTGTGTACTCCGGTCGGTAATACCGAAAAAGAACCGACGGTCGGTCTGGAGAAGCAGGAAAAAGTGGAGGCGGCAGTGGCGAAGCTGCGGCAGCGGCTTGGCAACGATGCGGTGTCCCTTGGCTGTTACGATAACGATGAAATCGGCGTGCGGCAATATGGGAAAAAGCGCTGAATTCGGTATGCTTGACAGCCAATTCCGGGCATATTATAATAGAACAAGCCGGTTCATTTTCCGGGTCTATTAGGAGGAAACGAAATGGGAGCAATGCCCGCAAGCCGCTATGCTTTTGGGTCAGTGCCGTGGTACAGCGTGCTGATTGTCAGCGCGATTGTGATTGGCCTTTCCCTGTGCGGTCACGAACAGAAGCGGCTGAAACTGCCCGCTGATTTGGCAATTGACCTCGCGCTGTGCCTGATTCCATCCGCCATTGTCGGTGCGCGCCTGTACTACGTCGCGTTCTCGTGGGACGTGTTCGCCGCCGACCCGCTGCGGATTCTGCGCATCTGGGAGGGCGGACTTGCCATCTACGGCGGCATTATCGGCGGCGCGCTGACGCTGCTGGTCGTGGCGAAGGTGAAAAAGATCCCTGCGGCCGTGCTGCTCGATCTGGCGGCGATGGCGGTCATCATCGGCCAGTTCTGCGGCCGCTGGGGCAACTTCATGAACCGCGAGGCGCACGGCGCCGTGACGGACTGCTTTTTGAAGATGGGCCTTGTCGAGGCCAACGGAGAGGTGGTCTATTACCATCCTACCTTCCTCTATGAATCGGCATGGAACCTGATCGGCTTCATCGGGCTGCACATCTACTCGAAGCGGAGAAAATTCGACGGCGAGGTGTTCCTGCTCTACATGGCGTGGTACGGCCTTGGAAGAGCATGGATCGAGGGCCTGCGCACGGACAGCCTCTATCTTTTCTCGACCGGCATCCGCGTCAGCCAGCTGCTGGCGGCCGTGTTCTTCGTCGTGTCGGCCGGCGTGATCGTGTGGGTGCGGGTGAAGCGCCGTCCCACACCGGAGACGCTCTACGTCAACCGCAGAAAACAGGCGGAGGCGGAGGCACCGCAGCCGGATACGCCGGAATCGGAGAATATGTGAATTTTCTGCAAATTGAGGAAAAATCCGCTTCACAAATCCGCGCGAAGGATTATAATAGTCACAAATAAAAAGCAAGAAAGGAGTTCATATTATGAATTTCGCGGAAAATCTGGAACATGCAAAGAATTTTGCCATCGAAACGGCGATGGCTGCGAAGGACAAGGCTGTTCAGCTGGCATCCATTGCAAAGGCGAATATTGCGATCTATGCCGAGGAGGATAAGATCCGCAAGGCGCAGCAGCAGCTGGGGCAGCTCTACTACCGCGACTACGCCGTGGGCGAGGAGATGGACAGGGCGGAATATCTGCCGTGGTGCCACAAGATCGACGAATCCAACGCACTGATCGCCGAGCTGCGCGACCGTATCGAGCAGCTGCGCGCCTCCGAGGAGCCCGAGGCTGAGGAAGCTGCGGAGGAGCCTGCCGAGGAGAGCGAACCCGCCGAGGAAGAGACCGGCTGCGGATGCTGCTGCGGCACGACCGAGGACGCGCCCGCTGAGGAGACCTGCTGCTGCACAAAGCCTGAGGAAGCGCCTGCCGAGGAGCACTGCTGCTGCGAGAAGCCCGAGCAGACGCCCGCAGAGCCGGAGGACACGGCCATTGAGATCCACATTGCCGGTCAGAAGGACGGCAGCGCGGAGTAACCAGTCATCCGCACAGCCTTACAGGATATTTCCCAAAGCGCCTGCTTTTGCAGGCGCTTTTCTTTTATCCCATGCCGAAGCAGGTCGAAAAATGAGACCGTTTGGAGCCATTGCGCAACCGAAGATGACGCCGTATGGTATCATCTCCGCGTGGGGTGATGCCATGTATTTTCAGAGGATCCGCGACGTGCGTGAGGATCACGACAAGACCCAGCAGGAGATCGCGGATATGCTGCATATGCAGAGAAGCGTCTATCGCCGCTATGAGCTCGGCGAACGCGAGATTCCGGTCTGGGCGCTGGTGAAGCTGTCCGAGTATTACGGCGTGACGACGGACTTGGCTTGGGAGAGAAAAAGTAATGCGCAGGCTGCTGATTTTTGCGGCCGCTTTTGCCGCTGCGGCGGCCTTTTCTGTTTTGACGATGCCCTCCGCGCTGCCGGTGCTGGCCGCAGCCGTTCTCGCGGCGGGCATATCCCTGCTTCCGCCTCTGCGGCGGGAACGCAGGCTGCGCGCGCTCCGGATCTGCCTGCTGGGCGTTTCGGTGGGACTTGCGTGGTGCGCCGGCTACCGCGCTTTGGCGCTTGGCAGCGCGGCGCGGTATGACGGCGCGGAAATGCAGATCGACGCGCTGGTGCTGGAAACGCCGGAGGCGGGCAAATACGGCGCGGCCGCTCCGGTGGAACTTCGTTTGGACGGGCGGCGGCTGCGCTGCACCCTCTATCTGCGCGAGCAGGAGCCGGAGCTGCGGCCCGGCGACCGGGTAAGCTGCCGCGTGAAGCTCAAGCTTGCGCCGGGGAGCGTTTCGCCGGATGAAAACCTCTATTCCCGGACGCAGGGCGTCTGGTTTCTTCTGAGCGCGCGTTCGGCGGCGGAGATCGCTCCGGCGGCGCATGTGGGGCCGCGCTTCTGGCCCGCGCGGTTTTCGGAGCGCCTGCGCACGCGGCTCGCCGAGGTATTCGACGCGAATGCGTGCGGCTTCCTGACGGCGCTTCTGACCGGAGACCGAAGCGGCCTTTCCCGGCAGACGCGGAACGAGCTTTCCATCGCCGGGATCTATCATACGGTCGCAGTCTCCGGGATGCACGTTTCCATTTTGCTCGGCGTGATCGTTCTGCTCTGCGGCGGCAGGCGGCGTCTGGCCGCCATGATCGGCATTCCGGTCATCGTGTTCTTCGTTCTGATGACCGGCGCGTCCGCGTCTGCCGTCCGGGCGGGCGTCATGCAGACGCTTCTGCTTCTGGCGCCGCTGATCCGGCGGGAATACGATGCGCCGACCTCTCTGGGCGCAGCGGCGCTGGCGCTGATGCTGGAGAACCCGTGGACGCTCATGGATATCGGCTTTCAGCTTTCGTTTGCATCCGTGGCGGGGATTTTACTGTTTGCGCGGAGGCTCTATCAGCCTCTGATGGAGAAAAAGTGGTTTCGGAAGCTATATTACGGCCCGGCGGCCGTCCATAAGCTTGCGATGAGCATGGCTTCCGCCTTCTGCTGCTCCATCGCGTCGATGGTGTTTTCGCTGCCGCTGGCGGCGTACCATTTCCGGACGGTCTCGCTGATCGCGCCGCTCTGCAATATGCTGACGCTCTGGGCAGTCAGCATCCTCTTTACGGCGGGGATGGGCGTCGCGCTGCTGGCGCTGGTCTGGAAGGGCCTCGCGCTGGGGCCTGCGTGGCTGCTGGGTTGGCTGGTGCGGTATGTGCTCGGGACGGCGCGGCTGCTTTCCAAGCTTCCATGCGCGGCGCTGTATCCGGAAAACAGCTATATTCTGGCATGGTGCGTTTTCTTCTACATCGCGCTGCTCCTGCATATCTTCCTGCCGCAGAGGCCGAAGCTGCGCGTGAGCGTTTCGTGCTTTGCCGTGACGCTGTGCCTGTCGCTGCTGATGGCGTATGCGCAGCTGCATCTGCCGTATTTTACGTTCACGGCGCTGGATGTCGGACAGGGACAATGCCTGCTTTATCAGCGCGGGACGTGGACGGCGGTGATCGACTGCGGCGGCGGGGACCCGTGGAGCGCAGGCGAGAATGCCGCGCGGTATTTGCAGAGCTTCGGCGAATACCGCATCGAGGCGCTGGTCGTGACACACTATGACGCCGACCATGCGGGCGGCGTGGCGCAGCTTCTGGAGCGGCAGCGGGTGGAAAGCCTGTTTCTGCCGGACAGCGGCGACGAAACGGGACTGAAAAACGAGATCCTTTCCAAGGCGAAGGAGCGCGGCTGCGCGGTCTATCTGGTGCGGGAGGATCTTTCCGTGCGCTTTCCGGGCGGAGAATTGCAGATTTTTGCGCCGCTTTCGGACAAAAGCAGCAACGATTCCGGAATCTCCGTCTTGGCATCGGCCGGAGAATATGATATGCTGATAACTGGCGATATGACGGAAAAGACGGAGCAGCTTCTTCTGGAACGGGAGGATATCCCGCAGACGGAGCTGCTGGTGGCGGGCCATCACGGTGCGGCAGGCTCGACGGGCTACGCGCTCCTGAGCAGGCTCCGCCCGCAGACCGTACTGATCTCCGTGGGCGAGGACAATTCCTACGGACATCCGTCGCCGCAGACGCTGGCACGCATCGAGGCGGCGGGCGCTGCGGTCTATCGCACCGATCAATGCGGGACCATTACGATCAGAGGGCCGATATATGGCAAGACAAACGGCACAGACCCCGGATGACGGCCTGCAAAGGCTCAAGGCCGATCTCAAAAACGGGGAATTTCAGAATTTTTATATTTTTTGCGGTGAGGAAGCCTATCTGCGCGAACACTATCTGCGGATGCTGACGGGAAAGCTCACGGGCGGCCCCGCCGGGGCCTTCAACGAGCATCGCTTCAGCGCCGAACAGCTGACGCCGGAGGTGTTCTCCGAGGCGCTCGAGGCTATGCCGATGATGGCCGAGCGCACCTTCATCCGCGTGGACGACGTGGACCTGTTCAAGCTTCCGGAGGCGCAGCGGATGCAGTATGCGCAGCTGCTCAGCGATATCCCGGACTACTGCTGCGTGGTGTTCAGCTACGACACTGTGGAGTTCAAGATCAACGGCACTATGAAAAAGCTGGCCGAGGCCGTCCGGAAGAACGCCTGCGTCGTCGAGTTCAAGCGCCAGAGCGAGCGTGAGCTTGCCGCGTGGATCGCGCGGCATTTCCGCGCCGCAGGCAAGGATATTTCCGACGAGCTGTGCCGCTATCTCATTTTCATCACCGACGGCATGATGACGACGCTCGGGCCGGAAATTCAGAAGGTCGCCAATTACTGCACCACGCCCGCCGTCGCCCGAAGCGACATTGACGCGATGGTGACGCCTGCGCTCAAGGCGCGCACCTTCGATATCTCGAACGCCATCGCGGGAGGCGAATATGAACGGGCGCTGACCGGACTGCGGGAGCTGTTCGCCATGCAGGAGGACTGCAATCTGATTTTGGGCGCGATCGGCTCGCAGATGCGCAGACTGCATTATGCCAAGACCATCATGGCCTGCGGAAAGGGGCAGGACGTCCTTATGGAGCTGACCGGCCTCAAGAGCTATCCGGCGGGCCTGACCATGACGGCGGCCCGGCGGGCCTCGGAGGGCTTCTGCCGCCGCGCGGTGGAGCTGTGCCTCCAAACGGACGTGCGCATGAAAACGAGCTACGACGATCCCGAACGGCTTCTGGAGCTGCTGGTCGTGGAGCTGGCACAGGAGGCGCGCCGTGGTTAAGCTCAGGCAGGCCATCGTCGTCGAGGGGCGCTACGACGTCAACACGCTCCGTCAGCTTGTGGACGCGCCTATTTTTGAGACGCGCGGCTTCGGCATCATGAACGACCGTGAGCGGCTGGCGCTTCTGCGCGCCGCCGCCCGCAGGCGCGGCCTCGTCATCCTGACGGACTCCGACGGCGCGGGCTTCGTCATTCGGAATTTTCTGAAAAACGCGCTGCACGGCGAAAATATCCTACAGGCGTATATCCCGGATATCTACGGCAAGGAAAAGCGCAAGTCCGCGCCCGGAAAAGAGGGCAAGCTCGGCGTCGAGGGCATGACGCCGGAGGTTTTATTGCAGGCCCTTCGGAATGCAGGCGCGGAGCTGGACGGCGAAAGCGTCTCCGCATCCTCCGAGCCGGTCACGAAGGCCGACCTTTATACCCTTCGGCTCAGCGGACACGCGGACAGCGCCTCGCGCCGCAAGGCTTTGCAAAAGGAGCTGGGCCTGCCGGAGCATTTGAGCGCAAATGCCCTGCTGCAAGCGATTAATCTGTTATTTACCCGGAGCGAATTTCTGGCACAGTATAAAATAGACCATGACTGTCAGGCAGAATGACAGTTTACACAGAGGATTGAATTTATGATAGACATTTCTGTCAAGGATTTGGTAAAAAGCTTTGATTCGGAGCGCAACGTGCTCGACAGCATTTCCTTCGACGTTCAGGAGGGGGAGCGCGTCGGCCTGCTCGGCAAAAACGGCGCGGGCAAGACGACGCTCTTCAAGATCCTGACCGGTGAGCTGGACTACAATTCCGGCGAGATCGCGTTTGCGTCCGGGAAGAAGGTCGGGCTGATCTCACAGATCCCGATCTATCCGGCGGGCTATACGGTGGACGACGTGCTGCGCACGGCATTCGCGCAGCTCGACCGCATCCGGGTGCAGATGCAGGCCATCGAGGCGCAGATGTCCGACCACACCCCGCAGGAGCTGCTGAGCCGCTACGACGAGCTGATGAACCGCTTCACGGCGGGCGGCGGCTACGAGGCCGACACGGAGACGGATAAGATCTGCAACGGCCTTGCCATCTCCTCCGCGCAGCGCGGGCAGGAGTTTGCAAGCCTCTCCGGCGGAGAAAAGACGCGCGTCAATCTGGCGCGGCTGCTGCTGGAAAGGACGGACATCCTGCTGCTCGACGAGCCGACGAACCATCTCGATATGAACAGCGTGGAGTGGCTC
>ERZ773147.3623-NODE-3623-length-11585-cov-3.871379_pt1 | contig 11585 bp, 10 predicted proteins | sample MGYA00580851_ERZ773147 | MGnify/ENA primary metagenome ERZ773147 (study PRJEB29015, sample SAMEA2737818) | human gut metagenome | biome: human gut; feature: human-associated habitat; material: faeces | place: China | collected 2012 ... | reverse complement strand
AAACCTTGTCTTGACGAAAAATCTCTCGCCGTCCACAGCCGCTGATTTAATCAGAACTTCCTTAGACTTTTTTGAATGGAGGAGTTATTATGTGTCAGTCCAATGAAAAACGCAGCTGCATCGGCAAGATCCTTGCCATCGCCGCAGCCATCGCCGCCGTAGTCGGTGCAGCCGTTCTGGTTTGCAGGATCCTTTCCAAGCGCTCCGGCGACGGCAGCTGCCTCTGCAAGCGGCTCGTCTCCCGCTTCTTCCCGAAGCCTGATCCCGACGCGGCCGATTTTGCCGACTGATTTTCCGGCGCCACGCGGAAACGCATTGAAGCCCCGGCAGGTATTCCTGCCGGGGCTTTCCCTATCTGCAGGACTTCCGACTTTTTCACGCAGTCTGTACTTGACGCGGCGGGCAGAATCGTTTATGCTGTTGCAGGGTAAGCTGATTACAGCTCATGGTTCTGGCCGGATCCGTTCAGTGTGTCCCACAGATCATTCCGCCGGGTCCCCCCAGAAACGGCGGCCACAATTACCCTGACCATGCGGCCCGTTCGACGTGCCGCATGTCTCAGAGCCGAAAAGAAAGCAGGTTACTATGGATTATGCAAAAGAGTCCCTTCGGCTGCACGCGCAGTGGAAGGGCAAAATCGAAGTCAATGCGACCGTTCCCGTTGCAACCAAGGACGATCTCTCCCTCGCCTACACGCCTGGCGTAGCCCAGCCGTGTCTGGAGATCCAGAAGGACGTGAACAAAAGCTACGAGCTGACGCGCCGCTGGAATCTCTGTGCCGTCATCACCGACGGCAGCGCCGTCCTCGGCCTTGGGGACATTGGCCCGGAGGCCGGAATGCCCGTTATGGAGGGAAAATGCGTTCTGTTCAAGTCCTTCGGCGACGTGGATGCCTTCCCGCTCTGCGTAAAAACGCACGATGTGGACGAATTTGTGAATGCGGTCTATCTCATCTCCGGCAGCTTCGGCGGCATCAATCTGGAGGACATCTCCGCGCCGCGCTGCTTTGAGATCGAGCGCAAGCTGAAGGAAAAGTGCGACATTCCCATCTTCCACGACGACCAGCACGGCACCGCCGTCATCACGCTGGCGGGCCTGACCAACGCGCTCAAGGTCGTCGGGAAGAAGAAAGAGGACGTGAAGGTCGTCACCTCCGGCGCGGGCGCGGCGGCCATCGCCATCACGAAGCTGCTGCTCTCCGCGGGCTTCCGCGACATCACGATGTGCGACCGCAAGGGCGCGATCTACCAGGGCCGCGAGGGGCTGAACTGGATCAAGACCGAGATGGCCGAGGTCACGAACCTGAGCCGCAAGGCGGGCACGCTCGCCGATATGCTGGTGGGCGCGGACGTGTTCATCGGCGTTTCCGCGCCGAATACCGTCACGACCGAGATGGTCAAAACGATGAACAAGGACGCGATTATCTTCGCCTGCGCGAACCCGACGCCGGAGATCTTCCCCGACGCGGCGAAGGCGGGCGGCGCAAGGGTCATTTCGACCGGCCGCAGCGACTATCCCAACCAGATCAACAATGTGCTCGCATTTCCCGGCATCTTCCGCGGTGCGTTCGATGTGCGGGCGAGCGACATTAACGAGGAGATGAAGGTCGCGGCGGCGGAAGCGCTGGCGGGTCTTGTGGGCGATGAGCTCAGCGAGGACTATATCATCCCCGCGGCGTTCGATCCGCGCGTCGGCCCCGCAGTGGCGAAGGCGGTCGCCGAAGCCGCGCGCAGGAGCGGCGTGGCAAGGATCTGAGCCCGACCGGCGGCACGAAAAGACCCTGCCGCCGACCGCGCCGGAGACAGACCGGCATGGAGCATTTGACCGGGAGGGATGCTGAGTGAATCGAAAAGGAGCATGGCTGCTGGCGGTATTGCTGGCGGTGCTGTGCGGTATCCCTGCGCGGGCGGCGGAGCTGGAGCCTGCCTATGTGCGAACGGTATTCGACCAGACCAACGGCCTGCCGACCGACGAGGCAAACGCCGTCCTGCAGACGAGGGACGGCTACCTGTGGGTGGGCAGCTACGGCGGCCTTCTGCGCTTCGACGGCTCCGAATTCCACAATTTCAGCACCGAGGGCGCCATTGCGACGCCGGGGTGTTCGTCTACGAAAACGGCGTCTTTACCGCCGTGCCCTGTACGAAAAAGAACAGCTATCTGAGCATACGCGATTTCGCGGAGGGACGCGACGGCACCATTTACGTTGCCTCCACCTCCGGCGTGTGCCGGGTCCGCAGCGGACTTCTGGTGCCCTACAGCAACCCGTACATAACGGGCGAAACCGCTTATGCGCTGGGGATCGACCGCTATGGCCGCCTGTGGTGCGCCATGAGCACGGGAAAATGCGCGGTCATGCAGGACGACCGTGTGCTGGCCATGCTGGACGCGGAGCTGTTCTTCGAAGACGGCAGCGTGATAAGCTGCCTGACCTCGGACCACGCGAACAACATCTATCTGGGCACCGATGGCTCAACGCTGGCGAAAGTTGTGTGCAGCGGTCAGAGGTTGGACGACACGGCCTTTATAGTGCAGACCTACGAGGTGACGGACGCGGCCAACCACAACCGGATCGACGTTACCGCCGAGGGAGATATACTGGTCTCGGGCCAGCAGGGCTTTGCATGGGTCACCGCCGACGGCACGCAGCGGGATCCCCATACGGGCACGAGCACCGACGCGGTGAACTGCGCCGCTCTGGACACCGAGGGCAACGTCTGGCTGGCCTCCTCCAACGAGGGCCTGATCCGCTACAGCCCCGGCTGCTTTGCCTCGCCCAACCTCGCGGAGGGTCTGACGGACATGGATATCAATGCCGTGACCGCGGCGGGCGGACGGTACTATGCCGCCGTGAACCAGGGACTGCTGGCCTTTGACAGCGACTGGCAGCCTGTATCCAATAAGCTGACACAGGCGCTGGCAGGGATCCATGTGCAGAGCCTTATGACGGATAGCCGCGGTCGCCTGTGGTGCGGCACCTACTCCGAGCTGGGCCTTGTGCGCTATGACACGGGCAGCGGAGAGATTGTTTTCTTTAATCAGAGCAACGGGCTGGGGAGCACGCGTATCCGCGTGGCCTTCGAGCTGCGGGACGGTACGGTGGCCGTGGGAACGCAGGACGGCCTTGCCCTGATTCGGGGCGATGAGGTCGCCGCCTTCTATGATAAGGACAGCGGACTGGAGACGCAGTCGATCCTCTGCATCGTTCAGGCTCCCGACGGCACGCTGCTGGCGGGCAGCGCCGGAAGCGGGATCTACGCGCTGGCGCAGGACGGCTCGATCACGAAATTCAGCTACGAGCAGGGGCTGGAGGACGGCGTGGTGCTGCGCATATTGCAGGAGGAGGACGGCCGCAGCGCCTTTGCCAGCGCGGGCAGCCACCTGTATTATTGGGCGGACGGGACTTTCCGCAGGCTGGACGGCCTGCGCATCGGTCCCGGCTCGATCTTCGATCTCTACGAGCGGGACGGAAAGCTGTGGCTGCTGCAGGACAGCGGCATTTACGCCTTGGATAAGGCGCGGATCTTAGCGGGAGAAACGCCGCACGCCACCCAGTACGGAACGGCCCGCGGGCTCACCGGCTCCCTGCGGGTGAACACCTGCAATTATATGGCCCCGGACGGCAGCCTGTATCTGGCCACACGAAACGGCGTCAGCGTGTTTGACTTCCGGGAGATCTCCGCGCCGATGCCGCCGCTGGTCATCAACAGCATCCGCGTGGACGACCGGACCTACGAGTCCCCGGAGCGGCTGACGCTCGGCAGCGACGCCCGGCGCATGACCACCCGCTTCTCCGCACTGACCTATTCCGGCGCCACCGATCTGTGCATCGGGTATCAGCTCGTGGGCTTTGCCAAAGCCAAGACCTACACGGTAGGTAGCTGGCTGGAGGTGTGGATGGAGAACTACGCCAGAGTAAAACTCAGACCGTCCACCTTCAAAACCTCGCAAGGCTTTCTGAAAAACCACATCAAACCGCAGATCGGCAGCATTCCGCTGGCAGACCTGACTTCTCTGGACTTACAACGCTTCTACAAACATCTGTTGGACGGCGGGCGAGTAGACCGCATCGAGGCCAAGAAGAAACCAAAAGGTTTAGCACCAAAGACCGTCCGCAACATCCACCAGATGATTTGCTCGGCATACAACCTCGCTATCGAGCAGCACCTCGTCACGAAAAATCCAACGCAGGGCTGCGCCTTGCCAAAGGTGGAGCACAAGGAGATGAAGACCCTGACCGCCGACCAACTCAGCGCCTTCTTCCATGAGGCCAAGGACAGCGGCGTGTACGAACTCTACTACCTCGACCTCGCTACCGGACTTCGGCGGGGCGAACTGCTGGGACTGAAATGGACGGACGTTGATCTCGACCATGGTGTGCTGAAAATCCAGCGGGCCATCTCACGGCAGAACGGCAAAGTAGTCGAAGCACCGTTGAAAACGAAAAACGCCTACCGCACGCTGCCGCTGTCGGCAGACGCGATAAGTGTTCTGATGCATCAAAGGAGAAAAACGGGTAGCAGCGAATGGGTATTCCCATCGCCCACCGGAGGCCCCATGTCACCAGACAGCGTCCTGCACATGCTCCAGCGGGTGCTAAAACGGGCAGGGCTGCCTCGCATCCGATTCCACGATCTCCGTCACACCTTCGCGACGATGGCGCTCCAGAACGGCGTGGACGTGAAAACGGTGTCCTCGATGCTGGGCCACTACTCCGCGGGCTTCACGCTGGACACCTACGCCCACGTCACCACCGACGCCCAACTCAAAGCCGCCCAGACCATGGGGAGTATCCTATCCCGTGCCGTCTGATGCTTTCCGCTACCCGCTCCCGTTGGGGTCAGCGCTTGGGCCAGAAAAAAGCGGCATATGAAAATAGCAACTTACGAAAAGCAAAAGTCCTCGAAATCATACGATTTCAAGGACTTTTGGTACGCCGTGAGGGATTCGAATTGCGGCGCGATTGTTTTTAGTAACTTTTTTCATACAATTTTGTGTCAAACAGTCTGAATCATAAAACAATCTGTACCAGTCAGTCCGATTGTTTTATAAAGTTCAAACCTATAAAGGGTAAAAGCAAGGGTAAATTGGAAAACAGAAAGGAACGAAAAATGGAAATTACATATAGCAAATACGGAGATTACTACCTGCCCGATCTGGCAGTACCCAAGGAAGAACCTGCGACCTACGGACGCTTTGGCCGTATGCGGTTCGAGTATCTGAAGGAGTACCGCAGGGCGGTCTACATCAATTTGAAAACCTCTGGCCAACTAACGCATCATCTCAACGAGATCGACCGCGAGGCAAACGAGATGCTGCGGCTCTTGATCATGCAGATGACACTGGCACAAGGCATTACAGAGCAACTAAAGGCCGAAGATCAGATGGCGTGGGTAGGGGCGATGAACAATATCCGCGGCGCGGCGGAGGAGGTGGTATTACACAACTTTATTCTGCAATAATCCCAAGGAAAGCTGGGCTTTATCGCCCAGCTTTCCTGTTTCTATGAGAATGCGTAAGTTAGTAATCAACAATTCTTCTGCTATCGCGTATTGCCAGTGCATCTGTAAGGTCGGTGGTATAATAATCATAATCAAAGCAATCAGCATCTACAGCAACTAAATGGTCTGGCTGATTTGCCCACTTGAAATGCAACGCCTCTTGCCATGTGCTATCGCCGTCGTGATATGTGATAATTACGCCACTATTCAAATCGCCAGAGTCAATCTTTACTCTATCACAGATTTCATTACCGTCTCCATCCGTAAAGAAGTAAACATAGCCCTCATCAAAGTCTATAACCCAGTAAATATCATATGTGCCCCCTATACTCTTGTAGGAGTAAATACCGCTATTCCCGTTTTTTACAGTATCTTTGGTATTGGTCGAATAGTATACGGCTTTCGAACTCTTAGGGGTACTATCACCCGTCGTTGATGTAGTAGGGGAAGCGGAAATGCTTTCCAGCATCTTTGAAAAGTCGTCGAAGTATGTATACTCCGTGTCATTGGTTTCCGATAAGGAAACAAACAGCCAATTATTATCTGCTTCTGAAGGGAAAACCAAAACCTTAGCTTTTCCGTCATGACCATCTGTTGTAAAATCAGTGCTATAAATGAATCCCTTTATGTTCCCGTTATCGAAGAGAGTTGACTGGACCTCGCCACATTCATCAAACCAAGAAGCAATCGACTCTGCCATTAGTCCATCTTCCGTTTCCTGCTTCAGCAAATCAAATGTTGCTGCATCCTCGTCGTCAAATATCGATATAATACGCAGCATTGATACTTTGTCGGAGGTTTCTGCATATGCCATATACACATCATCCTCTTCGACATCTGCGTTCCAGTAATTCGGGATCGAGAAGCAGAATTGGCCAACTGTCACCAGTGTATTGCTCTTCTCATTGAATCCATCTTTCTCGATACGTTCTGTTGAGATATCTTCATCGCCTGCTCCCTTGTCTACATACAGCATTTCAATGGCTACCTTATCGCTGTGGCACGAAATTTTGTAGGCAACTTCAAGATCGCAATCTACTTTCAGCATAATCTCGCCCTTCACAGAGGATGATTCATCACTTTCGAATGTGAGTGTATATTCGCCCGGCTCAACAGATAGCTCGAAATCTCGTGTTTCACCATGTGGCAACACCCCTTCCTCGACCTCGTTCAGGAGAAGGTTTACATCATATTTGCTGAAAATCAGATTAGGAACGCACTCAACGTGAATCGTGAGATTGCACTTCTTATATGCGTGATAACAAATAGTGACTTGATCATTAGATTTGAAATCTTGCCCTTCTGAGAAAGTCGTTTCTCCGGCAATAGAGATCGAGTCAATTGTATTCAGCTTGTCTTCATCGGAAATGTTAAGGTCTTCAATCTCCTTGAGGTTAACATTAGTGAAACCTGCGGAGATGAATGTGTCCCATATATTGAAATAGTCTTGACCTATGCATTCATCTGCGCCATAAGGGGCAGTCACGGATACAACAGCCGCATGAGTCAAGTCATCCCTGTCTCGGTCATTCCACGAATAGCTTTCAATGTTCAAAACCGTGAGTAAAACGGCAACCGCCAGGACAAGCCATTTGAGCCAAAGCTGTTTCTGGGGAAGTTTGATGGTTCTCTCGTGCATGAGGAGGGCGACGACCGCCAAAGCGATTTGGAAGATGGCGATAGCAACTACGATGGCTTTCCCAGACAGGAGTGCTGCTATAAAAAGCAGCAGGAAAGCAGCAATTGCCACAGTTGCAATTTTGCCAAATGTACTTAGAGTGCGCCAACGCAAGACCGCTTCTCTCTTTATTTCGTCAATCTTTGTTTTAAGCGTCTCTGCTTGTTTCTGAGATGCATTTTCAGGCTCGATAGGCGGAATATGAGGAATTCTCTTTTTTGCTTCTTTTTCTACCGGATCATTTTTCGGCATCTTTATGGGTCCATCTGCCATGCCTTTTGTCGATTCTTCCTTTTGATTTCCTTTCATTTCTTCTGCCGGCGGCTCCGTCTGCGTTGGCGGCATCTCAACACTACTTCCGCAAAAAGCACAGAATTTTGAATCGTTGGGTATCTCCGCACCGCATTTAGGACACTTCATAGTATGTTCCCCTCCTGTTTTATTCCTTTGGAATGGGTGGTGTTATGTTGAATAATTCCTTTAAGCTATCGATTGCTCCCGCCTTTTCCCACGTGACCATGCCAGCTTGCCATACTAAGCTGTCCGAAGTGAGTTGTCCCGCGTCGACCATCTGCTTCAGCGCTGCAAGATCATACGGTCCGGTTGCCTGTCCGTTGACCACAACATGGTATGTGATGCTAGGAATAGGAGGAGGTACGGCGCCAGGTGCGGGCTGCTGGTTCATACCCGACATCATACACGACATCATGCCAGCCATATTTTGACCGACAGCACCGCCAACAGCCATTCCGGCCATCATGGCGGCAGGGTTAAAGCCAGCACCGCCACCCTCGCCGAGGTTTACATTGCCCGCACCATTTGCGCCCATTTGCCCCAAAGCGTTTGCGCCTGCGATACCGACCTCGGCCTGCTTTTCCGTTTGGAACGCCGCAAAGTTCGCACTTTGCGTCTGCTTGTGCAGAGCATATTGACCTTCTTCGCGCTGAATACGCAGACGCTCAATGTAATCAGCGGTTTCGGCCTGCGTTTTGGCTGCCGTAATGTCCTTTGTTACGGCCATGAGTTGCTGATAACCCTCGCTGCCCTTGTCGATTTCGATTGCACCAATATCCACGCCGGAAACGGTAACGCCGAAATCCTCTTTGAGCCGTTCTTTTATGTCATACTCCGCAGCATCATTGATCTGTGCAATGCGGCTTTCGATTTGAATGACCGGAATGTTGTTTGCTGCGGGAGCGTTGGCCACCGTATCTTTGATATAGCGGCTTACCGTATCGCGGAGCTGCTTTTGAAAATCATCCAAATTAAAGCTGCTGAGCCTATGCAGCTTAATAAATTCCCTGTAATCGGAAATGCGAAAGCTGACCGTACCTCTAACCGCGACTGGAACGCCGAAGTCTGTAAAGCGCGGATCATACACATCAAAGAACGGTACGCCAAAACGAACCTGAATGATTCTGGCGAGATTTATGAAGTAGACCTCTGCTTGAAATGGCGTACCGCCATCATAGGCAAGCCCAATGATGCTTGCAAGGATAGGAAGGTTCGCGGTTTTCAGCGTTTGGCTGAACGGGCCTTCGATGAAGTCCTGCATGGTACCGTCTTTCTGCTTGTAGACAAAAACAGCCACCTCTCCATCCTTTACGCGCAGGGAGGAACCCCAACGAATGGAGTTCTCGCGGTCGTTAGTACCAAGCTGTGAGCCAGCCGGATGCCACTTCCAAATCAGATAGGACGGTTCATCACAGCGAATTTCGTCCATAAATCCGCCGGTTTTCTTACCAAACAATGACATACATATCTCTCCTCTGCTATGTTGTATTGGAAGTTACTTGTCGTTGCCGAACATAGTGATGAAAAGCGACCACGACGAAATTGCCATTCCCCCTATTGCCAAACCACTCATCTCTTCAAATGCAAAGCCGATAATCATCATCACGACGCCAATAGCACACACAACGGGACCGACCAATTTTTTTATCTTTTGCTTTTGGCTTACCTTATCGTATAGACTTGTAAGATGGCCCAACTTAACGGGATCATCAAAAACTAATTTCGCCTTCTGATAAGCCTGCTCTAATTTTGCTAACCATGCGTCCTTGCAGTAACCGCCCGCTTCTATATTCGATATAGCGAGAATGAAAAACTCATAAATGTCTTCTTTGGTGTTTGGTACGGAGTAGTTGGCAATCAGATTTATTTTCTGCTGCTTCTTTTGCTCCTCAAAATCTCTTTTAGCCTTTTCTATTGCTTCCTTGTCATGAAAATCCCTGCCAAAGACTGTCCTCATAAGAGACTGTTTGAGTTCTGGCATTTCCATAGTCTGCGCTTCGATCTGCTCCAACTTTGCAGCCAATTCTCGGACGGAGTTCGCCGCTTTAGCGCCACGTATCTCATATCCGCAAGTGGGGCAGATTGTAACAAACGAATCTAACAGTTCGCCGCAGTTCGGACATTTATGTAGTTCGCCCTCATATACCGTTTTGCGCTTGGCAGCACTTTCCTCAGTCGATTGAACTACTGCCGCGCCGCAGCTGGAGCAGAATTTTGCTCCGTCAACGAGTTGCTTTCCACAATTTGAACAGAATGCCATGATATTCCTCCCACACACATTTTATCGATCATTCGCTTGCAAACTTAAACGCATGATAAGTAACTACTATCTCCACATCTGGCTTATAGCTTGACTTTTCTGTAAAAGCCGTATTTCCTGCAATGCTGACCTCCTCGACTGCTCCATTACCGGTAACCCATCCAGTTATAAGGTCTTTATCTCTCGTTAGTTGAATATTGGTAAACCCAACCTCTTGAAGTTGCTTAACAACATCTTTGTAGTTTTTTCCTATTAAACTCTCTGCTGACAGGTTCACATATATTTTCCCATCGGCAGCCATTCGTTTTTCGTCTATCAGCTCAAGTAGGGAAATCCTAATAGTATCCCATTTTTCTTCTTTGAACCACAGGTATGAGTCGTCAACAATTTGATTTGCAATCACTTGCGCTGTATCATAATCCCCTGCATCAATATACTCCTTTGCTTGGGTTACGAGTTTTTCGAGTCTCTGAGTCTTTATTAAGGGAGGAACTACTATAAGCGCCCCCATTATCGCCATGCATATCATGATAAGCAAAGGTTTCTTAATGCCTTTCCATAATGTTGCTCTGGCTATTGCCTTTTTTGAAAGCCTGATGTCTGTCATCTTCTTAGTGTAGATACCCTGAAGCTCATAAAAAATCGGAGAATCCCCGAATAAAATTTTTGATTTTTCATAGGCTTGGTCAAGTTTAGCTCGCCACGCATTTGAAAGACGAATTTCCGCCCTCCTCATCTTCACATGAGAATCGCCTACATTAATGTTAGATGCTGCAAGTATCATGAATTCTCGAATGTCTTCATGTGTGTTTGGAATTGAAAAAGTTGTAATTAAATCGGTTTTTTCATAAAGAGTTTTTGCCTCATTGAACTTTCTTTCAAATTCCTTGATTGCATCTGGTGCTTTTGCGCCTCGTAGCTCATACCCACACGAAGGGCAAAAAGAAGCACTTGAGTTCAATTGTTCTCCACAGCTTGGACACTTTACAATTTTCCCAGCATATTCTTGGCTTCGCTCTCTGTTGCTTGATTGTTCGCTATTTATTGGAAAGCCACATTTGTGGCAAAAATTTGACCCTGCAACGAGTTCGTTTCCGCAGTTTTGACAATAGTCCATATGTGGTAATCCTCACCTTTCACAATCTCGGAATACTATCCTGCTTTACAGCGTCGCAAATATCCCCAATATTGCAATCCAAGTATTCGCAAATTCGCAAAAGGACCGATAATGCAACTTCTTCATTCTTTCGCATCTTGGTCATTGTCCCGGTTGCGATATTTAAATCTTTTCGCAAAGTTGCTGGGGATATGTTCTTTTCTATAAGCAGTATCCACAGTTTCTTGTAGCTAATTTGCATAATGTCCACCACTTGTTTATCCCGCACATATCTTATTTAATAATTTTACATCATCGTAGTTAATGTGTCAATCCATTTCTTTATTTCAGGAGAGAAATTCGCAACTTCTTGCGAATTAAGTTTTGGCGCTGCTTGCCGCTCTTTGCTCCGTTTTATCTATCCCTTTCCCCCCTTTTGCTTTACGTTAGTCAGCACCTCCTTCGGTACCTTACTCAGTATCTTTTCCGCCCGCTTATAACGCTCTTCCAGCACCGCAAGCTTCGCGCGCTGCTCGGCGCTTTTGCGGCGCTCGGCAGTCAACTCGTCCCTGAGCGCTTCATTTTCCTCGGCGCTGCATCGCTGCATGGTAAGTGACTGCGACACGGCCTGCTGCATCCGCTGAATCTCTGCTTGGAAGGGTTCTACCTCCGGCAAAAGCTGCGCCAGCAGCGCAACCGCCTCTTCGCGCTTTTTGCCCGCATTCAGCACATTGATGCCGTTCAAAGCCGTTTCCAGCT
>ERZ773147.3618-NODE-3618-length-11606-cov-3.569128_pt1 | contig 11606 bp, 10 predicted proteins | sample MGYA00580851_ERZ773147 | MGnify/ENA primary metagenome ERZ773147 (study PRJEB29015, sample SAMEA2737818) | human gut metagenome | biome: human gut; feature: human-associated habitat; material: faeces | place: China | collected 2012 ... | reverse complement strand
GCTATATTTCAATAATTTCAAAGAACTATTCATCCACTTTTACGGGACAGTAGTGTAAAAGTTTTTTTAATTCTATAAGAGTATAGCTATCTATGTTCGTTTCAATTCTACCTTAGTTCAATTAAAAGATTAAGACCCTGACCGCAAAAACTTCAAAGAAGAAAGTTTCAATTCTACCTTAGTTCAATTAAAAGGTATCTGGATGTTAAGGCTGTCCGGAACTTTGATTAGTTTCAATTCTACCTTAGTTCAATTAAAAGCTTCTAATATGTTGGAAGATAATCAATTTTATCTTGGTTTCAATTCTACCTTAGTTCAATTAAAAGAAATCCGGAAACATTTCACCGAACTGGAAAACGAACGTTTCAATTCTACCTTAGTTCAATTAAAAGGCATTCCACTGATTATTCATCTGAGCAATTTCCTTCGTTTCAATTCTACCTTAGTTCAATTAAAAGGGTTTATTGACATTTCAATGTCATTTAATATTAATAGTTTCAATTCTACCTTAGTTCAATTAAAAGAAAAGGTTTTGAAAAAAGACATTGCCGCCCGTCTTTTGTTTCAATTCTACCTTAGTTCAATTAAAAGAGTAACAATATTTTTAACGTTAAAAACAAAGAAGTAGTTTCAATTCTACCTTAGTTCAATTAAAAGTAACAACGCAGTTTAACGACCTCAAAAGCAAGTACGAGTTTCAATTCTACCTTAGTTCAATTAAAAGTTGGAGGGCGGCGACAATGGCACGGAAATTTGACATGTTTCAATTCTACCTTAGTTCAATTAAAAGACTTAAAATCCCGTTTACCTCCCGATTCCATCCAATGTTTCAATTCTACCTTAGTTCAATTAAAAGTTTGCGTAATTTCCGCATGGATATTCGTTTGAGGGTGTTTCAATTCTACCTTAGTTCAATTAAAAGAATTGAAAATACGGGTAACGGGGAATTGCTCAAAATGTTTCAATTCTACCTTAGTTCAATTAAAAGCAAATTGGTTGGCTCGGCGTGGGTATAACCACACATGTTTCAATTCTACCTTAGTTCAATTAAAAGTTAAAAGTCGGTACAACGTAATTGAAATAATACCCTTGTTTCAATTCTACCTTAGTTCAATTAAAAGCCGGTTGGAAATTCTTTACGAATTGGACGGCAACGTGTTTCAATTCTACCTTAGTTCAATTAAAAGAATTGTTAGGTTGGAAAACCGCAAATCGCTTGTATTTGTTTCAATTCTACCTTAGTTCAATTAAAAGGAGGCATATCCAGTATAAGCCGGAAGACTAGGCGTAGTTTCAATTCTACCTTAGTTCAATTAAAAGTCAGCATTCATAAGAAGGTTAACATCGGAAACATAAGTTTCAATTCTACCTTAGTTCAATTAAAAGCCGTTAAAAACGCCAACAAATATACTTCAAAATCAATGATTTATCATCCATTTATTCTCATTTTTTACAAACATTTGCAGTCGACCTTCAATTCTTAAATTTACCCTGACCTTCGACAACAACTTTTAAATTATTCATTTTCAACATGTCAAAGAACTATTATTCCATTTCTATTGTAATTACTCTCTCAACCCCCAATCATTTTTTTAAGGTCGACGCTATAAAAAATTAGAAACGCTGGCTTTTTCATCTCCTATAATCTCTTTTTCCAGCCATTTTTCGTCCCGGCTTTTAAAGAAAATCAAACTATCCTTTTCATCCATAAGATTCCGGGCTTCCGATGTTAATTGCTTCAACTGTACTTCTGAAATCTCCCCTTCAAATACACTGTTTTGTATCCATGAAAGGTAACGCCGGCACAATTTCAACATTTTAGCCGTCCGCTTCTGATCGACATCATATACTAAAATGACATACATTACCACCACATTTTCAAAGGTTTATATTCTTCCATCCCCAATAAATGCTTGGTCAGTTTATAACATTCTAATTTAATCAAATGCCTGTAACTGACACTTCTTCCCAACTTCCGGTGTTTTATCGTCTCTTTCGTCCTCTCTTCCCATTCCTGGGCTACTTTTTTCATAGAAGATTGCTTTAGCAGACATCGATTTAAGTGTTGATCGAAATCCGATTCCCTTAACTGTTTACGGTTAAACATGGAGAAAATCAATCGGTCCGCCAATATGGGTTTAAAGATTTCTGCCATATCCAGAGCCAGAGAATAACGCCTTTCCCCCGGCTCATGCAGAAAGCTGATCGTCGGATTCAATTGGGTATGATAAATGGCATCCAGACATAACGAATAACACATACTGTTAGCAAAAGAAATCATCGCATTCACCTCATTGGAAGGTGGCATCTTTGTCCGGTTTCCCATGGAAAAACCATCGATAATCGTATCAAATGCCTCATAATAGGTTTGACGGATATTCCCCTCGATTCCCATCAACATCGGAATATCGGTTGCAGTAGCAATCAATGGAATATAGGCTTCTATCCGTTCAATCTGTTGCCTGGTATCTTTTCCCCGATTCGTATAATATCTCAGATTCTTCAACATGTTAAACGCTGCCCCATCGATAAAACTTCGGGCAATTGCCATCCGTTTTTCCTGCCGGATATGGTGCTTCATCTGGGCAATCTGCATCTTGCCGGATAACAGGTAATCTTTAGGCATAAACGAACCGGTATAATGTTCATAATAATCGAAAAAATGAACCGCCACCTGATGCTTACCCAGAAAATTGTACATCATACTATTGGTATCCAAACTACCGAATACAAAGAGATTATCTACGGTTTCAATAGGAATGTAACGGGGTTGCCCTTCCTGTCCCTCTTCGTCTACCGGAGTAAATTTCAGCGTATTATCCTTCCGGCTCAACCGCCCGGGATTAAATAAATAGTACGTCCTTTTCATAAAACAATTTTAAGTCCATTAAAAAACATTTATTCCCTGTTTCATTCCCCTTCTCCGGAATAACAAAATTCATAATATGAACAGGCTCCGCATTTTCCTTTGGATAAAGCAGGCGGACATGCCTCCTCCCCGATCAGCTGTCGGATCTCCACCTCCATCTGACGCAATATTTCCCGGTCCCCCTCTTCCAACTCCACCCGCATCGTCTCCCTCAGTAAAGGGTATTCCAACATCCCCACCACATCGGCTATTCCTTCCCGTTCAAACAAAAGCAAATAATATTTCACCTGCCAGATATACGCCTCCTCTTTCGATGTAGATTTTTTGATTTCATGAATCACCTTCTCTTTCGGATCATAAAAATCAATCACAGAACCACCGATTCTCACTTCTTTATATCTGGCTGCCCGGTTCGGATACGAAGTCTCATGTACCAGCTTTCCTTCCGTGACTACATCCGAGGTATGTTCCATCCGGATACCATTGGCATGTAACCACGTTTCCCGTTTACACACCTGATAAAGATTAATCAAAGTTCCTGTCACATTTATCATATAAAAGTTATATCTTTCAATGCTCTGTTATTCAATCCCATTTTATAGTCGTACAATTTTCCGTTCACCCCCTCATCTTCCCAATGGGATAAATAAAAATACCCCAACTTTTCTTCCCCCGTCCCCCCTTTCAACTCCTGCAATTCTTTCGAATAACCAACCAAAGAAAAAGTAAAACACGACAATATCCGCTGCATGATTTTAAAACCGACCTTTTCTTCCAGATCAAATTTTGCAGGATGATCACGATATACGAGACGTTCGTACACCTCCCACACTTCCTTTCCATCCAACAGTCCCTCACAAGGCACAACCCCAAAATCTTCCAGAAATTGAAGTTCCCGGTCAGAAAACAGACGCTCTTTAACACCTTCTGTCATCGAATCCACTTCTACCGGCAACGGTATAGGGACAAAAACAGTTTCATTCTGCTGCTCGATTACCTGAAAATTACGATCTACCTGTTGAAAATCCAACCCTTCGACAAATCTCAAAAATCCCGAACGGAAATTCTGCACATAAGTCTGTTCGTTCATCCAATTTATCTTCTCAAAAACCAATTCATACAAACATCCGAAATCTTTTTCACGAAGAATACGTTCATATTCACCGACAGAAATTTGTTCCCGGACCATCTGATATCTTTTATCTTTTCCATACAAGACACTTGCATTATCCAGTCGGAACAAATAGACTTCACAGCCCACTTTACAGGCATTCCGGTTTACCCTCCCGGCCAACTGTTCATCACTGTCGATCAAGGATATATTTTTAAATCCTAAATCCATATCGATATCGACCCCAGCTTCAACAACCTGTGTCGTGATTAGCAATATATTTTTCTTCCGGCTGAGCGGATTTTTCAGCTCATTGATAATTTCCCGCCTCCGGGGTTCCAGAATTGTCCCGGAGAGAAGGAATACCTCGTCAAAAAAGGGCTCCTTTTCTTGTATGAAAGCATAAAATTCCGCGGCAGATTTTTTAGTGATAAACTCTATTATGGTATGAACCGTCCCGTTCTTCCCCGGTTTATCCCGATATTCCACTGATTTCCCAAGAACAAAATCCGCTAAATCGTTCATATCGATCTCTTCCTGGAACAACTCAAACCTGAACTCCACTCTCCCGGCAAAATTTGGATTCTGCATATAAGATTTTGCCTGAGGCAACAAATCCACAAATCCGGTTCTTTCCTTCAAAGGAATTCTCAGTTTACCGATCTTAGGTAAAGTCGCGGACATCAGAATAAAACGAACCTGAAAAAAGCGGGCATAATGTTCAATCAAATAATACATTTTATCCCACAAAAGCGGATTATAGGTCTGCAATTCATCGATAACCACCACCGCATTCGCCAGGCGGTGGAGTAAATAATTCGCTTCCTTCCGGTTTGTTTTCAACATATCGAAGAACTTCACATGCGACATAACGCACACAGGAAAAAGGGCAAACAAACGATCGATATAATCCTGCTTTTTATCCGCATACAGTCCATCCTCTCTTTCCTCCGTTTTTTCATTAAATCCGGCTTTGGAATGTAACTCCGCCAGTTCCGTAGAAGTCAAGCCCAAAGCATTTTTCAGTGTCTGATTTGTCTGGGTAATCAGAGTCGTATAGGGAAATACATAAAATACTTTCTGAATCTCAGGATGGACGGCCATTAATTCAGTCACCGCCAGCATGGATAAATTTGTCTTTCCCCCTCCCGTCGGAGCCTCAATATAAAACAAACGATCATCAGAATGTTCACGAACGGTCCGGATGACTTCCACAGCCATTCCGGTTCGCAGCCGATTCAAGTGATCACCGGATTTTTCCTGCGGATACTCAAAAACAAATTTATCCAATTGTTCATATATCCCCCGGTTATGCTTGTAATTTCGCAGATGCCCGATCATTTCCTCTACCCGGTGACGGTCTTCAAAAATTCCGGCCTCTTTCACCTGTCTCCCAGTCATATATGCATGAGTCGCCAGATAATCGGCAGCCGCCAGAACAGAAGAATTCAATTTAATCAGCGCATACAAAGCAAAAGAAGCTTCCCGTTGCGCATCCGTTTCCTTTCGGATAGCAACAATATGCTCGAATACAGCTTCGACACAAGTAAAATCCCCTTCATATCCCCAAACCGTCAGATAAGTATGCAATTCTTCATATCCCCCGGCAAATGAATTAAAAAACTCCTCCTCATCGGCACATCCCAAACCGCCGCTATGATGCTGCCGGATAACATAGGCAAAGAAAAAAGCATAGACAAACAGCATCTTTTTTTCTTCCTCCGTCAGGCACGGATCTTGCCACACACGGTCCAATTCAAAAGCCAGAAACAGCCAGGCGCTCAAAAACGAATGTCCATAGGCAGGTACCAATATTTCCGTCTTCCGATGTTTAAACAACCGATTCAACATCCTGGAATATTGAAAATTATCGTTTACCTTACCTGTATCATGAAAAACAAACACCGCCATAAACATCCGTTTCAACTCTTCCTGCACATTCTCCGAGTATTTTCCGGCAATCCCCGGAATCAAACGATCGACGACCTTCTCCAAACCGTGCTTGCCGATCAGCCAACAAGCCCTTTCAACCACTTTGGCCGTATGTTCCTGCAAAGATTCGGCAGATTTTCCGGGACAAATATGTGCCAGATAAGAATCATTTTTCAACCTGCCGAACAATAACTCCATCTGGCCCTGAATTATTTCTTTACAGTCTTTCATATTCAAAACAATTGAACAATCTTTCCTTCCTCTTCCAGCTGATACAAATTTACCATCTGCGTGGCAGCCTGTAAGGTCCAATCCGTAAAAGCGAAGTCGGCCAATTCATATTGCATCAGAACCGGATGAAAACCAACAGGCAAACGTTCGAAATACACAAAACTACCTCGATTCACTATGCCTTTCAGCGAAAACGAAAAACTGGCCTTTACCTGCTGTCCTTTCAATACTCCTTCTTTGATAAACAAGGATGAAACCCGGAAATCAGTTTCCGGTACAAAAGTTTTAAAAGCATATTCCCGGAACGAATCTCCGAACCAGGCCGGATATTCATTTTTACCCAAATAGGGAATATACTCGGCCCATCCTTCCCGGATATACTCGTACAACTTCCGGTGATCCGGATGCTCTTCCGACAACAAAAGATAGCAGCGATAGGCCGGACGAATCAGCATACTCTCTTCAACCAGCAGGTTACCATCCTGATTAGCATATCCGACCGTATTCGTATACTTGACTATCGTTTTCTGAAAACTCCCTTTCTCATGTCTCCCCTCCAAAGGTTCTATTCCCACCGGGAGGGCAGCCAACCGCTGGTAATATTCCGGCCATTCTCCTTTTTTCCGATAACCCCGCAAACCGATAATAGCCCCCAATATGCCTAACAGGGCGGGCTTATGTAACATATTATAGGTCAGCAACACCCCATCATTGTAATCGGGCTTTTTGAAGAAACCGAAATCAGCCTGTATATCAAATGAAATCAGTCGTTGATTATTCATAACCCGTTCAATTCAAGTTCGACCGTTCCTTCCGGCAGATGAATCACTTTTGTAATTCCCTTATTGTAAAACAATTCAATTTTTGAGATCTCATTTTTGATTTTTTCTTTGGACAATAAGGTACTCACTTTCGCAAAATCAATTTCCCGTTCTGCATTTACCTCTATCAAATCCACGAAAGAGGGTAATACCAGCTTCGACTCTTCTTTCAATTCCACCCACAACAAGGCCTCATTCTCCGTTCCTGCCTTGGAAGAGGAATCATAATATGTCACTCCGCAACGTAAAGCTTCTTTCAATTTGGCAATATCCTCCCCCGTTAATCTTCCATTATCGACAAATTCAGTCAGTTCGTCTAAATTACCGGGATTGACTGAAAAATGATGTACGTAATGGCCTTCCTGTAATTTAAATTGGGTTCCTAAAGTCGTTTGCATCGAATCCGTACTATTATCATTGGAGTTCCGGAAAGGCGAAGCAATCTGCTCTGAATAGATAATCCCTTCCACATATCGGTTCACCCCATGCGTCGGTTGTACAACACCATGAATAGACAAATTGGCCGTTTTACTGGCAAAAGTTCCGCCAAATAACCGTACATCCAGACAGCTCAACAAATTTCCCAGAATCACTTTACGCGCCTTGACCGCCTCTTTCTTATCCGCTTTCGGATAATCGCCGAAGAAACGGGCATAATTCTGGTCTAAATCCCGGGGCTGCATATCTCCATTCAGGCTTTTAAAATAAAATACCTTGTCTTCCGGATAATTTTTATCTATATAATTCCGAACGGTATATTTCAATGCTTTATCTGTTGCATATACCGACCCATCGGGCAAAGTACGGGGCTGATGTGAAAAGTCCGCATTATAATTGGAATTGACAGATTTGATTACCACACAACCAAACACTCTGTTTTTAAATGTATTACTCATAATGTTTTATTTTAAGTTAGTTTTCTTCATTTGTTTCTTCTGATTTATTAACGCTAAAAAGCAGATTATCCGAAAAAATCCCGGCCAGCATCATGGGCAGGTAGTCCCGCATATTCGCTTGGGTCTGATAGGCCATAACCGATGCAAACGGATGACGGAAATTGCCTGAAAAATTCTCATGCTTATAGGTATCGAAAAGCCGGGCAATCGCTTTATTCAATTCAGAGGCGTGCACCTGCTGCAAAAAAGGCTCCAGCCGTTTATAACTTTTGTCTGCCGTCTTACTCTTATGTAATAAATAGTAAATCACCTGTCCGGCTGCAAAAGCATATTGTTCGTCGTTTTCCAATATAGCCTCACCTTGCGATAAGGCAACCATAAACACTCTCTGTTCTTCCAATTTACTTGCCATAGTATCTGTATTTTTAAATTGTAAATCAAAACGTTCAGCCAAACTGAACCAAATGTTCATTTTAGACAAAATCCCCCAGCGTTGGGTATGCTGGTTTCCTTTTAATTCATCCAAACGGATATCCTCCAAAATACCGGTCAATAAAATATGATCGAACATAGGACGGGTAACAGCCTGTAATCTGGATTTATAGATATAATCATAAAAAGCTTGCCGATACTTCAATACCAATAAATAGTTATTTTCCGATTTACAGTATTTCGGTTCTAATTCATCGAAATATTTACGTTGTGTATCTCCGGCTTTCGTTCGTGTAATCAACGAGTTATTAAATATTTCGCGTAACACTTTTTCCTCCAACTCAAATACATGGCTTATTTTCTCCGTAAAACCGATCTGAAAATGATCTTTTACCATCCAACCTTCTTTATCCCCACTCTGCAAACGATAGCGGAAACGGGAAACAAAATCGAAATCACAAACCGTATCGCCATAGTAATACAATAAATAATAATCACCGATATCGTCCTGATGATTTTTATAAAGCTCCCGTATGATCTCCTGATAACCGATCCTCTTGCCATCCGCCAAATACCGGGAGAAAACCGCAAGCATTTCGGTCTGCAACTCTTCCCGGTAAACAAACAACGGCAAAGGACGGGGTAAAACATTCCGGCGCATGATTTCCTGAAAATCATGGAGATTTCCAGCCATCTCTCCGGTAATCCGCCCGGCAATATCGAAAACAGCCGACTGATGGGATAAAAAAGGCTTTTTAGTTGGAAATCCATTCAGGAAATCGCTGGTCCCATAGAGTTGATTTTCTACCGAAATATTGTATTCATTGGTATTGAATAATTTGTCCGACAAATATTTTTCATGAACCCGGCGATATTTTTCCATCTCCTCCTCCAAATAAAGAATAATGTACTCCTTATCCTTGACTTCATCAACCTCTGACTGAAAACAGGCAAATAAAGCATTCAGTTTCTCTTTGGAGTTGATAAAATGCTGAAAAACCCTTATTCTTTCTTTCTCGCTATCCTCTTCGACGTAGGATAAAGCATTAGCAAAATAAGTATCGATACGGTCGTAGATTTTAGTCTTATCTTTCGCATATTTTCCTCCTCCTTCCAGAGATTCCCGTTTCAAGGCAATGCAATAAGGAGAACAGGAATGCAGCCCCTTAGCCGGAAGATCGAAACATTTATTGGTATTCACACACCATCCCACCTGAGCCAGCTCAGCACAATGCTGTAAAAAAGGATAATCGAATTCTGTCGCTTTCCGGGTCAGACAAACCCGGCAGACAGACTGTTCGTCCATAAAATGAGTTCCCTCCTTTTCCTGGATTTTCAGCAAAACATGCAGTCCTTCTTTAGGCTTCAGCCCCGCCTGCTTTAACTCAGCAGGCAAACTATTCATAAAGTTATTAATTTCCTGAAGCATATTATTGTTTTATTTTCATTCTGTAAAAATCTACTTAGGTCAATTAAAATAAGTACCTACGGTATCCCGATGGACATCGGCGGGTTATTTCAATTCTATCCCACTACTATTACAAATTCACCCAAAACAACCTGGATACCCAAACAAGGAGTTAAAAGTTTTGTTTTCCCGTTTACAACAGAATAAAAACTCAAACACCACACACACTAAACTTATTATCACTGTTTCAACACTTCCACACAACCGAATCCCTGGCTGTTCAATCGTCCGAAACCACCTTCGTAACCCAGACGCAATAATTCCGGCTGTCCTTCCAGCTCAAAGCGGAAAGTATATCCTTTCATTCTGGTTTCCTCCGGAGTACCTACCTTCAGCACAATTGTTTTAGGCTTGGGCTCAGACAACAAATGCAAGCGGGTCAGAGGCCAGGACGGATCGGGTTCCTGTCCATAAAACACCCTGTATTTATCCAGCAGATTCAAATGCAACAATTCTGCAAACTTCGGATTCCCCGGTGAAAGATGTATCGCTTTCCGGGTTTCCGGTAATTGCTCTTCAATAAACATAGGCGATAGAGTTTTAAAAAACATCCGGGAAGTGAATTCCGGCTCAGCCTGCCGCTCTAAGTTAAAGACTTCAAAGCGGACCCTCGATTTCCGGTCACCAACCTCCAATTGCCTGTTCTTAAACAGACCCATTACAAAAGCATCAATTGCTTCTATCGGATAGAACGACACAATCAACTGGGCCGTATCCGCCAAAACAAAAATCCGATCCCCCTCGATTCTGAAACACGGAAAATAGAAATTCGAAAAGGTAAATAATTTAAATGCTTTCTTTTCCTTACAATATCCTTTATCATGTAGCCAGGCAGTAAAAACCGGATTACCTTCATTCAATACCTTGTACAAACAACTTGACAATTCATACATATAATTACAAGGTAAAACGGTTCCTTCCACAATTTTAAGTACCAATTTCAAACGCATAATAATAATTTATATTTATGCCTTAAATATAATAAATAATTGCAGTAACAAACAACTATATCGAACAAAAATTATCAGAAAATGTATTCGAATCCTCATTTGTGACAGACATGTATAACCGGAATACCGGACTCTTTCACTACGATCTTCATGCTGTCGTAAATCAGAATCTGGTACTGATAACTCCATACGTTTTTTCATTAACTGCAAGGTTAGATTGAATGTCTGAAGACCACAAAGGATCATCCCCAAAACATGATAGAGTTGTAGACTTATACTTCCAGACTCTGCACATAGAAAACATATCGCACGCCCCCTCTTTTCCGGAGTGGAAATACATACCGTTCGCCCCAAAGGGCGGGAATATTCAATCCCGTACAAGTAAATTTCGGTTCCCTTACCGTTGCCAGTCTGTTCTTGCGTTATCCCCTAACATAAATCCAATTTTATGCCCCCCAATTATATCTTCTCTACAAGATAATTTCTTTCTGCCTTCATATCCTGAAATCTAGAAGACAAAACTACCCGGATACCCCGATTATCTGTATCGTCTACACACATAAATCTCCCGGTTATCGATTAACCACTGCTCTGTTTTTTCCAAATATACAAAGCAGTGTTTAATCGATAACCGGGGAAAAATCCCGGTCTAAAAGGCTCTGGGGTAGCGGATATTATAAATCGTTTTTATATATTTTGCCGTCTTTCATGATCAACAGCATATTCTTGCCAGGATCGGTCAGCACTTTTATATCTTCGAGTGCATTTCCATCCACCACAATCAGATCGGCCAGAGCCCCCTCTTCGATCACCCCCAGTTTACCGGGATAAGGATTACGGCGGTCCCCACGCTGTGGCAGTCGTGATAGGGAATACCCAGCTGGACCATCAGCTTG
>ERZ773147.3607-NODE-3607-length-11630-cov-4.666868_pt1 | contig 11630 bp, 9 predicted proteins | sample MGYA00580851_ERZ773147 | MGnify/ENA primary metagenome ERZ773147 (study PRJEB29015, sample SAMEA2737818) | human gut metagenome | biome: human gut; feature: human-associated habitat; material: faeces | place: China | collected 2012 ... | reverse complement strand
CATGGCGCTTGTCAACAGCGGCAACACCTATAACCTCTACAAGCGCGTGTGCGAGCGCGGCTATATTACGCCCATCCTTTTCAAGAGCTACGCGCTCTATACCACCCGCGGCGCGGTCACCGAGCCTACGCACTACATCGACTGGTTCCTTCCCTATACCCCGGAGGAGGGGAACTGACCTGCCGCACATCCCGGCATCCCCGCAGCCCCATCGCCGATGGGGCTGCGTTTGCGCTTGCAAACATTTGTTTTCTATGCTATAGTAATATTCACGCGCTTTGCGCGCCAAAACCGAAAGGAGGCGGCCGGTATGAAATATATCCTGCCCTATCTGCGGCCGTACCGCCGGCAGACGGCTCTGGCAATGGTGCTGGTCGCCTTTGCGACCGTGTGTGATCTGCTGCTGCCGACGATCATGAACGACATTCTGAATCACGGCGTCCGGCAGTCGGACTTTGCGTATATCGTGCGCTGCTGCGTGTGGATGCTGGCCGTCGCGGCGGCGGGCCTTGCCGCGCTGCTGGCGGGGCGGAAGATCAGCTGCGACGTGGTTGCGGGCTTCAACGCTGATCTGCGCACGGACGTGTTTTCCCTCGTCAACAATATGACGTTCGAGGAATTCAATTCTATCGGCGCGGCAGCGCTCCTGTCCCGGTCAACCTACGACATCGGCACCGTCTCCTGGGTCGCATCGATGATCTCCGGCAGCCTCATTACGATTCCGGTGCTGTTTTTCGGCGGTGTCATTCTGGCGCTGCGCAAGGACGTGACGATGAGCCTGATCCTGCTGCTGTTCGTCCCGGCGATCTTCCTGATCGTCCGGCCCATCAGCAAGCGCATCGGCCCTCTGCACGAAACATCTGATAAGTACATCGATATCCAGAACGACGTCATGCGCGAACGTCTGCACGGCATCCGCGTTATCCGCGCATTTAATAAGGAAGCGAGTCTGCAGCAGAAGATCGCCGACGCCACACACGTCATGGCCGAGAACATCATCAATGCCAACGTGCAGATGGGACTTCTGAGTCCGGCAGCCGTGCTGCTCGTGAATCTTGCGGGCGTGGCGATCATATGGCTCGGCGGCTGGCGCATGGAGACGGGCAGCCACGCCATCTCCGGCGGCGATATCTTCGCCATCATCCAGTATCTGGCGCTTGTCGCCAACGGCGTTCTGATGGGCGGCTTTGCCATGGTCATGCTGCCGCACGCAAAGGTCGCGGCTGATCGCATCGGCGAGATCTTTCACGCCACAGGAATGCAGGAGACAGCCAAGGGCGCGGAGCACACGTTCGGCGGCGAAATTACCTTCGACCATGTGACCTTCCGCTATGAGGGCGCATCGGAGGCTGCTGTGCAGGACGTCAGCATGCACATCCTGCCGGGACAGAAGATCGCCATCATCGGCGGCACGGGCAGCGGCAAAAGTACGCTCGTGCAGCTGCTGCTGTCCTTCCGCCTGCCGACTGAGGGACAGATCCTCTTCGACGGCGTCAGTGCCTCGCAGATCGACCGGGGCGTGATCCGGAAGAACATCAGCTGCGTCCTGCAGAAGACCGCCGTGTATTCTGGCACTATCCGGCACAATATCGAGATGGGCCGTCCCGGCGCGGAGGAAGCGGACATTCTCGAAGCCGCCGATATCGCGCAGCTCACACCTTTCCTCAATTCCCTGCCCGAGCATCTGGAGCATCCGCTCCAGCAGTCCGGCAAGAACCTCTCCGGCGGCCAGAAGCAGCGTCTGTGCATCGCACGCGCGATTTTGAAGGACGCGCCGATCTATGTCTTCGACGACAGCTTCTCTGCGCTCGACTTCCTGACAGAAGCGAACCTGCGCCGGAGCCTCAATGAGAAAATTCAGGGCAAGACCCAGATCGTCATCACCCAGCGCATCACCTCGGCCATGAACGCGGATCACATCTTCGTCATGGACCGCGGGCGGCTGGTCGATCACGGTGTACACGCGGAACTTTTGTCCCGCTGTAAGATCTATCAGGAGATCTACGCCTCGCAGACAGGAGGTGACGCGAAGTGAAGCAGGAACAGAAAAACCACGTTTCCGCCGACGCGCTTATTCAGCTGCTGAAGGGTGCGAAGTCCATCCGCTGGCAGCTTGCGCTTGGCGTGTTTATGAGTCTGGTGCTTGTTGTGTGCGCGCTCATCATCCCGACGCAGATGGGCGCGCTGGTGCAGATCCTGATCGATTATTTTGACGCGCCGGAGACGGGCGCGTCCGTGCTGGCGCAGCTCGCGCCGGGGCTTCTGGCGCTGGCCGGTGTGTATCTCCTGCGCGCCGCCATCAGCTACGGCAAAATGCAGCTGCTCAACCGCGCCGTCAGCCGGTATTTTACCTGCAATCTGCGCATCCAGATCTCCGACAAAATCCAGCGCCTGCCCGTCAGCTTTGTCGATCACACGCCCGTCGGCGATATTCTCTCGCGCATGACGGAGGACGTGTCCCGGATCGGCGGCTCCCTGCATACCGTGCTCGATACCATCACGGGCGGCTTTTTGCAGATCCTTGCCATCGCGGTCGTGATGTTTTTGCAGAACTGGCAGCTTTCGCTGGCCGTGATCGCGTTCATGCCGGTTTCCATCTGGCTGTCAGCAAAGATCGCGGGCCGGTCGGAAACGTATTTCCATCAGATGTTCAAGCAGTCCGGCGAGTTGTATTCCGTCGTGGAAGAAGCCTACACGAACTACGCGACGACAAAGGCTTATAATCTCGAGGAGCACTGCGCCAAACGCCACGCGGAGATCAACGATGCGCGCCGCGTCTCCGAGGCGAAAGCAACCTATCTCTCCGCCATCGTCCAGCCGGTCATTGCTGCGTCCAACTCGCTGGCGTATATCGCCATCAATCTGCTCGGCGGCTGGCTGATCGTGCGGCAGGGCGTTCCGGTGGGCGTGATTGTGACGCTGGTGCTGTTTGCACGGCAGTTTTCCGAGCCGCTCGAGCAGATTTCCAACGGCCTGAGTACGCTGCAGCAGGCCAAGGCGGCCGCCCGGCGCGTCGTCGATCTGCTGGAGCTGCCGGAGGAAGCACCGATCGAACAAGCTCTTCCTGCGGGCGGAGACGGCAGCGTGGAGTTCCGACATGTGGATTTTGCCTATGAGCCGGATACCGAACTCATCCAAGATTTGAACCTGCATGTGGAAAAGGGCCAGCACGTCGCCATCGTCGGCCCAACCGGTGCGGGCAAGACGACGATTGTGAATCTGCTCATGCGGTTCTACGACGTCGATTCCGGCAGCATCCTGCTGAGCGGGCACGACATTGCGAACTATTCCCGCGCCTCCACACGCGACCGCTTCGGCATGGTGCTGCAGGACACATGGCTCTTCGGCGGCACGATCGCCGAGAACGTAGCCTTCGGCAAGCCGGACGCGACGCGCGAGGAAATTATCCGTGCCTGCGATGAGGCGTACTGCGACCATTTTATCCGCACGCTCCCCAAGGGCTACGATACCGTGGTCGGCAGCGATACCTCATCGATCTCCTCTGGCCAGAAGCAGCTGCTGACCATCGCGCGGGCGCTTCTCGCGCAGCGCGAACTGCTGATTCTCGATGAAGCGACATCCAATGTCGATACGCGTACGGAACTGCTCATCCAGAAAGCCATGGACCGCCTCATGTGCGGCAGGACCTGCTTCATCATCGCCCACCGCCTGTCCACGATCGTCGATGCCGACCTCATTCTGGTTCTGCGCGACGGCCGTATTGTGGAGCAGGGCAGGCACCACGATCTGCTGGAGAAAAAGGGCTTCTATTACGAAATCTACAAGAGTCAGTACGATATCGCATAAAAAAACCCCGGACAGGCCAAGGCCCGTCCGGGGTTTTCTGAAAGCGCACAATCGTATAAAATGGCATGAACCATGGCGAAATTGTACCAGTAGAATGCACCAACCGCGTCCAAGCTATGCGCGCCGTTCCCTGCGGGCCAGATGCGCATAATAGCCAAGGCACAGCAGGACCTGCACAACGGTCGAGCAGGGGGTCGCGAGGCCGATGTAGAACAGGCGCACGTTCGGCAGCCGGGACATGGCGAACGACACGGGGATGCGGACGCCGAACGCGCCCAGAATGCCCTGCGTCATGACAAAGACTGTCTTGCCGAGGCCGGAGAAATAGCCGACAAAGCAGAATAGGAATGAGGTCAGCAGACAGTCGATGGCGTAGGCCTTGAGATAGTCTGCCGCTTCGAGAATGACGGCATGGTCGTTTGCAAAAATTCCAGCGAGCAGATCGCCATGGAAGAAATTGAAGTAAAACACAAACACGCTGATGCACAGCGAGACGGCGACGCTGTAGCGCAGCGCTTTTTTTGCGCGTTCCGGCTTACCTGCGCCGGTATTCTGCGCGACAAACGCGGACACGGATTGAGAAAATGCCGACGGCAGCAGCATGACGAACGCGCAGACCTTTTCCGCAATGCCCATGCCGGCAGACTGCAAGAGTCCCAGAGAATTGACAATAGCCAGAATGACGAGGAACGACACGCCGACCAGCACGTCCTGCAGCGCAATCGGAATGCCGAGACGCAGAATTCCGGCTGTGAGCGGCCGGTCAAAGCGCAGCTGCTCCTTGCGGAACGTAAAGGGCAGTTTGCGGCGCATGATGACGAACAGGGACAAAATCACGCTGACCGCCTGTGCGAACACCGTTGCAAGCGCCGCGCCGGCTGCACCCATCTGGAATACGTCTACCAGCAGCAGATCGCCGAAAATGTTCGTAACGCACGCGATCGCAACCGTGATCAGCGGCATTTTGGAGTCGCCAAGCCCGCGGAAGACGCTGCCGATGACGTTGAACGCCACAATGAACAGCGTTCCCGCCGAGCAGATGCGCACATACTGTGTCGTGGGAACAAAGGCCTCCTCTGGGGCCTGCAGCAGACGGCAGAATGGCTCGGTCAGCGCAGAAAGCAGCGCCGTTAGCGCAAGCGCGACGCACACGAACAGGCAGATCGCGCTGCCGACGACACTCCCGGCTTCGTCCGGCCTGCCCTCGCCGATCTTCTGGCCCAGAAGATCGGTCACGCCCGTTGTGAGTCCGACGAGAAGCGATGTGACAAGCTGCATAGCCTGACTGCCGGTCGAGACGGCGGAGATGTCCGCTGTGCCCGCGAATTTTCCGACAACGATCAAATCGACCGCGCCGTACATCGCCTGCAGAAACAGCGCCAGCAGCACCGGCCCCGCAAACCGCAGCAGCGGGGAAAGAATTGGTCCGTTCAGGAAATCATTTTTCTGGTTTTCCATAGCTTCAACTCCAAAAAAAGACCGGATAAAACCCCGGACGCATGCCCGGCATCTTATCCAGCCGAATAATCAATGAATCGACCCTCCGATGAACAGATTTTAACGAACTCTGCAGAAAATGTCAAGAGGCAGAAAACCCGCCCTGCCATGCGGCAGGGCGGGCGGTTTCAGTTGGGGGAAGAGGGATTACTTGGCTTCCTCGACAGCGTAAGCGGAGGGAGCAGCGGGAACGCCGCGCTTCCACTCGATCAGGTTCACAACATAGAACGTGATGACGGAGACAAGGCTGCCGAAGACGACCGGCATCATGAACCACAGCGTACCGCCGTTGGACAGAAGCTGCCAGACGACGAAAGCGATGGTGCCGGTGAAGATGGAAATCAGGCCGGAGTTCTTTGTTGCCTTCGGAACGGCAAGGCCGAGGCCGTATGCCGCGAACGGGCCTGCGCAGCGGATGCCGAATGCGAAGGTGTTCATGGCGACGAGGGAAACGCCGAACATGGAGATACCCATGGCGACGAGCGCCGCGACGACGTTGCAGGCACGGGTATAGAAGATGGTCTGCTTGTCATTCAGCTTTTTCTTGCCGCCGAAGCCGGGATAGATGTCGTTGATGATCATCGTGGACATGCACAGCAGATTGGAGTCTGCCGAGGACATGGTCGCGCAGATGATGGCGGCGGAGATGAGACCGGTGATGATGCCGGGCGCATAGGTGCCAGTGACGACCATCATGGCGTTGGAGCCGTTCTCAGCAAGGCTGGGCAGCTGATCCTTCAGAGCGAAGGCAGCGAGGCCGAGGAGGGTCGGGAAAATTGCCATGGCAGCCATGAGGATGGCGCAGAGGAAGGAAGCACGAACTGCAGTCTTCTCGTCCTTGCAGGTCTCGAAGCGGGAGACCATTTCGGGGCCGCAGAGGAAGGTGCAGAAGTAGTTGAAGAAGTAGCCGATGATGGAGGCCCAGCCGATCTGGGTCATGTTCAGCTTTTCGCCGGGCAGTGCAGCGGAGATCGCAGCCCAGCCGCCGGCATGCTTCAGGACGATCGGCGTTGCGATGGCAAGACCGACGAGAATGATGCCGAACTGGATGAGGTCGGAAACCTGATCCGCGATCATGCCGCCGAAAGTCGTGTAGAAGATGGTGACGAAGCCGGCCAGCAGCAGGCAGACGTTCAGAGGGATCGTCGGGATCAGCGCGTTGATAACAGCGCCGGAAGCACCGATCTGGGAAGAGGTCAGGCAGAACAGCGACAGGACGCTGAGGACTGCCGTGAAGTTGCTGGAGAGTTTGCCGAAGCGGCGGCCGACGACCTCGGGGATCGTAACAGCCATGGTCTTGCGGATCTTGGGTGCAAAGTAGGCCAGCGGGATCATGGCCAGAGATGCGGCCAGGACGTACCAGATCGCGCTGACGCCCCATGCGCCGAAGGCTTTCTGAGCCAGGCCCGTGGTGCTGCCGCCGCCGATGTTGTTGGCAGACAGCGAGAACGCGACCATGAACAGGCCCATTCTGCGGCCGGCAACGAGATAGTCCGCGCTGCCCTTGATGTTGATCTTGCCGACGACGTAGCCGATGATCATCATGCCGACCATGTACGCAAGGACAATAACCAATGCGCCAGTTTGGATTTCCATAGAGTTCCTCCTTGATTTCTCTTTCTTAAACGACTTATTAACAGTTCGTTCATAATGCGTATTGTATCCGACAATGCCGTGCTTTGTAAATTGACAATTCGCACAAGGAAAATCGCCCGTTTTTTTACAATATAGACAATGCCAAAAAATGCTCAAAAAGTTTTGGCATCTTCTTGAATTTGGATATTTTTGTTTTCCAGCGCTGCATCGCGGAAGGTGTCAAGCAGCTTTTCCGCATACGGCCCGAGTGTACCATACAGGCAGTCAATATGCTCCAATATAAGCGTACACGGCGGCAGATCGGTCAGAACATCGTACAGTGCGTCGAGATTCCGCCCATAGGACGCAGGCAGCGAAAACACGCGCGCAAAGCAGTCGTGCGCAGCAGCGCGGGAGGTCAGTTCCCGGCAGTCGATCCGGTAGGTCAGTTCCATATGACAGTGCCTCCGTCCACGGTCAGTTCCGTAAACGACGCGTAGTGGTTGGATGTATAAAAATACAGCCCGTCGTTCGAGAAAATCAGACGCTCGGCCCCGCGTGAGTCTGCGCCGAGTGTGTTGATGTCGCATTCGGTATAGGTTCTTCCTGTTTCCTCCGGCAGAAGCCCTTCGCGGTTGCCGAAGCGGTCGCCGCCGATGGCGGCTCCTTCCCGGTATGCTTCAACGCTGCCGCCCTCCCAGCCGAGCGCGCGGGCATCGGACTTTGTGATATAGTTCTCCGGCAGATGGCCGTAGGCGTCAAGATACAGAACGACGTGCTCTGCATCGTAATAATACCCGTGCGCATCGACCGTGTCGGCAGTCTGCGTGACCTCCGGGTCTTCGGCAGTGACAAACTGCTTGCCCGATTCGGGCGCTTCCGTCTCCTCGGACAGCGCAGCGTCTGCCAACTCCTGCAGCGTCGTAACGCTGATTCCCATGACCTGCACCGTGTCGCGCACCGTGCAGCCGCCGAGCACCAGCAGCGTCAGCACCAGAAGCAGCGCCAGTATCCGTTTTTTCATGGTCAATCTCCTCTCAGTTCCTGCGCGATGGCCTGCATCAGCGCCTCCGGCAGCTTTTCCACGCGCCGGTCATAGGTCACAAAGCCGTTGACCTCATCCTCTACATCGCTCAGCTGCGTGTAAACGTCGGCGGCAAGCCCCGCTCTGCGTGCAGGAATGATCTGCGTTTCATAGAGCGTTTTGACCGCCTCGCCCAGTGCCTCGGGCGTCTGATAGCCCTTGTAGCCGAAGTTTTTCGTGTTCCAGGTATGTCCCGCAACCGGCAGATTGTATCCGCCGAACTCCGACAGAACGACTGCGCGGCCCTTCTTGTCAGGCCGGAAGCGATAGGGCTTAAAGTACACATGCAGGCTTTTCACATCGCTCACGCCCTGATCGTGCCAGCCGCTGGCATGGTCGATCAGCCGCGTGGGGTCGAGCCTGCGGATCAGCCGCACTGCGTTTTTCGCGTCAAACTGTCCCCAGCCCTCGTTGAACGGCACCCACAAGACGATGCACGGGCAGTTCTGCAGCTGCGTGATCAGCTCCGTCAGTTCGCGTGTGAAGTCCTCGCGGCCCTGCGCGTCCGTACGGGCGAAAAGGCGGTAATGACTGTCCTTGAGATGAATGCCGGTGATGAGCGGCGCGGAGATGGTCAGCAGATTGTACTGTTCGCCGCCGGAGGGCATGTCCTGCCAGACCAGCATGCCCAGCCGGTCGCAGTGATAATACCAGCGCATGGGCTCGACCTTGATATGCTTGCGCAGCATGTTGAAGCCCAGACGCTTCATCAGTTCGATATCATAGATCAGCGCGTCGTCCGACGGTGCGGTATATAACCCGTCCGGCCAGTAGCCCTGATCGAGCACGCCGTGGTGGAAGTACGGCTGCCCGTTCAGCAGCAGGCACGGATGACCTGCTGCGTCTATCCCGGTGCCGACGGTGCGCATGGCGAAATAGCTTCTGACGGTATCGTCCCCCAGCGTGATGGTCACGTCGTAGAGATTCGGCTCCTCCGGCGACCACAGGTGCAGCTGCTCCGGCGGCAGAACGGCGCTGCCGCAGCCGTCCTCGTCCGTTACGCCCTCGGTGACCGGAGTTCCCTGATAGGAAATTTCGATTCGAGCGCCTTTCGGCGCGGACGCGGTGAGCATCCAGCGGATGCGTCCTTCCGGCAGTTCCGGAGTAAACAGAAGCGACTGTATATAATGCTCCGGTACCTGTTCCGCCCAGACGGTCTGCCAGATGCCGCTCTGCGGCGTGTACCAGATGCCGCCGCGCGTTGTCTTCTGCTTCCCGCGCGAGAGGGGCACGGTGTCCGTATCGTCACGCACAGCGACGGTCAGGACATTTTCGCCATCCCGCAGAAGCTTTGTAATATCCAGCGTAAAGGCTGTATACCCGCCTGTATGCGCCCCGGCAAGAAGGCCGTTGACGTACACCCATGCCCGCTGGTCGGCGGCTCCGAAGTGCAGCAGCATCCGCCTGCCGTCCTGCTTTCCGAACGGCAGCGTCCGCCGGTACCAGAGCACCTGACCGGGCTTCAGGGCCCGGCTCACCCCGGACAGCGGCGCTTCCGGCGAAAATGGCACGAGAATGTTCCCGTCCCACGCGCTGGGGCAGGCGTCGGAGGCCGTGATGGCATAGTCCCAGAGGCCGTTAAGATTATAATAACTTTCCCGCACAAGCTGCGGGCGGGGATATTCCTGCAAAACAGTGTCCTTGTCCAGTGTTTCACCCCAGCGTGTCAGCATTTTGCCTCCTCCTTCTTTTTAAGTAGCAGCACCGGCGGCAGAATCAGCAGCAGCACGACGGCTGCCGCAAGGAAAATGGACGGCGTCGGCACAGTCTTTACCACGCCGAGATCAACATAGGTGGAATCGCTGCCGCGAATGACCGCTGCGCCGATGGCAGGGCCTAAAATCATCGGCAGCAGAACGCCGAAGATCATGCGGATGCCCTGAAAATGTCCGGCCTTTCCGGCAGGTGTATGGTCGCGGATGACACCGGACAAAATCGCCGTGACCAGCATATAGCCGGACATCATAATGCAGCCCGTCAGAATCACGGCCAGCATCGACCGCGCGAAGAACATCCCAAGCAGTCCTGCGAACATGACCCCCGCCGCCGGGAGCACGCACCGCAGCTCGCCGAGCCGGTCGATCACGCGGCCGGAGAGCACGCTCACGACCGACGCAAAGATCAGTACAATGCCCAGCACGAGGGCGTAGCCGTCAAAATGCAGATAGTTCTGCATATAGATAATGAGATACGGGAAGAAGACCTGCACGGCCACGGAAAACAGGCAGAACGCCGCAAAGGACAGATAGAGCGCCGGGTTCTCTTTCGCAACAGTCGGGCGGAGCCCGTAGACAAGGTTTTTCAGATAGCTGTCCCGTCTCGGTTCCAGCTTCGGCTCGGGGATCAGGAAGATGGACACAACGCCCGTCAGCACGACGAGTCCGCCGAAGATCGCAAAGAATTTCTGCCACTGCCCGCGCTGCGTCATGCTGTCGAACAGTCCGAAAATGACGAGCATGGAGATCAGCGGCAGGATGGCCAGCACGGATTCAGCCTTGCCCCGCGCCTCATTGGGCACAGTGTCGGTGATCCACGCGTTGAAGGCCGCGTCGTTGGCTGTTGAGCCGAAAAAGGTCATCACGCAGTCGAGCACGACGATCATCACTGCCGCAGCAGCTGCCGCGGAGGCTGCCGGGAACAGCTTCGCCGCGTTTTCGACCGTCACGAGGCCGAATGCCGCCGTGGACAGGCCCCACAGCAGATAGCCGCCGCAGATAAACAGCTTGCGCTTTCCCACACGGTCGGACAGCGCGCCCATCAGAAGCGTCGTCAGCGTGGCGGCAGCCGCGCTCCAGCCGACCATGGCGGAAATATAGCCGGGGTCGGTGGAGATGGTGTTGTAGAGATAGACGTTAAAATACATATTTTCGATTGTCCAGGCAAACTGGCCGACCAGACCGACGAGAATGAGCGTCAGCCAGACGCGCGGGGAAAGTTTTTTCATATCCGGTATCCTCCCGTTATTCAGCTTCTGCGCTGCCGCAGTATTTCGTATAGAGCGCAATATGGTCCTCAATACAGAACTCGCCTGTCCACGCGTTCGCCGTCACGCAGATCACGCTTCTGCCGTCCGGCGTTTTTCCGGCGCTCGCGCAGCAGTTCATGGCCTCGGTGGTATAACCTGTCTTGGCGGCTGTGATCTCCGCGCCGTTCAGGGCGTATTCGTGATGGACGCGGTAGAGGAATTTGTTCGTCATGGCAAGCCCGTCCGGGTGCTGCTCCGTTTCGCTCGCCCGGTAATTCTCTGCGCTTAATATTTCTGCGCACGTCTCGTTTTCCAGTGCCGCCTGTAAAATCAGCGCGATCTCGCGCACCGTGGAATAGTGGTTCTCGTCGTGCAGACCGCTGGTGTTCATGAAATGCGTGTTGGTCAGGCCCAGCGCCGCGGCCTTTTCGTTCATCATAGCGACAAACGCTTCCTCGCTTCCGGCCACGGCCTGCGCCAGCGCCTCCGTCGCCTCCGCGCCGGAGGGTACAACTGCGCCGTACAGCAGATCGCGCATCGTGACCGTCTCGCCGTTCACATAGCCCGCCATCGACGCGCCCGCAAGATACAAGGGGTCAATGATGGCCTGCGTCATGGTGAATGTCGCGTCGAGATCCGGCAGATTCTCCGCCGCCACCAGCAGCGTCATGACCTTCGTCATGGATGCGGGGTAAATTTTTT
>ERZ773147.3596-NODE-3596-length-11664-cov-3.318632_pt1 | contig 11664 bp, 14 predicted proteins | sample MGYA00580851_ERZ773147 | MGnify/ENA primary metagenome ERZ773147 (study PRJEB29015, sample SAMEA2737818) | human gut metagenome | biome: human gut; feature: human-associated habitat; material: faeces | place: China | collected 2012 ... | reverse complement strand
GTGAAGGACGAACCGATGCACTGGTTCAGAAGGTCGCCGGAGAAAACAAGGTCGAAGTCTTCCATCTTCATGCCGGCCTTTTCCGCCAGCTTCCCGAGCGCCAGCTTCTGCATCTGTTTTTCGCCCTGTTCCCATGTTTTCTGCCCGAAATAGGTATCCTGAGATTTGATGTCGAAGGTATGGGCAAGAGGGCCTTCGGACTCCTTTTTTCCGGCTACGCTTGCCCAGTGGGTAATGACCGGTGGATCAGACAGAATGAAGCTCTGCCGTCCCCGTTTCTGATTTGCCATAAAAACACCTGCTTTTCGTTTTTCTGTGAATTCGAGGTGCTTCTAGTATGTGCCAAAGTCGCTTTTGTGATTCAATTCGATAAAAAACCCAGACGTCAAAAATCTGACGTCTGGGAAATTATTGCAGAAGATGTCACACCATTCGCCGGGCACCGTAGTAGTGCTGCGCCCAGTAACCGCTGGTGAGGTCGGAATAGGAGACCGTGGAGCGGGAATTGGGGGAATGGATGAACTGGCCGCCGCCAACGTAAATGCCTACATGGGAAATGCCGCTGGCATATGTACCGGCAAAGAAAACGATGTCGCCGGGCTGCAGGCTGCCTTTTTCAACGTAAGTACCCTGATTGTACTGATCGGCGGGGGTGCGGTAGGGGGAGAAGCCCAGCTGCTTGAGGACGTAGTACACGAAACCGGAGCAGTCAAAGCCGCTCGGACTGCTGCCACCCCAAACATACGGCGTGCCAAGGTATTTGTTCGCTTCGCTGACAACGGCATCACCAGATGCGCTGCCACCGGAGGGCGATGCCCAGGACAGCTTTTCAGAGATCTCATCGAGCCACTGCGTGAGCCAGAGATCGTCGCGGTCTTGGATTTTGATTTGCAGATCGTCCGTTTCGTCTTCTTCGTTGTCCGTATAGGAGATCGACAGAAGATACGGCTGAATGGATTTTGTGATGTCGATGCCGCCAAAGGAAACCTCGGCTTTTGTGCGTCTCGCGAGATTTCGGCTGCTCATCGCTGCACCTGCTTCCACGGCGGCAGCGTAGATGCGCTGCGCTCCACCACATCAGGGATTGTCAGCATGACGCCTGCGGGAAAGGAGAAATAACTGAGCAGCGAGCTATTGGCGTTCATCAGATCGTCGGTATAGTCCACGCTGCCCATCTCTTTGTAGGCGATCATGTCCCACATATCGCCCTGCACAGTCGTGTAGATTCTGCTCATCTGTACGCCCCCCGTTGCGCGTTGATATTGTCTTCACGGATCACCGCGCGTACCTGTGCGGCAAATTCCTCGCCATAGGTTTCAAGGCGCTTCATAACGCCGTCATTGACATCGCCCTCGACGGTGATATTGACCTGCACTGGAACGGAGCTGTCCGAAGTGGAAGTCATAGCTTCGATGGCGCTGTGTGTGTCGGCCGCGTTCAAGACCGCTTCGCCACCGTGCATCATCACAAACTCTGGGCCTTCTTCACCGACGAGGGCAAGACCGGCCTCGGCAGAGGTTGTGCCGCTGGCATATCGGGAGAACCCGCTCATGCGGCGGCTCGAAGCAACAGAATTATTGTTCTGTACGTTTCGGCTGAGAGCAGCGAGGGCGGCGTATCCGAGCTGGGAATACGCCGACTGCACAGTCGACAGCATTCCGGTTGCACCATCAATGAAGCCCTGAATGGTCGCACGACCGGCTTCCGCAGCTTCCGTGCCAAGATCCATGTCGTCAATGGCGGCTTCGAGGTCTCCACTGATCGCGTCCATAGTTTCAGAGAAGCCGGTGCGGAAGTCTGCGATGTCCTCGGCGGCTTTATTCTGTTCCTCGCGCAGCTTATTCCAGCTTTCGACCATCGCGGCCAATTCTTCATCGCTGGCCGCAGCCATGCCGGCAACCGCATTCACGCTGTCGGAGCTGCCGTCTGCGAAAGAACCGATCATTTCGGTCAGGCCCTCAATATCACCAGCCCTGTCACGCAGGCTGGCCAGATTATCGTTGTAGGTCTGCCAATGCGTGATCTGGCCTTGGAGATTACTGTTGATGCTGGACGCAGAGGTCGCAACGATGCTGTCTGCCTGCTGCCAAAGTGCATATTGGCCCTGAACGCTTTCTGCGGCAGCTTTATAGGCTTCCTGATACGCCTGCTGGAGAGCCTCGACACGTTCCTTGACGCTGCTGATCTCGGTGTTCAGCTCCGTCTGTCCGCGCGAAGCATTTTCGGTTGCTTCGGTCGAATCATCCGTTGCTTCCGTGAGGCTTTCGTATGCGTCCGTTACGGCCTGAATTTCTTCATCCGCCGCACTGAGCGCATTGTTGTCTTCCTCAATCGCTTCTTTCAGGTTTGTAACGTGCGTCGCGGCCTCAATCCACGCAATGTTGGCGTCTGTGACCTCATCGTTGACGGCGTTGATTTCGTCACCAAGGAAGTATTCGGCATCACGGAGAACGCCGGTTTCTTCGTAATAGGCATCAGCCTTTTTCTGCGCTTCGGCGTAAAGCGCATTTTGCTTGGCAAGCGCGTCATTATAGGCCTGAGTAGCTTCATGCGCGGCTTCCTCTGCATCCGTCAGCTCTGCCCGGCGCTTTGCCCGCTCGATTTCAACATCGGCATACTTCGCATAGATCTCGGAAAGCTCGTTTTGGTATGCCTGTGCGCGGGCATTTTCTACCCATGCGTCCGTATTTGCTTTGAGCGCAGCCGTGCCGCCGTCGATGGAGTCGTTTTCAAGGTCAATATAGCTGGATAGCTCCGGAATGGTCTCAACCAGCTTCATGAGGATTCCGTGATATTCCTGCTGCTGGGCAGTCGTTTTTTCACCAACAGAATCCAGCTCTTTCAGCCGGTCAATGTACTGCTCCGCAACTGTGGCCGTTGCCATTGTGCTGCCGACAGAATCATCGAAGCCAGACTTTGCGTCGGTAAGCGCCTCGTTCATGTCACGCGCAGCTTCTGTCAATTCCTTTACGGACGGAGCCGCACGGTCTTCGGCTGCATCAGCCATTGCCACGATTCCGCCAGCCAGCGCGGCCACGGCGGTCACGCCCAACATAATCGGCCCGGCCATTCCACCGAATGTTGTGGCAATGTCCAGCGCTTTAATGACTTTGGAGATTGCGGCGTATGCCGTCAATGCGACCGTTGCACCGCCGACTACGCCCGTGAATGTTGCAACACCCTTGACGAGCGCAGGATTCTCCTGCACAAACTCGCCGAGGACGTTCAGCACGTCCGTACCGGCGTCGTAGGCATCGCGCAGCGCCGGGGTAAAAGCATCGCCTACGGCAACCTTGAGGTTGTTGTAGGCGTTCTGCATCATATCCAGCTTGGATTGCGTGGTGGCGTATCGCTTGTTGGCTTCGTTCGTCAGAGCGATATTCTCATCCCACGCGGTATTTGCCGTCTGTACGGCGCTGTCCATCTGGTCTGCTGCCAGAGCGAGGGATTTGAGCATATTGCTCTGGCGAATGCCGGTAAGGCCGAGGTCTTCCAGCACCAGAACAGCGCTTTCGCCCTGTTCGTCCAGATTGCCAAGCCCGCGGATAAACGCTGTCAGAGCGCCCAGCGCGTCCGTATTCCACATTTCCGCGAACGAATCCGCAGACATTCCCGCGACATCTGCGAAGCTCTGTAAGGAATCCTCGCCGGTTGCAACAGCCTTTTCGATGGCGTTGAGCGTCTGCGTCATGGCCGTACCGCCAGCTTCGGCCTCGATGCCGACGGAGGACATTGCTGCGGCGAGCGCCATGATCTGCGGCTCTGTCAATCCGGCCAGCTTGCCGCCAGAGGCAAGGCGCGTACCCATCTGCGTGATCTCAGATTCGGTCGTTGCAAAGTTATTGCCAAGATCAACGATCACGGCGCCGAGACGATCATAATTGTCTGCGGACATGCCTGTAATGTTCGCGAACCGCGCGAGGGCGGTTGCGGCATCTTCGGCTGTCATGTTCGTCGCTGTGCCGAGCATTGTCATAACGCGCGTAAAATCGAGCAGCGCGTCTTTCTGAATGCCAAGCTGGCCAGCAGCTTCAGCGACGGCGGCGATCTCGGTCGTAGATGCCGGGATCTCCGTGGACATGGCTTTAATTGCGTCCGACATATCTGCCAGTTCTTCGTCTGTCAGGTCTGTCGTCTTGGCGACGCCGGTGATGGCAGACTCGAAATCCATCGACGCCTGCACACACTCGTCAAAGCCTTCCTTTATTTCTTTAAGCGCAGCGGAGATACCAGCCGCAGCAAGAACGCTCGACACCGCGTCCACGGCCTGTGTCGCGCGGCTGCCGAAAGATTCTGCACTATCGGCCGTGTCGCCGAGCTCGCCGCGGGCCTTTGCAAAGGTCGTGCGAAACTCGCGGCCAAGCTGCGCTTCAAGCGCAAATAGCATCTCATATTCTTTCCGCGATGCCAATATCTCCGCCTCACTTTCACTTGCGTTTTTGTTTTCGCTTCTCCATTTCCTCGGCAATCAGCGCATTAGAGGCTTTCACCCATTGCGAAAATTCGCCGAGACGTAGAGATAACCAGAAATCTACCGGAGTGTTGTTCGTCCGGGCCATGGCGAGGCATTGCCTGCGAAGCCATACGCCGCCATCTCCGACGATCACTCCTTGCGCGATAAAAAACCTCTTACGGTGTTCCGCAGACGGTTGAAATCGCGGATGCTGAGCTTGCCAAGCGCGTCAAGACCAAGTTTCTCGGTGCACGCCTTGACGCAAACACGGATAAGGTACTCGCTGTCAAAGTTCGCAACGATCACCGTATGCCCGAGCATTTGCAGCTCCCGCTCAATCGCAAGGGAGTCATTTCCGCTGAGATCTTCAAAGTTGAAGGTCAGCTCCGTGTAGGTTTTTTCATCGTGAACGAGCGGCCTTGCAAGCTGCATCACAAATGCCGCATAGTCGATTGCGGCGTTTTTCTTATCCTGATCTTCCGCAACAGCGAAGATGTCACTGCTTTCCTCTGCGGTCGTTTTCTGAATATTCTTGTTTTCCATGATTCATAGCTCCTTTCAAGAGTGGTGGGGCGACGCATCGCGCGCCGCCCCAAAGATTTACGATTTGCCGAGGGCCTTGCGGGTGTCGGAAAGATAGTCGACACCGTTCACCTCGCAGATGTAGTTGTACGGGTCAAGCTCCATGACCTTCGCGTCATCGATGTACGTCACCCAGCGGCGCACAGCGTAGCTGCCAGAGCCGTCCGTGGGAGACGCCGGGGCGATATTGCCGTTCGACAGCGTCTTCGGAACAAGCACGAGGACGTGCTTGACGGACTGCGTCTTGTAAACGCCCGCAATCGGGTCGTACACCTGCTGCGGCGCGCGCAGGTCGATGTTGTGTTCGCGCGGCTCCAGCAGCTTCAGGCTCTCAGCGCTGAAGGTGCGGAATTTGAGCTGCGCGGTCATGGCGTTCATATGGCCGATGATCGGCGCCTCCACGTTGCCGGCAATGCCAGCACCGGAGACGGTCGCAACAATGAAATCAACATCGGGCAGCGTCACGGAAGCCAGACCGAGGAAGTCTTTGGCGTCTTCGTAGCAGGCAAAGTTGATTACGGCCTGATCTACCATTCCCATTGTTCAGTCCTCCTTCGTCACGCCAACGCGCTCTGCACGTAATCGGTGTCGTATTCGAGTACGAAGTCGATCTCCTGTGCAGGGCTGGGCGGCGTCATGTAGATGTGGATTCTCACGATACCGGCCATGAGGTCCGTCATGGGATTCTCGGAGTCGAGGATCTCAACGCGGGCGCCGAGCAGATACTCGCTGCCCACAAGCCCTGCGAGCCAGTTGTTCGCGGAATCCTTGATGTTGTCCAGCAGGCGCCGGTTCATGGGGCTGTCCGTCTTCGACCAGAACGTCTTGATGAGGGAGTTGCCGACCCACTTGAACATTCTGCTGATCGGGATGAAATAGTCCTTGATGTCGGTGTTGCTGGGGTAGCAGGCGGTGTAGTTGCCCCACGCCACGAAGCCATTCATAAACTTGAGCGCCGTGCAAATGCCGTTGGCGTTCAGAATGTTCGCCTGCTCCAGCGTGAGGGTGACGTCTGTGCCGTCTTCCAGGCAAGCGCCGTCGCACTGGAGGGCCTTATTAGAGGGCGATTCATACGGCACACCGTCGTTGCCGCTGTCCACCTTCGCCATCAGGCCCGCGAGCTGGGTGGAGAGATGGAACTGCTTGCTGCCGAGCTTCACCTGCGGCCAGACTGCAATCTGAGCCGGGTCGATCAGGTTCGTCGCGGACTTCTTCGCGGCGACGGCATCATAGCTGCGCGCGCCGCTGGCGGAGCAGTCAATATCGCAGATGGACTTTGCGCCGAGAATGCCGTTGATAACTTCGGCTTTCGCAGCCATGACAGCCTGCACCGTGCTGGTATGCGACCATCCGGGCGCGATAATGAGGTCGGGCGTGATGCTGACGGTTGCCATGCAGAGGTCAATCGCCTCGATGCCCTTGACAATATCATCGTCGCCGATTTCAGTCGTCTTGACCTTGTCGTAGCTGATAAAGAGCTTGGTCGCGTCCTTGGCTGCACCGCCCTCGATCGTCTCAACGATGAGACTGCCATCCGAGTAGTACGCGGCATAGTCCGTGTCCTTGACAAGCGGCGATTCAGACGAAGACGCCGACTTAACAACGAGGCTGGACAGGATCGCATCGAACGGCAGCTTTGCCTGCTTGCCGGAAAGGGTGACTTCCGCGCCCGCGACGGCCTCCTTGTTGGTGCTCGGATCAAGCACGTTGCAGAAGATGATTGGCTGACGCTGGAACAGCTTGAAATGCGAGTACATGACTTCGCAGATCGTGTAGGTCTTCCAGTCGTCGGAATAGCCCAGCTTCTTTACCGCGTCTTCCCAGTCGGTGCAAAGCACCGGGGTAAAGAGCGCGGCCGGGGATTCTGCGGAGTGAACCGGTGCTGTGCCGACAATAAACGGCACACCGGATTCAGCGACAACGGGCGTCGAAACGCTCGTTTTCTGCTCCCGCACATATACGCCATGCTTCAATGGTTACTCCTCCTTCTTTCTCCGGTCTGCCAGCTTGTGATAATTCACGTAGAGCAGATTACCGGGTGTTTTGACTTTGATTCTTGCCTCGGACACCTGATCGCCGGGAATAACCAGCGTGGCAATCAGCGGATATTTCTCAACCGCTGCCGAGATCTGCGCGAGCGCGTCCTGCTTGTCACCGTACAGAATACGCGCCTGCTGGATCGTGCCGACGATGCTCGGCCCGATGTACATACAAAAGCCGGCGCTTTTCGCACCGGCCTTGCCTTTGGCTTTTACCATGCAAATGCCTCCCTGTTGACACTGGGGATTTTCCATACCGACACCAGCTCCGCGCAGAAGTACGGTGCGGTGTTGTCGGTGTAGTAGAGTGTGGATAGCTTCTGTGAAAGATCCAGCGCAAACTGCTTGGCGATTACGCCGTGCATCAGAAGCTCTTGACGGAAATGCTCGACCGTCGTAAGCAGCCGCAGCGCACCTTCCTGATCGTCTTCGCCGTACACGCAGAAAAGGGAGCGGACCTCAACGCTGCTGTCCGTCGGCTCGCCGGGCTTCTGCTCATCTTCGCCAGTGACGATCTGATGCAGAATGTACGGCGCTTTCGAGGTCGCGGATTTGACATCGGGCAGACGCTGGCGGTAGACCAGCGGCGGGCGCTCGGCAGGTTCTTCCTCGTCGCCCTTCTGCCGCCGCACGGGAAGAAGAATTTCGCGCATGACCTCATTCGTGAAGCTCGTAAGCGCGTCCAGTAAATTCAGTCGTGTCATACAGACGCCCATCCTTTCACTATCGCATCCACCTCATGCATCAGTCTCTCCTCGAACTTGCTCATCGCCTGTTCACCAAGGCGCTCTTTCACCTCATCGCCACCGAGCATCTGCGGAACAGAAGAACCCATGATCTCCTTGATCTCGGCATCGCCTGTGGCAGTTCTGCCGCCGGTGCGCTCGAAGATGCCAATGTGACCAGACTGCATCTGCGCGACAAATGCGCGGGAGAACGTAGTCGGCGCGGTCGAAAGAAACTGATGGCCGGTCGCGGCAATGCCCGGATGAACCGGGCGCAGATTGCCGTTGACGATTGCCATGACGGTCTTTTCCGTGTTGACGGTCGGTTTGCTGGGAGATGAGCCGCCATAACGCCAAAGCGGAATCTTTTTGCCGCGAAAGGAAATTTTCGCTTCAACCCCGTTGAAATACCGATAGCTTGTCGTAATGTTCTGCTCAGCGCGAATATCCTTTCTGGCTATATCGTACCGCTTACGGATTTCTCTGGTGCTTTGCGTCCGAAGGTGCGCTGTCGCGCGGTTCATTGCTCGCTTCATCGCAACTTCAATGCCACCCGGAATATCTGCAAGTTGCTGTTCTGCATTGTGAAGTAGCTCTGGAGAAACAATTTCAACGCGCGCCTGGAAACTTGCTGTGTACGGAGCAAATCCCTTATTCATTCGTCAAACGCCTCCAGTTCCACACGCAGCAGACCGAGTTCACAGACAGAGGACGCGACGTAGAAGCGTCGGAAGAAGGTAGCGTCATCGGGATCGCTGATCTCCATGCGCGTCCCTTTTTCCGGTTGGTTGCCGCCGAGATCCTGAATCCTGCAATGCAGCACGGACGAAACGAGGAACAGCCCCTGAATATGATCGCTCATAAGCTGGCGGCGGTCTTTCTCTTTCAGCCCGGACAGCACAACCGGAATGCCAGCGTGATCCTCGCCGTCGTATGTCACGCCGTCGTAGACCACGATCCGCTTCTCTGCAAACTCGTCGAGGTTCATAAAGGTCCGCGCATTGTCACGCGCGACCATGTCCTTGAATTTGCTCATACCACCGGCGCGGCGGCGCTCAGATCAGGAAGATCATCCTCACTGATTTCCTCGCCCGGCTCGACGGGCACGGCGACGATTGCCGCAATCAGGTCATCTTTCTTGCGGAGCTTCGCCGTTTCAATGCCAAGCTCGGCGGCAAGCTCTTTGAGCTGTGCCACCGTCATTTCCTGTAGCTGCTCCGCGTCGAGATGGGCCTCTGCGCCGCTCTCTGCGCCGTTTTCTTCGCTGGGCATATCGGCGCAGGGGGTGTCGCCGCTTTCGACCGTGCTGCCGCTTGCAACAGGCGCTTCGTCTGCTTCGTGGACGATCGCTGCGACGCCGAGCGCGACGAGACGCCTTGCTTCGGCTTCGTCTACCTCGCAGATGCCGCCTCGCTCAACGAGCTTCGGCATGGCGTCCTTGGTCTTACGCCAGCCGTAGGAACCGCTGATAATTTCAATTTTCATGCCGTACTCCTTTCACGCGCCGATCAGGCCACGACGTTTGCCGCGTAGATGTACGGGCAGTAGTTTTTCGGCGCAGCCAGCGGACGGGCAGCCAAGCGCAGCTTGCGTCTGTCGTTGGGCTGGTCGAGAACAAACTTCGGGACGCGCTTCGCAACGTAGGTGGAGAAGTCGGTCGAGCCGTAATCAATCTGCGTGATCTGGCCGTACATCATGTGACCGCAGTCGGGAGCTGTGACCATTGCAGAGGTCGCGGGGAAGTACCGCTGCTCCGTACCGCTGTCATCGACATAGGTTTCGTCCACGCAAATCACGTTGAGGCGGAAACCGCCGAAGTTCAGCGTACCCATATAGGTAACGCCGTCATAGGGGCTGAGCTGCTGATCAATCGTGCCGATGATGATGCCGCTGTTGCGGTCGAGCAGGGACTTGACGTCCGTGAGAGCGAGGATCGCGTCTGCAACGTCGGAGCCGATCACGAGGTCTGCTGCCCGGAGGCCACGCTTGGACAGCTTGCGGCACATATTCTTCACGTCGGAGAAGAACGCCGCACCCTTTTCGTCAGTTGCGTTCCACTTGGTGCTGACGGTGTAGGCGTGATCGCTCGTCGTGTCATAAAACTGCACATACAGCTTTTCACCTTCGGTCTTATCGTCGATGTACGACTGCATCGTGCAGGAGTTGTTGATCATGGTCTGGACAGCCATCCACTCTTCACGACGGGTGATGCGAATGTCCATATCGGAAAGATCGTCACGCTGCAGGCGGGCGGCGCGCTGGGCCGGGGTGCTGTTAGCATAGATGGCTTCGCCGAAGCCGCGCTTGCGCAGATCGTCCTGCGTCAGCAGACGAGAAGGCGCGATGAACGCGGGCTGGTATTCGTGAATCTCAAAGCCCCGGCGTTCCATCGGAATATCACCGGCGCGGGAAGACACGAACGCCGCCATCTTGCGGTCGCCCTTGCGGTACTCGGTCAGCACCTTGTCGGAAGCGAAGATGTCGTCATCGCCCGTCGGGAAGTAGCGATCCTTGAAGAACGTCTGCTTGGGCACGATTTCCTCAACAATCGCCATCAGGATATAGGTATCAAAGAAGTTCAGTTCTGCACTCATAGTTGACTCCCTCCTTAGTTGGCAGCAGCGGCGTCCTTGAAGACGATACCGCGCATACGCAGATTATCTTTGTCGGTTTCGGTGATGGAGTGGGAGTTGGCGTAACAACTGCCTGATTTCCTGATGGAATTGCCTGTGACAATGCATTCTGAACCGCAGTAATAATTCCGTTTGAAGAATAAGTGGCACCACTGACTGCATCTACGTTCGGAGACTGGCTTGCAAGAATTTTGATGATCACACCCTGTGGTTTCCAGTCCGTTTTTTTCGGGATCAGATTTTTTTCCTTTCCTATGTAGTAACAGCAGTAAAGCGCAGACAGAACCTGTGCCAGAACAGTGGCTAACGCTGCACCAAAAACACCCATATGCAACGGGAAAACGAATAACAGATCCATCAGAACATTAGCAATGGCGGAAATTATCATTGCAACCAGAGGCACCCGGCTGTTTCCGACGGAACGCAGAAGTGTCATGGCAAAATTATTAAAAATTGTAATGGTGGTTCCCGCAAGAATTGTTCCGAAATATTGCAGTGTTTCCGTCATCAGATCTTCCGGTGTATGGAGAAATGTAAATAATTGCCGCATGAAGGCCAGACTTACCACTGTGATCACAATCCCAACGGCCAGACAGATCCAGACAGACATTGCCAGCTCTTTACGAAGTTTTTCATAATTGCCACTTCCAAAAGACTGAGAAATACAGATTCCCAATCCTCCTGTCAGCCCAATTGCGAAACCAATGATCAGAAAATGTACGGAACTGGTGTTTCCAACCGCCGCAAGTGCTGTATCGCCAATTCCTTTTCCCACCACCATAGAGTCTGCAAAGCTGTATAACTGCTGAAACAGATTTCCTGCCAGGATCGGCAGAAAAAACTGTACCAGCAAACGCATGCAGTTTCCCTGCGTCATATCATTTGTCGTGTTCTTACCCATTATGTTACCTCCTGATGTCTAAACAGTACTCTCCAAATACTGTCTGCTTTTAGCCAGTATTTTACTACTGAAATGTTACTTTTTCCATGACATTACTATTCTGTTTTGATACTATTCTATGATGTTGAGGTAAAAGTCAGAGTGAACAGTAACATTTTCTATTCTGCAGGCGTTCCCATATAGTAGAATCCCTTGCATACGTCCAGATGAATCTGTTTGAATGTGCCAATCATAGAAGCATCTCCCGGGAAATGTACCAGAAGATTATTGCCCATTCGTCCGGTTACCAGAGATGCATCCTGATCGTTGACACTCTCTACCAGAACTTCCT
>ERZ773147.3589-NODE-3589-length-11690-cov-2.602578_pt1 | contig 11690 bp, 7 predicted proteins | sample MGYA00580851_ERZ773147 | MGnify/ENA primary metagenome ERZ773147 (study PRJEB29015, sample SAMEA2737818) | human gut metagenome | biome: human gut; feature: human-associated habitat; material: faeces | place: China | collected 2012 ... | reverse complement strand
GCGTTGACGTAGGGGGCCATGCCTACCTTTTCCAGGTTGCTCAGGGCCGTCTTGCGGGCGGTCTCCTTGTCCTGGTGCAGCACGTAGCGCAGGCCGGCGGTGCAGTTGTCCAGCACGGTCATGTTGTTGAAGAGGTTGAAGCTCTGGAACACCATGCCCACCTTGGCGCGGTAGGCGCAGGGGTCAGAGCCTTTGGCCGTGATGTCCTGCCCATGGAACAGCACGCTGCCGTGGGTGGGGGTCTCCAGCAGGTTGATGCAGCGCAGCAGCGTGGATTTTCCGCTGCCGGAGGCGCCGATCACGCAGGTAACATCGCCGTGGTTGACGGTAAAGTCAACATCGCGCAGCACCACGTGGGTGCCAAAGCTTTTGGAGAGGTGGCGCACCTCAATGATGGGTTCAGACATGGGATGCCTCTCCTTTCATATCCAGATTCTGGGACTTGTGGTCCGGGTCCGGGGCGTTGTACATGCCGCTGGTGTAGGCCAGGGTATCGGTGGTGTTCAGGTCGTAGTTCTGGGGGCCGTCCAGGGCCTTCTCCCAGGCACGCAGCAGGTAGCTGGCCAGCAGCGTCATCGACAGGTAGATGATCATGACGATAACGGCGCTTTCAAAGTAGGTGTACAGCGCGCCGACCACGCTCTTGTGCACAAAGAACAGGTCGGTGATGGAGATGACCGACAGCACCGAGGTATCCTTGATGTTGATGATGAAGTTGTTGCCGATCTGCGGCATGATGTTGCGCAGCGCCTGAGGCATGATAACATTGACCATAGTCTGGATATGATTCATACCGATGGCTTTCGCGCCCTCTGTCTGTCCCGGATCGATGGAAAGGATGCCGCCGCGCACCGTCTCCGCCATGTAAGCACCAGTATTAATGGATATAATAAAGTAAGCGGCAAACGTCTGGGACATGTTAAAACCAAACAGAACGGAAGATCCATAGTAAATAAACATGGCCTGAACCATCATGGGCGTTCCGCGGAATACTTCCACGTAGATATTTAAGATCAGCTTGATAAGTCCCAGAACTCCCCTTTTAACAGGATTATCCTTCTTATCCACCGGTATTGTCTGGACGATTCCGACCGCGAACCCGATGATACAGCCGATCAGTGTACCGACAAGGGCGATCGCCATAGTCTTTCCGGCGCCGTTTAAAAATGATACTCCGTATTTCTGCAGGATAAATAGAATCCTTCCAAAAAAATCTGACGGCAGCGACATAAGATTACCTCCAATTTAATTGAAACAGAACAAGCGGCACGGAATGAAACTGCCCTGTCCCGTGCCTGCATGCCCTGCCGATTTCTGTAATGTAAGATTATTCTGATAATGGCTGAACGGAAATCGCCTCTTCCATCATCTTATTATAATCATCTTTTGTCATCGTAGCCAATACACTGTTGATAGCGTCCTTTAACTCTGTATTCCCCTTCTTTAAGGAAATACCGATGTTGATATCTTCATCCGATACCTGGAACTCGCCGTCCGTGCCCGTGAAATCAAGCAGCTTGAAATCCGGATACGCAATGAGTGCAGCCTGTCCGGTAGGCTTGTCTGTCACAACCAGATCACATCTGCCGGAGTTTAAAGCTACCAGCATGGCCGGTGCAGACTCCTGTGCCGGCTGAATGTTGCCATCCGGGATCTGCGGCAGGCAGTTGTCGTACCAGATTGTGTTTAACTGAGAGGTAGCGGTGGCGCCTGCAAGGTCTGCAACGCTGGCCGCGTTCTCATACTTTCCGCCTGTCTTTACCAGAGTTACGATCGTCGCGTAGTAATACGGCTCCGTAAAATCTACAGACTGAAGGCGCTCAGCGGTAATGGACTGTCCCGCAATGACACAGTCAACCTTTCCCGACTGTACAGCCGGTACCAGGGAATCCCAGTCCAGCTTAACGATCTCCAACTTATAGCCGAGCGTATCAGCGATCTTTTTCGCCATCATAACGTCATAGCCGTACGCAAAATCGGAGCCTCCCGAAATCGCGACAGCGCCGTTGGCATCCGTAGGCTGGGTCCAGTTATACGGCGCGTAGCTGCACTCCATCGCAACCTTCAATACCTTCTCTCCGCCTCCATTCGCCTCTGCTCCGGCGGCCGGCGTACTCTCTGCCGCATTCTTGCTCCCACACGCAGTCAGCGCCGATACGGCTAAAACCACCGCAAGGCAGGCTGCTGCCAAACTCTTTCCTGTTTTTTTCATAACTTTTTCTCCTCTGCACTATCTCATAAATAGGTTCATTATAAAAAGATTTTGTCTCCTTGTCAAGACTCTCCCATCATTTCCTCGATCAGAGCCCATATTTCATCTCTTCCCTGTTTCGTTTCAGCGGAAAATGGGATAACCGTCACATCCTGGCCGATTCCCAGTCCCTGACGAACCATCTTCATATGCTTCTGCACCTGGCTCCGGTTGATCTTGTCCAGCTTCGTCGCAATGATAACCGGCTGATATCCGTTGTACACGATCCAGTCGTACATGGTCTTGTCGTTGACGGATGGCTCATGGCGGATGTCGATGAGCAGGAACACACGCTTCAGCATGGGAGACTGGTGGAGATAGTTTTCAATCATCTTCCCCCATTTGGCCTTTACCTCCTGAGCTACCTTTGCGTAGCCGTAGCCCGGTAAATCCACGTAATAAAGGGCATCGTTGATATTGTAGAAATTGATGGTCTGGGTCTTGCCCGGCTGGGAAGACGTGCGCGCGTACGCCTTGCGGTTCATCAGCGCGTTAATCAGCGACGACTTCCCCACATTGGACTTCCCTGCAAATGCAAACTCCGGCTTCGTATTGTCCGGCAGCTTACTGGTAATTCCGCACACGGTCTCCAGCTCTACTGTTTTGATTATCATATGGCTTCCTTTCTATTCGCTTACAAGGGCTTCCTTCAGCACGTCTGCCATATCCTTCACAAAAATGATGGTCAGCCCCTTCGTGATCTCCTTCGACAGCTCCGCAATGTCGGGCCTGTTCTTATCCGGCACGAGAACTCTCTTCATATGTGCCATCCTGGCAGCCAGAATCTTCTCCTTTAAGCCGCCGATCGGAAGCGCCCTTCCGCGCAGTGTGATCTCTCCCGTCATGGCCAGCTTCGCATCCACCTTTCTTCCCGTGACAGCCGACAGCATGGCGGTCGCCATGGTAATGCCTGCCGACGGACCATCCTTCGGAACTGCTCCCTCCGGAATATGGAGGTGGATATCGTGTTTTTCAAAGTAATCGTCCGCCACGCCGTACTCCGGGCAGATGGAACGGATATAGCTTAATGCCGTCTGGGCCGATTCCTTCATCACATCGCCCATCTGGCCTGTCATCTGCATCGTTCCCTTGCCGGGCATAACGTTGACCTCGATCTGCAGAGTGTCTCCGCCTACGCTGGTCCACGCCAGTCCTCTGACGATTCCCACCTGATCTTCCTCATTGACGTCCTCGAAGGTGATTTTCTCCTTGCCCAGATACTTTTCCAGCCCATTTTCCGTAATCCTGATGGCCTTCTTCTTATCTTCCAGGAACTCTCTGGCGGCCTTCCGGCAGATATCCCCGATCCGGCGCTCCAGATTTCTCACTCCGGCTTCCCTGGTATAATTATGGATAATCTTCTCAAGAGCCTTGTCAGTAATGGAAACCTGTTCTTCCGTCAGACCGTTCCGCTCCAGCTGCTTTCTTACCAGATAGTTTTTCGCAATATGGAACTTTTCATTCTCCGTATAGCTGTTTACTTCAATCACTTCCATACGGTCAAGCAGCGGTCCCGGTATGGTCTGCGTCGTATTCGCCGTGGCGATAAAAAGCACATTGGACAAATCGATGGGGAGTTCCACATAGTGGTCACGGAACTTCACATTCTGTTCGCTGTCCAGCACCTCCAGCAGCGCGGAGGAAGTATCTCCCTTATAGTCGCTGCTCACCTTGTCGATCTCATCCAGAAGCATCAGCGGATTGCTGACTCCGGCCTGCCGCATGGCTTCCACGATGCGGCCCGGCATGGCGCCGACGTATGTCTTTCTGTGGCCACGGACCTCCGCCTCGTCGTGGATTCCGCCAAGGCTGATGCGGACGTACTGCTTGTTCAGCGCCCTGGCCACGGAGCGCGCAATGGACGTCTTACCGGTTCCCGGAGGTCCCACAAGGCAGATAATCGGGCTCGTTCCTTTCTTCGTCAGAACACGGACGGCCAGGTACTCCAGGATTCTCTCCTTTACCTTTTCCAGCCCATAGTGATCCGAGTTTAAAATCTCCTCGGCATGCGATATGTTATTATTGTCCTTCGACACCTTTTTCCACGGAAGATCCAGCACTGTCTCCAGATACATGCGGAGCACGTTGGCCTCCTGGCTTCCGCCCGGCATGGCCTTGAACCGTTCGATCTCTCTGTGAATCTTGTCCTTCGTCTCCTTGTCCGCCTTTAAAGCCTTAAGCTGCTTCTCATACTCGTCGGCATCGGACAGCGGGTTGTCCTCCCCCAGCTCCTCACGGATCACCTTCAGCTGCTCCCGCAGGATATAGTCCTTCTGATTCTTATCCACATTCTCCTTGACACGTCCCTGGATCTCCCGTTTTACACGGGTAATCTCGATCTCGGTCAGAAGATTTCTCATGACGGTCTCATAACGCTCTTCCAGAAGTACACACTCCAGAACCTTCTGGCGGTTCTTGTAGTCCCATGGAAGCTGGATCGCAATCTGATCCAAAAGCTCGCCTAGATCCGTAACCATCATCAGGTTCGGGAAGACCTCCTTCAGCATCCGGGGATTCTCCTTGCCGTATTCCTCCAGCTTTTCTTTCAGAATTCGCACCATGGCCTGTCTCGTGACGTAGTCCAGGGAATCCTCCGACTCTGTTAAGGTTCCGATCTCACCGACAAGCATAGGGTCCTCGCTGTCCAGTCCCAAAAGCTCCACGCGCTCCTGTCCCTCGACCATGACGCGAACCACGTTATTCGGAATCTTCACCAGCTGCTTGATCAGTGCCACACAGCCCACCTGGTGAAGCTCGTCGACTCCCGGATCGGCCTCCTCACTGTTCTTCTGAGTGACGAGACAGACTCTCTGGTCTCCGATCATCGCCTTCTCCACAGCCGCGATGGACTTGCTGCGGCTGATGTCGAAATGTATCATCATTTTAGGAAGGACAGTCATGCCACGCAAAGCAATGACCGGCATCGTTATTGTCTTATCTTCCATATTTCTCTCCTTTGCATCCCGACAGGACAGATGGATCCATCTAGTACAGCATTGCGTAAGTTTCAGTGAATTATGTGCTTGATATTTGCGTCAGGGGCGCGTCCGCGAAGCGACGGCGTAGTGGATCCTACGTCTAGCTTCGTGGGCGTGGTCCTGGCGTGAATAGCGAGTGCAGAATTCACCGGAACTTATGCAACGCTGTACTAGCTTACTGCACGCGGAAATAAGGAAAGGTGCTGCAGCAGTTCTTCCTGCTGTAACACCTTTCCGAACTTTCTCTGGATCCTATGCAATCTCGCCTGTCTTATCTTTTCTCAGTTTCTGGGCCAGGGATTTTCTGGGCACCGTCGTATCTCTGTAGATGATCTCCGGTTCTCCCTCTTTATTCACAACAGCCTTGGTGATCGTACAGATACCGATGTTGCTGTCGGATGGAATCTCATACATGATATCCATCATAACGCTTTCCATAATGGAACGCAGGCCTCTGGCTCCCGTCTTTCTCTCCACTGCCAGCTCCGCAATCCTTTCGACTGCTTCCTCGGTCAGCTCCAGTTTTACATCGTCCAGCTCAAACAGCTTCTGATACTGCTTGATCAGGGCGTTTCTCGGTTCTGTCAGAATCTTTACCAGCGCTGCCTTGTCGAGAAGCTCTAATGACACGGTAACCGGCACACGGCCGATAAATTCCGGAATCAGACCGAATTTTACGAGATCCTGCGGAAGTACTTTCTTCAACAGGTCGTCAATATCGGTTCTGTTCTTATCCACGATCTCGGCGTTAAAGCCGATGGAGCCCGCGCTTAAACGGCTCTCGATGATCTTTTCGAGCCCGTCGAAGGCACCGCCGCAGATGAACAGAATGTTGGTGGTATCGATCTGAAGAAGCTCCTGATGAGGATGCTTTCTTCCGCCTTGAGGCGGCACGCTGGCGACCGTTCCCTCCAGAATCTTTAAGAGTGCCTGCTGCACCCCTTCACCGGACACGTCTCTCGTGATGGACACGTTTTCGGATTTTTTCGTAATCTTGTCAATCTCATCGATATAGATAATGCCGTACTCAGCCCTGCTGATATCGTAATCCGCGGACTGAATCAGCTTGAGCAGAATGTTCTCCACATCCTCGCCCACATATCCCGCCTCGGTAAGCGCCGTGGCGTCCGCAATGGCAAACGGTACGTTGAGCACCTTTGCGAGCGTCTGTGCCAGATACGTCTTACCGGAACCGGTCGGTCCAAGCATCAGGATATTACTCTTCTGTACATCCACATCCATGTTTCGTCTGGATGTGATTCTCTTATAGTGATTATAGACCGCTACGGACAATACCTTTTTGGCACTATCCTGCCCGATGACGTAGTCATCCAGAAATGACTTGATCTCCTTCGGCTTCATTAAGTTGATGTCGCTGAAATCAGGTCCTTCTTCTTCATGACTGTCGAACTCTTCTTCTAATATCTCCGCGCAGAGATCAATACACTCGTCACAGATATAGACATTATTGGAACCGGCAATCAGCTTCTTTACCTGGTCCTGCGTTTTCCCGCAAAAAGAGCATCGGATTTTGTCGTCTGTTCTGACCGGCATATACACACCTCATTCTTTCTCAATTAATCACTAACTTAATGCTCGTGGCTGTAGATAATTTCATCAATCAGACCGTAAGCCTTTGCTTCTTCGGCGTTCATGTAGTTATCGCGCTCTGTATCGCGTTCGATCACTTCATACGGCTGGCCTGTGTTTGCAGCCAGGATCTCGTTCAAACGCTTCTTGATCTTTAAAATGTTTTCCGCAACAATCCGGATCTCGGTCGCCTGTCCCTGTGCGCCGCCGGAAGGCTGATGAATCATGACCTCCGCATTCGGAAGAGCGAATCTCTTTCCCTTTGCACCGCCGGACAGTAAAAATGCACCCATGCTGGCCGCCATGCCCATACATACGGTGGAAACGTCACACTTGATATAGTTCATCGTATCGTAGATTGCCATACCCGCGGTTACAGAGCCGCCCGGGCTGTTGATGTAGAGGTTGATGTCCTTGTTAGGATCTTCCGCCTCCAGAAACAGAAGCTGGGCTACAACGATGCTCGCGGATACATCCGTCACTTCTTCACCCAGAAAAATGATTCTTTCTTTTAAGAGTCTTGAATAAATATCGTAAGAACGCTCGCCCTTACTCGTCGATTCAATAACATAAGGTACTAAACTCATATTGTTTCCTCCTCGTTGCGAATTCTGGTCTGCCAGTCTTATATTACGAAAGCCGAGCAGATTCCAAACATAGTCAGGAATCTCCCCGGTCTTCTAAACGTAATTATTTCAATCCGCATACTGCGGTTTGTAATTCACCCTCAGCATGACAAAGCTATTTATAACTACTCTGCCAGATTACTCAGACCGCTTTGACCCCCAATAGTGGGGATAAACCACTAATGACAGAAAATCCACATTAATTAAACTAACTTTGCCTCAGCAACCAGGAAATCAACTGCTTCCTGAACTGCCAGGTCTTCCTTCATCTGCTCGATGCCGTTCTCTCCCATGTATTCCTTGATCTGGGCAACTTCCATCTTGTAGGATTCAGCCATATCTGCGATCTCTTTCTCAACAGCTTCATCGGAAACCGTGATGTTTTCAGCTTTTACAATCGCCTCTAATACGAGTCTTGTCTGAATTCTCTTAACAGCCTGCGGCTTCATCTGCTCTTTTAATGTATCGATCGTCATGCCTGTGAACTGCATGTACTGCTCAAGGGAAAGGCCCTGGCTCTGCATTCTTCTTGCATAATCGTTTACCATGTTGTTTACCTGGCTTTCGATCATCAGCTCAGGAATGTCCATTGTGGCATTCTCCACTACCTTGTCAACAACATGATTCTCATTCTCTGTAGCGGCTTCTTTCTGCTTTGTTAAGGAAAGCTTGGCCTTTACATCGTTCTTGTACTCTTCGAGAGTCTCGAACTCGGAAACTTCTCCGGCAAACTCATCGTTTAACTCCGGAAGTTCTTTTCTCTTGATCTCCTTAACGGTTACCTTGAATACTGCTGGCTTACCGGCAAGTTCTTTTGCATGGTATTCCTCCGGGAAGGTTACGTTTACTTCGCACTCTTCGCCGATGTTCTTACCGATTAACTGCTCTTCGAATGTATCGATGAAGGAATGGGAACCAATAGTTAAAGGATAATCCTCGCCCTTTCCGCCTTCAAACGGAGTCCCGTCTACAAATCCTTCGAAATCAACAACCGTCTGGTCTCCGTCTTCTACTGCTCTGTCCTCTACGGTGATCAGTCTGGAGTTCTGCTCCTGAACCTTCTTAAGCTCTGCTTCGATGTCCTCGTCGCTCACTTCAGCGGATGCCTTCTCTACTTCGATTCCTTTGTACTCGCCGAGAGTCACTTCCGGCTTAACAGCTACGGTAGCTGTATAGATTAATTCTTTCCCTTTTTCAACCTGTACAACGTCGATTTCAGGTCTGGATACAACGTCCAGTTCACTCTCTGTTACGGCATCGCCGTATGTTGCGTCGAGTGCTTCGTTGATGGCATCCTCATATAATACCTCTACGCCGTACATCTTCTCTACCATGGCCTGAGGAGCTTTTCCTTTTCTGAAGCCAGGTATGTTGAATCTGCTCTTATTCTTATTAAAAGCCGTGGTGAGCGCTTTTTCAAACTGTTCAGCTGGTACCTCTACGGTTAATTTTGCCATGTTCTTTTCTAATTTCTCTACTTGTAAACTCATTCTATGGGTTCCTCCTTGAATATATATGTGAACCGCCATACCGACAGGGCGTTACACTTCAATTTAGCATTATAGCATACTCATTCGGTAAATTCCAGTACTATTTCTGTGAAAAGTCCGATTTCTGGGCAAAATCCTGCATTTTCCTGACAATATACGGATCGATTGGACGGATTTCCATCTGAGGCCGTCCGATATAGTATCCCTGGAACAGCTCGACGCCGCATTGAATCAGGAATTCCAGTTCCTCCTTCGTCTCCACGCCCTCTGCCAGAACCGTGATATGATTCTGCCCGGCAAAGTCCAGGATATTATTCAAAATCAGCTGGCGGTTGGGATCTTCATGAATCCGCTGCACGAGACTCATGTCCACCTTGATGATGTCGGGCGCCATGTCGAGAAGCACGGTTTCACTGTTGTAGCCTGCCCCAAAATCGTCGATAGCGATAAGACCGTTCCACTTTTTAGTCACCGCAATTTTACGGCTCATATACTCCTGATTCACGGGTTCCCCTTCCGTAAGCTCCGTCACGACACGGGACAGATAGCGGCTGTACCGGTTCCAGAGATCGGCTTCCTCCTCCTTCGACATACAGGCGCTGGCAATGGAGTTGATGAAAAGCCGTTCCGTCTGTCCCAGAGCGCCCGCCTGATCCTGTTTTTCCACAGCCTTCAGACCGGCATACCAGGTCAGCGTCTCCATCTGCGTAAGCTTCGCCTGAGCCCGTGCCAGATTCAGCACCTCTTTGATCCCCTTTAAATTCGTAAAATTGGGCCGCATCAGCAGCTCATAGCCAAAGACGCTTCCGTCCCGCCTCGTGATTGGCTGGAATGCAAAATCCACTTCCCGCGTCTCCAGCATCCGGTTTAATTCTTCCCGCCCGGCCAGCATATAGGAATTGTTGGAGTAATCGTTGGAATCGAATTCCATGATAATGCCCTTCACGCTGTGCTTCACCATGTACATGGCAAAATCAGCGTAATTTAACAGTGTATCAAAATCCACGGCGTCATCCGGATACCACGCCATTCCTCCGGAAACGCGGACAGGAATCTGATACCCACCCTTCATCTCCAGGCTGGTAGACTGCAAAAATTGCATGAAGGACTGGACTCTCCGCCTGATCTCCTCTTTTCCCCCCCCGTAAATCAGCGTGACGAATTCATCGCCGGAATAACGCGATACGATGGCGCCTTCCTCTTCCAGCCGCTTTAAGCAGTTGGCAAACAGAACGATATAGCGGTCGCCCTCGTCATGGCCGTACGTATCGTTGATATACTTTAAATTATCGAGATCCCACATGGCCACAGCCGCGGTCTGAATGGTTCCATCCGCCATAGCCACCACCAGCTGTTCCCGGAATGCCCTTCTGTTATAGAGGCTGGTGAGCAGATCGTAATTTCTCTCCCGCTCCAGCTTCGCCTTCTCCTCCACGTCGCCCGTCACATCCGAAAGCACGCCGAGGACCGTTCCCGCCTCCTGTGTCTCCAGAATGAGACGGACCCAGCGTCCCTTACCTGCCGCATTTGCCCGGTCAGATGCGCTCCTCTCTGCTTCATCTGCCATCGGGCGCGCCTCCACATGAAACAGGTAATTTTCGCCGTCTCTCTTTGTATTCCTGATACCGGCCTCCATCCGCTGCCGAAACTCCCCGCTGCCCATATAGCAGTACGGCTCCCCCGGCTCTTCCCAACCCATCATCTCAAAAATGGAACGGCTGCAGAATACGCTCTCATTGTTTTCTTCATACTCAAACACGCCAATCAGCACATTGGCATGCTCTAAAATACTGGATATCTTCGATGCGGACCGCTCCACATCCGCACTCAGCTGTTCGATGGTCTCTGTCAGTTCATCGATCTCTCCGATGTTAACCCGTGTCAGCGTAAGGCCGTGTTCTCCCGACCGTTTACGAACCTCATTGACCAGGCCGCGAATCGGGTCTGTCACGATCTTGCCGATGATGAAGACGCCGAATACGCTTAAAATAATCGGAATCAGAATGGAGCTCAGCAGCATGCTTCGAATGGAATTATAAAAAGACAGCAGGTCGTTCTTCCTGGCCATCCCGACCAGGACCCATTCCTCCTGTTCAAACGGCGTATTATAGTTATACACATCCAGCTGCTTTACGCTGGCATACCAGCCGGCCCGGTCGGAGGAACGCAGCTCACCGATGCCTTCCTCCTCGTTATCCGTGTATTCCAGGTACTCGTCTCCCTTGAAATACTGATTATAAAGATAGCCTGACGATGCTACGGGAGTGATGGTATTCTCTCCCGCCTGTCGGACTCCCAGGGCGTAGCAGACCTCGAAGCTGCTCTCCGTTCTGTCGGAGCTGAGCACCTGCTCGATCCTTCCGATTCCCATCTCCAGTCCGAACACGCCCACGACGCTTCCGTCCTCCAGGATGATGGGGGCGGAATACGTGATGACAGGAATGTCTTTGGGACTCAGGCGGAACGGCTTGCTTAAATAGGCAAAATTCAACCGGTCCTCTGCCCCGGCCTGATTCTCCACGGAGGAATAAAACGGTTTTTTATAGAAATCGGTACTGCCGTCATCGGCCGTCATGTCAAAGCCCAGGTCCCAGAAGGAATCCAGAGGAATCCCGTATTTATTGGCAAGGGAAGGAAGCCCCCGCTCCAGAAGCAGGGACGAATTATCCTGATTATAGCTCCTGCCGGGATTGGAATCGCGTATGTAAAATCCGGCCTTCGTATTTTCCGCACTGTTCTGCGCGGCCGGGCCATC
>ERZ773147.3581-NODE-3581-length-11703-cov-3.441621_pt1 | contig 11703 bp, 11 predicted proteins | sample MGYA00580851_ERZ773147 | MGnify/ENA primary metagenome ERZ773147 (study PRJEB29015, sample SAMEA2737818) | human gut metagenome | biome: human gut; feature: human-associated habitat; material: faeces | place: China | collected 2012 ... | reverse complement strand
CCGCCTCTGGAGTCGCCGTGCCGCTGGCTTTCTTTTGCACACTTTTCTTTCGCCACCGAAAGAAAAGTGTGAGCGTCCCTTGGGACGGCAAGTCCCAATCCGCGCCGGAGTCGGCGCGTCAATCCCCGCCGGGGGAATTGCTTACGGCAGAGTTGTTTCTTATTGATGCAAGCAGGGTGGCTTTCCGCTCGCCCCCCTGCACCCCCTTCGGAGAGTCGGCGTATCCACAAAGCAAGGATATGCGCCTGCGGACACTCTGGTGGCTTTCCTCAGGACAAATAATCAGCACGCCATTGCCCCATAACAGCGACTTTGCTCCGCATAGCAAATATCCCCTTCCTCATCCCCCAAAACCCTTTGAAAAAAGCCCCACCCAGCCTTTTTCAGAAAGGAGTTTCCCATGATATCCACTACCGCACTGGAAGTGCAGAACGTCACCCGCCGTTTCGGCAGTATGACTGCGCTGAACGGCCTTACCTTCTCCGTCGCCCCCGGCCAGACCGTGGGTCTGCTGGGCCGAAACGGCGCAGGTAAAAGTACCCTGCTGCGTATTCTCTCCGGCCAGCTTCGGGCCAATGAGGGGGAAGTCCGGCTTTTCGGGCAGCCTGTCCGGCCGGAAAGCAGCCTTTCCCAGCTGTGCCTCATCGGCGATACCCCTGACTTTGGCAAATTGAGCAATATCAAGGAACTGTTCTACGTGTGCGGCGGATTGTTCCCCCATTGGAACCAAAGCCGCGCCGAGGAGCTTCTCAGCCGGTTTGAGCTGCCGGAACGGAAACGCCTGAAGGGCTTCAGCCGCGGAATGCAGACGGCTCTGCTGCTGAGCGTGGGGCTGGCCTCCGGCGCGCCCCTGACCGTATTTGACGAGCCCAGTCTGGGGCTGGACGCGGTGATGCGGGAGCGCTTCTATGACCTGCTGTGGCAGGAGACCCACTCCCCGGACGGCGCGTCCGGCCGAACCTTCCTCCTCAGCACCCATCTGATCGAGGAAGTGGCCCGGGTGCTGGATTCCGCGGTGCTGATCGACTCCGGCCGTCTGCTGACGCAGGGTACGGTCGCGGAACTGACGGAAAGCTACCTGAGCGTATCCGGCCAGCCAGACGCGGTGCGGGCCGCTACGGAAGGGCTGACCGTGCTGCGGGAGGAAGAAATGGCCGGTTCGCTGGTGCGACACCTTCGGCTGAACAGCCCTGCCGACCGGCAGCGTCTGACGGCGGACCCGTCCATCCAGACCGCGCCCATGAGCCTGCAGCGGTTGTTCGTCTTTTTGACGGAAGCGAAAAACGGAGAGGAGGCGCGTCGGCATGACTGAGAAGCATTCTTTTTATCGTGATTCCCGGCTGAAGGGCGCGCTGCGCTATCACCTGATCCGGCTGGGCAAGCTGGCGCTGGGCCTTCTGGCGCTCCTTCTTCTTTCGGATGTGATCGGCCTTCTCGTGGGGCTGACCGGCTTTTCCAGCTGCGAGGGCACCGGCATTTCCACCAACTGGGCGCTGACCCTGTTTCTGATGCTGGTGCTGAGCTGCATGCTGGCCAAAAGCGGCTCCACGTTTCTGTGCCGGTTCGGCACGTCTCGGTTTACCGTCTGGCTCAGCCAGCTCGTCAGCCTGATCCTGTGCATGATCGGGTTCCTGCTGGGCACCCTGATTTTGAGTATCGCCAACAATTATCTCATTTTGGCACTGAGCCGCCACAACGGAAATTTCAGCATCCTGTGCGGCTATGACTACGCTTTCCTGCCGGAAACGTATCTGTCCGCCACCCTGCGGCAATCTCTGGAGAGCTTCCCCCGGTCTCTGCTGGACGTTCTGGAAATCCTGTGCCTGATGTACCTGTTTGCCTGCTGCCTGCGGCGGAACAAATGGGTCACGCTGGCGGTGGTCATTCTGGGGCCGCTGCTTTTGTGGGTGCTGACGTTGGCTCCCGTGTTCCGTCAGGCCATCGAGCTGGTGCAGTACGGCAGTGAGGGCGAAATTTTCATTCAAAGCCTGCAATGGGTCAACTGGATCCAGAAGGCATGGGCTTTCTTCAACGACCATTGGCGGCTGATACAGGGATTGGCCGCGTTGGTCAGCCTGCCCCTGAGCTATCTGTGCGTGCGCTCCACGCCGCAACCGTAATTCCTTCCCTCTCCGAGTTTTCATCGGAGAGGGAATTTCTTTTTCCGCAAGGAAATTCTCCTTTTTTCGGAGAAAACATAGGAGAACGTCAAAAAAGGGGGAACGCGCCTATGGAACATACGCCCTGCTGGATCTGGTATCCCGGAGTCTTCGAGCTCCGTCACTCTCTGAAACTTCACGCCCGCCGTCAGGAGCGGGATTACTACCGGCTGGCGATCTGGCCGGTGTACGACTGCTGGCACAGCGTCCGTTTTTTCCGCCGCGCAGAGCTGACCGCCCCGGAAGGGCTGACCGTCCTTGCCCGGGGCAAGGGCAACGTAGGCGTGGACGGTAAGCTGTACCCCTTCGGGAAGGAAATCCCCCTGTCCGCCGGAACGCATGAGATCGTGGTGGAAGTATTCCGGGAGGACGGGCTGCCCTGCCTGTATGTGGAAAAAGGAAGCCTGTCCGGCACGGAGGGCTGGACGGCCCAGCCCTTTGCCGGGGAAAAGCTACCCGTGGGTTTCAGCCCCCTATTTACCCTGCCGGAGCAGGACCCGGAGGTCTTTCCCTTCATCTATGAGAAACTCCAGCCCGTCGAAGTCATTCAGGACGAGCGGGGAACGCTGTACGACTTTGGCCGGGAGACCTTTGCCCGAGTCTTTCTGGAAATGGAGAACCAGCCGGAGCTGACGGTCTGCTTCGGTGAATCGGAGACCGAAGCGCGGGCCGTGTCCGACTGTCCGCTGATCGAGACCGTGCCCGCTGGAACGGCTTCGATCCAGTTCCCTGCCCGGGCATTCCGCTATGTTTTCGTTCCCGGCCAGGCGAAGCTTTGCCTGCGGGTGGAATACGAACGCACGCCGCTGAAGCGCCGGGGGCGCTTTTCCTGCTCCGACCGGCTGCTGACAGATATTTGGAACACGGCGGCCTATACCTTTGAACTCAACAGCCGGGAATTTTTTCTGGACGGCATCAAGCGGGACCGCTGGGTCTGGTCGGGCGACGCTTATCAGAGCTACTTCGTCAGCCGGTTCCTGTACATGGACGCGGACATTTGCCACCGCACCATGTGGGCGCTGCGGGGCAAGGATCCGCTGCTGCAGCATCTGAATTCCATTGTGGATTATTCGCTCTACTGGCTCCTGTCCATCCGGGAGGATTACCAGACCTACGGCGATCTGGACTTTGTCCGGGCCATCTGGCCGCGGCTGCGGAGTCTGACGGACTTCTGTCTGGGGCGTACCAACGAGGAGGGCTTCCTCATCGGCCGGGAGGAAGACTGGGTCTTTATGGACTGGGCCGACATGGACAAGGACGGCCCGCTTTGTGCCGAGCAGATGCTGTTCATCCGGGCGCTGGAAGCGGCGGCCGACTGCTCTTCGCTGGCCGGGCAGGACGGCAGCCGATATGCGGTTCATGCCGAAATGCTGTCGAAAAAGCTGGACAGGTTTTTCTACGACGAAGAAAAGGGCGCCTACATCGACACCTACGCCTCCGGGCGGCGGAACGTGACCCGTCACGCCAATATTTTCGCCATCCTGTATGATTTCGCGGACGAATCGAAGCGGGCTTCCATCGTCCGAAACGTGCTGGACAACGACGGCGTTCCGGCCATCACCACGCCCTACTTCAAATTTTTCGAGCTTTGGGCCAACTGCAAGCTGGGCCGGGTGGAAAAAATGCTGGATCAGGTGCGGGACTACTGGGGCGGGATGTTGGCGCTGGGCGCCACCACCATCTGGGAGGAATACGATCCCCGGCAGCCCTTCCCCGGCCACTACGCCATGTACGGCGATCTCTTCGGCAAGAGCCTGTGCCACGCGTGGGGCGCGGGCCCCATCGACCTCATCGGCCGGTATGTAGCCGGTTTCCGGGCCGAGGCTCCCGGCTGCAGGGCCTTTGCGCTGGAGCCCCGACCCTCCGGGCTATCGGCGCTGGATACCGTCATTCCTCTGCCGGACGGCGGACAGGTACAACTGTGCTGGGACGAGCGGGAGCTGCGCGTCCTGACCGACCGTCCCGGCGGCGCGCTGATCTGGCAGGGTCGGCGCATCCCGCTGGAACCGGAACAGGAGCTGCGCGTCAGCCGGTAATCCCCCTTTGGTTTTCCACAAGCATTGCTTTTTGAAAGGAGTTTTCCACATGGATACTGCTTCCCATGAAATGCTGAATTTGCTGAAGACCCGCCGGAGCGTCCGGGCCTACAAGGCCGACCCCGTGCCGGAAGAACTGCTGGATCAGGTGCTGGAGGCCGGAACTTACGCGCCCTCGGCCATGGGCAGGCAGTCGCCCACCCTCATCGCCGTGACCAGTCCCAAATATCGGGAACAAATTTCCAAGCTGAACGCCGCCGTCATGGGCACGGACAAGGATCCCTACTACGGCGCGCCGGTGATCGTGCTGGCGCTGGCAGACCCGGCCATCGGCCCGTGGGTGGAGGACGCCAGCTGCGCGCTGGAAAACATGATGCTGGCCGCTCATGCGCTGGGGCTTTCCACCGTGTGGGTGCATCGGGAGCGGGAAATTTTCGACAGCGAAGCGGGCAAGGCGCTGCTGCGGGAATGGGGTCTGCCGGAGACCCTGCGGGGCGTAGGCTCCATTGCGCTTGGCTACGGCGCCGCCCCGGCTCCCCAGCCCAAGCCGCGGAAGGAAGGCTATATCCTTAAGGTCTGAACCTGCCCGACCCTCGGCAGGGAAGAACGTCCCTTCCCATTCGATTCCCCTATAATGAAAGCGAATGGCACAAACAGGCGCGCAAAAATAAGGGAACGCGCCAAAGGACGAGGACAGCGGCAAACCCGCTCCGCACCCCCGAATCTTAAGTTGTCCCTAGGGAAAGCTGGTCTGCCTTTGACAGACTGAACTTTTCAAATGAAATTTGAAAAGTTCATCATCGCCCAGTGGGCACAACTGCCGAAGGTACTTAGCGACTGGCAGCCCTGAGTAAAAGCGCGGCAGTACCCGGCACGCCGATATTTATGAATAAGGCGCCAGCGGGGCGGGCCGTATACACCGGCCATCCATTTCAGGCAATTCAAAAAACCGGGTGCAGAGGAAAAACTATCCTCTGTACCCGGTTTTTTCCATAAAAATTTTACGCCCGCGGCTTGGCACGATCCGCCATGCGCTTCATCAGCAGTACGCCGACGATCATCAGCAGGGGGAAGCCCAATCCGCACAGGATGCCCGCCCGCAGGTTATCGCCCAAGGCGCTGGCTACCGCGCCCGCCACCGTCGGCCCGGCGGAGCAGCCCAGATCGCCCGCCAGTGCCATCAGCGCAAACAGAGCCGTACCGCCCCGGTGCATGGAGGCCGACGCCGTGCTGAACGTGCCCGGCCAGAAAATGCCCACGGAGAAACCGCACAGGCCTACGCCGATCAGGCCCGTCAGCGGACTCTGCGTCAGGCCGATGAGCAGGTACGCCGCTACGCACAGGCCGCAGCAGCCCAGCATGGTCTTGGTCAAGTCCATTTTGTCGCCCCGTTTGCCGTAGATCAGACGGCTCAGGCCCATCAGCAGGGAGAACACCGTGGGGCCGGTCAGGTCGCCCAGCGCCTTACTGACGCCCAGCCCCTTCTCCGCGAAGGTGGAGGCCCACTGGCTCACCGCCTGTTCGCTGGCCCCGGCGCAGACCATCATCAGCATGATGACCCAGAACATGCCGGAGCGGAACAGTTCGCCCACCGACATCCCCTTTTCTCCGTCCTCCACCAGCGGCGCAAGGGGCACCTTCAGGAAGAAAATGCCGTTCGCCACGGGCAGCAGCGCCCAGATCAGCGCCAGCACCCGCCAGCTGCCGCTGCCGAACACCGCCAGAAACAGGGTGGACAACACCACCACGCCCGCGCTGCCCCAGCAATAGAAGGAATGGAGCAGACTCATGGTCTTGGCTTTATGCTCGGATGGGCAGGCCTCCACAATGGGGCTGATAATGACCTCCAGCAGGCCGCCGCCAACAGCGTAGAACAGGACGGAGATCAGCAGACCCGCAAAAGCGCTGGGCAGGACCGACGGCAGCACCGCCAAAAAGATCAGCCCCAGCGCCGCGAAGCCATGCGCCAGCAGCGCCGAAGCCCGATAGCCGATCCGATCAATGAAGAACACGGACGCGCCGTCCACAGCCAGCTGCAGAAGAAAATTCAGCGTAATAAGCAGCGTCACCTGCGACAACGGAATGCCGAACTGTTTCTGAAAGGTCAAAAACAGCAGGGGAACGAAGTTATTCACCACCGCCTGCACAATATAGCCGGTGAAGCAGGCGCGTTCGGTGTGCTTGTAGGTCATGGGAAATCCCTCCTTGGTACGGGTGGAATACGCCGCATTATAGCACTTCCCGTGCGCCGGGAAAAGGGGATTAAGAAAAATGAACAGCATCAAAAAACAGGACGGTCTTTTCTACCATCCTGTTTTTTGATGACTTACAGCACCTTTTCCAAAAAGCTGATGAGCCGGGGACTTTCCGGGTGGCTGAACAGCTCCTTGGAGGGCTTATCCTCCTCGATGCGGCCGCCGTCCAGGAACAGCGTCCGCGTGCTGACCTCCCGGGCAAAGCGCATTTCGTGAGTGACCACGATCATGGTCATACCCTCCTCGGCCAGCGCTTTCATAACCGATAGCACCTCGCCGATCATTTCGGGATCCAGTGCGCTTGTGGGCTCATCGAAAAGCATGACCTCCGGGTTCATCATCAGAGCACGGACAATGGCGATCCGCTGCTTCTGACCGCCGGAAAGCTGGCTGGGATAGGCCGTCAGCTTATCCGCCAGCCCCACCCGGCGCACCAGTTCTTCCGCCTTGGCTTCCGCCTCGGCCTGAGGCATTTTATGAATGCGCATGGGGGCCACGGTCAGGTTCTTCATCACGTTCATATTCTCGAACAGGTTGAACTGCTGGAACACCATGCCCATCTTCTGCCGGTGGACGTTGATATCCGTCTTTTTATCGCAGATATCCACGCCGTCAAAAATGATCTGCCCATCGGAAGGCGTTTCCAGCAGGTTCAGGCACCGCAGAAAGGTGGATTTTCCGCCGCCGCTGGGGCCGATGATGGACACCACCTCACCCCTGCGGATGGCGGTGGTGATCCCCTTCAGCACCTCCAGCTGACCGAAGCGCTTTTCCAGATTCTCCGTTCGCAGGATCACGTCAGTCACTGACGGTCAGCCTCCTCTCCAACACGCCCAGCAGGCGGGACAGCACAAAGTTCAATGCGAAATAGATGATACCCACAATGGTCAGGGATTGCAGCGCCAGGAAGGTGGCGCTCTGCACGGTCTTGAAGCTGGTCATCAGCTCACCCACGAAGAACACAGACGCCAGCGAGGTACCCTTGACGGTGGAGATAAACTCGTTGCACAGGGCAGGGAGGATGTTCTTCACCGCCTGAGGCAGGATCACATGGGTCATCACATGGGTCTCGGACAGGCCGATGCTGCGGGCGGCCTCCCACTGGCCCTTGTCCACGGCGGCGATACCGGCCCGAATGATCTCCGAGATAAAGGCGGAGGCGTTCACCGCCAGGGCGATAACGATGCACTGGGTATCGCTCAGCTCAAAGGGAACCAGCTTGGGCAGCCCGATCCAGAAGAAGTACAGCTGCAGCAGGATGGGCGTGCCTCGCAGCACCTCCACATAGGCGCCGGAGACGGCCCTGAGCACCTTGCTGCGGCTCATGCGCATCAGCGCCACGAGCATGCCCAGCAGCGCGCCCGACAGCACCGTTACCGCGGAGATCCACAGGGTGCCCCACAGGCCGGAGAGATAGACGGGATAGTATTTTGCCAAAAGCTTGATGACCTTTTCCATGGTATGACACTCCTATGCTCAGTGGGGCTTGCCCCGGTTTTCGTGCGTTATTCGATGCCCAGCGCCGCGGCGGCGGCCTCATACTGGCCGTACCATTCCACGGTCTTGCCGCTGTCGTTCAGCTCGGCGATGCACTGGTTCACCAGCTCCGCCAGAGAGTCGGTTCCCTCCATGGGCATGGCCACGCAGGTGCCGTTCATGTTGGGATCCACATCGAAGCGGAAGTCGGGGATGGTCAGCCCGCCGTTGGCCTCGGCATACAGTCCGGCGGAGGCGGTGGAGCAGATGCACACATCCGCCTTGCCCTCGGATACCGCCAGATAGCCGTCGGTCATGTTGGCCACCAGCTTGAACTCCTTGCACGCGCCGTTGATGTACTGGTTATACAGCGTCTCCTGCACGGAGCCACTCTGGGTGATCACCACCGCGTCCTTCAGAGATTCCAGATCGGTGTACTTTCCGGCGTCCTCGCTGCGGACCACGAAGCCGTAGCCGATGTTGCTGGAATAGTACACGTCGGACAGCCGCATGGCTTCGGCCCGGGCGGGAGAGTAGGCAATGGCGGAGATGGCGAAATCATACTTGCCGTCCGCCACACCGGCCAGCACAGCGGTAAAGTCCAGGGCAGTGATCTTCAGTTCCACGCCGATCTTGTCGGCGATGTACTTGGCCACCTCGATATCCATGCCCTGATACTGCTCGTCGCCGCTCTTGGTGGGGTCGACATACTCATAGGGGGCGAAGTACGGCTCGGTACACAGCTCGATATTGCCCCGTTCCTTGATCTGTGCCAGACGGTCCTTGTTTTCTGTTCCGCTTCCGCCGCCGCAGGCGGTACAGCTCAGCAGCATGACGGCTGCCAGCACAAGCGTCACGATGCGCATGATGTTCTTTTTCATATCCGTGCCCTCATTTCGTCGTTTTTCGGAATAGTGCTTCCGTTTTGTTGCTCCTAATATTACCACTGAAACTTTCGTGCGTCAATACTTTAGCGTACTACCACGCTAACGAATTATTAAAGTGAAATGTTGCGCATTTTATCTATTTTGCTGAACCGTGTCCGGAAGCGAAAAAAGAAAGAGGCGGCGGGTACCGAAAGAATACGTTCGGTATCCGCCGCCTCTTTGCGGCACAATGTCTTTTATCAGGCGCGCAGGCCCGCCGCCTCCATGATGGCCTCGATGCTCTCCACCGGCTCGGTGCTCCAGGGATAGGCGGTGTCGGTGCATCCGGCGGAGGACAGCAGATCCTCCGCACCGTCCTTCAGCAGGGATTGATAGGCGTTGTCCACCAGCGCCAGCTTGTCGGCAAAGGAGGTCTGGGCGTCGTTGCCCATATTGCCCAGCCACGCGGCGGTGGCAGCGCGGATCTCCTCGGGATCAAGGCCCGTGTCCACGCCCCAGTCCAGCAGCTTGACGGCGGCCTGCACGGCGGTCATATAGGAGCCGGAGGTGCCCACCCGTACCGTCTGGTCGATCTCGTTCAGGATCGGCAGGTCGACGGTCTGGCCATCCTCCGGCGTATCCGGTGTGTTGGGGGTCTCCTGCGGCGTATCGGGCGTCACGTCCGGCGCGGGAGCCGGTGTATCGGCGGCGCAGGCGCACAGGCTCAGCGTCAGCAGCATGGTCACAAGAAGCAGCAGCTTTTTCATACGATCATTTCCTTTCTTTTGCTGGTTTCCTTGTATATGCCCTCTCTGCATTGGATACTGCGCAGAGAGGTATGGGTAACGCCCAGAAGGCGATCCATTTCTTCGGCGGCATTTTCGTAGGTGTCCTTCTGGTGGTGCACCAGTATGTAGTCCGCCTCCCTGATCTGTCCGGCGGCCGCCTTGCAGAAGCTGCGGACAGGCGCGGCCAGCGCGAACACCCAGATGGGGGAGCAGATGGTCACATGCCGGTAGGCGGGCAGGTCGATGTCCACCGGCTGGATGGGCATGGCCCACTTGTGCATGCCGTAGCGGCCGCACCACCAGAAGCCCAGCGTACCCTCCGTCCGCTCCGCCGCCCTGATCTCGTAGACGGCGGCGCCGGTGCGGTTCGCCTCCGCATAGGCCTGCTTCCGCACATAGCCCATGCGGGAGAAGAACACCACCAGACGGGTGGGATCGTCGCCGATGTGGGGATAGTCGGCCCTGTTGACGGTGAAGGCTTCCTGCTTGCGGAATACCCACGCCGCATAACCGGCGGCGGTCTGGCAGAGACCGAAAATAAAGTAGGCGGTGGACATGAAGTTCAGCGGGAACATATAGAACTGGATGCCGATCCACAGCATCAGCGTCACGCCGAAGATGCCGCCCAGCACCACGCCAGCGCTCTTTCGGGCCAGCAGCAGCGCCGCCGCGGTCAGGTTGGACAGGCCGTTGACGCTCAGCAGCGCCCAGCCGGAGAATGTGAGGTCCTGAAATACCACCTCCGCAAAGGGCAGCACCTGAAAATAGGGCAGCATGGCGTCCATGCCTATGGTCTTGCCGCTGGGATCCAGCAGCATCATCAGCGCTCCGCCCACCACACCGATGCCGATGAACAGCGTCCAGAAAATGAGGATGCGGCGGGCGGTCTGATATCTTGATCTCTGTTGCATATGTTTTTCCTTGTCTTTCCTTGATGTCGCAGCGTTTATTCTACACGGTGGGCCGGTCTTTGCATAGGTGTTTTTTTCATCTGTTTGTGGCTTTTTTCTATGGAGGTCGGCTGCGAGAGAATGAAAGTCCTGAATTCCGGACGGATAATCCGGAAATCCGGATTGTGATAAAAATTTGACAAACTTTGTCGGGACGGGTACAATACAATATACACTGAGACCGTGAAGGGAGACGTGGCATCATGCAATTCTGGAAAATGAACGGCGCGGGCAACGACTTTATCGTGGTGGACGACCGCCGGAACGCCATGCCTGACGAGAAATGGCCGGAGATCATCCGCACCGTGTGCGAGCGGCACATGTCCATCGGCGCGGACGGCTTTATGGTGGTGAAAAACTCCACCTGCGGCGGCGACTACAAGATGCTGTTCTTCAACTCCGACGGCTCCATGGGTGAGATGTGCGGCAACGGCGCGCGCTGCATCTGCCGCTACGGCTATGAGAACGGCCTGGCCGGTGAGGTGCAGAAGGTGGAGACCACCGCGGGCCTTGTGACCGGTTGGCGGGTGGATAAGCGGCTGTACCGCGTGCGGCTCAACGATCCCTGCAACATGCGGCTGGACGGCACGGCGGAGGTGGACGGCACGGTCTATGACTGCGCCTATGTAGAGCTGGGCGATCCCGGCATCCCACACGCGGCGGTGCCCATGGAAAATCTGAAGGATTACGACACCCAGGCGCTGTTCCAGCTGGGCCGCAAGCTGCGGTACTACAAGGACTTCCCCAAGGGCGCCAATGTGAACTTCTACGAGATCATCGGCCCCGACCATGTGTATGAGCGCACCTATGAGCGGGGTGTGGAGGATTTCACCTACGCCTGCGGCACAGGCACCGGCTCTGTGGTGACGGTGCTGACTCTGCTGGGCAAGGTCTCCGGCAAAAACGTGAAGGTGGACATGACCGGCGGCCGGCTGATCATCGACGTGGAGCGTGATAGCGCGGGCCATGTGACCGACCTGTACCTGACCGGCCCCACCAATATCGTCTGTAAGGGCGAGATCACCGACGAGGCGCTGGTACTTTAATCGGTATGTAAGCAATATGCTTTACATAGAGAGAACGTAAATCAACCGCAAAACTGTTAGGAGGAATAAAATCTAATGGAAAAGAAAGCAGTCGTCAAGAATTATATTTTCCTTGGCATCATGCTGG
>ERZ773147.3575-NODE-3575-length-11721-cov-3.043717_pt1 | contig 11721 bp, 7 predicted proteins | sample MGYA00580851_ERZ773147 | MGnify/ENA primary metagenome ERZ773147 (study PRJEB29015, sample SAMEA2737818) | human gut metagenome | biome: human gut; feature: human-associated habitat; material: faeces | place: China | collected 2012 ... | reverse complement strand
GTGGTGGTCGAGCTGCTGAACGAAGTCCACCGCAATTATGCTTCCTTTGAGCTGAAAGCCCTTGCCCGGCGGTATCATACGTCGTCGTCCTACCTGAGTCGGCTAGTGCGGGAAAACACCGGCCACAGCCTGACGGAGCTTCTGTGGCGGCGGCGGATGGAAAAGGCGGCGCAACTGCTGCGGGATACGGATATGCCCATTCTGGCGGTGAGCCAGAGCGTGGGGTATGAAAATAGCAGCTATTTTTACCGCCTGTTCGAGCGGCGCTATGAGATGCCGCCAAAGGAATACCGGCGCGTTCACCGGGACGGAAAGGGGGACGGAGAAGCATGAGTCATGAGACAGCTTCCGCTGGTGTGGACGAGCGGCTGGTGCTGGAAACAGCCATGGATGCGGGCCACATCCTTTTGGAAAACGGCGCGGAAATTTTCCGGGTGGAGGAAACCATGGACCGCATCTGCCAGTATTTCGGCGTGGAGCGGCGGGATTTTTTCGTGCTCAGCAACGGCATTTTCACCACCGGCGGGCAAGAACGGGGTGAAAACGCCCAGCCCTTCGCGCAAGTGAAACACATCCCCGTCCGGGCCGCCCAGCTGAACAAGGTGGTGGCGGTCAACCAGCTTTCCCGGGATATTGAAAAGGGCCGCTACACGCTGGAGCAGGTTCAGCGGCGGTTGGAGGAGATTCGCTCCCTGCCGCCCAAGCCCAAGCTGGCTCAGATCGCCGCCTGCGGTATCGGCGCGGCGTGTTTCTGCTACCTTTTCGGCGGAAGTCTGCGGGACGCTCTGGCGGCGCTGGCCGTGGGCCTGCTGCTGGAAGTGTTTATCCTGTGGGTCAGCGGGCCCCATCTGAGCCGGATCATCGGCAATATCTGCTGCGGTGCGATGATCACTGCCCTGTGCCTGTGCCTGCGCGGTCTTGGGTTGGGCGACGACCTGAGTCATATGGTGATCGGCTCCATTATTCCGCTGATTCCCGGTGTGCCCTTTACCAACGGCATTCGCGATCTGGTGGACGGAGACTACATTGCCGGGTCGGTTCGCCTGCTGGATGCTATGCTGGCGGTGCTGTGCGTGGCCATCGGCGTGGGCATTGTCTTTATCGCCTATCACCGGCTGTGGGGAGGTGCCATGCTGTGATCGCGCAGGTATTGGCGGCCGCCGTGGGCACGGTGGCCTTTGCGCTGCTTTTCGGTGTGCCCCGGAAATACTATTTCTACTGCGGCCTTGTAGGCGGGGCCGGGTGGCTGATCTACGTTCTTTTGACCCGGCGGCTTTCCGCCACGGAGACCGAAGCCGTCTTTTTTGCTACGCTGGGCGTGATTCTGCTCTGCCGCGTGTTTGCCGTGCGGGAGGAATGCCCGGTGACGGTTTTCCTGATTGCGGGCATTTTTCCCTTGGTTCCCGGGACCCGTATTTATTGGACGGCCTATTACGCCGTGACCGATCAGCTGGCGCTGGCCCAGCAGAACGGGTTCGCCGCTTTGAAGGATGCGCTGGCCATCGTGCTGGGCATTGTGGTGATTTTTGAGCTGCCCAACCGGCTGTTCCGCCTGCTGGCCCGGAAAAACAGGGAATAGCTCAAATTTGGCTACCCTTCTGTCAAAAAATGCCGCCTTGTCATCCGCCTTTTCTTATGGTACGTTGAGGTCAAATTCCCCGTACAAGGAGGAAAAGAGCAAATGAAGGAAACCCTTTCGTTCAATCAGGACTGGCGCTTCCATCTGGGCGATATCCCGGTGGAGGAGGCCAAGCTGAAATCCCCGATGTATATCGAAGCCAAGACGGCCCGCAAGCGCTGCGGCCCCGCCGCCCGGGAATATATGGACGGCACGGAGTTCTATAACGAGACCAACCTGATCTCTCACGAAACGTGGCTTTCCGTGGACGTGCCCCACGACTATATCATCGGACAGGAGCCCAAAGAAGAAAACAACAACACGCTGGGATTTTTCCGCTACGAAAACGCGTGGTATCGCAAGCATTTCACGCTGGACGCCGTCGACGAGGGCCGCCGTATCAGTCTGTATTTCGAGGGTGTGGGCATTCATTGCAAGGTGTACGTCAATGGCTGCTATATGCTCACCAACAACTGCGGCTACAACTCCTTTGAGGTGGACGTGACCGACGTGGTGGACTTCGGGCAGGAAAACGTCGTTGCCATCCATATCGACACCAGCGAGCACGAGGGCTGGTGGTATGAGGGCGCGGGCATTTACCGCCCGGTGTGGCTCATCAAGTCCGAGCCTGTGGCGGTGGACCTTTACGGTGTGTTCGTTCACCCGGAGCGCAAGACTGCGGGCCGGTGGGATGTGCCCGTGGATACGACCCTGCGCAACGACGGGTACGAGTCCTCCGTGGCCGTGGTGCGTTCCGTAGCGCGAAACGCCGCCGGGGATGAGATCCTTGCATTGGAAAATTCCATCGAAATTCCCGCCCGGGAAAAAGCCACCCTTCATCAGCGGGGCGAAGTGACCGACCCGGCGCTGTGGGATATCGACAGTCCCCATTTGTACACGCTGGAAACCGTGGTCATGGTGGGAGAGAAAGTGGTGGAATGCCAGACGAACCGCTTCGGCTTCCGTACCATCCGCTTTGACAAGGATGAAGGCTTCTTCCTCAACGACCGCCATGTGAAGATCCAGGGCGTTTGCTGCCATCAGGACTACGGCCTGACCGGCAAGGCGGTGCCCAAGCGCATCCAGCGCTACCGGCTGGAGCTGCTCAAGGAGATGGGGGCCAATGGCTACCGCTGTTCTCACTACCCCCAGCATGATTACACTATGCAATGTCTGGACGAACTGGGCTTTTTGACCATGTGCGAGACCCGCTGGTACGAAAGCACCCCCGAGGGCATGGCGCAGCTGGAAATGCTCATCAAGCGCGACCGCAACCACCCCTGCGTCATCCTGTGGTCGGCAGGCAACGAAGAACCCATGCATATGACCGCGCCGGGCCGCCGCATCGCTCACGCCATGCTCTACCGTGCCCGGCAGCTGGACGGCACCCGTCCCGTGACCACCGCCGTATCCCATGACCCGGCCCATTCCACCGTGGCCGACCTGATCGACGTGATGGGCGTGAACTACAACCTGACCCATTTCGACCTGCTGCACGAGACTTACCCGGACGTGCCGCTGGTTTCGACGGAATGCGTGGCTACCAGCACCACCCGGGGCTGGTATCTGGCGGACGATGTCAAGCGCGGCTACATTTACGGCTACGACCGGGATACCAACAAGTCCTTCCTGGCCCGGGAAAAAACGTGGAAGTATTTCATGGAGCGCAAGTGGATCGCCGGCGGTTATCAGTGGGCCGGCATCGAGCACCGCGGCGAAACGGTATGGCCCCGGCTGTGCTCGCAGGCGGGCGCTATCGACCTGTACCTGAACCGCAAGGACGCCTTCTATCAGAATCAGTCCCACTGGACGAAGAAGCCCATGGTGCATCTGCTGCCCCATTGGAACTGGCCCGGCTGGGAGGGCAAGACGCTGCGGGTTTCCGCCTACACCAACTGCGACGCGGTGGAGCTTTTCCTGAACGGGGCGTCGCTGGGCCGTCATGAAGTGGAGCCTTACGGCCACGCGGAGTGGCAGGTAGTTTACGCTCCCGGACGGATTGAGGCTGTGGGGTACCGTCAGGGGCAGGAGGTCTGCCGGGATGCGCAGGAGACCACCAGTGCGCCCGCAGCGCTGCGCCTGAAACTGGAGCGGGACGGCGTACAGGCTGACAGCGAGGATATCGCCATCCTGACCTGCGACTGCGTGGACGCGCAGGGCCGTCACGTGCCTACCGCCGCTCCCTTCGTGCATTTCTACACCAATGAGAAGGGCACGATTCTGGGCACCGGCTCCGACGTGTGCGACCATGTGCCCGTTACCTGTCCCGACCGGCAGATGCGGGCAGGCCTGATCTCCGTGGCTGTTCGGGCCGGAACGGAAAAGGGCGGTCTGATCGTGTGCGCCGAGGCGGACGGTCTGGCCCCCGCTGTGCTGGAAACCGAGCTGCTGTAAGCGCTGCACAGCCCGTATCGCTTTTTTTGAACCGGGTGTGACAAAATTTGAATGATATTGGCCCCGCCGCAGCGTTTTGCGGCGGGGCCAAATCATGCTATGCCCCGAAAAAGATTTGCCGTCTTTCCCATGGGACGCTGCCGTGCTACACTGCATCCAGAAGCGAACGGAACCGGCCGTCAGCTGGGAAAGCCTCGCAGACGGAAAACGCTTAGTGAAAGAAGCGAACGTTCCAAACACGGAAAATGGAAAGGAAGGATTCTCAGTGGAAAAAGCCTCCCTCGGACGCTTGCCTGCCGAAACCAGAAAAGCGCGCCGTCATACGGTGCTCAAGCAGATGAAAGCGAATTATTTCCTTTATCTTTTTCTGCTGCCCGCCACGGCGTATCTGCTAATCTTCTGCTACGGCCCCATGTACGGCATTCAAATCGCCTTCAAGGATTTTTACGCCTATCTGGGCATTGAGGGCAGTCCATGGGTAGGGCTGAAGCACTTTGAGAATTTCTTCCGCTCTCCCCGCTTCGGCGCGCTTTTACAAAACACGCTGACGCTGAGCTTCTACAGTCTGCTGGCCGGGTTCCCCCTGCCTATCATACTGGCGCTGCTGCTCAATTACACCCCTAGGCAGGGGCTGAAGAAGTTCGCCCAGACTGCTTCCTACGCGCCGCACTTCATTTCCACCGTGGTTCTGGTGGGAATGCTGAACGTATTCTTCTCGCCCCGCTCCGGCTTCGTCAATACGATCCTTGGCTGGTTCGGTTCACAGCCCGTCTTCTTTTTGGGCGACCCCAAGTGGTTCAAGCACATGTACGTCTGGTCAGGCGTGTGGCAGAGCACCGGCTGGGGCTCCATCATCTATCTGGCGGCGCTGGCGGGCGTAAGCCCGGAACTGCATGAGGCAGCCATCATCGACGGGGCCAACAAGCTGCAGCGTATCTGGAATATCGACATTCCCACCATCATGCCCACCATGGTCATCCTGCTGGTGATGAACTTCGGCTCCATCATGAACGTGGGCTACGAAAAGGTTTTCCTGATGCAGAATGACCTGAACATGAGCGCCTCGGAGATCATTTCCACCTACACCTACAAGATCGGCTTGCAGGGCGCGCAGTACAGCTACTCCACGGCCATCGGCCTGTTCAATAACATTATCAACTTCGTGATGCTGGTGGTGGTGAACCGCGTGGCCCGCGGCCTGTCCGGCAGCAGCCTGTGGTAAGAAAGGAGGGTGCGCCTTATGGAACAAACTGCCGCAAGGGTCGGCTCCAAGGTCAATGAGACCCGGTTTGACAGTATCTTCAACGTCGTGGTCTATGTTCTGCTGGCCTTGATGCTGATCGTGGTGATTTATCCCCTGTATTTTGTGCTGCTGGCCTCCGTCAGCGATCCCCAGTACGTCAATTCCGGCACGCCGCTTCTGTATCCCCGCGGATTTACCCTGATGGGCTATTCCCGGGTGTTTGCGGATAACCGCATCTGGATCGGCTATGCCAATACCCTGCTGTATGCCGGGGCGGGAACGCTGCTGGCCGTGGCGGTGCAGGTGATGGCGGGGTACGCCCTTTCCCGCAGCGATTTGCCGGGCCGCAACATCTTCATGGCCCTGTTCGTCTTCACCATGTATTTCGGCGGCGGGCTGATCCCCTTCTATCTGGTGGTCAAATCCCTGAATCTGGTCAACAGCCGGCTTTTGATGGTGATGCTGGGCTGCTCGTCGGTGTACAACATCATTATCATCCGCTCGTTCTTTGTATCGACGCTGCCCAAGGAACTGCAGGAGGCCGCCTTCATCGACGGCTGCACCAACCAGCGGTATTTCTTCAGCATCGTGCTGCCCCTGTCCAAGGCCATTATCGCGGTCATCGCGCTGTATGCGCTGGTGGCCCAATGGAACTCCTACTTCAACGCCATGATTTTCCTGACCGACCGCAGCAAGTACCCTCTGCAGCTGTACCTGCGGGAAATTCTGCTGACTGCCAAGACCTATGCCGATACCTCCATGGTGGGCGGCGACCCGGAAGCGGCGGCCAAGATGGAGCAGATGGTGGAGGTCATCAAGTACGGCGTGATCGTAGTGTCCACGCTGCCCGTCATCGCCATTTATCCCTTCCTGCAAAAGTATTTTGTGCAGGGCGTGATGATCGGTGCGGTCAAGGGCTGAACCATTCGGAACAAACGCGCAAGCGTTGAAATATGTTCAATTACGGCAAGGAGGTAGACCTATGAAAAGATTCCTTTCCCTGATCCTGGTGCTGAGCCTGGCGCTCTCCCTGATCGTCCTTCCCGCCATGGCGGAAGGCGAAGAATTTACCATCGCCGTGCGGTTCCACGGCCTTGACAAGAGCGATGGCATCGAGACCAAAGCCGGTCCCCGTCACGCAGAAGAAACCACTGGCGTCAAAATCAATTACTACGCAATTGACGATGGGTCCGTTGGTGAAAAGGTCAACATTATGCTGGCTTCCGGCGATATGCCCGATGCGTTCTTGTCCACCGTCAACGAGACGCAGGTGGTCAGCAACCTGCCCCTGTTCGTTCCGCTGAACGAGTACCTGACCGAAGAAAACGCTCCTAACCTGATGAAGATGTTCGAAAAGTATCCTGAACTGATCGACATGATCACGCAGGTGGACGGCAACGTCTACACTCTGCCCATCGGCGACTTCTCTAACCCTGACAATCAGGGTGAAGGCATCCAGTTCATCAACAAGGCCTGGCTGGACAAGCTGGAACTGGAAATGCCCACCACCACTGAGGAACTCTATCAGGTCTGCAAAGCCATCAAGGAAGGCGACCCCAATGGTAACGGCGAGGCCGATGAAATTCCCATGACCTTCACCCAAAACAACTGGGCGGCGCACTTCATCAACCTGATGGGCCCCTGGGGCATCTGCGAGTGGGAAGGCGGCGGCGACGGCTATCTGAAGGTGGAGGATGGCAAGGCTATCTTCACGCCCACCCTGCCGGAGTTCCGCGCTGGTCTGGAATACTGGCACCGCATGGCGACCGAGGGTCTGCTGGATGTGGAAGGCTTCACCCAGACCAACGAGCAGTTCTACGCCCGATTGAAGTCCTACTCCGTGGCCAGCTATCGCGGCTGGACCCCTGCCTCCAATTTTGCCGCCGAACAGGCTGCCGAGTTCACCGCCCTGCCCGCGCTGCAGGCTTCCGATTACCCGGAGATCCAGTCTGTGACCCCCGGCGAAATCAACAAGTTCTGCGGCAACTGCTACGGCTTTGCCATCACCCGCGCCTGCAAGGATCCCGCAGCGCTGGTTCGCTGGTTTGATGCACAGAACGCCGATGCGGCCACCAAGATGCTGTGGAAATACGGCGAAGAAGGCAAGCTGTGGAAGCAGGATGAAAACGGCAAGATCTGGGCTCTGTGGCCGGAGCAGACCGAGGATTTCACCCGTGAAAACATGAAGTACACCTATGGTGCGATGAACCATATCCCCTGCCTGGTCCTGCCCGAAGAACTGGAAGAGAACGGCGACGATGCGCCTGTGGAAGCTACTGTCCGTCTTGGATTTGTGAACGCCGTGAAGGATCACTTCCCCGCCGAGCGCATCCCGATCCGCAATGTGCCCGCTGAAAAGATTCAGGAGCGCAATATGCTCTACACCGACCTGAAGGCCTATCTGGACAGCTTCGTGGCCGACTGCGTAGTCAACGGTCTGGACGACGCCAAGTGGGAAAAGCACCTGAAGGACGTGGAAGGCTACCGCGCTTCCGAGTGGGTGCAGTGGTATCAGGACTACATCGACAAGAAGTTCTGAAAATTTCCTGAAAACCCTGATGGGCGGGCGGCTTTTGCCGCTCGCCCGGTTGGCGTTTCTTGACAAAAGCGCCGGTTTGGGGTATGGTGAATACAGTGTTTTCATGGCAGAATCAAATAGAAAATGGATGGGAAGGGAGCACACCCGCTGATGGCACGTGTACGAAAACCGCAGGGCGGAAAGGCCTATCGCTGGCGAGTCCGGGAAATGTCCAAGCCCTGTGCGGTTCATCTGTGGACGAAATATGCGCTGGCCTATGTGCTGGTGATGGCGATCCCTTTTACGGTATTCAGTGTGATGGTGAACCGTTATCTGACCAATGAGATGACGGCCAGCATTCAGAGCGAAATGACGAACACGCTGTCCGCGGCCCGGCAGAGCTTCGATCAGAAGATCAATCAGATGGTCTCCATCAGCCTGCAAATCAGTCAGCTTAACGATTTCAGAGGCTCCAACCTGTCCAGCTACAGTTATGCCAGCCGCCGCGGCGTACAGCAGATGCTCAGGGCCTTCTGGGCCACGGGACAGGTCTATCGGGACATTGCCTACTACCAGCGCGACCTGCCAGAGACGGTGTTTACCATTTCTGGCACCTACGAGGTGAGCAATTACCGCCTTTTTTACGACGGACAGACCGGGCAGTGGCTGTCGCTGAAGCAGATGAGCGACGCACAGCTGGATCAGGTCTGGTACGCGGCCGGAGAGAACCGGGACGGCATTACGCGCCGGGGCGCGATGCTGATTTTCAGCCAGCCGGTGCCAAACATTCCCGGCGGGTTTCTTCTGTTTGAAATGAGCGAAGCTGGCGTTCGGGATATGCTGCCGTCCATCCCGGAGGGCGGTCAGCTGACTATTACCCATGGCGGAAAATGGCTCTATCCTTTCCAGACAGGGGAAGAACTGCGTCAGCCGGAAGCGGGGCTTCGCAAGACCGACGACGGTTATTGGGAGGGCGCTGCCTATAGCCCGGATTTTGGCCTTACCTACGGCTATCGCTGTCAGGTCGGCGATCTGGGGAGCAAGGCCAGGACAACGCTGCAGGCTTATATGCTGATCATTGGGCTGATCGGTCTTTTGTGCCTTTTCGCCATTGTGGAGACATCCCGCCATCATGCCAAGCCCATTGAGCAGCTGATGGAGTTGACCGAGGATCTGGTGCCGGACGACGTGTATGGGATTGCCCGGCTGCAAAGCGCCATGCACCAGCTGCGTTCCTACAGCCAGCAGCTGGTGGACATCCGCACCAGCACCCTGCGCAGCAATGCGCTGATTCGTCTGGTGCGGGGCCGTTACCACAGTGAAGAGGACGCGGAGGAGAATCTTCGTCGACTGGACATGACCTTCCGCCAGCCGTGGCGGGTGGTGATGCTGCTGCAGCGCGATAAGGCGTGGGAAATGGATGTGCCGGAAAAGGTCTGCGCCCGCTTGAGCCGCAGTCATGACATCTATGGTTTCTCCTACGCGGAACGAAGCGTGTTCGTTATGCTGGTGGGCATGGACAGTCAGGATCGTCAGCCGTTGGTGCGGGAACTGGAGCAGCTGGCGCAGGAGCCGGAGTTTGCAGATTCTCAGCCCCGTTTTTCGCTGGGCATTCCCTTTGAAAAGCTGACACAGGCGCCCCAGTCCTATATGGACGCGCTTTCGGCAGGCCGCCGCATGACCGGCGAAGGCGTGGCTGTTTACGAGCAGAGCGAGCCGGAGGAAGCGCCCTTTTATCCCGAAGAAGAACTGCAGGCGCTGGAAACGGCTCTGAATAATCAGGACAGGAACCGCACGGCCTTCCTGTATGATATTCTGATGACCATGGTCTCCCGCAACCGGCACGTGTATCTGTACACCGTCACCCTTCTGTCGGAAATGATTCGCCTGTATACGCAGGCCCTCCCGGAGGAAGAAGACGGCGCGTCCGTCTGCGGCCCGGTGGTCTGCGGTCAGTGCGTCAACGATGTGGAGGATATGCTGGATTGTCTGCGAAAGCTGCATCTGCGGGCGCTGCAGCATATGACCGAGCAGGATCTGGAAAACAGCGCCACGGAAATGACCGGCATCGCCAATTATATTTCCTCCTGCGAGGAGCTGGACACGCTGACGGTCAGCACCGTGGCGGAGCGGTACGGCATGAACGCTTCTTCCCTGAGCCATCGGTTCAAGAAACAGATGGGCTGCAATATTTCCGATTACATCTTCACCTGCAAGATGAACCATGCCTGCGCCCTGCTGCGTTCCACCGACCAGACCGTGGCGGAGATCGCCCAGAAGGTGGGGTACAGCCAGTATACCTCCTTCGTGCGCCAGTTCAAGCGCCAGAAGGGGCTCACGCCTACGGCCTACCGGGACGCATGGCGAAAGGAACATGAATAACAAAAATCGCCCGCTCATTCGAGAAAAAGTCGAATGGGCGGGCGATTTTGTCCGGCCTGTTTGATGCTGCACAAGACGTAATTTGGCCGCAGGTCAGCAGAAAAATACGAAGATACCCGGAGTTTGCAAAATTCCGCCCCTTCCAGCGAAAGAGCGGGATTTTTGGCATTGCCGTGAATCAGTCTTCCAGAATCAGCACGTCGAAGGGCTGCATTACCAGACCCTTTTCGGCGGTCTTGCCCGTCAGCAGGTCGGCGCGGCCGGCAAATTCGTCCGGCAGAACGTGAGCTTCCTTCGTCAGGTTCATCACGAAGGTGAAGGTGTGGCCGTCGCCCTGCCGGCGCACGATCTCCAGCCCGGAGAGGGGTGCGGCGACGGGGGAGACCTTCGCGGCCCGTGCGGCCTCGTCCAGCAGCTTGTCAAGCCCCTCCGGGGCCAGCTGCGTGGCTGCGTAATAAACGCGGCCCTGCCCGAACTGGTTGCAGGTCACGGCAGGCGTACCCTGATAGAAGTCATCGCCGTAGACGGCCAGTGCCTCGGCTCCTTCCAGATGGAGAATGTCGCAGAGCATATTGCAGGTAAATTCACTGCCGTCCGCAAAGCGCACCCGGTTGGTCTGGCTGGGAGCCAGCGCGTCGATCTCCTCCGCCCAGATGCCCGCCAGCTTGCGCAGGGGGCCGGGATAACCGCCCAGATGGACGTTGTCGCTTTCGTCCACGATGCCGCTCATGAAGGAGGTCACCAGTACGCCACCGTTTGCCACGAAGGCTTCCAGCGCTTCCTTCATACCCTTTTTGCACATATACAGCACAGGCGCGACGATGATCTGGTAGCGGGAGAAATCGCCGTCCGCAGGCACCATATCCACGGGAATGTTCCGCTCGTAGAAATAACGGTAGTAGCGGTGCAGCTGATCCACGTATTTCAGATCCACGCTGGGGCCGCTGGTGTATTCCAGCGCCCAGTAGTTGTCCCAGTCGAAGATCATGCCCACCTTGGCAGGATAATCGCTGCCCAGCATCCCGGTCAGGTTTTTGAGTTCTTTGCCGAAAGCGGCTACCTCCCGGAAGACCCGGGCGTTTTCCGTGCCTGCGTGCTCGATCACCGCACCGTGGAACTTCTCGCAGCCGCCTTTGGAGCGCCGCAGCTGGAAGAACTGGATGGTGTCCGCCCCGTGGGCCAACGTCTGTACGCTCTGGGCCCGCATCTGGCCGGGCCGCTTCAGGGAGTTATAGGGCTGCCAGTTCTGCTGGCTGGGGGTCTGCTCCATCAGCATGAAGGGCTTGCCCTTCAGGGAGCGCATCAGGTCGTGATTCATGGCGGTCATGCTCCACGGCGTATCGAAGGAGGGATAATTATCCCAGGAGACGATGTCCATCTGCTTGGCCCAGCGGAAGTAATCCAGCCCCTTGTAGGTGCCCATCAGGTTGGTGGTGATGGGCACATTCGGGGTCAGTTTGTGCAGCAGCTCGGTCTCGCTGTGGACATAGTCGGTCATGTTCCAGGTGGTGAAGCGCCGCCAATCCAGTTTCAGGCCCAGCAGGCTCTGTTCGCCGTTCTCAAATG
>ERZ773147.3568-NODE-3568-length-11742-cov-2.066399_pt1 | contig 11742 bp, 12 predicted proteins | sample MGYA00580851_ERZ773147 | MGnify/ENA primary metagenome ERZ773147 (study PRJEB29015, sample SAMEA2737818) | human gut metagenome | biome: human gut; feature: human-associated habitat; material: faeces | place: China | collected 2012 ... | reverse complement strand
GAGTATGAGGTTTCCTGCGTATCTGCATCATCGGTACTTGATAACCTTGACAAAGACAAATATGAGATATACAAAATAGGAATTACAAAAGACGGCAGATGGTTTCTGACCATGGCAGATACCGCGCAGATAAAGGACGGCAGATGGGCAGACCGCAAGGACAATATAAGTGCGGTTATATCACCCGACAGAGGTTGCCGCGGACTGCTGCTGTTAAAGGAAAGAGAAACCGAAAGCATCAGAATTGACTGCATATACCCTGTCGTTCACGGCAAGAACTGCGAGGACGGAGTGCTGCAGGGGCTTTTAGAGCTTTCAGGCATACCTTATGTGGGACCCGGAGTTGCGGCTTCGGCATGCAGTATGGACAAAGCTATAACCAAGCTCATAGCCGGAGCTGCGGGAATTAATCAGGCTGACTATGTTCTGGTTACGGCAAGCGAGCTCAAAGCAGACGAGACTGCGACGCTTGACAGAGTTGAAGCGTATTTCAATAGATATCCTCTGTTTATAAAGCCGGCAAACGAAGGCTCCTCAGTGGGCATATCCAAGGTTCACGACAGAGCAGAGCTAGGCAGAGGGCTGGCAGAGGCGGCAGGCTATGATGAAAAAATCCTTGTCGAGGAAACCATAGTAGGCAGAGAAATAGAAACGGCGGTGCTTGGAAATGACAATCCTGAGGTTGCAAAGATAGGAGAGATATTCTCCTGCAATGAGTTTTATGACTATGAGGCAAAATATCGGCTCCAGAACAGGAATTATAGACGATATATCGCCTGAGCTTGAGCAGCAGATTAAAGAGACAGCAGTCAGAGTGTTCAAGGCTATGGGCTGCAAAGGCATGTCAAGAATAGACTTTTTCCTTACCGAAGACAACCGCATCATATTAAACGAGCTTAATACTCTGCCGGGATTTACGTCAATCAGTATGTATCCGAAGATGTGGGAGGCGGCAGGTGTGCCGTATCCGCAGCTTTTAGACAGACTTATAGCGCTTGCAATGGAATAATATACGGGGAGAATCAGTATGAAAGTCAGATACACCACAATGATCGCAGACAATATGAAAGACTCTGTAGATTTTTATGAGAATGTAATGGGATTTAAGGTGCAGGAGGTATATAATCTGCCAAACGGCTCGGAGATTACAATACTTGACGGCGGCGGGGCCATGATAGAGCTTATAGAAAGCAGAGATTTTGAAACGGGCCTTTACTCTATGGGAGTTGAGGTTGAAAATCTCGAAAAAACTCTTGAGACTATGAGAGCAAAGGGCGTTGAGATTACTATGGAGCCTGTAAGGACGCTGGTGGGGATAATGGCTTTTATCAAAGACCCCAATGGAGTAAACATTGCGCTTATTGAACACAGACAGAGGCTTTGAATATACAGAGAATACCTACAAAGCGCTGTATGGCATATTCGGCAAGATGGCTGACATAGAAGCAGGCAAAAAAGTTGATTTCTCAGATGAAATAGCAATTTACAAGAAAGCGGTTAAAGATCAGACCGCCTGCCTTGAAGCCGACATGGCAGATGAAACAAAAGCTATGAACAAGCTCGCCGGAATGATTAAGTAAAACTGACAGAGAACCAAAGAAAAATAAGGCGAAACGACCTGATTAAGGTGAAAAAATATTTGACATAAGGTGAAAAATGAGATAGAATAGTGCTGTGTCATATGCATGGCACTATTTTATAGTGCAGTTATATGAACAGAAGAGATAGCGACTGTATATACGGGCTATCCGCTAATAAAAATTAGTAATGCCGAACAAGCTGGAGCACAGCTTCAACCCAGTAGGCAGAACCGAAACAGATACGCGCGATGTATCCCAGTAGGTAGAAAGGAACAAAGATGAAATCATTTATCGCAAAACCTGCAGAAGTTGAACGTAAATGGTACGTTATCGATGCAGAAGGCAAAACTCTTGGTAGACTTGCTTCAGAAGCGGCAGCTATCCTTAGAGGAAAGAAAAAACCTATCTATACTCCACATGTTGACTGCGGTGACTATGTAATCGTAATCAATGCAGAGAAGATAGAAGTGACTGGTAAGAAAAGACAGAAGAAAATCTACAAGCACCATACTGGTTATCCGGGCGGCTTAAAGGAAATCACTTTCGAAAAGCTGCAGGCAAAGGACCCTTGCGAAATCATCAGACACGCAGTTAAGGGAATGATGCCTAACGGCAGACTCGGCAGACAGATGTACAAGAAGTTTAAGGTTTATGCAGGCCCTGATCACAATCATGCGGCTCAGAAACCTGAAGTATGGAATTTCTAAGGAAAGGGAGGAATAGACAATGGCAAAAATGCAGTATTACGGAACAGGCAGAAGAAAGTCTTCAGTTGCTAGAGTTAGATTAATCCCTGGAACTGGAAACATCACTGTAAACAAGAAACCTCTTGAAGAGTATTTCGGAATGGAAATAGTTAAGAGAGAAGTAAAAAGACCTTTTGAAATCGCAGGCTGTGAAGGTAAGTTTGACGTTATCGCAACAGTAACAGGCGGTGGATTCACAGGTCAGGCAGGCGCTTTAAGACACGGTATTTCAAGAGCTCTCTGTGTAGCAGACAAAGAAAGCTACAGAGCACCTTTAAAGGCTGAGGGTTTCTTAACAAGAGACTCAAGAATGAAAGAAAGAAAGAAATACGGTCTCAAGAAAGCAAGAAGAGCAAGCCAGTTCTCAAAGAGATAATCTCAGAACTGCTGAGGACAACGGAAACCTTGAAATTAGCGGGTTTCTGACAGATTGGATAGTTATGAAAATTGCAGATTTCCGGTTCGTTACTAACACATTACTAACATGTTACTAACAAACCGCTGCAGATGTGACTATGTAATTCAGAGATGTATTCTATGAAAATAGGATGCATCTCTTTTTTTGATTCGCAACTCTTAAATAAGATTTATGGCGTTTACGATCTCATCAATATCAAGCTGCGTATAAGTGTCGTTTATCAAGTCTTGTGAGTGTCCAAGAATCTTTTTTCGAATGGTTTCGCGAATCTCGGCTTTGTGCATCATGGAACTGCAGGTGTATCTGCAGCAGTGAGGTGTATGATCCATACCGAGCTGTTCCATCAAAGGTTGGAAGCGTTTTTTGTGATAATTGTCGTACTTAAACTTCTCGCCATTGGAACGGTGAATGAGATATTCGCTGTCGGTATCTTCAAACCAGGATTTGTAGAATGGATATACTTTTTCTGCAATGGGAACTTTGCGAATTCCATTCTGGGTCTTGCTAGACACTACATCAAAGTACCGTTCGAGAGGAGGGTGCGGACATAATTCTGGACCAAAGTTGACAGGAGGTGTTCAATGTATTCCTATGAGCAACGGGTCACAGCGGTCAAGCTATTGATCCAATATGACATGAGTTATTCGACCGTCATACAAGAGTTGGGATATCCCAACAACAGCAAATCTTTGTGCTACTGGTTTAAGGAATATGAGAGCAACGGTGATTTTCATAAAGCTTACGCTGGTGGAAGTAAATATACTGATGAACAAAAACAGATGGCTGTCGCGTATTATCCTTAGTTTCCTGAGGACTTCCGACTAAAAGGGTTTCCCACTCAAAAATCTACATAGAGAAATCGCCAAAAACCCAACAATATCACGGGGTTTTGGCAATTTTCGCTTGACCACAACAGGTGGAGGAACGAGACAGGACAAACCGAAGCTGCATGGCTAAATTCACCCGACGCTAACAACGTTAAAGGAACAGGTGCGATTACCTGACAAACTGCGTAAAACATCCCCGTTTCGACGTGCACGGATGATTAAAGACGGTTGATGTGATACCATCACAGCCGATCAGAATATCATAATTATGCGCGAAAAGCGCATTGTTATTCTTCGGGTTTGTTGATTTTTCTGGAAAATGTTGTTCGGTGTATTCCAAGAACATCCGCAGCTACACTTTTGTTCGGGAAAAGCTCAAGCGCTTTTTCAAACATTGCATTTTCCATTTCCTGCTGTGCTTCTTTCAGCGGAATGATTTTGTTTATTTTAATTTCAATCGCGTCAACAGTGGCGGTGTCCTTTCGAACAGATTCCGGAAGATTATCTGCCGAAATAACGGAAGAGGGCGTAGTAACAACCAGTCGCTCAATCAGATTTTCCAGCTCTCTTATGTTTCCCGGCCATGGAGCGTTCGTTAAGATAGCCATTGCGTCCCTGCTGAAATGCTTATTCTTATGATATTTCTCGTTGAATCTTTTCAGGAACTCATGCGTCAGGTGCGGAATTTCGGAGCGGCGTTCCCTGAGGGGGGGAATGTAAAGAGGCACAACATTCAAACGGTAATACAGATCTTCACGGAACTGTCCGGACTCAACCATCTTCGCGAGATTTCTGTTTGTTGCAGCAATGATTCTGATATTCGCGGTCATCGGTTTTACCGAACCGATTGTATAATAAGATTTCGTCTGGACCAGATCCAGAAGTTTAACCTGCATGTTCAAGGGGAGCTCCCCGATTTCATCCAATAACAATGTTCCGCCTTCCGCTGCAGCAATCAGGCCCGGCTTTCCCTGGTTCAGCGCGCCTGTAAAGGCCCCCTTTTCATATCCAAACAGTTCGGATTCAATCAGGCTGTCCGGAATGGCACCGCAATTGACCTTCACGAAGGGACCGTTCTTGTTGATACTGGTATCGTGAATCTGTTTGGCCATAACATCTTTTCCGACGCCTGTCTCCCCCTCGATCAGAACAGTCGAATCTACTTCCGTGATCTGCATGACAGTATTCAAAGCATGCTGCATCGTGATATTGGAGGTAATGATTTTATTGTTCGTTTCTGTATAAATGGATTGCTTTTCGTATTCTCGTATTAACTCTTCTGCTTCCTGCAGTTTGCTTTCAAGGGTCGTTATAGAGGTAACATCTTTTGAAATGTTGAATATTTTGTACAACTCACCATTTTGATCGTATACAGGAGTGCTTGTAACAAGAAGCCGGTGTCCGGTTTTCGTATCCTGCACCAGGGTACAGGGAGTGCCCTTATCCAGCACTTCTCTTGTAACCGACTTAGAAAGGATGCCGTTTTTTTCGAGATCCCGGACATTCGTTCCGATGGCCAGCTCACGTTTTAATCCAAATTGTTCCTCTATCGCTGAATTGGTTTTGATCAAAACACCATTTTTATTTGATACAGTCAGCAAGTCAAAGATGTTATCAAATATGAACTCATCATCCAGATACTCCTTTCTGCATTTGACGATAAGCTTCAGCATTTTTTCAAAGTCGGCTTCGGTCCAATCGTTCATCAGATCGGTTATACCATAAATGGTGACAAGATGGCTGCTGTTACCGTCTTCGTTGGCATTCGTAACGCAGACCAGATAATTTTCTTCCGGCGTTTCAATCAAAGCACAGTTTATCGGAAAGAAAACCGTTGATTTGATGATTTTAGCCAGCGTTGCCGTTGGGTTTGATTTCTTATGTGCGGCAATGGATTCCATGCTCTGCATAAAGGCCTTATTTGCGTACGAAATGGAGCCTTCCTTCGAAGAGAAGCAAATCCCGTAAAGGGATTGATCCAGATCCTCGTTATGACATTCACTCAAAGAAGGAATGTTTCCTAAACTAGTATCAGAATCCAGAAGCTGAAACAATATAGATTTTATAACATCCATCACATACCTCCTCCTAAATTCTTTGATGATATTGTAGCATGTTTACTACACGGCGTGCAAGACTGCTACAACATTTGTTTTTAAATTAACAATCAATTAATTAAACTCAGCAAATATGGTTCATTTCAAAAAAACAACCATTATTTAAGGGCTGAATTTGTAGATACACCTAAAAACCGGATTGGCACAATAATTGCTACTTTAACAGAGTATACAAGTTAAAGTCGATGAAAAAAAGGAGAACCTCAATGCAATCAAACAGAGATCGAATTAAGGAAATGATTGAACACATTTCAACATTCAATGATGCAGATCCCGGTGAAGGAATCAGCAGATTCAGCTATAGCGAAAACGATGCTAAAGCCAGAAAATATCTGATAGATATCTGCGAAGATATAGGCCTGAAGGTACGTGTTGACGCAGTAGGCAATGTATTTGCGAGGCTCGTCGGGACTGATGAAAGCCTTCCTGTCGTAATGTCAGGATCGCACATTGACTCCGTCAAGAACGGAGGAAGGTTTGACGGCCTTGTCGGCAGCATCGGAGCGCTTGAAGCTGTCCGTGTTATGGTCGAAGAAGGATATCAGCCAAAGAATTCCATCGATATTGTGTTCTTCGCTGAAGAAGAAGGCTCCAACTTCCAAGTTCCGGTTATGGGCAGCAAGCTCCTTACAGGCAAGCTGACTGTAGACGATATCAAGGAAATCAAAAACGAAGCCGGCATTACCGCCTACGATATGATTAAAAACGCAGGCTATGATCCAGACAACATGCCAAACGATGTCATTGCTCCGGGAACTGTCAAGAATATGATCGAACTCCATATCGAGCAAAGTGTCCGTCTCGACAAGGAAGGGCACACCATCGGTATCATCAGCGGCATCGCAGGTTTGAACTGGATTACGATCACACTGGAAGGGGTACAGAACCACGCTGGCGCGACACCAATGTTCCTGAGACAGGATCCAATGGTCGCCGCATCAAAGATCATTGCTGAAATAGACGGCATTGCCAAGGCAATCAACGATACCATTGTTGCCACGGTAGGATATATCGAAGTGACCCCGAACATTCCAAACGCAATTCCTAATGGAGTGAAATTCGTCGTCGATGTCAGAGATATCCAGCAGGAGACGATTCAGCAGTGCGTTGATGAAATCAAAGCGGTTACAGAGAAATATGCGAAGGAAAACGATGTGAAATTCACAGTAGAGAAGACTGCAAGCTCCGAAGCAATCAAAATCCAGGATTATATTAAGGAAGTCATGGTAGAACAGGCAGAGAAACTTGATCTTGATTATGTCCTGATGCCAAGCGGCGCCGTACACGACTCAAACTATATGGCAGAAGTGACAGATGTTGCGATGATTTTCGTGCCGAGTGTCGATGGAAGAAGCCATGTTAATGAGGAGTACACAGACTGGGATGACATCAAAGCAGGCGTGGATCTGCTTCTGAACACTCTGGTTGCTATTTCACAATAATGTTTGATGCCATAATTCGATGGTTTATTATACAGTTTTTACCAATTTCAAGAAAAGGAGCAAAAGATGAAAAAGGTACTTATCAAGAACGGAACGATTGTTACTGCAACGGACGAATTTAAAGGCGACCTGCTGTTAGAAGATGGGAAAATAGCAGCAATTGGAGGCGCTATCGACGCTTCTTCTGCCGACGAGGTATATGATGCCGAAGGAAAGTATGTAATGCCTGGCGGAGTTGACCAGCACACACACTTTGACTTCTCATTCGGCGACACAACATGTGTTGGATGGGAAGGCTCTCCTGCAGCTGTTGTGTCAGGAACGACAACGATCATAGACTTTGTAAACCAGAAGGTAGGCTCTTCTCTGAAGGCTTCCATCGATGAATATCAGAAGAACAAGGTCGATGGAAATGCATGCTGTGACTATGGCTATCACGGTGTTGTATATGATGCGAATGATGCTCTGTTCGAAGAAATCGAGCATATGCCTGAGTATGGCGTAACATCCCTGAAACTGTTCATGGCTTACAGAGGACAGCCATATCACTGCGATGACGATGCAGTCCTCAAAGCGCTGCAGGCCTCGAAGAAATCCGGCGTTACGATCATGGTTCACGCCGAGAGCGCGGATATGATCGCAACACTGCAGAAGCAGGTAGCGGCAAGCGGTGTAACCGGTCCGATTGGCCACGCACTTTCAAGACCACCGGTTGTTGAGGAAGAAGCAGTTAGCCGTGCTGCATATCTGGCAGAACTGGCAGCTGCACCAATTTATGTTGTTCACGTAACGGCGAAGGGTGCAATGGAGGTAATCAGAGACAGATATGAAAAGGGTGTTGCTATCTTCGGCGAAACATGCACACACTACCTCACGATCACAACAGACGCTCTGGAGAAGCCGGGATTCGAAGGTGCGAAGGCAGTCTGCTCACCGGCACTGCGTTCACAGGATCACCTGGATGCTATGTGGGAAGCTGTTAAGAAAGGCTGGCTGAATGCAATCAGTTCAGACCACTGCGGATTTAACTATGAAACACATAAGCATGCTGGTTATGGTGAAGGCAAGACATTTGCTGACATCCCGAACGGAGCTCCGGGCCTCGAGAACAGAATACCGGTTGTTTGGACAGAAGGTGTTGAAAAGGGCAAGATTTCAAGAAAGAAATTCGTAGAGCTCATTGCTACAAATCCTGCTAAGATCAACGGTCTGTTCCCGCAGAAGGGCACCCTGGCAGTTGGATCGGATGCTGACGTAGTAATCTGGGATCCTACATACAAGGGCACAATCTCAATCGAAAACAGCCTGCAGGGATGCGACTACTGCGCATTTGAAGGATTTGATCAGATTGGTCGTGCAGACAAGGTATTCCTGAGAGGCGAACTCGTAGCCGATGCCGGCAAGTATGTTGGTGAAAAGGGCTCTGGTAAGTTCGTACCTGGTAAGCCATATGGCCTCTGCTATGAACTTGCTTAGTTAGTCGTGCTGAAACCAGTTAATGAGTTTGAATAATCAAAAGTGGTGAGTAGCCATGAGCAGTTTTCAATTACAAACTCACTACTAACATTGACAAAGCAAAATCCACTAATTTCAACGGTTGCCAGCTATCAAAGCGTTAATCTCGATTACCGAAGAGATAAAAAACTGGAGCAGGCTTTTCAACGAAATCCTTATTCTTCAAGGGTTTTCGTCGTTGTGAAAAGTGGTGCAAGGGTGCGAATCCATGGCGGTTTGCAACAAACTATCTTTAAAATTAGGACACTTTTTTTAGTTGTTATGTACTAAAGAAGTGTCCTTTTTTTATTTTTGAAAAAAAGGAGCCAGCTTTGTGAATAAGGGCGGCTCTGTAAAAAACATGTATTCCGGCTGTAAAAAATATGTATTCCAGCTTATTTGTTTGATATGATATAATTAAAAAATAAACACATTTATTATGGAGGAATTATTCGTGGCTACTATTCTTGTTTTAGAAGATGATATCGAATTGAATCAGACAATAACATACGCAATGGAAAAACAAGGGTATCAAGTATTCTCTGCGTATTCTTGTAAAGAAGCAGAGATTTTTACTGAAGGTAATTCTTTTCATTTGGCGATACTTGATGTCAATTTACCAGATGGAGACGGCTTTCGGTTTTGTAAATGGTTGAAAGAAAAAAAGCAAGTCCCTGTTTTATTTGTTTCTGCCAGAGATTTAGAAGAAGATGTTTTAAATGGATATGAATTGGGTGCGGACGACTATGTAACCAAACCTTTTTCTATGAAGATATTACTGAAAAAAGTGTATGTAATTTTAACCAGAAAGTCACAAGGAGCGAATATTTATGATGACGGCTTTCTAAAAGTAGATTTTGAACTTGGTATTGTTCGGCAGGGAGCAAAAGAATGTTTGCTTTCTCCCACAGAATATCGTATCTTAAAAAAACTGATTGAGAACAAGGGGAAACTGCTTACCTATTCAGTTTTATTAGATTCTTTATGGGACGAGGGAGTGCAAATTACAGACAAGCACACTCTTGCGGTAAATATCAACAGATTGCGTAAAAAGATTGAAACTGAGGAACACACTTATATTTCAAATGTATATGGAATGGGTTATATATGGAAGTAATGTTTTTTATAATAATTTTTGTGTTAGCTTTTATCGCTGCTTTTGCACTTTGGAAATATGTTCATTTGAAACATGATGTTTATGAGTATACAGAGAAACTAGATAATGCTATTAGCCATATGCTGAAAAATGAAGAATTAAAAACAATTCCCCATGAAAACGATGATTTATGGGGAAAGATCTATGAAAGGTTGTTTCGCCTTTCATATCTGTATACTCATAAAAATTTAGAGATTTCAGAAGAAAAAGATAAACTAAAAGAACTGGTATCTGATATTTCTCACCAAACGAAAACTCCCATTGCAAATATAAAGCTTTATTTAGATATGATGGAAGATGAAACTGATTTTAACAATAATAAAGAGTATCTTAAAAAGATGAACAGTCAGGTTGATAAACTGGATTTTCTTCTGCAAAACATAGTAAAAATGTCACGACTTGAAACTGGAACAATTAAAATCCAAAAACAAAATGTCCCTCTTGCTGATACTCTCGCTAAGGCGATTAGTAACGTGGTAATAAAGGCAGATAAGAAAAACATTAAGATCGATGTGCAGTATGATGAACAGTTAGTGCTAAAACACGATAAAAAATGGACAGCAGAAGCAATTTTTAATATTTTAGATAATGCAGTAAAGTATACAGAAGTTGGCGGAAATATTCATATCGTTGTGTGCAGGCAAGAACTTTTTACGAAAATCAGCATTGAGGACACAGGAAAAGGCATTGCACTAGAGCGACAAGCGACTATTTTTACTCGCTTCTATCGGGAACCAGAGGTACATGATAAAGAAGGAATCGGTATAGGCTTATATTTGGCAAGAAAAATCATCACGCAGCAAAATGGATATATCGAAGTACAGTCACAAGCTGGACAAGGAAGCAAGTTCATGATATATCTTCCAAATCGGAACTAGGAAAAATCACAGTTTTGTGATTTTTCCTTTTTGTGATTGGTTTGTGATTTTTATGCTTTACCATGGAATCATAAGGAGGACATGACTATGAAAAATGTGATTGTTAAAACACAGGCTTTAAAAAAGTACTATCAAATAGGTAATCAGACCGTAAAAGCATTAGATGGCGTGGATTTCGAGGTGGCTGAACGAGAATTTGTTTCTATTATCGGAAAATCTGGTAGTGGAAAAAGTACGCTTCTTCACATGATTGGCGGATTAGATACACCCAGTAATGGAACTGTTATCGTTGATGGAGTGAATCTTGAAACGTTAAATTCGGACCAGCTTGCTCTATTCAGAAGAAGAAAAGTAGGGTTTATTTTTCAACAGTATAATCTAATCCCAGATTTGAATGTGTATGATAATATCACTTTTCCTCTTGAATTAGATGGTACTCAAATTGATAAAGATTTCATTCAGGAACTGTTGGAGACATTAAATATCTCGGATAAACAAGAAATGCTCCCTGCATTGCTGTCTGGTGGGGAACAACAGCGTGTAGCGATTATTCGAGCTTTAGCAACAAAACCTGCGATTATCCTTGCAGACGAGCCAACGGGAAATCTTGATACTGCTACCAGCCATGATGTGATCGGATTGTTGAAAATATTAAGCAAACAATATCAGCAAACATTGATTGTGATAACACATGATAATGATATTGCGCAAATGGCGGATAGAATTGTTCAGATTGAGGATGGAAAAATAGTAGCTAAAGGAAGTGATTTCCATGTTAGCGAATAATAATAAAGCAATCATCAATAAGCTTGCCCAAAACAGCATTAAAACAAACAAGAAGCAATATACAATTTTGTTTTTCACAATAATTTTATCTGCATTTATGCTTTTCTGCGTGTTTACAATCGGCATGACTTATCTGGATTCAAGCAGATTTCAGAATACACGATTAAATGGAGCTGAATATGATATTGCGACTATGAACGGCTTTACACCAGAACAACTTAATGCTTTACAGCAAAACAAGAATATACAAAGCGTAGGTGTGGAATCCTATGCTGGGCTCATTAAAAGTTCCGAGTTT
>ERZ773147.3565-NODE-3565-length-11756-cov-3.879327_pt1 | contig 11756 bp, 10 predicted proteins | sample MGYA00580851_ERZ773147 | MGnify/ENA primary metagenome ERZ773147 (study PRJEB29015, sample SAMEA2737818) | human gut metagenome | biome: human gut; feature: human-associated habitat; material: faeces | place: China | collected 2012 ... | reverse complement strand
GCTGGCACATCGAGTGCTCCGGCATTTCCCTCAAGTATCTGGGCGAGGATCTGGATATCCACTGCGGCGGCATCGACAATGCGTTCCCGCACCACACCAACGAGATCGCGCAGTCGGAAAGCTACATCGGCCACCACTGGTGCAACTACTGGATGCATGTCATGCATCTGAATACGGCCAGCGGCAAAATGTCCAAATCCAAGGGCGAGTTCCTGACGGTCTCGCTGCTGGAGCAGAAGGGCTATGACCCGCTGTGCTACCGTCTGTTCTGCCTGCAGAGCCACTACCGCCGCAATCTGGTCTTCTCGTGGGAAAACCTCGACAACGCAGCCGGGACCTACCAGAAGCTCCTGACCAAGATCGCCGCCCTGAAGCCAGGCGACGGCGAGATCGACGAGGCCGCCGTCGCGGCCCTGCGTGAGAAATTCAACGCAGCCCTCGGCAACGACCTCAATACCTCGCTGGCCATCACCGCGCTCTACGACGTGCTCAAGTACAAGACGAACGACACCACTAAGCTGTTCGTGCTGGACGATTTCGACAAGGTCCTGAGTCTGGACCTCTGCAGCAAGGCCGCGGAGATCCGCAAGCGCAATGCAGCAGAAAAGCCGGCGGCTGGTGCGTATTCCATCTTCTGCGAGGATGGCAGCGACGATCCCGCCGTCACTGCGCAGATCCAGGCGCGCTACGACGCGAAAAAGGCCAAAAACTTCGCCGAGGCCGACCGCATCCGCGACGAACTCAAAGCCCGAGGCATCGAGATCACCGACATCCCCGGCGGCGCCAAGTGGAAGCATATCTGAAATATACGCAACCCCGGAGCTCCTGCTCCGGGGTTGCGCGTCAAAAGAACAAAAGTTGAACTTGTGGGAGAAATCAGCGAAATGAAAATATGTCGGGTAACAAGTAACGAAGAAAAACAGAGGATAACACGGCAGGTTCTGGAGGCGCTTCCAGAATGGTTTGGTATCCCGGAAGCAAGGGAGAACTATATTTCAGAAAGCCGCGATCAATTGTTTTTCTGCGCCTATGCTGCGGACAAGCCTGTGGGCTTTTTATATCTGAAAGAAACGGGAAAAGCGACGGTCGAGCTATATGTGATGGGCGTACTGAAGGAATATCATCGGCAGGGGATTGGGCGGGAATTGTTCCGCAGCGCCAGAAAAGCGGCAAGCGAAGCCGGATATTCCTTTATGCAGGTAAAAACGGTACAGATGGGAAAATATGAGGAATACGACGATACAAATCGCTTCTATCTTTCCCTCGGATTTCAGGAATTTGAGGTCTTCCCAACATTATGGGACGCATGGAACCCCTGTCAGATCTATATCATGACAATATAATTATGCCATCCGCTCCGCGTGTCCTTTTCCGCTTACTTTTTCGGCTTCCGGTCAAAGAACGGGGACTTTCCGCTGACGCTGAGGGGAATGCCGAGGACGAGCGTAACGGAGGTGCCGAGCAGGCCGAGACTCCGGGCGGCACGGCCGACAGAGAACATCACACGGCTGTCTACACGCGCATCAGCTGCGGCAGAAACAGCGGAACCAATGGCGATGCCGACGTCAACGGCGTCCCACGCGCACAGACCATCTTGCTTTGCACAGTCGGCGCAGCTTTTAAAATGACAGTACTGACAGCCTGCGTCAAGTCCACGCCGCACTTCTTCCATTCCAAAAAGCACAACGGCGTCGGCTGTGTCGAGGTTGTCTGCGTCGCGGCTGAAAAACGCATACTTCAGTTCATCAGCCAGCTTTCGCATATGCGCAGCCAGTTGTGTTTTCTCATCTCCCGTTAAAACGCAGGTTACAAGCCCATCCATGCCTCTGGTCTTCGGGGCTGTACGCGCAGCAGCGCAGACCTTTGCTACCGTATCCAGAACAGCGCGGGATTCCATGTCCTTTGAAGAGTAGATCATATCGATACGCTCCTTTTCGTTTTTATTCAGTATAGTGTTTTTTCAGGAAACCGTCAACCTGTGAAGCGCCTTTCTTGAAAGAAAGACAGAAATGTGATAAACTAAATACAGAAATGCAAAGGAGTTTACGCCCATGAAGCTGATGGTTCTCGATGGAAACAGCGTCATTAACCGTGCCTATTACGGTGTCCGCGCACTGACAACCAAGGATGGGTTCTTTACTAACGCAATTTACGGGTTTTTGAATATTCTTGAGAAACTCCGCGCAGAGGAACAGCCAGACGCGCTCTGCGTCGCGTTCGATCTCAAGGCACCGACATTCCGCCATTTGCAATACGACGGATACAAGGCTACGCGCCATCCCATGCCTGATGAACTTGCTATGCAGATGCCTGTCATGAAGGACGTTCTGCGGGCCATGCAGATTCCAATTTTTGAGTGCGAGGGCTGGGAAGCTGATGACGTGATCGGTACGATCGGAAAGCGGTGCAGCCATGCGGGCTGGAACTGCGTGATCGTCACCGGAGACCGGGATTCCTTACAGCTGATCGACGAGCATGTGACGGTTAAGCTTGTCTCGTCCAAGCTGTCTCAGACCGTCGCGGTCAATTATGACCCTGCAAAATTCCGCGAGGAATATGGCTTTGACCCGATCCATCTGATCGACCTGAAAGCCCTCATGGGTGACAGTTCGGACAATATTCCAGGCGTTGCGGGCGTCGGCCCGAAAACGGCAACGCAGCTTCTGCTGGATTATGGCACGCTGGACGGCGTGTATGCGCATTTGGACGCAATCAAGGAAAAGCTGCGCGCAAAGCTTGAACAGGGGAAGGATAGTGCCTATCTCTCTTACGATTTAGCAACAATCCGCTGCGAAGCGCCGATTGCGTTTTCGCCGGAAGCATGTCTCGTGCAGCCATATGACGAGGCTGCATTGTACAGGTTGTTCACACGCCTGGAGTTTACGCGTCTGATTTCCCGGTACGGCCTGCACGCGCCGCAGGAAGCAGCGGAGAACGGAAGCCTTGAGGGCATCTGCACAAGCGAAGCGGTATATGATGCTGCCCGTGCCGAGGCGCTTGCAGCATCCTTTCAGAAAGAACATTATGTAACTTTAGCTACCGAATCAGACTTATCTGGAATTGCTGTTGTCACAGGGGAATCTGGCTATTATTTTGGCCATGAAGCACTGAAAAGCAGAAGTTTTATGTCAACTCTGCTCGGCGCGTCTGTGAAGAAAGTCGTGCATGACTGCAAGCCGCTTATGCGCCGCTTGCTGGAACTGGGATATCCGGCAGATGGGTTTATTTTTGATACCGCGCTGGCTGCTTATGATCTGGATGCAACACAGGGCAGCTATGAACTTGACCGCGTGGTTATACATCAGCTTGGCTTTGAGATCGGCCGCGCAGACAAGGAAGAAGTTGGTGAAGAGGCTGCGCGCGTGTGCAATCGACTTGCGGAGGCAGCTGCGATCTCAGCGCTGTATGACGCGCTGCCGGAAAAGCTTGCGCAGAACGGTATGGAAAAACTCTATTATGAGATTGAATTGCCGCTCTGTCGGGTGCTGGCTGAAATGGAATGTATCGGTGTCAAGGCTGACCAGATGGCGCTGATCTCATTTGGAAACATGCTGCAAAGCCGCATTGAAGCGGCTCAACAGACCATTTTCAGCTTTGCCGGGCGGGAATTCAACATCAATTCTACCAAACAGCTTGGAGAAGTCCTTTTCGACGAACTATGCCTGCCAGCAGGTAAAAAAACCAAGAGCGGCTACTCAACAAACGCAGATGTGCTTGAAAAACTCAAGGGCAAGCATCCAATCATTGAAGCGATCCTTGATTACCGCGCTATGACGAAGCTGAAAAGCACCTATGCGGATGGCCTTGTTAAGCAAATTGCCGACGACGGACGCATCCACACTACATTCCAGAACATGGTCACAGCTACAGGCCGCTTGTCCTCGACAGACCCAAATCTGCAGAATATTCCCATCCGCACGGAACTTGGCAGTGAGATCCGCAGGATGTTTGTTCCCAGCGACGGCTGTGTCTTCGTCGATGCGGATTACAGTCAGATTGAACTGCGTGTGCTGGCGCATATCGCAGATGACAAGACCATGCAGGAAGCATTCCGGTCCGGCTTTGATATCCATACTGCAACCGCCGCACAGGTCTTTGGGGTGGAGCCGGAGCAGGTCACGCCGCTTATGCGCCGCCACGCAAAGGCTGTCAATTTTGGCATTGTATATGGAATTTCGGAGTTTTCGCTCTCAGAAGACATTGGCGTTACACGCAAGGAAGCGCGGCAGTATATTGACAATTATCTGGCACATTATGCAGGCGTCCGAACTTATATGCACGAAATTGTCGAGCAGGCAAAACGTGACGGCTATGTGACCACACTTTTCGGCCGCCGCCGCGAGTTGTCGGAACTCAAAAGCAGCAACTTCAATATTCGTTCCTTCGGTGAGCGCGTTGCGCTTAACACGCCCATTCAGGGTACGGCAGCTGATATTATCAAGCTGGCCATGATCCGTGTTGACGCTGCGCTCAGAAAGCAAAAACTCAAGGCACGTCTTGTTTTGCAGGTTCACGATGAATTGATCGTTGAATGTCCGATCAAGGAGGCGGAGCAGGTCAAAAAAATCGTGACTGCTGAGATGGAAAACGTTGTGCGTCTGAACGTTCCGTTGCTGGCGGAGGCAAAGTCCGGCGCAAGTTGGTACGAGGCGAAATGAAAATGACGAGAGAAATCGCCATAACACCGATGGAAGCAGAGCAGCTTGCACAGATCGCTGCACTGGAGACGTCCTGCTTTTCCGACCCGTGGCCGGAATCGATTCTTGCGCATGAATTGCAGAATCCGTTGAGCCTCTGGCTTTGCGCCATGGATGGAGATATCGTCACGGGCTATATCGGCAGCCAGACGGTTCTGGGTGAATCCGATATGATGAACGTTGCTGTGCATCCGGATTACCGTCGGCACGGTATTGGCCGGGCACTCGTTCTCGCGCTGTGTGAGGCGCTGAAAAAACAAATGCTGGCAACGAGCCTGACGCTTGAAGTCCGGGATTCCAACTTGCCTGCAATCGCACTCTATGCCTCGCTCGGCTTTGAGCAGATCGGACTGCGGAAAAACTATTACCAACACCCCAAAGAGGATGCGCGCATTCTCAGAAAGGAACTGAAATGAGAATTCTCTCCGTGGAATCCTCCTGCGACGAAACCGCCGTCGCTGTTGTAGAGGACGGAAGAACAGTTTTGACAGATTGCATTGCCTCGCAGGTCGCACTGCACCGTCTCTATGGTGGCGTCGTGCCGGAGTTGGCTTCGCGCAAGCACATCGAAGCGATTTATGCGCTGGCAGATGAGGCGCTCGCGCGCGCGTCCATGACGCGGCAGGAAATCGACGCAATCGCTGTGACCTATGCACCGGGGCTGATCGGCGCGGTACTGGTTGGCGTGAATTTTGCAAAGGCAGCAGCGTACAGTCTCGGTGTACCGCTTGTTCCGGTTCACCATATCCGCGGGCACATTGCGGCTAATTATCTGGCGTACCCCGATCTGGAGCCTCCGTTTTTGTGCCTTGTCGTTTCTGGCGGGCATACGCTGATTGTTGACGTGCAGAATTACACAAAATTCCGCATTCTGGGTACAACGCGTGATGACGCGGCAGGGGAGTGCTTTGACAAGATTGCACGCGTGATTGGCATGCCATATCCAGGAGGCGCAGCGCTGGACAAAGCGGCACAGAACGGCGATGAAACCAAATATCCTATGCCGCACACAAAACTCAGCGGAAATCCGCTGGACATGTCTTTCTCGGGATTGAAAACCGCAGCACTGAACCTCATTCACACACATGAGCAGCGCGGCGAAGCACTGGATATTCCGTCTCTGTGTGCATCGTTTTCCAAAGCAGTCAGCGATATGCTTGTACCAAGGACAATGCAGGCATTAAAGGAAACAGGCTATCAAACACTTGCCATCGCGGGCGGCGTCGCGGCCAATTCCCGCATCCGGGGTGAGTTCACGCGCGAGACGCAGCGGCTCGGCATCCGCCTGTGTATGCCCCCACTCAGTCTCTGCGGCGATAACGGCGCCATGATCGGCGCACAGGGCTATTACGAATATCTGGCCGGAAAACGCGCCGGGCAGGATCTCAACGCCTATGCAACGATGAGTCTGGAAAACGGATAAAAAAGAACGGAGAAAGGCCCCCTGCCGGTAAGACAGTAAAATTCAAACTTCTCGGAACAGGCATGATTCGATCATGCCTGTTCCGCTTTTAGCAGTTCATCCTAGGTGACCCCAGATAAAGATCGAACTGCAGAACACGCCATTCTACTGACAGCGGAGGGCAAGGCAACGAACTTTATCCCTCACTTTTTCAAAACAACTTGACAGATTCAAATAACAAGAGTATAATACAACATGACAATGATAGTTGTCATTAAGACAAGTAAAATCGTCAGACGGAGGTGCTGCATGATACTGCAAAATCGCTTGAAAGTATTCAGGGCGATCCTGAATGTGAATCAGCAGGAAATGGGGCGCTTATGCGGCGTATCACGGCAAACGATCAGCCTGATCGAGCGCGGCGATTATTCGCCGTCCGTTACACTTGCTCTGACGATCGCAAAGGTATGCGGCGTTACGGTTGAAGAAGTCTTCTATTTACAGGAGGAAACGGAAAATGAAAAATGACGAAATCAAAGAGGCAAATCGAAAAGCTCTGCCTAAGTTTTTGCTTTTTGCGGTCGTATGTGCGATTGTCGGCGGTGTAATCGGCTATTACTCCGGTTATGGTGCGGCAAAAGGAGGGATGGATGAACTGGTCGGCATGATGAAAGAAACGGGAGCGTTTTTCGGAACGCACATTGCTCCGTGGCTGATGGTTGCGATAGCAATCATCGTGCCTGTACTCTGCCTCCCGATTTATCGGAGTGCAAAGAAATTGCTCGCTGCGTGGGATGGCGAGGATGAGGCTATCTCGGATACTATTGACCGAAAGTTGTCTGTCGTAATTTGGATCGCGAGCGCAAGCTTTATCGTCGCCTATTTTCTGATCGCGGCATCCTATTTGGGAGGTTTTGCAATATTTGACGACATGGAGAAAACCATTGTATTTTTCATCGGTATCGTCTCTTTCTTCGCTATTATGATTGAAGCGATCCTCTTTCAGCAAAAGTGCGTAGATACAACTAAGCAAATGAATCCCGAAAAGAAAGCGTCCGTCTACGATATGAGATTTCAAAAAAAGTGGATTGACGACTGCGATGAAGCCGAAAAAATTATGATCGGCAAGTGTGCGTTCAAAGCATACTCCGCAACAAATGCGGTGTGTACGGTTTTGGCGATCGTGCTTGCGGTCTGTGCGCTTGTGTTCGACATTGGATTCCTGCCCTCATTTACTGTATGCCTTATTTGGGCTGTAAATATATCGATGTACTGTAAAGAAGCAATGCGATATTCCGAAGCAGGAAATAGAATCTCCTGAATATAAATTGGGAGGGATGCGCAAATGGACAGTCTTTACCTCATTTTGCTTGCCCTGTTCCTTCTTGTGATTATCCCATGGATCATGCGGCAAAGGAGACTGGCAGCAGTCAGGCATATTTTGAATCAAAAAAAGCAGAACAAGGAGAACAGTGAAATGAAAGAACTGGCAAAACGGTTTATCGGCGAAGAGTGCATCATTTATACGATCACTTCAAATGACGGCAGCGTACAGGGAGTGATAAAAGAAATTGATGACGGCGGTATGGTCATAGAGAAGAAGACGGGCGAACTGGAGATCATCAATCTGGATTTTGTCACCCGTATCCGGCAGTATCCGAGAAAGAAAAACGGCAGGAAAAAGGACATCGTACTGGACTAAACCCTATTCTTGAGTAGTAATGGATTGCATCATCTCAATTCTTGCGTTATAATTTCATAATAAGGTCATACAAATCTGCCACAAATGATCTGACCATCATTGTAATAGCGAGGACTTGAAAGTCCTCGCTATTGGCATATATCGTTGCAGAAGTGTTGTTCAATGAGAGCCATATTTCTTTAAAGACGCGCTGTGAACATCATGACGCAGCCCTCTTGTCTGGCCGAGATGGTTCCGCCGTGGGCCTCCGCCGTGGCCTTGACGATGGAAAGGCCGATGCCCGTGCCGCTGACGGCGCCGGAGTGGGACTCGTCCGCCCGATAAAAGCGGTCAAACAGGCGGCTGGTGTCGATGGCCTGCGACATGTCCACGGTGTTGGAGACGGCGATCTCCGCCCTTTTCCCGCTGCGCCGGGCGGTCAGGGAGATGCTGCCGCCGTCGGGAGAATATTTCAGCGCATTGTCCAGCAGGATGGACACCATCTGCTGGATGGCCGTTCGGTCGCCGGTCGCAGTCAGCCCGTCGGCAATGTCCTGGGTGTAGGTTCTTCCCTTGGCCTGCGCCAGGGACACGAACGGCTCGCTGATCTCCCACAGCGCGTCGCTGAGGGAAAATTCCATGCGGACGGGAAATGGGTTCTCCTCGTCCAGCCGGGAAAGCGCCACAAGACTGGTGATAAGCTTCGACAGCCGTCCGGACTGCACCTGAATGTTATGCACCCACTCGTCCCCCTCGTGCTCCATGGCCAGCACGTCGACGCTGGTGGAGATGGCGGTCAGGGGTGTTTTCAGCTCATGGCTGGCGTTGGTGATAAACTGCTTCTGCGCCTCCATATTTTTGAGATACGGTGTGATAGCCCGCCGTGAAAAGAGTACCACAAGCCCAAACACCACCACAAGGCATGCGGCGGCGATGGCCAGCGTGATCCACAGCAGCGACCGCATAGTCTGTATCTCCCGCTCAGAGTTAAGGAACAGCACAACCGTTTCGTCCTCTGTCGTGCTGACCAGATAGCGATAGCCACTTTCATAGCCGTGGGCTTTTCCGCTTTCCAGCACCGCGTCCGCATAGGTTTCAGCGTCGCTTTCGGAGATGGAGGCGATATAATCCTGATTCACCCGCGAAACTATACCGTTGGTATCATAGTGGACGGAGAAAAACCGCAGGGAATATTGTACCTCCGGTGAGAAATGCGACCAATCATCAAAAGGCGGCGCGCCCCGGCCGGGAGAAAAGGGTGTCTGTTGATCCTCCACCTCCATGAGCCGTGTCAGCGCTTCATCCTGCTGGGCCGTCACGCTGTGGTAGTTCCACAGATTCACGAAGCACAGCAGCGTCAGGACCACCGCCGTAAACGCCGCCATGGCCGCACCGATAAAGCGCCAGCGCATCTTTTTCAGCATGGCATTTCCTCCAACGCATAGCCCGCGCCGCGGATGGTGCGAATTTCAATATCCGCGCCGATCTGCCGGAGCTTTCTCCGCAGAAAACCGATATACGTCCACACCACATCCATATCCGCTTCGCTGTCCAGGCCCCATACCTTTTCCATCAGATGTTCCGACGAAAACACCTGTCGGGGATGGCGGAGGAACAGCTCCATGAGCTGATATTCCTTGTTGTTCAGCCGTACTTCCCCCAAAATGGTTTTCAGCAGATATTGACTGCAATCCAATGTGACATTTCCAAAGCTGAGCACAGATGCTGCGTAGGTATTGCTGCGCCGGGTCAGAGCACGGACGCGGGCAAGAAATTCACTGGTGGCAAAGGGCTTAGGGAGGTAATCGTCCGCACCGGCATCCAGTCCGGCTACCCGGTCGGCTATCTCCGCCTTTGCCGTCAGGAACAGGGCGGGCGTGGTGTTTCCCGACCCGCGGGCGGCCTTCAATACCTCGATCCCGTCTTTTCCCGGCATCATAATATCCAGAACCAGCACGTCATAGGCCGTCGCTTGGATGTAATCCAGCGCATCGTTCCCGTTGTGAACCATATCTACAGCGTATTTGTTCTTTTCCAGCATGACCTTCAGCGCACGGGCAATGGTCACTTCATCTTCCGCGATCAGGATACGCAAGGCGCTTCACCTCCATTTGCGTCCATTCTCCCACACTGACCCAAAATGAACCTGAAAATCTCTGTCGATAGGAGAGAAAAGTTCACAGTTCTCTCATGGTTTTTTCGAGCTCATTTCAGGTCGCGGCGACATATTGCATGGCAGAAACACGCGGAAGCTAATCATCTCCCACAGTTCTTCATATTGCATGATGCGGCGGATTTTGCTATAATGTCGTATAGTATGTGGTGAGGAGGGTGTATTGTATGGGAGACGGCTATTTTCTGTTGACGAACCTACTTTCGGAGGATGAGAAAAAGGTGGTCACCAGCATTACCGCGCATATCGAGCGGGGTGAGAAGCGCGTGGGCATCCAGCAGATCGCCAGCGAGAACTTTCTCTCCACCACCTCCATCGTCAAAATGTGCAAGCGGCTGGGCTTTGACGGATACAGTGAGCTGTACTACTACCTCAGCCGCCAGTTTGATTCCCACGGTGAGGTACACAATACCGACACCCTCAAAAGCCTCATCGACAACTACTCCGACGAACTGATCACCGGTTTCTGTCAGCTGATGGATCGCTCCCGCACGGCCAAGCTGTTCACCACCGGAGAGGGCTTTTCCAACATTGTCGGCTCCTACATCGCCCAGCGGCTGTCCATCTGCGGTTTTATGGTATTCAATAATGTGCATTTCTACGACTATATGCTGTTCCGTGACGCGCACCACCTGCCGGACGATCAGGACGCGCCTCCGGTGATGTTCGCCGTCAGCCAGAGCGGCGAGACCGCCCCGGTGCTGAACGACGTGCGCCACGCCCGCCAGAACGGCCACCGGATCGTCACCTTCACCAAGCGCAGCGACTCCACGCTGGCCCAGATGTCGGATATCGTATTCGTGGTGGACGGCTCGAAGCAGACGCTGGCGGGAAGTCTGCCCAATACGTTCTTCGGCCATGTGATCCTGACGTTTGAGGAGTTGGTGGCCTTCTATTTTGACAGCAAGGGCCGCTGACAAGATATTACTTTTTTTACCAAAAGAGAAAATTTTTCCTTCCAAAGCTGTGCTATACTTGGTAGTGGTGTGGTGCGCCCTGCGCGTATCACATGCCGTCATGTCCCGGACAGTCCGTCCGGGCACAGGAACAATATCACAATTTGGAGGAAAACAATGAAAAAGATTTTTGCGCTTCTGCTGGCGCTGGTCATGACCATGTCTCTCGTGGCCTGCGGCGGCAATGCTGCCAACAATGAGGAAGGCGGCGACACCGAGGGTGCCAAGAAGATCGATACCCTGAAGGTCGCTTTCGTTCCTTCCCGCGAGCCCGAGGAGATCATCACCGTCACCGAGCCCCTGAAGCAGATGCTGAAGGACGAGCTGGCCGCTCAGGGCTATGAGGTGGGCGAGGTGGAGATCACCGTCGGCACCACCTACGAAGCCGTTGGCGAGGGCCTTGAGGCTGGCACCATCGACGTGGGCCTGATCCCCGGCGGCACCTATGTGCTGTATGATGACGGCGCTGAGGTCATCCTGACCGCTACCCGCAACGGCCTGAACAAGGATTCCGACAACGCCAAGGATTGGAACGACGGCCAGCCCACCGAGGCCTCCGAGAATCAGGCTGTCTCCTATCGTGCCCTGTTCATCGCCGGTCCCTCTGACAAGGGTCAGGAGCTGCTGACCAAGGTCAACAACGGCGAGGAGCTGACCTGGGAGGATCTGGACAGCGCCAACTGGAGCATCATGGGCACCTCCTCCCCCGCCGGTTACATCTATCCCGCTCTGTGGCTGCAGGATCACTACGGCAAGGGCATCTCTGATCTGAAGAGCGCCGTGCAGTCCGATTCCTATGCCAGCGCCTTTGCTCGTCTGGCTTCCGGCCAGGTGGACGTGCTGGTGA
>ERZ773147.3555-NODE-3555-length-11787-cov-3.216161_pt1 | contig 11787 bp, 8 predicted proteins | sample MGYA00580851_ERZ773147 | MGnify/ENA primary metagenome ERZ773147 (study PRJEB29015, sample SAMEA2737818) | human gut metagenome | biome: human gut; feature: human-associated habitat; material: faeces | place: China | collected 2012 ... | reverse complement strand
AGCTGCCCTCCGGCACATTGAAGTTGGTGGGGTCGTAGCCCCAGTTATACTGCCGGGTCAGGGGGCGGCTCTCGTCCACGCTGCCAAAATCGAAGATGGGCATGAGCTGGACATAGCTCACCCCCAGCCGCTTGAGGTAATTCAGGCAGGTGGGGTGGATGCCGTCGCTGCTCAGGGTCGTGCCCTGCTGGGTAAAGGCCAGGAATTTGCCTCGCCAGGCTGTGTGCACGCCGCTGGCCGGGTCCTGCGAGAAATCCCGGACACCGACCTCCCACACGCTGCGGCGGGCCGGCGGGATCACCGGCCGCACATCCCGCTCCCAGCCCTGCGGGTCCACCCGGGCCGGGTCAAAGATCATGCTGCGCACCCCGTTCACCCCGGCCGAGCGGGCGTAAGGGTCCGCTGCATTGCAGGTGCCAAATGGGGTGGTAAGGGTGAAATCGTAGTATTTTCCGTGCTGGTCGCCGGGCAGATAGATGCTCCACACACCCTTGTCCTGCTGCTGCAGGGGCAGGGTGCCCGCACAGGCCCCGCCGGTGCCCCGGCGGTACAGGTTCACTGCTGCCTGTTTTGCCGTGGGAGCCCACAGGCGCAGGTGTGTCCCGGCGGGGGTATACTCCACCCCCAGCGGGCCGTAGTATTCCGTCTGGCGGGCAAAGGCTTCGCTCTCAAACAACGTCTTCCATTCAGCAGGTGTTCTTGGCTCCATGGCAATTCATCCTTTCATTTGACAATAGTGTAACGAACTTTGTCCTTTATTTCAACCCTTTCCTTGCAAAACGTACCAGACTCCACTATACTGAAAGAAAAAACACTGCGCGGAGGGAAGCTTTATGGCATACACCGATGATTGGGAAAGTCTGATGAACGGCGTGTTCGGCCCGGGGGGCAGATTCAAGGCCGCCCCCGGCACTTCTGCACCCAAAACAGGCGGCAGCGCCGCCCTGCCTGACCTGAACGCGGCGCTTCTGGAACAGCAGAAACGGCTGGACGAGCTGTTGAAGCAGCAGAACGCCCAGCTCAAAACCCAGAGCGATGCCACCGCCGCCGCGCTGGAAAGCAGCCGCCAGATGCTGCGGGACATGGAGGACGAAGGCCTGCTGGCCAGGGGCACCACCGACGTGAAGCCGGAGCACCTGGGCAGCTTTGAAGGCCTTGCCGCCGAGGTCAGGCAGACGGTGCTGGGGCAGGATGCTTTTGTGGACAGCGTGGTGCGGGCCATGCGCCGCCCCTTTGTGCTGGGCACCGAAGCCCCCGCCGCCCGCAATGTCATCCTGCTCACAGGCGGGGCAGGCACAGGCCGGCATTTTGCACTGGAAGAAACTGCCCGCTGCATGGCGGCCCGGGGTCTTTTGCAGAGCGACAGGATCGCCACGCTGGATCTGACCCTTTACCCCAATTCCGGAGCCGAAAAGCTCTTCCTGCAGGACCTCTACGCCGCCCTGCACGCGCCCGGGGAGATCCTTGCCTTTGAGCACTATGAGAGCTGCTATCCCGGCTTTCTGAAGACCCTGTCCGATCTGGCCGTCAAGGGCAGCGCCCCCCTGTCCAGCCGGTATCTCGTGAACAAGGAGGGCATCCTTGTGGATGCAGGCACGGCGCTTGCCCCGGGAGCCGTCAGCCACATCGACCCCTGCGGCAAATACCTCATCTTCTACTCCCACAAGGGCCGGGAGGCACTGGCCGACAAATTCGGCGCGGCGCTGGTGTCGGCGCTGGGGGATGTCTGCGAAACGGCCCCCTACACCCGGGAGGACCTGGCCGCCCTTGCCGCGCAGCAGCTCAACGCGCTGGCCCAGAAGATCCGCACCCGGCTGGGGCTGACCCTTTCCGCCGGGGCCGACGTGCGGGACTATGTCGCAGCCCAGTGCACCGCGCAGAAGGGTGCCGCCGGGCTGGCCGAATGCTGTGACCACATCTTCCGTGCCCTGAGCGAATACTGCCTGCAGACCGATGAAACCCTTACCGGCACCGTGACCTTGACCGCCGGGCCGGAAGGGGTGCTGTTCCGGCTGAACGATGGCCCGGAGGAACCGCTCTTTGACCTGCTGCCTGCGGCCTACACCGGCGCACTGGATGCCATCCGGGCCGAGATCAACGAACTGGTGGGCCTTGCTCCCGTGAAAGAGTATGTGTTCGGTCTGGCCGACAACCTGCAGGTGCAGCAGCGCCGGGCCGCTGCCGGGCTGAAAACGGCCAGCCTGTCCATGCACATGATCTTCACGGGCAACCCGGGCACCGGCAAGACCACCATTGCCCGGCTGGTGGCGAAATACCTGAAAGCCATCGGTGCCCTCAAGGGCGGGCAGCTGGTGGAGGTGACCCGTGCCGACCTGGTGGGCCGCTACACCGGCCACACCGCCCCCCTGACCAACAGCGTCATCGAGAGCGCTCTGGGCGGTGTGCTCTTCATTGACGAAGCATACAGCCTCTACCGGGGTGAACAGGACAGCTTCGGGCTGGAAGCCATCGACACGCTGGTGAAGGGGATGGAGGATCACCGGGATGAGCTGGTGGTCATTCTGGCAGGTTACACCAAGGAGATGGAGACCTTCCTCACCGCCAACAGCGGCCTTGCCAGCCGTTTCCCCAACAAGATCGAGTTCCCGGACTACACCGCTGAGGAGCTGCTGCAGATCACCCACGTTCAGGCAAAGAACAAGGGGTACCGTCTGGCCGAAAGCTGCACCCAGCCCCTGCTGAACTATTATGCCCGCTGGCAGGCTGCCGATGCCCGCACCGCCGGCAATGGCCGCCTTGCCCGGAACACGCTGGAAAAAGCCATCTTCCACCAGAGCCGCCGCCTTGTCGCCGAGCCCGCCGCCGCCCTGGATCTGATCCTGCCCAGTGATCTGGAACTGAAGGAGCCGTAAACATGCAAAAAGGACTGCTTTCGCAGTCCTTTTTTGTTATTGATGCTGTTCTGCCAACCGGGCGGCCACCTGCCGCATTCCCTGCCGCACTTCGGGCGGGGCGACCACTTCTATCTTGCCGCCAAAGCCGCAGACCCAGCCGTAGAACTGGTCGCTGACGCAGATGGGAACATCGAAGTGGAAAGACCCATCCTCTTCCGGCAGAAACACGGGCGTAGCGCCAAAGCGCTCCCGCATGGCACCTTCCAGATCCGCGGTGCACCGCAGGGTAACGCGATGCTCCGGCCCGCCGTACATTCCAAAGTGCTTGCGCAGATAGGCAGGCAGGTCAAGATCCGCAAACTGTTCCTGACCGCGCCGGGGCGCATCCAGCACCCGGACCCCGCTCATCTTGTCCACCCGATAATGGCGGATACCCTTTTCATCGGCAAAGGCAATGAGGTAGTAGCACCCGTTCTCCCAGGCCAGCTGCCACGGGCTGACGGTCCTTTTCTCTTTCTCGCGGCTGTCGGCTTTTCTGTAGAGGAACTCCACCATTTTACCGTTGTTGATGGCCTCGTGCAGGGCATCGATGCTGTACAGCAGGCTCTTGCTGTCGGTCTTGGGGCGGCCCTCCACATAGACCTGACGCTGCAGCTGGCTGCCCTCGTAGTTGGAGCAGAGCTTTTCCAGTTTGTGGATCAGCCGCCTGCTCGTGGTGCCGGATACCACCCGGCTTGCCTGCACGGCATCCACCAGCAGCTTGAGCTCCGCCAGATCAAAGGTGCGGCTGGCAAGGAAATACCCGCCGCCCCGGCCCCGGCGCAGCTTGATGTCATAGCCCAGCGCACCCAGTGCCTCAATATCGCTGTACACGCTCTTGCGCTCACAGCGGATGCCCTGCGCCTCCAGCAGCTCCACCAGCTGCGGCACGTTCAGCAGGTGGTTTTCATCGGTCTGCTGCTCAAAAATGCGCAATAGCGCCAGCAGCTTGGATTTCTGGCCTTCCTGTTTGGGCATTCGGTACACCTCATTTTTTCGTGTTGTGCCAAACCTCTCAGTCTCGCTTCCAGCTCCCCAACAGGGGAGCTGGAAAAAAACAGCAGTGCTGTGTGCTGAAAAGGTTACGGCGCTTTCTTATCAAACGCCGCGCGGCGCTGGGTGGACAGGCGGAACATCTCCTCCAGCTTTTCCCGGTCATCGGCCACAAGGGCGTTGCGCATCTCGTTCAGCGCCCCGCTGAACTGGTCGATCTCGGAGATGAGGTTTTCCTTGTTCCAGAGGAACAGCTCCGCCCACATCTTATCGTTGATGCGTGCAATGCGGGTCAGGTCCCGGAAAGAATCTCCGGTGTACTCGCACAGCGAGGTATTGTCGTTGGCGCACATCAGGCTGACGGCGATGGCATGGCAGAGCTGGCTGACATAGCCGATCATCCTGTCATGCTCCTGCACGGTCAGGGTGCAGATATGCTTGAAGCCCAGCACCTCGGCCAGCTCCCTGGCCCACTGAACGGCCTCCGGGGTGTTCTTTTCTGTGGGAGTCACAATGAAGTTGGCCGGGGCAAAATTCACCTCGGCGGCGTGCTCCACGCTGGAGGTCTCACGGCCCGCCATGGGGTGGCTGGCAATGAACTCCACGCCCGGCCTGCACATGGCCTGAATGGGCTCCACCAGACCGGTCTTTACGCCCGACACATCGGTAAAGATGCAGCCCTCCTTCAGCAGGTGGCCGTAGGTCCGGAACCACTCGATCAGGGCCGTGGGGTACAAACCGAAGATGATGTGATCGGCCTGACGCACCAGATCCTCAAAATCGTGGGTCTTGCCGCTGGCGATATAGCCGTGGTCGAGGGCATACTGCAGATGGCCCTCGCTGCGGTTGATGCCGTCCACATGGAACCCGGCCCTGCTCAGCTCCAGGGCGTACTTGCCGCCCAGCAGGCCCAGGCCCACAATGAGATAACGCTTTGATTTATCCAACATGTTCCACCTCCGCGCCCAAAGGCCTGATGGCTTCCAGAAAATCCGGCCAGCTCTTGGCAATGGCCTCGGCCCCGCTGATGGGCAGGGCCAGCCCGGCGGCCAGCGCCAGCACCGCAAGGCTCATCACAACGCGATGGTCGTTGTGGCCGGAAAGCGGCCGCTCCGGGGCATGGAGCGCTCCGGCACAGCCATGGATGGTAATGGTGCCGCCCTCGCTCTCCAGCTGCCCGCCGCAGGCCCGCAGCTCGGTCTCCATGGCCTCAATGCGGTCACTCTCCTTGATGCGGAGACGTTCGGCGTTGCGGATGACTGTGGTTCCCTCACACAGCAGGCCCAGCACCATCAGCACAGGGCCCAGGTCGGGGCAGTCGGCAAGGTCGATGTCCGTTCCGTGAAGCGGGGCCTTTTTAAACGCCACGCCCTGCCCGGTGCGGGTGAATCTTGCACCGCACCGCCGGAGGATCTCCAGAATGGCGGCATCGCCCTGCAAGGTCTCCTCAGACAGGCCGGTGATGGCCACCCCGCCGGTCACAGCGCCCAGCACGGCAGGAAAAGCCGCCTGGCTGTAATCGCCCTCCACGGTGTAATCACCGGGAAGATAGTGCTGCCCGCCGGGAATTTCCAGCGTGTTCTCATCCAGCCAGCGGCTCTCCACGCCAAAGGCGTGCTGCACCGCGCGGGTCATATCGATGTAGCTCCGGCTCTCCACAGGCGGGATGAGGTGCAGGGTGCTGGTGCCGCCCAGCAGGGGCAGGGCAAACAGCAGCCCGCTGATGAACTGGCTGGACACGTTGCCCGCCAGCTCGTATTCGCCCGGGGTCAGGGCACCTTCCACAGTCAGGCGGTCCGCGCCCTGCTCAAAGCGCAGGCCCTGCTGCTGATACAGCGTTTTGTAGACCGACTGGGGCCGCTCCATCAGCCGCCCACGGCCTGTAAAAGTCACTTCCTGCCCGGTCAGGCTGGCCAGCGGGATGAGGAAGCGCAGGGTGCTGCCGCTCTCACAGCAGTCCACGGGGGCATCAACCGGCAGAAAGCGGCCAAGCCCCTCCACCACCGCGTCGTTTTCACCGGTGGTGACACGGGCACACAGCCGGCCCGCTGCGCCCAGCGTGGCGGAGATATCCTTGCTGAAGGCAAGATGATGGAGATGGGAAGTCCCCTTTGCCAGCGCCGCGCAGAGCACCGCCCGGTGGGCCATGCTTTTGCTGGGCGGCGCGGCGATGTTGCCGCCCACCGTCCGGCTTGATTTTATCGTAATGTTCATCGTGTTACTTTACCTGGCTCGCCCTCTCCGTCAGCGCTTTGCGCTGCCACCTCTCCCAAAGGGCGAGGCCTTGGCAGTCCACCGCAAGGTCTGTGGTTTCGCCAGAGGCTCTCCCTTTGGGAGAGCTGGCAAAGCCGTCAGGCTTTGACTGAGAGGGTGAGGCCGTTCATCGTGTTACATATCCCGGCCAATGGCCCATGCGACCTGACGGCACTTTGCCATGGCCTGTGCAAAGGCATCCGGGGTCAGGCACTGTGCGCCATCGCTCCATGCGTGGCGGGGATCATAGTGGACTTCCACCTCCAGACCGTCGGCACCGGCGGCCACAGCGGCGATCATCATCGGCTCAACCAGATTGGCCTTGCCGGTGGCGTGGCTGGGGTCCACGATGATGGGCAGATGGGTCTTTTCGTGGATGATGGGCACAGCGGAGAGGTCGAGGGTGTTGCGGGTGTATTTCTCAAAGGTGCGGATGCCCCGCTCGCAGAGAATGACCTGCTCGTTGCCGCCGGCCATGATATACTCTGCGGACATGATCCACTCCTCGATGGTGTTGCACAGGCCGCGCTTGAGCAGCACAGGCTTGTGCATCTTGCCCACGGCCTTGAGCAGCTGGAAATTCTTCATGTTGCGGGCACCGATCTGTACCACGTCCACATATTCCTCAAACTCGGGGATGCGGTCCTCGCTCATCAGCTCGGACACGATGGGCATTCCGGTGGCCTCCCGTGCCTTGACCATATCGAGGATGCCCTCGGTCTCCAGACCCTGGAAGGAGTAGGGAGAGGTACGGGGCTTGTAGGCACCGCCGCGGAACAGGGCCGCGCCGCCGGCCTTGACGCTCTGCGCGATGCGCAGAGCCTGCTCGGCACCCTCGATGCTGCAGGGGCCTGCCATGACGGCGATCTTTTCCTTGCCGCCGATCTTCACGCCGCCGCAGTCGATGACGGAATCCGCCGGGTGGAACAGGCGGTTGGCACGCTTATAGGGGGCAGAAACACGGGTCACGTTGTCGATCCAGGGGTTGGCGAGGACGTCGCGCTCGTCGATCTTGGTGGTATCGCCCACGAGGCCGAAGACATTGTAGTCCTTGCCGGTGATGAGGGTGACGTCGAGGCCCTGCTTTTCGAAGCGGTCAACGATTTTCTCGAGTTCTTCCTTCGGGGTACCCTTTTTGGTGGAGATGATCATAAAATTTTTCCTTTCTATCCTTCTTTTCCACGCCCTCTTTGCTCCGCTTTCCAGCGGAAGAGAGTCGATTTCTTACATCACTAAATGGGTGTGCGCACTGCCGTCCAGCCGCAGCAGCTGGGCCAGATAGGCACAGGCGTGCAGGTAACCCTGGGGTCCCTGGCCGATGAAGTGTCCCTGACAGCCAAAGGACACCACGTCCGTTTTGCGGAAGGGCTCCCGCTCGTCCGGGGCGGTGAGCAGCACTTCCACGGCGGGCACACCGCACAGCCGCAGTGCGTCCAGAATGGCCACGCTGGTGTGGGCGTAGCCGCCGGGGTTGAGCACGATGCCGTCCACCCGCCCGGCGGCGGCCTGGATCTCGTCGATCAGGTCGCCCTCGTGGTTGGTCTGGCACACATCGGTCTCAATGCCCATCTGGTCGCAGCCGGACTGCACATAGTCCATCATGCCGTTGTAGTCCAGCTCACCGGGCATGCCCGGTTCCGAGTAGCGCTGCAGGTTGACGTTGGGCCCGTTAAGAATCAAAAATTTCATCCAAAGCCTCCATGGCGGCCCGCAGAGCATCCTCCAGCGTGCCGGTATTGGGCACCACCGCGTCAGCGGCGGCCCGGTACAGCGGGCGGCGCTGGGCCTCCATGGTGCGCAGCGCCTCCATGCTGGAGGAGAGCGGGCGGCTGCCGCCCACGGCCAGTGCTTCCACCGGTCGGTCGATGAACAGCACCACGCCGTTCTGATGCAGGGCCCGCAGATTTTCGGGCCGCTTCACCACGCCGCCGCCGCAGGACAGCAGCTGGCGGTTCTCCTTGCCGAAGCGGGCGGTCTGCTCGGTCTCTTTTGCACGGAAGCCGTCCTCGCCCTCGGCGGCAAAGATGTCCGGGATGCTGCGCCCGTCGGCCTTGACGATCGCGTCGTCCAGATCCACGAAGGTGCGGCCCAGCTGCTTTGCCAGCAGTTTGCCCAGCGTGGTCTTGCCGGAAGAAGGCATGCCGATGAGGGCAATGTTCAGGGTGTCCCGGCGCAGGGCCGCTGTGATGCGCCGGATCTCGGCGGGGGCGTCCTCGAATTTGCGGTCCAGGAAATATTCGGCCGCATACACGGCCTGTGCTACCAACATCTCCAGACCGCCTACGGCCACCGGAACCCCGGCTTCTTCGGCCCGGAGGATGAGTTCCGTTTTGTCGGGATTGTATACCACGTCCAGCACGAGCGCGCAGTCCGGAAATCGTTCCAATGTGACCGGCGCAGTGCCGTTATTGGGATACATCCCCAACGGCGTTGTGTTGACCAGAATCTGCGCGTCCGCATGGCGCTCCAGATTTTCGTAATTATCCTCGCCGCTGCGCGAGATCTGTACGACCTCCGCGCCCATCCGCCGCAGCACGTCGCAGGCCGTTCCGGAGGCGCCGCCGCTTCCGAACACCAGTGCCTTCCTGCCCTGCACCGGAACGCCGCTGTGCAGAACCATCTGCGAAAAGCCGAAAACGTCGGTGTTGTCCCCGAAGAGCGTTCCGTCCGGGCGGCGGACGATGGTATTGACGCAGCCGACGCGCCGCGCCGTCTCGGAAAGCTCCGCACAGAAGGGCATGACGGTTTTTTTGTACGGGATCGTGACGTTCAACCCGTCAAAGTCTCCGCCGGTCAGGAAGCGTCCCACCTCCTCCGGCGTTTTTTCGCAGAGGCGGTACTCGTAATCGCCGAGCATGGCGTGGATCGCCGGAGAATAGCTGTGTCCCAGCCTTCCGCCCAAAAGTCCGCACCGGAGCATCATATCACCTCGCTGTAGCTTCCGAGATAGAAGCAATTCTCGCTCAGCTCGTCCAGCTCGCCCATGAGCTGCAAAAAGCGCGGCTCGTAAACGGGCGCCTCCAGATCAAAATAGAACATGAATTCAAAGTTTCGCTCCGGCAGCGGACGGCTTTCGAGCTTGTTGAGGTTCACGCCCATGGCGTAGAATCTCGAAAGCACCCGCGCAAGCGAGCCGGGCTTATGCGGCAGCGTCATCATCAAGCTCGTCCGGTCCGCGCCCGGATAGATTTCCAACCCTTTGGAGATGCAGATGAAGCGGGTGAAATTGCCGCCCTGATCCTGCACCGACTCCGCAAGCGTATCCAGCCCATAGAGCGCCGCGCACGACCGCGAGGCCAGCGCCGCAACATCCGTCCTTCCGGACTCTGCCACGAGCCGCGCCGCCTCCGCCGTGTTGGCACAGCGGACGACACGCACATCGGGAAGGGACTGCAAAAACCGGCCGCACTGGCCAATGGCCTGCTCGTGCGAGTAGATCTCCCGGATGCCCGGGAGCGCGGCCCCCTGCCGTGCCAGCAGGCAGTGATCGACCTTGAGGCGGACGCTGCGGACGATGGAAAAATGATAGCGCATCATCAGATCGTAGACCGCGTTCACAGAGCCTGCGGTGCTGTTTTCCAGCGGCACCACGCCGTAGCGGCACAGTCCCTTGTCCACAGCCGCAAAAACGGCCTCAAAATTGGAAAAATAGAAGATATCCGGCGTTCGGAAAAGACGCTCGCAGGCAAGCTGCGAATACGCGCCCTCCACGCCCTGACAGGCGATGGCCGCACGCGCCGGGAAAAGCTGCGGCGTTCCGTCGAGCGCCTTTCGGATCTCCTCCACGCGCGCCGGCGGCGCGTCCAACAGCCGGTGCTGATAGCTCCGGCTCAGCTCGAAGATCAGCCGGTAAAGCGTCTCCGTATCGTCGCGGAACGCCTCCGGCGCAAGCTCGCCGACGGCGCGGAGCTTCTGCCGCTCCCGCGCCGCGTCCAGCACCGGCAGGCCGTGCTCCTTTTTATAGGCGGCGACCTGCGCCGCCGTCTCCATCCGCTCGGCAAAGAGCGCGACCAGCTGACGGTCGAGCTCGTCGATTTTTTCACGGCATTGTGTCAGATCCATAGCTTTTCCTCCGTTCCGGGTGTATCCAGCCATGCGTCCAGCACGGCAATGGCCGCAGCCGCCTCGATGCACGGCACTGCGCGCGGCACGATACATGGGTCGTGCCGTCCTTCGACTGCAAGCGTCGTATCCTCCATTCTCGAAAGCGCCACGCTCCGCTGCGGCCGCGCGATGGAAGGCGTCGGCTTGAACGCGGCGCGGAATACGAGCGGCATTCCATTCGTGATCCCGCCCAGGATTCCGCCGCAATGGTTCGTTTCCGTAACAACGCGGCCGTTTTCCACGCGGAAGGCGTCGTTGTTCTCGCTTCCGCGCAGCTCCGCCGCGGCAAAGCCCGCGCCAAACTCCACGCCCTTGACCGCCGGAATGCCGAACACGATCTGCGCGATGCGGTTTTCCATGCCGTCGAACATCGGCGCGCCAAGCCCGGCCGGAAGTCCCTCGACGCGGCACTCGATCACGCCGCCGAGGGAATCGCCCTCCGCCTTCGCGGCAAGAATGGCCTGCCGCATCTGCTCGCCCGCATCGTCGCTCACGACCGGGAACGGCTTTTCCCCGACCGGCGCATCAAACGCCGCCGTGTCCTCGATGCCGCCCACGCGGACGATGCGCGCCATGACCCGGACGCCATGGGCCTGCAAAAATTGCAGGCAGATTCCGCCCGCGATGCACAGCGGCGCGGTCAGCCGTCCGGAAAAATGCCCGCCGCCGGAGGCGTCCTGATGGCCGCCGTAGCGGACGTTCGCCGTATAGTCCGCGTGACCGGGACGCGGCACGCTTTGCAGCGCCGCATAGTCCTGCGGACGGACATTCGTATTCCGAATGACTGCCGTCAGCGGCGCGCCGCAGGTGATGTTGTTTACAAGTCCGCAGAGGAACTCCGGCGCGTCGGCCTCCTTCCGGGGCGTCGCAAGCGGCCCGCCGCCCGGCGCGCGCCGGGCCAGAAAGCGCCCCAGCGCCTCCATATCGACCGGAAAGCCCGCCGGAAAGCCGTCCATCGTCACGCCGATGGCGGCAGAATGCGACTGGCCGAAGATGGTCACGGTCAGATTTTTTCCGTAGCTGCTGCTCATAGCGTATCTCCCTTCAAATGCTCCCAGTCCGCCCAGAAGCGCGGATAGGATTTTTCGACGCTTACCGCGCCGGTCACTGTCACCGGCCCGGTGCAGAGCATAGCGGCAACCGCCGCCGACATGGCGATGCGGTGATCTCCGCAGGCGCTGACCGTTCCGCCGGTCAGGCCCTGTCTGCCCTTGATGATAAGCCCGTCCGGCAGCTCCGTGACCGGACAGCCGAGCCGCCGGAGCAGTTCCGCCGTGCTTTGCAGGCGGTCGGACTCCTTGAGCCGGAGCCTCGCGGCATTTTCAATGACCGTCTCGCCCTGCGCGCCAGCCGCCGTCACGGCCAGCACGGGGATCAGATCCGGGATCTGGGCGGCATCGATGCGGATACCGCGCAGTGCGCCCCCTCTGACCGTGACGCCCGTGCCGGATATCTCGGCCTGCGCGCCGAAGCGGCGCAGAATATCCAGAACGGCGCTGTCGCCCTGCGCGGTCGGCAGGCGCAGTCCCTCCACGCGCACGCC
>ERZ773147.3545-NODE-3545-length-11813-cov-2.227590_pt1 | contig 11813 bp, 9 predicted proteins | sample MGYA00580851_ERZ773147 | MGnify/ENA primary metagenome ERZ773147 (study PRJEB29015, sample SAMEA2737818) | human gut metagenome | biome: human gut; feature: human-associated habitat; material: faeces | place: China | collected 2012 ... | reverse complement strand
GAGGCTATCAGGTAATTATTACAGATGATTTTAGTAATTGCAGTCCGAAGGTGATCGACCAAATTGAGAGGATAACAGGGAATCGGCCGATTTGTTATGCGATCGATGCGGCCAATAGAGATAGTCTGGATGCAGTATTTCAGAGAGAAAACATTGATGCTGTTATTCATTTTGCTGGCTTTAAGGCGGTTGGGGAGTCTGTGCAGAAGCCGCTGAAATACTATCGAAATAATCTGGACACAACGTTAACGTTGCTGGAAACAATGGCACGACATGGCGTAAGAAAGTTTGTCTTCAGTTCATCGGCAACCGTATATGGAGTGCCAGAAACGGTTCCGCTGACAGAGGACATGCCGACTTCATGCTCTAATCCATATGGCTGGACGAAATGGATGATTGAGCAGATTCTGCGAGACACTGCCGTAGCTGATTCAGAGCTTTCCATAGTACTGCTGCGATATTTCAACCCGATTGGTGCACATGAATCGGGATTGATTGGTGAGATGCCGCAAGGAATTCCTAATAATCTGCTGCCCTATGTTTCTGGTGTTGCTGCTGGCACCTTGGAGAAGCTGCATGTATTCGGTAATGATTACCCGACACCGGATGGTACCGGAGTGCGTGATTACATTCATGTGGTGGATTTGGCAAAGGGTCATTTAGCTGCTTTGCAATACGCGGATGAACATATGGGTGTTGAAGCAATCAACTTGGGTACGGGGCACGGTTACAGCGTGTTGGAAATCGTAAACGCCTTTGAGCGGGCCAATCAGGTTCAGGTGCCATATGAGATCAATGATCGCCGTCCAGGCGATGTGGCAGAATGCTACGCAGATACAAGCAAGGCAGAACGATTGCTGCATTGGAAAGCGGAGCGGGATATCGAACAGATGTGTCGCGATGCCTGGAGATGGCAAACAAATCTCTCTAAAGGATGCAAAAATGACGATAATCAATAAGGATTACGGCTGTATTTCGATTTTAATGGGAGTATACAACGGTGCGGATACGATAGAAAAAGCGATTGAATCCATTCTGAATCAGACATACCCCAATTTTGAGTTTATTATTTGTGATGATGCCTCAACGGATGCAACGTGGGAAATTATTTGTCGATTTGCGCAAAGAGATAAGCGTATCCTTTGTCTGAAAAATGAGAGGAACATGGGATTGGGGGCGACTCTAAATCGATGCTTCGAGTGCGCAAAAGGTCGATATATCGCTCGGCAGGATGCAGATGATATATCAGATGTTGATCGATTAGAAAAAACGGTACGGTATTTGGAGAAAACGGGTGCACCATATGTAGGATGTGGAGTACGAGTTTTCGACGACAGTGGCGTCTGGAACTATCGTCAATTTCCGGAGGTAATTACAAAGCACATTATTGCTAAGAAAAATCCTTTTTTTCATCATTCTTCATTTCCTTCCAAATCCGCAGTTCTGTCTGCATACACACCAAGCGGAGTTTCCTCCAGATACGCTTGCAGACGGAGGATTATGATTTGGTAATGCGGTTGGCGGCGCTAAATCTGATAGGAAGAAATCTGCAGGAAATACTGTACTCTGTGTATGAACCGTATGATGCTTATATGCGACATACAAGACTGACCAGATGGTATGAAATATGTGTGCGAATACATGGATTGCAAATCATGAAATCGCCGTTGCATGACTATATATATCTGGTCAAACCAGTAATCATGGGATGCATGCCGAGGCGCTGCATCAAAATTATAAAAAAGTTGCAGTGGAATAATAAACAAAAGGAAACAAGAAATTTATGAACATAACTGCTGGGTCAGAATATATTAGAGAAAAAATAGGGGCGTTTAAAAAGTTTACACCGTTATTGAGAGAATTGGTTGTGCGTGACATTAAAGTTCGGTATCGCCATTCTGCTCTAGGCTTGGTATGGACGGTTTTAAATCCTCTCCTCATGATGGTTGTTATTACAATTGTCTTTTCGACTCTATTCAAACAGAATATTCCGAATTTCCCGATTTATTATCTGTCGGGATCTTTAATATTCTCTTTCAATTCAGAATCTACGACTACCGCATTGAATTCAATGATTTCAAACGCATCACTGATAAAAAAAGTGTATATTCCCAAATATCTATTCCCGTTTTCGAATGTGCTGTCGGGATTGGTGAATTTGGGATTCTCATTAATCGCGATGTTCATTGTCATGCTGATAACAGAGGCGCCGTTTCATGTGACATTACTGCTGATGCCAATTCCTATCTTTTATACATTTATGTTCGCGACGGGACTGGGTATCCTGCTTTCGGCATTGACAGTGTTTTTTAGAGATATTGCGCATTTTTACAGTGTATTTATTTTGGCTTGGACGTATTTTACGCCGGTCTTTTATCCTGTAGATATCCTGCCGGATGCAGCTATGAAGGTAATGAACTGTAATCCGATGTATCACCTAGTGAGCTATATGCGAGATTTGGTTCTCTATGGTACATTTCCAAGCATGAAGGAAAATCTACTTTGCTTCAGCATGGGAGCATTTATGGTTGCGGTCGGATTATTTGTATTTTACAAAAAACAGGATAAGTTTGTTCTGTTCGTATGATTGATATGAAAGGATCAGCATGAGTACAGTAGTTAAAGTTGACGATGTATCGATGATGTTTAATCTCAGCTCTGAAAAAATCGATAGCATCAAAGAATATTTTGTGAAAGCTATACGGCACGAATTGCATTATCAGGAGTTCTGGGCGTTAAAAAATGTTTCGTTTGAGCTGGAAAAAGGAGATTCAATTGGCATTATTGGACTGAATGGATCGGGAAAAAGTACACTGCTGAAGGTTGTCTCTGGCATTTTGAAACCGACGAAAGGCAAAGTCGAAACAACAGGATATATCGCGCCGTTAATTGAGCTGGGTGCGGGCTTTGATGCGGATTTGTCTGCGCGGGAAAATATATATCTGAATGGAGCGATACTTGGCTATGACCGTGCATACATGAACGAACGATTTGATGAAATTATTGAGTTTGCTGAATTACAGGATTTTGTAGATACCGCGGTCAAAAACTTTTCGTCAGGTATGGTTGCAAGACTTGGGTTTGCAATCGCAACGATGAATATTCCAGATATTTTGATTATCGATGAGATACTTGCTGTGGGTGACTATAAGTTTCAGGAAAAAAGCTTCAGCCGTATGAAAAAAATGATCGACTCTGGGGCAACGGTGGTTTTTGTATCGCATTCTATTGAGCAGGTCAAAGAAATCTGTAAAAAAGCACTTTGGCTGGAACACGGAAATGTCAAAATGCTTGGGGATGCACAAACGGTCTGTGATTGCTATATGAATGCATGATGCATATAGGCAGGAGAAGATTATGGCAAAGAGAAAAATTCTATTTGTAATAAATCAATTTTTCAAGGGCGGTGCAGAAACGGCCCTTTTAAATCTTTTTAGAGAACTTTCTCCGGAAAAATATGAAATTGATTTTATGATTTTTGATCAGATAGATTTGAAGGATACAATCTCCTTAATTCCGGATATTCCGGAATGGATTCATGTGATTAATATAGCGAGCAATGAAGGCAGACTGGCGTTCGTCAAAAAAGTATATGGTAAATTGCAGGCTAAGATTACAGGAGTTCAGTATTTCAGACATGATGCGATAATGTATCTCCGAGAAAGAAAATATGATGTTGCGATTTCATATGGAGAGTGGTTTTCGAGTGCGATAGTAGCATGCTATGTTCAGGCACATCGCAAATATGTTTGGATTCATGCCGATATGGATAAAGCGTCTTTTCTGCATCCGGATATCATGCGCTTTCAAAACTGCTTTGACCGCTTTATTTTTGTATCTAAGTTATCAATGAAAGGCGCAATTGAAAAGTATCCCGAGATTGCACAAAGATGTTGTGTGGTCCATAACATGATTGATCGAGCTGCGCTCCAAGAGAAATCCAGGCAGGACATAACGCTTCAATGGCCGACAGACGGATTGCCGGTTTTGCTGACAGTAGCCAATATTAGACCGGAAAAGAATCATCTGCGACAGGTTGCAGTCATGAAAACCCTGTTTGAACGTGGACTGGTATTTCATTGGATTAACGCAGGAAGCTTGGCACGGAACGGATTAGTGGAAGAGGTTAGGACTGCGGTTCTGGATGCAAATCTATCGGGGTATTTTCATTTGGTGGGTGCGGTAGACAATCCTTATGTATTGATGAAACATACGGCAGCAGTCTGTGTGCTTTCTGATCATGAAGCATGGTCAATGGTAATAACAGAAGCGAAAGCGCTGTGCACGCCGGTCATAGCGACCAAGACATCCGGAGCATTAGAACAGATTGTAGATGGAGCGAATGGCTTGTTATGCGATTTTTCTGTTTCTGCTATTGCAGATAAAATAGAAACGCTATTGAAATCTCAAACGTTGGCTCAAAAGATAATTCATAATCTACAGGATGAATTAACACGGAATGATACATTGAGCACTCTGGAACCTCTGCTGGATGATTGTAGACAGAAAATTCTGTATGTGTTTGACGATATTAATTATATGAGTGGGGCAAGAAATGCAGCATTGTTACAGATTGCAGAAATAGAAAAATGGGCCTGCGTAGATGTGTTTTCGATACAGAATAGTACCAATGCTGAATTGAGAAATAAATATACAATTGTCCATCTATCAAATGATGAACTTTTAACGTGTTTAGCAGGCATTTTTGAAAAAAGGAGAAGTGGATAGCTATGCCGTTACATGAGGTGCTGGGAAATGGGACCCGCAGGCAAAAAACTATTAGAGTCCTTTACGCGATTTTGGCGAGAATAGGTTTAGAAATGACGATTCCTGATTGTATTTTAAAGCATTCCGCAGCAGGCATTTTTGAAAAGTACGATACAGTTTGTGTCATCAGTGAAGCGTCAAAATTACGCAAGTTTGTATCAGAGCTGAAAAAGCCTAAGAAAGTTCAATGGATACACACAGACTATGCTGCTTGGAGAAATTTAAATGGATGGACCCGAAGTATAACAAGACGCGATAAAAGTTTATATAAAAAATATGATGCAATAGTATGCTTGAATGAGTTGCTAAAAGAGCGGTTCTTGCAAATTTATCCTAAATTAAAGGGAAAAGTGATTGCGATACATAATCCCATTCCTCATCAAGAAATAATAGACAAGGCTAAAGATACACTATTAGTTCCGTTTGATAAGAAATTTTACAACTTCATTACGATTGGACGATTTGAATGGGAAAAACGATATGACCGTTTAGTGACTATTGCATCTGAACTGAAAAAGAGAAACTTTCAGTTCAGATGGTACTTTGTTGGGGATGGTGCCTTGTTTGAGAGTACGCAGGAATTGGTTCGACAGAAAAAATTGCAGCAGGAAATTATATTAACAGGCATGCTAACAAACCCATATCCATTGCTTAAAAACTGTGATTGTATGATCCTGTTTTCGGAATATGAAGGCACTCCCGTAACCATTGATGAAGCAAAAGTGCTAGGAGTTCCAGTCATTGCGAATGATGTTGGAGGTATTAAAGAGCAGATTTCGTATTCGGATAAAAGCAGAATATTGGATTTGTCCAAAGGCGCGATGGATATAGTTGCAGAGCAGATAATAACATGGTGCAAAGAAAAGGAAGGAAAAAATGAAGAAAGTATCGATTATAGTGCCGGTATATAATGTTGAGAGATATATAGAGAAGTGCTTAGAAACGCTGGTCAATCAAACAATAGACGATTATGAAATCATAGTGGTAAATGATGGGTCACCTGATGGTTCGCAGAAGATTATTGATGGATTTGTATCGCGATATCCTCAGCTGATTACGGCATATATCAAAAGTAATGGCGGTTTAGGTGACGCACGCAACTATGGTATTGAGCGGGCGAATGGCGAATACATTGGATTTGTTGATTCGGATGATTGGGTCGATGAAAGAATGTTTGAATGTATGTATAATATGGCCAAAAGAGAGGATGACGATATTGTAATATGTGATTTAGTAGAAATTAATGATGGGTGGGAAAATGGAAAAATTGCTAAAGGATATCGAGGTGATAGGACTGAATATCCGATTAGTAAATATAGCTTTGTTATGAATGCATTAAACCCGGCGATGGCATGCAATAAACTGTTCCGGCGCACATTGTTTGATCTTGAAGTGTTTAAAACTCAGTGGTATGAGGATATGGCAACAACACCAATATTATTGTCGTATGCCGAGAGAATAGGATATTTATCCATGGGATTATATTATTATAGACAAACTGGCATGTCTATAACGAAAACATCAGGAGATAGGCGGACGTTAGATGTAATCAAAGCATGGAATATATGTTTGGATAAAGCAAAAAGCGAGTATAGAGAAGCTATAGAAGTAGCAGTATATAATAGTATAGTTTCCTTTGTTTCTTTTAAACCGGAATTTGCACAGGATTTTATAGATTATGCAAACCAGAATAAGGATATTTTTGAAAATAATAAAGTTATATGCAAACTTCTGAGTGAGAGGAAAGTTGAAAATATCTTTCAAAAGGAATTGATACCGGCTAAAATACATTATTTTTGGTTTGGCGGAAATCCTAAAAGTGAATTGATAAATAGATGTATAGAATCATGGAAGAAAAACGCTCCCAATTTCGAAATTATCGAGTGGAATGAGAGTAATTGTGATATTCACGTTAATCACTATGTAGAAGAAGCATATAAGGCAAAAAAATGGGCCTTTGTGGCTGATTATTTTAGAATGGAAAAAATAGCAGAATATGGAGGTATATATTTCGATACGGATGTTGAATTGATGCGTGACGCTAATTGTTTACGTTTACATCCTGCATTTTTTTCGTTTGAAACACACGATGCGGTAAATGCATGTGTATTTGGTGCTATTCCACATCATCAAACGGTGATAAACTGTAAAAAATCATATGAACGGGAAAATTTTATAAAAAAGGATGGTACCTACAACACATCCTTTACGATTGTGAAGAGAATTACCAATCAGCTAAAAAAACATGGGTTGATTTTAAACGGCAAGGAACAGACTTTGAAAAATCAAGTTCACATTTATCCGCCTAATAAACTAACGATTGACGTATTTGATGGTGAAATAATTGCACAGCATCATTACGATTGCTCTTGGTGGGATGCCAAAGTAGGAGTAGCATCGTATAAAAACACAGTATTAGAGGATTATTTTGCAGCTCCATGTGATTTGAACGGACGCAGTCATAATAGGTTAGAGCTTGAAAATCAGCTCGCATATTATAAAGCAGAGTGCAATCGATATGAAGCGTCAACGTGTTGGAAGATTACAGCTCCCCTGAGATGGATTGCAGATGTGATAAAAGGTATTTTCTCTAAAAAAGCAATAAAGAATGAACAGGGGAAATATTAAGGGTTGCACACTATGAAAAAGAATCAATCGAATGAAATAAATATGTCGATGATGCGGCGAGTAGTGTTAGAGATAATGATGATATTATCAGCTATTTATCTGACATTTATTATTGACATATATACGTTAAATACATATTTAAAACGTATTTTTGTATTTTGCTATTTTTTACTTATGTGTCATGTCGCGCAATATTTAAAGACAAGAATGAATAGGGGAAGAGTCCGCCCCAAAAAAGTGTCAGCAATAATAATGATTTTGGCGACAACAATAGTAATGTTTGGTCATAATACTTTTTTCCCGCAAGTGAAAGAAATGAACATGTCCCTTATTGCAATCCCTTGTGGAGATGAAAGTTATCATGAAGTTTGGCTAATATCTGCACAAATAGATGGCCAGGAGCTGCAACTATCACAAATTGAGGTGGGTGCAGACCAAAGTTGGCAATATGTTGCAGATAGTGATGACTATGCTTTTTATCCGAGTGAGGACGGAAATAATGAGAATTATTTATCGTTTCATGTAACAGCCAAGGATGTTGACTTAACATTTGCACATAATGCCTGGTCTGGCGCTGTTGAAGTTGGAGTCGATGGAGAAAACACAACGCAGCTTCAACTGACTAGTACGGACGGAAGCAATGATAGTCTTGGCTATAGTTTACATGCCGATAGAACGTACACTATATGGGAAAGAATATTATATGGTGCTGGTGCTTGGATAGTAGTAGCATTCATAATGGATTTGCTGCTGGGAATACTATTCAAAAATAACGGGGGTAGTCTGAAAACAGACAGAAGAAGATTGGTAATAAATCTTTTGATGTTTGCAAATACAGGTCTGTTGTTTTTTACGAATCAGCGCATAAAACCTACAAGATTGACGCAGACATTTTTAATTGTATTAACTGCCATTGCTATATACGTACTGAATTCCAAACAAGCATGGTCTATATTAGAAAAATATAAATCACGTTCGGGTTATGCAGCGGTTATTGCAATTAGCATTTATGCATCGCTTGCTAGTTTTGGCCAGAGATTTTTCTTAAATGGCAATACAAGAATTCATGGTTCATGGCAAGGTGCATTGTATTGTGCAAGCGGCGTTCTATGGTTCATCCCTATTATATGGATAATGCTATATGTAATAGAGTGGTTAGCATCAAAAAACTATGTGCAAGTAAACAAATATGGAAGAATAAAGGCCAAGTGGATTCTTTTTGCTATATTAGCAGGCTGCCAACTGATGGTGGCGGCGTTTATGTGGCCGGGTGGTTTCCCAGCAGACGCGATCGACCAGCTTAATCAAGCAGTGGGAGCTCGCGTATTAAATGATTGGCACCCTGTTTTGCATACCTTAATTGAACGTGTGATTATTTGTATTTTTCATTCTGCTGGTGCAATTGTAGCCGTACAAATGATTATCTTCGCGTGGATAATGGCTGCTTTTTTGATGATTGGCTATGATCGAGGAATTCGGTTAAGCGCATTATGCCTGGTAGGAGTAGTCTTGGAGTTTTTACCCACTCAAGTTCTCTCAGGAAGCAATGCACTAAAGGATTTTCCATACACATTAGCTCTTTTATGGGGAGTTTATTTACTTTATCAAATAGGCTTTATATCAGCCAGAACAGCTTCAGTTCGTACATATCTTTATTTAGCACTCGATCTCTTTTTAATTATGACATTGCGACATAATGGATTGGTCCCGTTTGCATTTATAGCCATTACTTTGATTATTATTGCGGCACGTTATCATAAGTCTATAGGCATGAAAGCTATTGCTTCGGTTGCCTTATCAGTAATATTGGTGACATTATATAAAGGTCCGTTATTTCAGTTGCTGCATGTTGGGAAAAATACGGTTTCTCCATATACAACAATGCTATGTGCAGTTGGTTCTTGTATAAATAAAGGCTTGCCTTTATCAAATGAAGCGGATGAAATTATGGTTAAGGCAATGCCTTTAAAAGACTGGGCAGATTATTATAATCGCTTTACAGGTCATGATGATTACGTTTGGGGACGTCCGGAAGGCTCTGTACCATATGATACTTCACAAATTTCAGGAAAAGAAGCATTTCAGGTTTATTTTGAAGCCTTGAAAAAATATCCGGATGTTGTAATAAAGGATCGCATGGATGGAATGGATTTAATGTGGGATGTTGTCCAACCGGAAGATAGCTTCAACGCGATAAGCTTTGATTTCATCAATCCGGTCAACGATGAAATTGCTTCGTTATTTAATGAAAAAATGGATTTGAGTAATGGTGCACAATTATACGAAAAAAATTGGATTGTGAAGATATACCATCACACTATGGACACGCCAATAAACGGAATAGCTGATATCCTCCTATGGAGACCAGGAGCATATTTGATTGCTCTATTCGTGCTTATCCTGTACTGGTGGAAAAATCATAAGAATAGACTATGGTGGGCAGCGATGCCGATAGTAGGAAATATTGCAGGATCCGTACTCGTGCTTTATCACCAAAGTTTTAGGTATGTATACTTCATCCAACTGGGTGTTATAGCTTTGGTATTTCTTACAATTACACTGCCGAAAAAACAATGTATGGAACAGAGTCCTGAAGATATAAAATTGAAAGAAGGAAAATAGTTGGATAAAATCGCAGTATTAATACCCTGCTACAACGAAAGTGCAACGATTGCAAAGGTTATAGCAGACTATCGCGCAGTTTTGCCGGAAGCAACGATTTACGTTTACGATAACAATTCGAGCGATGGTACGGATAAAATTGCGCGTGCAGCAGGTGCGAAAGTGCGCTATGAGCATCGACAGGGTAAGGGTAATGTTATTCGCTCTATGTTTCGTGATATTGAAGCGGATTGCTATCTGATGATCGATGGTGATGACACATATCCGGCGGAGAATGCGCGGGATATGGTAGGCAAGGTGTTGGATGACGGATATGATATGGTTGTCGGCGATCGCCTGTCGTCTACATACTTTACAGAAAATAAGCGTCCATTCCACAACACGGGTAATGTGTTGGTGCGCAAGCTAGTAAACAGCATTTTTGGCGGCAACGTTACCGATATTATGACCGGCTATCGTGCATTCAGCAGATTATTCGTTAAAAGCTTCCCGGTTCTTTCTAAGGGATTTGAAATTGAAACCGAGATGACCATACATGCATTGGACAAGAATCTGGCATTGATCTCTGTCCCTGTAGATTATCGAGATCGGCCTGAGGGCAGTGTGTCGAAGCTAAACACGTTTTCGGATGGGTTTAAAGTTCTTAAGACGATTGGCCGTCTTTTTAAGGATTACAAACCGCTTCCTTTTTTTGGTATCTGCGCAGCGGTATTGATGATTATTGCGTTGCTGCTGCTTTGGCCTGTTCTGAATGAGTATCATCAGACAGGTTTGGTCCCGCGACTGCCAACTTTTATTGCTGCCTGCTTTATGGCGTTGTTTTCCTTGCAAACATTCGTCTGCGGTTTAATTCTTGATACGCAGAGTAAGAAGAGCCGACAGAATTTTGAGCTTCAAATGACGATTCTGCAAGCGATGAAAAATAAGGGCATAACGGAGATGTTCCGCCTGCTATGGGAACGCGATTGGTCTGGGTTACTATATGCGCCAACGAATAACGGATGGCTTCAGTTATTTCGCTATGGCTTTGTGGGCGGTGGTGCATTCGTAGTTGATTTCGGTGTTTACTGCATTCTGGGATGGCTCGGAATGCAGTATCTGCTGGCAGGGATTATTTCATTCATTGTGGGTTTCGCGTTCAACTTCCTTGTATCGCGTTGGATGATATTTCAATCTACCGCATCTTCGAAAATCGATGTGCGAGAACTGATTTCGGTGTTGGCAATTTCGATAATAGGGCTGTTGCTTACAGAAGCGTTACTTTTTGCAGGAACAGATTGGGTTGGCTTAGATTACCGAATAGCGAAAATTGTTGCATCGATTCTCGTATTGTTTTGGAATTATGCAGCACGGAAAATATTTGTCTATAAATAATGGATAGAGAGGAAAAAGTATGAAAGGTCTAATCTTAGCCGCCGGAAAAGGCACGCGCCTTTACCCGATGACAAAACCGATGAGCAAGCCATTGCTTCCGGTTTACGACAAGCCCATGATTTATTACCCGCTTGCAATTCTCATGCAAGCGGGCATTTCGGATGTCATGGTGATCGTTCCACCGAATGAAACAGACACATTCCGCGCGCTGCTCGGTGATGGAAGTCAGTTCGGCATTCATATCTGCTATGCAGAACAGCCTGTCGCGCGTGGTATCGCGGACGCACTGCTCATCGGTCGCGAGTTTGTGGGAGACGACTCGGTATGCCTTGTGCTTGGCGATAACATTTTCCACAGCAATACACTGGCCGAAGTTCTGCGCAAAGGTGCACAGCAGCAGAACGGGGCAACGGTATTCGGCT
>ERZ773147.3541-NODE-3541-length-11819-cov-3.155304_pt1 | contig 11819 bp, 8 predicted proteins | sample MGYA00580851_ERZ773147 | MGnify/ENA primary metagenome ERZ773147 (study PRJEB29015, sample SAMEA2737818) | human gut metagenome | biome: human gut; feature: human-associated habitat; material: faeces | place: China | collected 2012 ... | reverse complement strand
GGTATCTATCGTTATTGTATACTTTGTTATTCTAATTGTTATGTTATTTGTAAGTGGAATTAATTTAAAATGGTTTATTTATTTTATTTTCTTAGGAATACTTGGTATTGGAAGTATTTTATACTTATATTTATATAAACAAGACTTATTTATAAATATTTTTGGTTCAAGTTTATTTTATAGATTAGATAGATTATTTGATTTTATTAATCTAAGTGGGATGCAACTAAATAATTCTATTATAAGTATTAGTTCAAGTGGTATTTTCGGTCATGGAATTAATAATATACCTATTTATTTTCCAGAACTCCAAACAGATTTTATATTTGCATCCTTTACAAGTTGCTTTGGTCTTTTAGGAAGTATTATTTTAATAATGACAATATTTATTTTCGATAAAGAAATAATAAATATTGCTAAAAATAAAAAAGGCGGGGATGTTATGCCAAATATTTCTACAGGAATTAATTTAGATTCTAATTTTTTAAACTTAAAAGCTATAGAAATAAAAGAAGTACGACCAGAAGTTGAGAAATTATTAGTAGATGGTGAAAAAATAATGTGTGCATTTAAAACTATTAGAGATCAGGTTATATTTACTAATAATAGAATTTTTGTTGTAAATGTAAAGGGAGTCACAGGTAAAAAAATTGCATATTTTTCATATCCGTATTCAAAAATACAGTATTATGGAATAGAAACAGCCGGCTTTATGGATATAGATAGCGAACTAATCCTTACATTTAGTAATGGACATATATTACAATTTGATTTTAAATCAAATGTTGATATAAGAATGATAAATTCGCTTATATCTAAATATGTGTTATAAAATACGAATAATAACGAAACGTTATGCAGAAGTTTGAATTATTTGTATATAGACAGATAAAACTTCGATACATAATCAAATAAAAAATAATAGGGAAATATCAATAAAATTTGAGAAAAAATCTCAAAACATTGATATTTTCTTTGTTTTTATTGCTTTTTAGAAAAATTACATAAATACTATTTGAAAAAACACTGAAAAATCAAAAGTTTTTTCATAATTTTGAAAAAACTTGACTATAATAATAAAAGATAGTATAATTATTATAGTTAGGAGGAGATTTATGGAAAGAATAAGTAGAGAAAATTATTTATCTATATTAAAAAATTTCAAAGATCAACAAATAATAAAAGTTATCACAGGAATAAGAAGATGTGGTAAATCAACATTACTTGAAATTTTTCAAGATTACTTAAAAGAAAATGGAGTAGAAGAAAAACAAATAATATCAATAAATTTTGAAAATGCAGATTATGAGGAATTACAAGACAGAAAAAAATTATATGAATATATAAAAGAAAGATTAGTAAAAGGAAAAAAGACGTATGTTTTTCTAGATGAGATTCAAAATGTAAACGAATTTGAAAAAACAGTAGATAGCTTATTTATAAATAAAGATGTAGACTTATATATAACAGGTTCAAATGCATATCTATTATCTTCAGAATTAGCAACATTACTTACAGGAAGATATATAGAAATAAAAATGTTGCCATTATCGTTTAAAGAATATTTATCAAGCTTTGAAGATAAAACAGACTTGTCAAGAAAATTTAGAGATTATTTAAGATATAGTTCATTTCCTCAAGCAGTTGAATTATATAAGATAAACCCAGAAAACATAAATTTATTTTTAGATGGAATATATAATACTATTTTATTTAAAGATGTAATGCAAAGAAAAGGAATAACAGATAAAAATGTTTTAGAAAGAGTTACAAAATATTTGTATGACAACATAGGAAATAGAACAAGTATGAAAAGCATAAGTGATAATATTGAAGGAATAAATAAAAATTCATCATATAATACAATTTCAAACTATGTAGATGCATTAAGAGATAGCTATTTAATATTTAAAGCCAACAGATATGATATTAAAGGAAAAGAGTTTTTAAAAACTCAAGAAAAATATTATGCAATAGATATAGGATTAAGATATTATATGCTAGGACAAGGCTCTGGTCGAGACATGGGACACATATTAGAAAATGTTGTGTATCTTGAATTGTTGAGACGAGGATATGAAGTATATATAGGAAAATATGATGATTTAGAAGTTGATTTTGTAGCAAAGAAGCCAGAAAATACTATATATTATCAAGTAGCATTAACAACTAGAGGAGAAAATGAAGGAGATAATAAAACATTAGATAGAGAACTAACGCCATTAAAGAAAATAAATGATAATTATCCTAAATACATTTTGACATTAGATGATGATTTAGATGCAGATTTTGATGGAATAAAGAAGATAAATGTGTTGGATTGGCTATTAGAGGAAAAATAATTAAATATATTAATGAAAAAATTTACAAAATTTTATTAAAAAGGAGTTTACAATAAAAGAAATTTTAAATTGAAAATGAAAATATAAATGTAAATGTAAATGTAAATGAAGTATTTATTATAAAAGGAGGTACTTATGTGTACTGCTGCGACTTACAAAACGAAGGATTTTTATTTTGGAAGAACATTGGATTATGAATTTTCATATAATGAAGAAATAACAATAACACCAAGAAATTATGAATTTAAATTTAGAAATAAGGGCTCAATTAGTAATCATTATGCAATAATAGGAATGGCATATATAGAAGAGAATTATCCATTGTATTATGATGCTATAAATGAAAAAGGCCTTGGAATGGCTGGACTCAATTTTGTAGGAAATGCTTACTATAATGAACAGGAAGAAGGAAAAGATAATATAGCACAATTTGAATTTATTCCATGGATTTTAAGTCAATGTGCAAATGTAAAAGAAGCGAAGGTATTGATAGAAAAGATAAATATATTAAATGTATCTTTTAACGATCAATTACCATTGGCACACTTGCATTGGATAATTGCTGATGCAGAGAGCTCAATAACAGTAGAAGCAGTGGAAGAAGGAATTAAGGTATATGATAATCCGGTAGGAGTGTTGACTAATAATCCAACATTTGATAAACAATTATATTCACTAAACAATTATATAAATTTATCAAATAAATCACCAAGAAATACATTTGCAACAGATTTAAAATTACAACAATATAGCAGAGGAATGGGAGCAATAGGACTTCCAGGGGATTTATCTTCACAATCTAGATTTGTTAGAGCTACATTTGTAAAAATGAATTCTGTATCAGCTGACGAGGAAAACGAAAGTGTAAGTCAATTTTTTCATATTCTTAATTCAGTTGATCAACAAAGAGGATGTTGTCAGTTAGATGATGGAAAATATGAAATTACAATTTATACTTCATGTTGCAATGTGACAAAAGGAATTTATTATTATACAACATATAACAATCATCAAATTACAGCGGTTAATATGAATAAAGAAGACTTGAATGTAAATCAACTTATTAGATATCCTTTAATAAGTGGAGAGCATATAAATTTTCAAAACTAATATAAAATATCCACAAAATGTATTCTTTTGTGGATATTTGTTGGATTATAAATAAAAAATGATATAATGTGAAAAAATATTAAATTGGATGGTGAAGAGATATGACAATGCAGGTACCAGATTCATTTATATGGAAAAAGAAAAAATATAAATTTGTAGGAGCAGATAATATATATGAATTATTTGATCCGTCAAAGTTTGGATTTGAACCAGAAGCTATTGATACTGCATGCTGGAAAGGTTTTATTATATATTTTATAGTAAACAAAAATGATGAGCTCATATTAAATAGATTAGATATAAATGATAGTAATGATAATTATCCTTTAATTAATGGTATTAAGGGATGTGAAAATAGAGAGGGATATCATATTTATAAAAATATAAATTTGCTATTAAATAATTATTCAGGAACCATTATTATCGCAAAAAAATTAAAGAAAAGATTTATAGGGAGAGCCTTTATGGGACCGCATTCGTATAATATAACATATGAGTTGGAGATAAAAAATGGTAAAGTTATAGGATATAAAGACACATCAGGAACGTATGAAGGAATTTCAATATGAATGAAGGTGAATAGTTTTGAGAAAGATAATATTTTACAAATTAGATGGAAAAGTGAAATCAGAAGAAATATTAAATAAGGAAAATCTTTGTCACATATGTGGAATGATGTCTAAGTGTACAATGACAAATGGAGCTGAGGAGATTGGATTTGCTTTTCCAATAGAAACTCATAATAAAGAAAAATATGATGAAAAAGTACATGATTATATTTATTTATGGACATGGGATAATTTGAATGAAAATACAGGAGAACTAATAGGAGATGATGATGAAAAATATAACCAAACATTCAAACCTGTTAAAATTGATGACATAGAAAAAATAGAATCAATTATATTCTCTAATCCAAGATGGGGTGGAAAATTAACAAATGAGTTTGAATTTTATAGTGATGATGTTAATGAAAAAGAAATTGAAATTCCAAAATCTCTAGTTAATAAGAATAAAGAGAATAGTAATGAAGATAACCAAGATGAAGAAAAAGTATATTATTATTTAACTGTAAGGTATGAAGATTACTATAGTGACAAAGAATATAATTATATTTCTGATGATACAAGTGTTGAAATTGGTGATAGAGTTTTAGTTGATATGTCGGGAGAACTAGTAATAGCAGAAGTTGTAGAGACAGCATATTGTGATAAATTTGATGCTCCATTTCCAGTGTACAAAACTAAAAAGATAATAAAAAAAGTTAATGAGAATTTTAATCTTGCAGACAAAGAGTTTTATGGCGAATTAGACAGTATAAAAATGAATACTGTTAGAATGAACATTGATGGTACATATTTCGAGTTGGGAATATTTAATTATGTAGAAGGACACGAAAATGATGATAAGTGGGCTGATATAGAAATAGATGTACACAATAGTAATTTTAAATATTTTAGAAAAGCTGAACTAATGACATCTGCAGAGATTGAAAATCTAATGATAATGTTGAAAAAATTATTAAAAGATGAATTAAAAGAAAAAGAAGAAATTGGATTTTATGAACCTGATTTAGAATTTACATTATATCCTAAAATTGATTTGTGGGATACAGGAGAATATATGTATATAAAGAGTGGAAATGAAATACAAGATGTTTATACAGAGCTAACTATTAATTTAACAGATAGAAGCGGAGTATATACAGGTCAAAAATATGTGATGATTTTTGAAAGAGAAGAAGTCGAAAAAATAGTTGCATATATGGAAAAAATAACAAATACAAAATAAATTATATAGTATTAAATGTAAATACAAGTAGGTTTTTTATGGATTTATGACATTACAAAATTATGATAGTAACAAAAATAGGTGAGATTATTTATAAGATCTTGTCTATTTTATTTATTTTAACGGCAACAGTATAGTTAATAAAACGATAGTAAGTTTAATCAGTAATTTGAATGCTTAATTATAGAAAAAAACGAAAAAACATATTGTAAAAGAAAATGTTATATGATAATATTACTTTAAAGGAAATTTATGGGTTATGATATGTCAAAATTATATAAAAGTTTTACATAATTCTATTATGTAAAATGACCAAAATAAATAATAGAGTTCTAACTGAATTAGAACTCTACATCACCTAAGTGAAACCAAATAAATGGCATTTAAGGTTTAACCTTATTTTAACTCATTGTGCTATTTTAGATAGTAATTTAATAGCAAAATTAATATATCATAGAAAGGAAGAAAAATCAAGAGGATGAATCAAAAAAATTGTATGGAATATAATATTGGATTAGATATTGGTACAAATTCAGTAGGATGGGCAGTAACAGATCTAGAAAATAATATATTAAAATATAAAAATAGAAATATGTGGGGAGCTAGATTGTTCGATGAAGGAACAACTGCAGCTCAAACAAGAACTTTTCGCGGAACACGTAGAAGAATAGAACGCAGAAGAGAAAGGATAAAAATTTTACAAAGTTTGTTACTTGATGACATGGAAAAAGATTATCCTAATTTCTTTCACATACTTAATGAAACTTCAAAAATTGAAAAGGAAAACAAATATAATTTATTTTCAGAACTTGATTTTTCGGATAAAGATTATTATAAAAAATATCCAACAATATATCATTTGAGAAAAGAACTCATGGAAAAAAATGAATGTTTTGATTTTAGATTGGTATATCTTGCAATCCATCATATAATTAAATATCGTGGTAATTTTTTGTACGAAGGTGAATTGAAAAATAATAATGATGAGATTGATGGATGCATTGAAATTGTATTAAAATATTTGTCTAATGAATTTAATATAGAATTTATATCAAATGTTGATAATTTAAAGAACATTTTAAAAGATAAAAATATTGCAAAATCAACTAAAAAAGATGAATTACTAAAATTATTTGATTATGAAAAAGAAGAAAAAACTGTAATAAATGATATTGTGAGTTCAATTTTAGGCTGTAAATTTGATGTAAATAGGATTTTTAACATTAATGTTGAAAATTCAAAAATTTCATTTGGTAGTGATATCTTAAATGAAGAAGACATAAAAAATGAACTTCAAAATAATGACGAAATATATGATGCGCTTAATAAAATATATAATTGGTTTATTTTGAAAAGCATTTTACAAGGAAATTCTTCAATTTCAGATGAAAATTTTTCGATTTCTGATGCATATATAAGCAAGTATAACAAATATAAAAAAGATTTATTAAAATTAAAGAAAATATATAAAGAAAAACTAAATGGCCAATATAATGAAATGTTTAGAAAAGAAGAAAAAGGTAGTTATGCCTTGTATGATAAAAATATTTCAGAATCTTCTATTGAAGATTTATATAAGAGAATTAAACAAGATTTAGAAGGTGTTCCAGAATGTCAAGAGAAAACTGACATAATGAATGAAATTGAAAAGGATAATTTCTTGAAGAAAATTAATACAACTGAAAATGCAGCAATACCTTATCAATTACATTATCAAGAATTAGAGAAAATTTTAGATAATCAGAGTAAATTTTATTCAAGTATAAAAGAAAATAAAGATTATATTCTTGCACTGATGAAATTTAGAATACCATATTATGTTGGTCCGCTTGCTAAAAATAATAACAGTAAATTTGCATGGATTGTAAGAAACAATGAAGAAAAAATTAGACCTTGGAATTTTGAGCAAGTAGTGGATATTGATGCAACAGCTGAAAAGTTTATAAGAAGAATGACAAATAAATGTACATATCTTTTAAATGAGGATGTAATTCCAAAACAATCTATTTTATATTCGGAGTTTTGTGTTAGAAATGAACTAGCTAATATACGTGTTAATGGATATAAGTTATCTCCAGAAACTAAAGACTTAATAATAGATAAATTGTTTAAAATAAAGAAAAGTGTTAAACTTAAAGATTTCAAACAATTTTTAATAGATTTTCAGATATATAAGAATATTGAAACAATTTCTGGATTAGCAGAAGAAGATAAATTTATGTCTAATATGATATCATATATTGATATGAGAGAAATATTTGGAAATATTGATGAAAACAATATTGAAATGATTGAAAAAATAATAGAGTGGGTTACAATATTTGAAGATAAAAAGATTCTTAAGAGAAAAATAAAAAATGAATATAATTTAGATTCAAAAATTATTGACAAAATTGCAAGAAAAAATTATAGTGGATGGTCACGATTATCAAAGGAATTACTTGTTAATATAAAAGCATATGACGATGGAAAGAATATAATGGAAAAATTACGCTCAAGCGAATTTAACTTTATGCAAATTATTAATAATAAAGAATATGGGTTTGATCAGCAAATTGAAAGTAGAATTGAATCTATATATAATGATAAATTTTCATATGATATGATTGATGAAATGCCAGTATCTCCAGCTAATAAAAGAGCAGTATGGCAGACTGTAAAAGTTGTAAATGAAATTGTAAAAATAATGAAAAAGGATCCTAAAAACATTTATATTGAGTTCGCAAGAGATGAACAAAATGAAAAAGTACGTAAGGATAATCGTGCGAAAGCATTACTTAAAATTTATAATTCATTTGCTGATGAACTAAAGATACTAGGTGAATATAATCCAAAAATTTATCAAGAATTAAAAGATAAACAGAGTGATAAGGATTTTAATGAAAGATTATATTTATATTTTACACAGATGGGAAAATGTATGTATAGTTCAAAACCATTGAATATTGATGAATTAAGTAGATATGAAGTTGATCATATATTGCCACAGTGTTATGTAAAAGATGATAGTTTGTCAAATAAGGTCTTGGTATATAAAGAAGAAAATCAGAGAAAAAGTGGTAGCTTACTATTAAATGAGCAGATAATAAATAAACAAGAGAATTGGTGGAAGCTATTGTATAAAAACAAATTAATCGATGAAAAAAAATTACATAACTTGACAAGAAGAAAAATGTTTGAGACTACGGATGACAAAGTTAAATTTGTTTCACGTCAGCTTGTTGAAACACGACAAAGTACCAAATATGTAACTAATTTACTTGTAAATCAATATAAGAAGTCTAATATATTTGCAATAAGAGCAAATTTGACACATAATTTTAGAGAAACATTTGAAATATATAAGAATAGAAATATAAATGATTATCATCATGCACAAGATGCGTATATTATAAGTGTAATTGGTAATGTAATAGACACTAAGTTACATTATAAAGATGATTATATTTATAAAGAATATGTAAAAAAATACATAAGAAATAGTGAAGAAAATAGTACTAGTAAGAATAAATCTGGAATTATAATGGGGATGATAATAAATAATACAAATATTAAAGAAATTAAGAAAATATTAAATTATAAAGATTGTTTTGTTACACATAAATTAGAAGAGCAAACAGGTGAATTTTATGATCAAACACTATATAGTCCTAAAGATAAGAATAAAAAACTCGTAATTCCTTTAAAGGAAAATAAAGATGTTGAAAAATATGGTGGTTATTCAGGAGAGAAAAAAGCATACTTTACTATTTTTAGTTATATTGATGATAAAAATAAGAAGCAAATTGAATTAATTGGAATTCCTATAAAAGTTAGTTATGATATAAAAAATGAAAAAACTACAATTGAAGGATATATTAAAAGCAAAATTGAAAAAGGTGCATCAAATGTTAGAATAATTAAAACAAAGATTTTGAAATATCAAGAATACTTGGATGAGAATAACGAGCCGATGGTATTATTGAGTGATAGTGAGATAGGAACGAATAAACAATTGATAGTTTCAAATGATATAAATAAATTAATATACATTATGAATAAACCACAATTAAAGGAAGATGAAAAAGTAGAAATATTAAAAGAAATGAGTAATGTATATGATTATTTGTTAAGTAAAATGAAAAATGAATATAAAAGCTATAATTCAATTTATGAAAAATTGAATTCAATGACAGTGAGAGATAAATTTAATAATGCAGATTTTAAAGAAAAAATTTTAGCGATAAATGGAATTATAGATATAATGCATAAGGGACAAGGAAATTTAAAAGCATTAAATGAATCCACTGCATTAGGAAGGAAAAATGGTCAAAGGTTTAAAACGGAGAAAATAAAAAAGATGATTTTTATTGATAAATCAGTAACTGGAATGTACGAAAGAAGGTATAAAGTGGATGGGATGGAGAACGGTAGCAATTCATAAAAATTGCAAATTAAGTTATAAAAATGATTATTTAATTATAAGAAGTGAAACACTCCAAATGATTCATCTCTCGGAAATAAATTTGATAATCATTGAAAATGGTATGGCGTCAATTACTTCTTATTTAATTAATGAATTGATTAACCATAAAATAAAATTAATATTCTGTGATGAAAAGCATAATCCTGTTGGAGAAGTGATGCCATACTATGGTTCTTTTAATACAAGTAAAAAAATATTGAATGAAATAGATTGGAAAAAGGAGAATAAGAAGTTAGTATGGCAGCAGATTGTAAAATATAAAATTCATAATCAAGCAATGCTTTTGAAAAAATTAAGTATCAATGGATACGAAAAATTATTGGGTTATGAAAATGAAGTAGAAACTGATGACAAAACCAATCGAGAAGGACATGCGGCTAAAGTATATTTTAATTTACTTTTTGGAAATGAATTTATAAGAGGGGAAAGCAATAATATAAATGCAGCATTGGATTATGGCTATTCAATATTGCTTTCTGCAATAAATAGGGAGGTAACTTGTAAAGGGTACATAACGCAAATTGGGATTAATCATAAAAATGAATTTAATCAGTTTAATTTATCATGTGATTTAATAGAGCCGTTTAGACCTCTAATTGATGAAATTGTTTATAATAATAAATCAAATGAATTTAATAAAGAATTTAAATATGAATTAATAAATGTATTAAATAATAAAATTGTAATTGATGCAAAGGAACAATATGTTTCAAATGGAATTTCGATATTTGTACAGAGTGTATTTAATGCATTGGAAAATTTGGAAAGCAAAATTTTGAATTATGAGATATAGATTTATGAGAATTTTGGTATTTTTTGATTTGCCGACAGAAACGTCAAAGGATAGAAAAAGCTATTCAAAATTTCGAAAGTTTTTAATAGATGAAGGATTTATAATGATGCAGGAATCAGTATATTCGAAACTTACACTGAATAGCTCTGTAACAACTTTAATGAGAGAAAAAATAGTAAAGAATAAGCCACCAAAGGGAATAGTGCAAATACTTATAATTACAGAAAAGCAATTCGGTTCTATGGAGTATATTGTTCGGAGAGAAAACATACAATAATTTGGATGATACAGAAAGGCTTGTAATACTATGATAATGTCAATAATGGGATTCGATAAAAAGATTGAGCTTGATGAAAATATTGTTAATATTGTTGAAATTTATGATCAAAAATTATTTACAGAAATAATTGATAATTTAAATAATCAGTTTAATGGTGAACAGGAAAACAATGAGATAGTTTTGATGGAAGACGATGCTAGAATGGATATGCAAAAAGCGATATATGTATTAACAGATGTTTTTAATATTGATTTTAATTCTAAGAAGATTTTGAATAAAATTTACAATATATTGGCACAAAATATAAAGAATAAACAAGATGATGAATTGGAAGAAATAGCTTTAAAACTTAGAAATTACTTTATAAAAGAAATTAATGAATTACCTTTTGAATTTAATATGAATAGAGATGTCGAGATAATAGATTTGATTAAAGCTTATGACGTGAAAATTGATACATCATGTTATATAACAGTACTTGATAAAATAGAGTTTATTATTAATTTATTATCTGAGTTTGATTTGGCCAATTTGCTTATAGTACCAAACTTAAAAACATTTTTACAAAAGGACGATTTACTTGAATTATATAAATATTCAATGTATAATAATATTAAATTATTAGTTTTAGAGAATAAACATTATGAAAATGTTCTTAAATATGAAAAAAAGAATATTATAGATGAAAATTTTGATGAAATGATTGAAATTTATAAAAGTATGAATTTAGAAAATAAAAGAGAAGTATTAGTTAATGAATTAAAAGAATTCTTAGTTATAATGTCTAAGTTAAATGAAATTAATGATGTTGATAATAGTATTTTATATAATAAAGCACTTTATAATGATTTAAAAAATGTAACTGAGGAAGAATATTTAACTACAGTTTATGCCTATTTTAATGCAATAAAAGAGTCATTTTCTTTAGTTGGAGATATGATTATAGAATAAGGAGAGAGTTATGAAAATAGAAAATGGTGAAATAATAGAATTAGATAATGAAAAAGAATATATATGTGTTGCAAGATTAGAAGATAA
>ERZ773147.3535-NODE-3535-length-11834-cov-5.741914_pt1 | contig 11834 bp, 9 predicted proteins | sample MGYA00580851_ERZ773147 | MGnify/ENA primary metagenome ERZ773147 (study PRJEB29015, sample SAMEA2737818) | human gut metagenome | biome: human gut; feature: human-associated habitat; material: faeces | place: China | collected 2012 ... | reverse complement strand
TGATCCGCTCGGCCTACCTGTTCCGCTGGTATGTGGGGCACAAAGGTGCTGCGGCAAAGCTGCAGTACGGCGATTTTGACCTGACCACCGGCAGCGCCTATGATGACATCATTTCGGCTCTTTCCACCTATGCTAAGGCGGAAACGGTGCGGGTCACCATCCCGGAGGGCACCACAGCCATCGCCATTGCTCGGAAAATGGAGGAAGCCGGTCTGTGCAGCGCCGAGGACTTTCTGAAGGAAGCCAACGAGGGCGATTTCAGCGCGTACACCTTCTGGCAGTATGTGCCGGAGGACAAGGACGCCCCGGACCGCTTCATGAAGTGCGAGGGCTATCTCTTCCCGGAGACCTACGAGTTTCTGAAGGACGACACCGTGCACAACTATGTGGCAACGTTCTATGCTCAGTTCGACGCGCAGATCACCGATGCGATGTATGCGAAGCTCAAGGAGCAGGTCATGACCCTGAACGAGCTGGTCACGCTGGCCTCCTTTGTGCAGGAGGAAGCGGGCAACAGCCAGGACTCCAACGTGGCGCAGGTGTTCCGCAACCGTCTGGCCGAGGGCTCGCCCTATCCGCGCCTGCAGAGCAACACGTCCAGCTACATCCAGAGCGACGCCGACAACAACTACCTCTGGAACTGGGTGGCCCCCTACTACGGCGGGTGGGACAATATCCCGGAAAACATCGTCTCTGCGTATGATACCTACCATACGGCGGGCCTGACCCCCGGTCCCATCTCCAACCCCGGCATCGCTGCCATCCGGGCGGCGCTGAGCCCGGAGCCGGACGAGGAAGCGAAGGACGCCTATTTCTTCGTCACCGACCTCAAGGGCAACTACTACTATGCCCGCACCCTCAGCGAACACAACGCCAACTGCCAGACCGCAGCGGACGTGAACAAAACGGTGAAATAAGAGGGTAAGTTGTCCGTTACGGCTGAAGCTGCCCGTTACGACCCTTCCTGTGAAAATGCGTTTGGAGCGCTCCGCAGAGCTTGTCGAGGCAACGCCCCTCCATCTGCTAACGCAGACCGCTCTGCCGCTTAAAAGCCCCACTGGGGCTTTCATTGCTACGCTACGCTCCGCAAACGCGGTCGCTCCAAACGCGAAATTTTAAATAATAATTCCGCTGAATATGGCCAGAGCGCAGCGGAGGCCATTTAAAATCGTCCCACGCGCAAGCTTGCCGGATATGTCCCACCCCCTTTTTTGTGTCCGCAAAGTGTGGTATACTGAAAATAGCATTTTATGCCCGGAAGGAGGTTGACCGGTATGAACAGAACCCGCAGGCTGCGGCTTGTGCTGTGCACGCTGCTGTGCTTTGTGCTGTGCAGCTGCCAGACGCTGCTGCCGGCCAACGAAAAGGCACAGGTAGAGGAACTGCTGCGCGCCCCGAAACTTTCCGGCGATTATGGCGCGCTGCAAACGGCCCTGAACGACTGGCTGGGGGAGAGTGCCCAGCTGAAATATCCCATTCAGGGCGAGCTGCTTTCCCCCTTTGTGCTGCAGGACTTGGACGGTGACGGTCAGCAGGATGCGGCGGTGCTGTATACCACCGCCCAGACCGCCAACGTCTGCGTAGCCATTTTGCAGCGGGATGATGCCGGAAGCTGGCAGGTGCGCCAGAGCGTGGAGGGTCTTGCCGAAACGGTGGAGAACGTCAGCCTTGCCCAATTGCAGGATACAGACAGCTGCCAGCTGGTGGTGGGCTATACCGCTGCCCAGAATGACCACTATCTGGCGGTGTACTCCTATCAGGACGGCACCCTGTCCACCATTCTGGAGCAGCAGTACGAGCAGTATCTGGTGGAAAATATCACCGGCGGCAGCAGTCAGGATCTGATCCTGATGTCCACGCAGGAGGACGGCAGTGTGCAGATCGAACTTCTGACCGCAGACCGCAAGGGCAGCTTCCGGCAGGTGGCGGTCAACGGCCTTTCCGCAGATAAATTTTCCGGCTGCGCCTCGGTGGCGGCGGGCGCGGGCGCGGACGGACGGCATTATCTGGTGCTGGACGGCTGGACCGGCATTTCCGGCAACAATCTGGCCTCGGTGCTGCTGTGCTACGACGAGACTAGCCAGCAGATGGTGCCCGCCACACGGATCAGCAGCCAGCGGCTGTATAACGCCTCTTTGCGCAACGTGCCCACGCTGGTCAGCCGGGACCTGGACGGGGACGGCATCGTGGAGATCCCCACCCAGCCGGACGAGGCGGGTCTGCTGAACCTGAGCCAGAGCCGCCGCATGGACTTTATCGTCTGGATGGACTACACCAGCAGCCACCCGGAAAAAAGCTTTGGCCTGCTGGACGAAGAGACCAACTGTTATATCGAGCTGCCCGCCGAGTGGGAGGGCAACCTGAAGCTGACCGACAGCGAGGAATTTGACGGCGCAGTGGAGCTGCGCACGGTGGACGAGGATCAGCTGGTGCTGACGGTACGGCTGGCAAGCACCTCGGCCAACTCCACCGGCTGGACCCGGCTGGGCGTGGTAGCGTCCCGTCAGGTGCAGGCCAAAATTGGCCCGGACGTTTTGCTTGCCGACACGAACTACCGCCTTTCCAAGGCGTTGTATCTGCTGAATTAAGGAATGGAGGATGCTGCATGGTACGAGTGCTTGTTGTAGAAGATGAAGCCAATATCCGCGATATGATCGCCCTGAACCTGCGCCATGCGGGGATGGAGGTGGTGGAGGCCGAAAGCGCCGAAGCCGCCCTGCCGCTGCTGGCACAGAAGCCCGGCTGTGATGCCGCCATTCTGGACGTGATGCTGCCGGGCATGAACGGGTTCTCGCTGTGCGAGACCATCCGCCGCACCGACCAGCAGATCGGCATCATCATCCTCAGCGCCAAGGGGCAGGAGCAGGATAAGATCCGCGGTTTGTCCATCGGCGCAGACGATTATATGACCAAGCCTTTCAGCGTCAGCGAGCTGCTGGCGCGTGTGGAGGCGCTGTGCCGCCGGGTGATCCGCACCAAGGAGGAGGACAGCAACGGGAACACCCCACTGGGCACGTTGACCAGCGGCGAGTTCGTGCTGGACGAGAACCGCCGCGTGCTGCTGAAGGCCGGTCAGCCCATTGAGTTGACACAGGTAGAGTTCCAGATCATGGAGCTGTTCTTCCGCAACCCGGGCACTGCGCTGGTGCGCGAAAAGATCCTGAAAGGGGTCTGGGGCGAGAACTACTTCGGCGATGTAAAGATCGTGGATGTGAACATCCGCCGCCTGCGCATGAAGGTGGAGGACGAGCCCAGCCACCCCACCCACATCATGACCGTGTGGGGCTACGGCTACCGGTGGGAAGAATAAAAATGTGATTCAGGAAAGTCCTACGGACTTTCCTGAATCACAAAAAAATATTTTTTTATTATCGATACTCACCGAAAGGAGGACACTGTTATGCGAAGCGGTATCACCCGCCGCTGGCTGCGGGGCAACCTGCTCATCACCGTACTGGTGGTGCTGCTGGCCGAGGCAATGTTTTTGTACAGCTATACCCGCAGTTACTACGGCAGTGTGCAGCAGATCATGTACCGGCGGTTCTCCTCGGTGACCGGTCAGCTGAAAATGTATACCGGCGATACCGCCCAGAGCGCCGCCGCCAGCCGCAGTCTGGCGCTGCGGCGCATGGTGGAACAGTTTGCCGATAAGGATAAATACGAGTTCATGCTGCTGGACAGCTACGGCGGCGTGATCGCCTCCTCCAGCGGTACGGATGCGGAAGGCATCGTCAGCAGTAAGGACTTTGAGCAGGCGCTCAACGGCCCGGACGGTCTGGGTGTGGCGGTGTACCGCACCCAGTCGGGCGAGGTAGTCATGGCGGCCTGCTCGCTGGTGCCCTACGACGCCGAGGACGTGGCCGCGCTGCGGCTGGTCACCAGTCTGGCGCTGGTGGAGCGGCAGGTCAAAAACGCCATCATTATCAGTGTGTTCCTTGCGGTGGCGATCTTGCTGTTTACGATCATGTCCGGGCTGTACTTCGTGCGGGGCATCGTGGTGCCGCTGGGGCAGGTGGAACGCACCGCCGCCGGCATCGCCCGGGGCGAGCTGGACGTGCGTCTGCCCCTGACCGGCGACCCTCACGACGAGGTGGACCGGCTGCGCGGCACCATCAATCAGATGGCCGAGGGACTGGAAGAGACCGAGAAGATGAAGAACGAGTTCATTAGCTCGGTGTCCCACGAGCTGCGCACCCCGCTTACCTCCATCCGGGGCTGGGTGGAGACCCTGATGACCTTGGACGACCCCACCGACGAGAACTACCGCAAGGGGCTGGAGATCATCAACAACGAGACCGGGCGGCTGAACAATATGGTGGAGGAGCTGCTGGATTTCAGCCGCCTGCAGAACGGACGCATCCGCATGGAGTGCCGCCCGCTGGACTTGGTGGCAGAACTGACCGATGCGGTGCTCTTCTGCGAGGCGCGCATCCGGCAGGAGGGGCTGCTGCTCCACTACGCCGAGCCGGAGGAGATGATCCCTGTCTACGCCGACCCGGACCGTCTGCGGCAGGTGTTCATCAATATTCTGGATAACGCCATCAAATACTCTGCCCCCGGCGGGCGCATCACGGTCAAACTGTGGGCAGGGGAGTACAAGGCCTTTGTGGAGATTATCGATCAGGGACGCGGCATCCCGCCGGAGGATCTGGAAAACGTAAAAACCAAGTTCTACAAGGGCAGCAACTCGGTGCGCGGCAGCGGCATCGGTCTGGCGCTGGTGGATTCCATCATGACCGCGCTGGACGGCACGCTGGATATCAAGAGCACCCTCGGGCGCGGCACCGTGGTCACCTTGGGTCTGCCGCTGTACCATAAGGCGTGAGAAACGTCCAAAACACAGATTTTGTCACATTTGTGTGCTAAAATGAGCTTTGCTCGGGGATATGCCCCGGATAAAATATAAAAAAGACCGCTCTTTGCCCAAAGCGGCAGGGGCGGATATCGGGAGAAACCAATGAATCAACCTAAAAAGGAACGCTTTAAGACCAGCGTAGGCGGGCAGGCACTGATGGAAGGCATCATGATGCGCGGCCCCAAACAGATGTGCTGCGCCGTGCGCAAGCCGGACGGCACCATCGAGACCAAACTCGACCCCACCCCCGCCCACGGGGTATGGATGAAGATCCCGCTGGTGCGCGGTGCCATTGCCATGATCGAGAGCATGATCGTGGGCTACCGCTACATGATGTACTCGGCACAGGTGAGCATGGGGGACGACTACGACCCCGCCGAGGAGGAGACCGCCTTTGAAAAATGGGTGGGGAAACATCTGGGCGAAAAAGCCGAGAATGCGCTGCTGACCGTTGCGGCGGTGCTGGGCGGTCTGCTGGCGATTGTGCTGTTCACCGTGCTGCCTACCTTCCTTGTGGGCGGGGTGAACCGTCTGCTGCCGCTGGGGCGCTGGGGCAAGGTGGTGCTGGAAGCCGTGCTGAAGGTGGCCATCTTCCTGACCTATATGGTGGGCATCTCCAAAATGAAGGAAATTCATCGTGTGTTTGAGTACCACGGTGCAGAGCACAAGACCATTGCCTGCTACGAAGCGGGCGACCCGCTGACCGTGGAGAACGTGCGCAAGTATACCCGCTTCCATCCCCGCTGCGGCACCAGCTTCCTCATTCTGGTGGTCATCGTCAGCGTGTTTCTGTACAGCGTGCTGCCGTGGGGCAGCATCGGTCTGCGGGTGGTGTGCAAGCTGCTGCTGCTGCCGCTGGTCATGGGCATCAGCTACGAGCTGCTCAAGTGGTGCGGCCGGTCGGATAACATCGCTACCCGCATTATCCGGCAGCCGGGCATCTGGGTACAGCACCTCACCGTCTTTGAGCCGGACGACAGTATGATCGAGGTGGCCATTGCAGCCATCACCCCCGTGCTGCCTGAAAACCCGGAGGAGGGCAAATGGTAAGCGAAGCAATGCTCCCCCGCGCAGCGGTGCGGGAGGTGGAGCAGCGGCTGACCGCCGCAGGCTGCCCGGACGCAGACTTTGACGCACGGGAGCTGTTCCGTCTGGCGACCGGGCGGGACGTGCGCCTTTCCGACCGTCCGCTGACCGCAGAGCAGGCGGCGGCGCTGGAAGTGCTCTGCACCCGCCGCGCCGCGCGGGAACCGCTGCAGTACCTCTGCGGCAGCTGGAGCTTTTTGGACTTTGAGCTGGCGGTGGGCCCCGGGGTGCTCTGCCCCCGGGCAGACACCGAGGTGGTGGCACAGGCCGCCGCCGAGACACTTGCGGGCATCGCAGCGCCCCGGGTGCTGGACCTCTGCGCCGGGACAGGCTGTCTGGGGCTGGGGGTCAAGCGCTTCTGCCCCGCCGCGCAGGTGACCTGCGTGGAAAAAAGCCCTGCGGCCTTTGTCTATCTGGAAAAGAACGCCCGCTGCGCCCTGACCGGGCAGGGCAGTCAGACCGAGAATGTGCTGGAGCCCTCTGCCCTTGAGCAGGCAGATGTCCCGGCTTTTGACTGGGGCCCGGCGCTGAACGCATTGCGGGCAAGCAAAAAGCCTGCCTACGCGGTGCAGCCGGTGCAGGGCGACCTGTTCACCTACTGGGAAACCCTGCCGGAGGGGCAGCTGGAGCTCATCGTCTCCAACCCGCCGTACCTGACCGCCGCCGAGATGGAACAGCTGCAGCCCGAGGTGGCGCAGGAGCCTGCCATGGCGCTGGAAGCCGGGGAGGACGGCCTTGTGTTCTACCGTGCGCTGGCGCAGCACTACAAAAACGCACTGTGCCCCGGCGGGGCGCTGGTACTGGAGATCGGCTGGCAGCAACGGGAAGCCGTAACCGCCCTGCTGGCAGAGAACGGCTGGACGGATATCCGCTGCATCCAGGACTTTGGCGGCAACGACCGCTGCGTGATCGCCTATCGCCCAAAATAAATTGGAAAAAACAAACAACTTCTTGTTGTAATATTTTGATTTTGTGTTATACTAAGAAGGAAAGCGAAGGACAGCCCGCCCTCTGCGGGCCCAAAGGATAAAAGGAGCAGCAGGCTATGGCAAAAAATCAGAACAACAACGTTGCACCGGCCACCCAAAAGACCGAGCCGGAAGCCAAGAAGGACGCGCTGGCTACGGCGCTGGCGCAGATCGAAAAGCAGTTCGGCAAGGGTGCCGTCATGAAGCTGGGCGACAACGCCTCCATGCAGGTGGATGCCATCTCTACTGGCAGTCTGGGGCTGGATCTGGCGCTGGGCGTGGGCGGTGTGCCGCGCGGCCGCATCATCGAGGTGTACGGCCCGGAATCCAGCGGTAAGACCACGCTGGCACTGCACATCCTTGCCGAAGCCCAGAAGAAGGGCGGCGAGGTGGCCTTTATCGACGTTGAGCACGCACTGGACCCCACCTATGCCGAGGCGCTGGGCGTGGACATCAACAACCTGCTGGTCAGCCAGCCGGACACCGGCGAGCAGGCCATGGAGATCTGCGAAGCGCTGGTGCGCTCCGGTGCCATTGATGCCATCGTAGTGGACTCGGTAGCCGCCATGGTGCCCCGCGCCGAGATCGAGGGCGAGATGGGCGACAGCCATGTGGGCCTGCAGGCCCGCCTGATGAGCCAGGCCATGCGCAAGCTGACCAGCGTCATCGGCAAGACCAACACCGTCTGCATCTTCATCAACCAGCTGCGTGAAAAGGTCGGCGTGGTCTACGGCAACCCCGAGGTCACCACCGGCGGCCGCGCCCTGAAGTATTATTCCTCTGTCCGCATCGATATCCGCCGCGTGGAGGGCCTGAAGGATTCCTCCGGCCAGTTCATCGGCAACCACACCCGTGCCAAGATCGTCAAGAACAAGGTGGCTCCTCCGTTCCGTGAGGCTGAGTTCGACATCATGTTCGGCGAGGGCATCTCCAAGATGAGTGAGCTCATCGATCTGGGTGTCAAGCTGGGCATCGTTCAGAAGAGCGGCGCATGGTTCAACTACGGCGATATCCGCCTGGGTCAGGGCCGCGACAACGCCAAGCAGTTCCTGCGCGATAACCCCGAGATCGCCAACGATATCGAGGGTCAGGTGCGCGCCAATGCCGACAAGCTCTATGCCACCCGCCGCCCGGGGGGCAAGGCTGCCGCTGCCCCTGCAGAGGGGGAACCGGCAGCTCCCGCCGCAGCCAAGGAGCCGGTGGTCAAGGCTCCCGCCCGCAGCAGCGAGAGTGAGCTGGATATCATGGTGGAAGAGTAAATGGCCTTTTACAGCCGTGGCCGCCGCCCGCTGGCCGAAGAGGAAAAATCCACCGATGCCGCCAAGGCCCGCACCCGGGCCATGGAGCTGCTGGCCGGGCAGGAGCTTTCCTCGGGCCAGCTGTATGAGCGGCTGAACCGCCGCTATACCCAGCAGACCAGTGCCGCCGTGGTGGCAGAGATGGTGCAGCGGGAGTATATCAACGATGCCCGCTATGCCGAGACCCGTGCCCACGCCCTGCTGGCGGCAAAAAAGAGCCGCCGCGCCGCTGCCCAGAATCTGCGGCAGAAGGGGCTGGCCGCAGGCGAGATCCAGCAGGCGCTGGATGCTGTTTACACCCCCGATGTCTCCGGCGAGGACCCGGAGCTGGAAGCCGCCGCCGCTCTGGTGGAAGGGCATTACCGCAAAAAGCTGGAAGCGGGCCGCAGGGATCTGGTCATTGCGGCCCTGCAGCGGCGGGGATTTTCGTATTCCGTCATTAAGGAAGCCATTCGCAGGGTGGAGGAGGGGGAATAACCCTCTCAGTCAAAGCCTGCGGCTTTGCCAGCTCCCCCGAAGGGGGGAGCTTTTCCGGAGCAAATCGTAAAAAATCAAAAGCATCCCTCAAAAGAGAAAGAGAGTATCATCCCTTATGAAAATTGCATGTATTTCCCTTGGCTGCCCCAAGAACCAGGTCGATCTGGACGTGATGGTGCACATCCTGCTTTCGGCCGGTCACGAGACGGTGGCCGACCTGGGTGAAGCCGATGTTATTCTGGTCAACACCTGCGGCTTTATCGAGAGCGCCAAGACCGAGGCCATTGAGAACATTCTGGAGGCCTGCGCCTACAAGCAGCAGAACCCGGAGCTGAAGGTCATCGTCACCGGCTGCCTGGCCGAGCGTTACCGCAGCCAGATCGAGGAGGAAATCCCCGAGGTGGATGCGGTGGTGGGCTGTGCCTCCAACAAGGCCATTGATAGCATCGTGGCCCGCCTTTTCCAGGGCGAGAACCATCTGGAAAGCTATGGCGCAAAGAAGGACTTCCCGCTGGGCGGCAAGCGTGTCATCGGCACGCCTGCCCACTATGCGTACTTAAAGATCGCAGAGGGCTGCAACAACCGCTGCCACTACTGCGCCATCCCCGGCATCCGCGGCCCGCTGCACAGCCGCGATCTGGCCGACTGCGTGGCCGAGGCCCGCTGGCTGGCCGGTGAGGGCGTGAAGGAGCTGATCGTGGTGGCGCAGGACCCCACCGCTTACGGCGAGGACTGGGGCAAACCCGGCGCAGTTTGCAAACTGTTGGATAAGCTGAACACCATTGAGGGCATCCGCTGGATTCGTGTGCTGTACGCCTACCCGGAGCGTATCTCCGATGAATTCATCGCAGCCCTTGTGCGCAACAATAAGGTTGTGCCGTATCTCGATCTGCCCATCCAGCACTGCGATGACGAGGTGCTGAAAAACATGAACCGCCGCGGCGGCCGCAAAGAAATTGAGGATGCCATCCGCCGCCTGCGCGCGGCCATCCCCAACATCACGCTGCGCACCACCCTGATTGCAGGTTTCCCTGGTGAGACCGAGGAACAGTACAGCGAGCTGTGCGACTTTGTCAAAACCGTCAAGTTTGACCGCCTGGGCTGCTTTGCCTATTCCGCCGAGGAAAACACCGTGGCCGCCAAGATGGACAACCAGATTGACGAGGAAGTCAAGCAGCGCCGCGCTGACCACATTATGGAGCTGCAGGCTGAGATCAGCGCGGAAAAGGAAGCAGAAAAGGTCGGCAAGACCTATGAGTGCATCTGCGATGGCGTGGACGATGAAACCGGCATGTACCTGCTGCGCTCCGCAGCAGACTGCCCGGAAATTGATGGCAGCATCATGACCCCGGCAGATACCCCGCTGGAAGCCGGCGCGTTCTATAACGTTACCATCACCGATGCCGATACTTATGATCTTTATGGTTATGCGGAAAGCAAAGTGGAGGAATAAACCATGAATCTGCCTAACAAATTAACGATGATGCGTGTCATCATGGTGCCGTTCTTTATGGTATTTGCTGCCATGAGCCATATGGGCACGCTCCGGTTCAACGCAACGTATGCCTTGATAGCGGGCATTCTGTTTGCTGTGGCCAGCTTTACGGATTTCCTGGATGGCTACCTGGCCCGCAAGAACCACCTGGTAACGGACTTTGGCAAGTTTATGGACCCGCTGGCTGATAAAATGCTCACCACCGCCGCCATTATTTATATGGTGGTGGACGGTGTCTGCTCCCCCGTGGTGCTGGCCATCATCATGTTCCGCGAGTTTGCTGTGGCCGGTGTGCGCATGATTGCGGCAGAGTCCGGTACCGTCATTGCCGCAAACATGTGGGGCAAGGTCAAAACCGTGCTGCAGATGGTCACCATCATCTTCTATTACTTTGCCATGGCGCTCGCCCCGGCGGACGGCGTTGGGGTTATCAGCTTTACCACCCAGGTGCTGTGCTGGGCCGTTGCTGCCGTTACCGCACTTTCCGGCTGCATCTACCTGTGGCAGAATCGTTCCTGCTTTATGCAGGCAAAATAATGCTGCCCCCTTGCAACCGCTTATCAGGGCGGCTATAATAAATCTGAACGGTTTGCAGGTTTAGCCGCGCCGTACCAGCAAAGTTGGGAAAGGAAGTTCCTGTCCATGCAGATTTTTAATACCATGACCCGCAAAAAGGAAGATTTTATCCCGCAGGAGCCGGGCGTTTATCGCGTTTACGTCTGCGGCCCTACGGTGTATAACTATATCCATATCGGCAATGCGCGCCCCATGATCGTGTTTGACACGCTGCGCCGCTATCTGGAGTACCTTGGTAACAAGGTGCTGTATGTCTCCAATATCACCGATATTGACGATAAACTGATCAAAAAAGGCCAGGAGGACGGCACCACCATGCAGGAGGTTGCCCGCAAGTTCGAGGCCGAGTACATCAAAGATTCCGAGGGCCTGAACGTTAAGGCCCCCACCGTGCGCCCCCGCGCAACCGAGCATATCGGTGAGATCATCAAGATCGTCAAGGACCTGGTCGAATCCGGACATGCTTACGTTGCCCGCAACGGTGATGTCTACTTCCGCGTTAAGTCTGATCCCGGTTACGGCAAGCTGAGCCACCTGAACCTGGACGACCTGGAAAGCGGCAACCGCGAACTGCGCAGCCAGATGGATGACGACCTGAAAGAAGACCCCGCAGATTTTGCTGTCTGGAAGGCCGCCAAGCCGGGCGAGCCTTCCTGGAACAGCCCCTGGGGCCAGGGCCGTCCGGGCTGGCACATTGAGTGCAGCGCCATGGCCCGTAAGCACCTGGGCAAGACCATCGACCTGCATGCAGGCGGCCAGGACCTGATCTTCCCCCATCACGAAAACGAGATTGCACAGTCGGAGTGCGCCAACGGCTGCACCTTCAGCCATTACTGGATGCACAACGGCTTTTTGAACATCAACAACCAGAAGATGTCCAAGAGCGCCAACAACTTCTTTACCGTGCGTGAAATTGCCGATAAGTACGGCTATGAGCCGATCCGTTATTTTATGCTCACCGCTGGTTACCGCATGCCGCTGAACTATACGGTGGACCTGATCGAGAGCTGCAAGAACAGCTTGGAGCGCCTGTACACCTGCCGCGATAACCTGGATTTTGCCATCCGCAATGCCCATGG
>ERZ773147.3530-NODE-3530-length-11840-cov-2.743572_pt1 | contig 11840 bp, 9 predicted proteins | sample MGYA00580851_ERZ773147 | MGnify/ENA primary metagenome ERZ773147 (study PRJEB29015, sample SAMEA2737818) | human gut metagenome | biome: human gut; feature: human-associated habitat; material: faeces | place: China | collected 2012 ... | reverse complement strand
AGGAGCAGATGACGGCATACAAGAGGTTACACCGGCTACGGAGGAAGAGGGGGCGCTGTCCTCTATGGAATTGGAAAGTGGAATTCCTATTGGAGATACAGATTTGGGTCCGTTTGAGGAAGAACCTTTATCCGTAGGAGATATGGCAGAGGGAGGAGAACTTCCTCCTATGGAAGATATGGAGAACGGAAACCAGGTTCTGCCGTTTGGAAATGTGGAAGATATTACCGGAGGGATGGAAATTGGAGAGAGTGGCAATGCTTTCGGTCAAGAAAATGCTTCGGAAGCCACGGGTCTGGAACTGTCTGGAGAGAGTGCTGGAATTGGGGACTTGCAGGATAATATGGATAGCATAATTGGGAGTGAGACAGAAGGTGCGGCTTCTATGGGAGACGGGGCAGTTGGATCCGGGATGTCTTCTTATGGAGGAACGCAGGAATCCTCTGTTTCTGGTTTGTCAGCAGATAACTTCGATACAGGGACTATGGAACATATGGATGGAACGGGAGCCGTTTCGGGAATGGAGACGGCAGCGGATTCATCTGGCCGCGTGAGCGGACTGGAAGCAGCAGAATGCGGACAAACCCTGCCAGTGGGTGATAGTACTGGATTTGCCGCAGGCGAATCGGTGATGAATAGCGTAATAGACACAGCGGTCATTTCAGGAAAAGCAGGAGGCAGTGCGGCTGTGACTGGTGTATCGCAGCAGGACGGCATGTCAGAGGGGTTGCGTGGATGTTATCAGGCAGAGCGGGATGGAAAGCAGTATATGCGTTATGATACGGGATTGTATGAGAAGCCGAAAGGACCGTACCAGACCATTCATGAAAATGGGAAGACCTATTACGAACTACCGAAACAGGAAAAAGCTCCAGCTATGCTTCCGGAGACGAAGGCAGTCCTGGAGAAAAACGGAACCCTCCGTCTGGAAAAGGTATACCAGCAAAAGGAACGTATGGAGAAACCGAAAGAACAGCCAGCCTTGCAGGAAAGCCTGCTAAAACAGCAGGAGAAGAAAGCCATAAAGAAACCAGTGAAAAAACAGACTGGAGCCGGGTTCAGGAATCAGCGTAGGAAAACTCCTGACAAGAAATAAGAATTAAGACCAGTTTAAAGGAGGGAGATATGAGCAGGGACTGGGCAGAGGACGAGCCGCTTGACAAAGCGGCAGAAACGGCTGCCCGAACAGTTCGGGCAGCGGGGCAGGCAAAGCAGGCGGCAGAAGCAATTCAGGCAGCTCACCTTGCCGCAGGGGCTGCAAAAAGTGGATCTGCTGTGAGCGGAACGGCTGCTGGAACCGCATTGGGCGGCCCTATGGGAGCGGTTATTGGGGCGGTTTTGGCAAGTAAATCCTTCTGGAAAGCGGTAGGGGCAGTTCTGGTGGCAGTCCTTCTGTTCCTGTATATGATTGTAAATTCCATAGGGATTATCTTTTCCTATCTGGGTTTTGCCGATGCGGACAGCTATGTGGCACAGGCCAGGGAAGCAGAGTATCAGAATATAAAGGTTCAGATAGAAACTCTTTTTTCGGAAAGTCCAGAATTGAAAGCAGAAATCTGTGCTGTGATTGAGGGATACCGCGACCAAATGCTGGACGAAATCGGCGTGGATTTTAGTGAGAATTGGGACGGGTATGATGATTATGAGGTAGAAGATGAATATGAGTCCAGGCTGGAACCTATGTTAAGTCAGTATCTGGCTGTCTTAATTGAGGAATCATGGAATGGAGGCCGGATTGTGGGATTCAACGGATATGGAACCGTGGGCGGCTTTGATTCGGATTTGACCAGTCCCTATGATGAATATTTTGCGTTGGCAGCAGCGACCTATCAAGTTCCGGAGGCACTATTAAAAGCAATGGGGAAAGCGGAATCTGATTTTAATCCTAATGCAGTGTCAAGCGCAGGAGCCATGGGGATTATGCAGCTCATGCCTGGAACGGTAGCGAATCTGGGAGTGACATCCCCATTTGACCCGAAACAGAATATCATGGGTGGAGCCAAATACATAGCCGAGCTTCTCCGTACTTTTGGTTCCTATCCGGACGGAGTCAGGCTGGCAGTTGCCGCTTATAATGCCGGTCCGGGAGCGGTGAAAAGAGCCGGATACCGGATACCACAAAACGGTGAGACGCCGGCTTACGTGGAAAAGGTAATGGGGTATCTGACTGCAGCGGGAGATGAGGAGACAAAAACGGAATCGGGAGCAGGAACTGGAGAAACTGCCATCATGCCACAGACAGGAACAACGGTTTCGGCGATATTGCTAAAATCCATGGTAGAAGAAAACGCCAAAGACTTTTTAGGATGGACGCAGACCGGAACCCATACGGAAATTATAGATGGAGGGGACGAGGAGGAAGACGAAGAAATTGAGATTGTGGATTATGCGATTGTTGTGAAACTGAATGCCAATCTGTCGCCGCCAGTCACTGGTTACAGCTACAGCTATGTGACCAGCCAAACTACATTCAATTATGTGTTGAAACTGTTTGAGCTTCTGAAAGATGGGACTAATGGAATTCTGGATGTACTGTTTAAGGCAACGAGCTGGAAGAACTATGTGCTTGGAGCCGGTGCATCAGAGGATATTTATACCAGCGAGATTCAGACTGGTGGAGACACAATTTTCTATGACACCGTCAGAGGTTGTGTGAAAGAGGTGATTTATTTTAACCAGGGAGAAGAGCCCTGGGCCTCCATGCCTTATGGGAGCTCTACAATTAAATCTGCAGGGTGTGGCCCTACCGCATTAGCCATTGTCATCTCTACGTTGACAGGAGAGAATGTGACGCCCCAGATGACGGCGGAATATGCCATGTCCCACGGATTGTATGTCTCAGGGAAAGGAACCAGCCACTCATTTCCGGCTATGGCTGCCGGCAGTTGGGGACTTTCAGTGGAACGGGTAAAAAGGGGACAGATTGACTATGTGGTTAAGCAGTTAAAGGAAGGAAAGCTGGCAGTGGTAATCTGTGCGGAAAACACCATATCAGGAAGCAGTGGTCATTTTATTGTGTTGACAGGTGTGACGAAGGACGGCTATATAGCCATTGCTGATCCGGGAAGCCGGAGCCGGACTGGAAAACTTTACAGCCCGGCTACAATACAATCTTATGCCAGAGATTTAAGTGATGGCGGTATCTGGATTATGGGAGGACAATAGAAATTGAAGCGATGGATAAAAGGCTGGATTGGGGCGGTGTTTCTCGCCCTGGTCCTTCCGCCAGGGAAAGTTCTTGCCAATGAGAATTCTGTGCAGGTTCAGACCAAAGTAGAAACGGACGGATGGGAGGAAGAGTATACGGATACAGACAGCAGACGTGGAACCCTGTCCATCCGCTGCGAGACGTTTCAGGGATTTCACGGTAGGATAAAGCTGCATATACGGAACATGGTTGGAGGGTGGGAGCGAAGCGCGACACTGACTGAAAAAGGCGGATATGCAGTGAACCTGTCCCTTCCGGTAGGTGCCTATAAGATTGAAAGATGTGAGGCACAGACAGATGGTCGTAAGTTTCGGTGTCAGGCGGACCGAACGGAAGTGGAGATTAAAGATGAGAAGATTATTATGTGTCGGGTAACGATAACGCCGGATAGTGTGTTTCATCTGCCATACGAGGATGACGCTGTGGAAGTTACATCGGGCACGTTGGTTGCAGTTGCTACACGTTCCGATAGTAGTGGACGAGAGGGGAGCGAAATGCCAGAACCATCAGATGAAGAAATGAATCAGGAGATGGAACTTCAGGGAAGTATACGGGTGAGTCCGCTCTGGATTTTGGGAATATTAGGAGCTGGTCTATGCCTTTACGAGCTTTATTATGTAATAAAACGAAGGTAAGAAAGGAGGATAGGGTACCATGGATCAGGAAGACCGGATAGATATTTATACCATTCCACCCAATTTTGCAGAGGAAGGAACTTTGTTTTCCGGGAGGGTAAAGACAAGAAATGCAGTGGAAACGACCATGCTCCTTATGGTTTTAGTTCCGCTGCTTTTTTCGCTTAATACGACGGTAAAGATGAAAATCTATATCGGTATGATTGTCCTTGTACCGGTGGTAGTATCAGTGATTGGGATTCAAGGGGAAAGCCTGTTTGCGTTTATCGCCAGCTTCTTTCGGTATGTGAGGCGGCGCAGGTGCCTTACTGAGCCGGACGAGTGTTACCGTCTTGAGCAGAACCGAAGAAAAGAGAAAGTCCGGAAAGGAGGAAAGCAGGGACGTGAAAAGAGTAAGAAAGCAGAGTGGAGAAGTACCGGCACAGGAGCCAAAGCAGAATGGGAGACAAAGTCCCAGGAAAATCCAGAATCGGGAATGGAAGAGAAATTTAAAAAGAATAAAGAAAGCTTTAAAACAGGAGCTGAACCAAAAGACAAAGAGACGGAAACCGGAAAAAAGCCGCGAAAAAACAGATCCGGCGCGAAAAGAAAACAGTCAAAATGAGCAGTATGACCTGCCATTTACAAGAGCCTCAAGAGAAATACCGATTAAGGAGATACGGGACGGTATTATTTATACTGTCGATGGACGGTATGTGAAGATTTTGGAAGTTATGCCGATTAATTTTCTACATCGCAGCGCCAGTGAACAGAAAGGAATCATCTATTCGTTTATGGGATATTTAAAAATTGCGCCGCCTGAACTGCAGATAAAATCCTTATCTAAAAAGGCGGATATTTCCCAATATATCAAGACCATACGGGAAGATATCGAAAAGGAGCCGGATGAGAGGTGCCGAATGCTGCAGCAGGATTATGCTAATTTAATCTGTTCGGTTGGTTATAAAGAAGCGGTAACTAGACGCTTTTTCCTTGTGTTCCAGGTGGATTCCAGACGTGGGACGGAGAAAGAAATTGTAAATACGCTGGAATCATATGCCCAGACAGCTAAGAAGTACCTATACCAGTGTGGGAATGAGATTTTGCTTTCTGATAATCACACAGAGGAAACGGCAGAGATTCTATACACTCTATTAAACCGCCAGAGCAGTACTACCCTGCCATTTTCGGAACGATTAAATCAAGTGGTTAATTGGTATATCCGGGAAAATGGGGAGGACAGCGTGGGGCGGATTCCGGCTGCTGAGTATGTGGCACCCCGTACCCTGGATTTCAGGCATGGGAACTGTGTTGTGTTGGATGGAGTATATCACACCTATTTGTTTGTGCCGTCTGCCAGATACCGATTCCGGGTTCCGGCCGGCTGGATGTCCCTTTTGGTCAATGCAGGGGAGGGAATTGACGTAGACCTGTTTCTCTACAAACAGGATAAGGTAAAAACTATTGAGCGAATTGGGCGCAGAATTCGTCTTAACCGCTCAAAAATCAAGGATGCCTCTGATACCAATACAAATTTTGACGACCTGGCAGAGTCCATTCAATCGGGATATTATCTAAAAAATGGATTGTCATCCAATGAGGAGTTTTATTATATCTGTATCCTGATTACTGTGACTGGATATAGTGCAAAAGAAGCAGAGTGGCGGGCGAGAGAGGTGAAAAAACTGTTGAATGCTCAGGACATGGATACGGTTTCCTGTCTGTTTAAAGAGGAACGGGCATTTCTCTCCGCTTTGCCTCTAGTAAAGCTGGATAAAAGCATTTACGAGCGTTCAAAACGCAATGTACTGACCTCGGGAGCTGCCAGCTGTTACCCATTCACCTCATTTGAGATGTCGGATAAAAACGGTATTTTGATGGGAGTAAACACGGCGAACAGTTCCCTGGTCATTATAGATATTTTTAATTCCACGATATATAAGAATGCTAATATTTCTATCATGGGAACCACCGGAGCGGGAAAAACTTTTCTGCTGCAGCTGATGGCGCTGCGTATGCGCCGTAAGAATATCCAGGTCTTTATCATTGCACCTGACAAGGGGCATGAGTTTGCCAGAGCCTGTACCAATATCGGAGGAGAGTTCATCAAAATATCGTCCGCCTCCAAAAACTGTATCAATGTGATGGAAATCAGGAAACGGGATCAGGCGACCAATGACCTGTTAGACGGTGACACGGCAGAGCGCTCGGAGCTTGCGGCAAAAATCCAGGATCTGCATATCTTTTTCTCGTTGTTGATTCCCGACATGGATCATGAGGAGAAGCAGCTTTTAGATGAAGCGCTGGTTCAGACTTACTATAACAAGGGAATCACGCATGACAATGGGAGTCTGTCAGACCCGGAGAATCCGAACCAATACCGGGCTATGCCGGTTCTGGGTGATGTATACGATATTCTTCATGGGAATGCAGAAACCAGGCGGCTTGCCAATATCGTAAACCGTCTTGTCCACGGCTCTGCCTCCAGCTTTAACCAGGAAACCAATGTGAATCTGGATAATAAATATATTGTTCTGGATATTTCTGAACTTACGGGAGACTTGCTTCCTGTGGGGATGTTTGTGGTATTGGATTATGTCTGGTCAAAGGTGAAAGAAGACCGAACCGTGGAAAAAGCGGTATTTTTAGACGAGGTATGGCAGTTAATTGGGGCTTCCTCGAATGAAATGGCGGCAGAATATGTTTTGGAGATTTTTAAGATTATAAGGGGCTATGCAGGATCAGCCGTCTGCGCCACCCAGGATTTATCTGATTTCATGGCGCTGAAAGATGGAAAGTATGGGAGGGGAATTATCAATGCAACCAAGACAAAGATTGTCCTGAATCTGGAGAATGATGAAGCGAAAAAAGTACAGGAACTGCTACATCTATCCGATGCGGAGCGGATGGAGATTGTCCATTTTGAGAGGGGAAAGGGCATGATTTCCACGAACAGTAACAATCTGACTCTGGAGTTTAAAGCCAGCCAGCTGGAGAAGGATTTAATCACCACGGATCGGAAGGAACTGAAAGAGTTAAAAGAGCGGCTGGCCCGTTACGGGAAACAGGCTTATGGACGGGTGGGCGCGTGAGGGGGGAGGTTGTGAAAGGGTACGAATACCGGAACCCGGAGGAGACGGCCGGGAAGGTACTTGGCTTGCTTCGCCAGTACAACGTAATGAAGCCGGAGCAGCTAGATGCATTCTTTCCGGGACAGGAGAAGGCGGCGGGCCGTGCGTTGAAAAAATTGGAAAAGACTAGGCAGATATACCGGAACCCTTACACCGGGTTGATTGCTTCCAGCGAGTTTGCGTATTCGTTGAAAGATGAGGGAACCATGAAGTGTCTGTGGGTACTGGCAGATATGATGCGCCGTAAGCCAGTAGACGGCCACTATCTGGCAGGAAAGGAGGACTTTCCAATCCGTATCCTGTTTTATTCTGGTGCGGAAATCTATGACATTCTTTATGTGGGTGACGGGGATTTAAAGCTAGTAAACGGGATGTTTGCAAGGAGTCGTCGCGCAGGGGAAAACCACATTATAGCAGTAGAAGATGGGAACCTGATGGGAGTCGTGGCAGTGCCGGGAACTATTGGTTTTTGCCTGGTAAAAGAAGATGGACGGGTGGAATACTACAAGAAATCTGCAGAGAGGAGTGGATAAAACGGAGCAGATAGAGAAACAGTTGGAAGAGGTCCAACGGCAGGCAGGGGGACTGCAGGAATGTCTGGCGGAGGCCAGGCTGATTCGGACGGCACAGGAACGGAGCGGTTCCGCGTTTCAGAGAGGTTGTTTTATGGACTGTGTGATGGAAGCCTCTTTTATAGCGGAGAAGCTGACCGGAGGACTTCGCCGGTTGGTAATTGAGAATTGCATGTGGAAGCAGGAACGGGAGGCATACGGTTTAGGAATTGTAAAGCTTCATGGGATTCGGGTGAAGTATGAGGGCGGAATTTTGAAAGTGGAGTTGCCTGGGCTGCTATCGCATCGTAAAAACAAATATACGGATTATCTTTATAAGCCTGTAACTATGGCGTTGGAAAATTGGTGTATCCGCCAACAGGAACAGGGGGAGGAGATTCCGCAGTTTGAACGGGCAGCCGTATGTTTCCTTCATGTATATGATCAGAAGCAATCCGTGGCAAGGGTGCGAGATCACGACAATATTGAGGAAAAGCAAATGGTTGATGCCATGGGAATGTTTTTTCTGGTATCGGATGGAGGCTTATATCTGGATTCATACCATACCTCAACGATGGGGGAAGAGGACAGGACGTATCTGTTTTTGATGACTCAGGAGCATTTTCCGCAGTGGATAAGCAGTATGAAGCAGGAAGAAATTGTATCGAAAAAAGAAGAGGTCTAAGACATGGAAATTCCGACAGGGTAAGATTTACGGAAAAGCCTTGATAAGTAAGGAAAAACAGGTACGAATTCGCACTGAAATGTACCCAGGGATGGAGTTAACTGGGTACGAAAAAGAGAAATACGGAAAACAGAGAGGGAGATAAATGGAGATACGGGACAGGCGTGACGAATTGCTTTTACTGGTGGCAGTTAGTGGAGAACTGCCGGCTGGTTGGTCTGGGTATGCGATTGGCTCCGATTCCTATGCCGCCGTACTTGTGACCCAGTTAAAAAAGGAAGGTAATTTGACGGTCAGGAGTAAGGACGGGATGAAAGGTTATTTGCTACGTGTCAGGGCTAAACGGTATTTGCTGGAGGAATATGGTGAGGATGTAGAGCCTTACTTATCAGGCGCAGGAGCAACCAGCCATGTGAAGAGCGAGCCGGAAAAGCGTCTCCGTCTCCACCGCATGAGCATGGTATGGGTGTTTTGCCACAGGGCTGATATACGGATATTTAAAAGTGATAAGCCGGAGCTGTTCCCAGCAGTCCATCGGACTCTGTTCGGTTCCGGAAAGGGAGGATTTGCGGCCTCTTATTATGGAACCATGGAATGGAAAATGGAAACTGACAAGGAGATTAAGGGTTCCAGAGCCTGCGGTATCCTGTTAGCCAGTAGTTTTTATGTGGTATATAACACGATGGATAGCCTGATGAAGTGGGCGCCTAAGACGGAACGAAATTTAAGAAATCGGATGGAACTTAGAATGAAGCGGAGCCGGAGCGTGGAATTGGGGGGAGCCATTATTATGGGAAATCGAATGGAAATGGGAAAACGCCTTTTAGTGAGTGATGGTGGACTTAAGGGAACCTTATTCCGTTTGGACGATGTTTATGAGTTCGTATACTATGTCCCATTTATGGCTGAGGCTATGGTTCAGTTGTGGCTTCTGTGTGATGTGGAAGCACAGAGTCGGTTTCGCTCATTTTTATGCAAAGTCCTAAAGTATGTAAGGGAGGAGGGATCCGGTCTGGAGGCGGGAACCGACAGCGAGGGGAAGAGGGTTTACTTTTGCTATCTGTTTGAATTGTGGCAGATACGGAGAATCTTGGGGCAGCCGTTTCATGGAGGCGGGAGGGGATTCTGCTTTACTTACCAGGCGCAGATACTACGGGAATTGTTTCCGAAAACATTTATAATCGAGGCAATTCGGCCGGATAAGGTATGCAGGTATCTGGGATGGGAGAAGAGGAAGGAGGGAAAATAGGATGGAGGGAATCCGAACCTCAACAGGAAATGAGACGGTAGACCGGTTAAGCCGGATGAACATCACGGGCAATATTATACCAGCGGCATGGTACCAGACTATTCGCAAACCCACCGGAAAACCATACCTTAATGCCATTGTAATCCTATCCGATATTGTGTACTGGTACCGGGCTGCGGAGGTGAGGGACGAAGGAAGCGGGCAGCTTCTGGGATACCGAAAACGGTTTAAGGCAGACCTTTTACAGCGAAGCTATCAACAGATGGCGGATCAGTTCGGGATTACCAAACGGGATGCCACCAATGCTGTGGTGGAACTGGAACGGCTGGGAGTGGTACGGCGGGTGTTCCGTACCCTGACTATCAATGGACAGACGGTACCCAATATACTGTTTTTGGAGCTGGATGCGGACGTTCTGGAGCAGATTACATTTCCAGAGGAATGTGTAACAAAGCAGGAACCGGAAGCGAAGAAAGAAGAAAATAGGAAGAATTTTGGAGTAGAGAGTGGTGCGGGGATGGTTTACAGAGGGTATCACTCAAATCGGGGACACCTCCCACCAGAATCGGGGAGGGGTATCACTGAAAACGGGGACACCTCCCCATGGGATGAGAGAGACGGTCCCACTGAAATGGGGGAGACAAATACAGAGAATACATACAGAGAATACAACACAGATTATCCCATCCAATCCTATCAGCAGACAAAGGGGGCATTTAAGAGACAGATTGAATATGATATTTTAATTCGGGATAGGACGGATAAGAAGGAGCTGGACGAGCTGGTAGAGATTGCCACAGAGGTTTTGACCTCCACGGCAGAAGCCATACGGGTGAACCGGGAGGAGCGTCCTACGGAATTGGTAAAGGCACAGTACAGGAAACTGAACATGTTTCATATCCAATATGTGCTTAATTGTCTGCAGGAAACGGAGACAAAGGCAAGAAATATCCGAGCGGTGATGATAACGGCATTATATAATGCGGTCAATACGATTGGGGCTTATTATGGGAATCTGTATCAGTATCATAGCGCACAGGGAAATAAGACGGATTCCGGGGGATAAAAGGCAAGGGGGACTAAAATTTGACAGAGAGGCAGGTGCATACTGTTGAAATGGCTGAGGGGATTTTTAAGCGAAAATGAGGAGAGGAAGAAACTTTTATGGGGACTGGCATTGCTGTTTGTCCTAGCTCTTTATGTGAGCGGCTTGCTCTGCCAGGCTGCGGTAGATACCGCACATGTGAGCTTCAATCCGTTCCGCTGTTATTTTACAGCGATATTTTCATTCCGTGGTTGGAAAACGACAATTTGTACCATTGGGCTATTCCTGATTTTTGCAGGTTTTATTGCATATCAGGGCAAGGCAGGTGGTTCAGATATGGACGAAGAACGGAATTTCAAATATTCCAGTCTGGGAACCTACGGGACGTCAGGATACATGACAGAGGTGGAGAAGAAGCAGGTTCTGAAGGAGGAGAGGGATGTGAAAGAAACAAAAGGGATTATCCTGGGAACCGATCTTATAAGCGGAAGTATTTTAAGCCTTCCTCCGGAATCCAGACTGAATCGGAATATTGCGGTGTGTGGTTCCCAAGGTTCCATGAAATCCAGGGCTTTTGCCCGCAACATGATTCTCCAGTGTATCCGGCGGGGAGAGAGTATGTTCATTACGGATCCTAAATCGGAGTTGTACGAAGATACGGCTGCATATCTGAAAGCAGAAGGATATACAGTCCGGCTATGGAACTTGATTGATTTGGACCATTCAGATGCGTGGGATTGCCTGGCAGAGATAGACGGTGGGGGACTGATTGATACCTTTGTAGATGTTGTTATCCGGAATACCACGGATAAGTTTGACCATTTTTACGACAACACAGAAATGGATTTGTTGAAAGCACTGTGTCTTTATGTCTACCATGAGTATGAGGAAAAGGACCGAACATTTGCAGAAGCCTATAAGCTGCTGATTAACCAGAGTCTGGAAGCGATTGATGGAATCTTCGATAATCTGCCGACGACCCATCCGGCGAAAGGACCATACCGCCTGTTCTCAAAAGCAGAAAAGGTGAAAGGAAATGCGGTGCTTGGTTTGGGAACCAGGCTTCAGATTATGCAGAATGAAAAGGTACAGAAGATTACCAGCTACCGTGAAATTGATTTGACGCTGCCAGGGAGGGAAAAATGCGCTTATTTTTGTATCACTTCGGATCAGGACTCCACCTATGATGTGTTGGCGACGCTGTTTGTGTCATTCCTCTGTATTAAGCTAATTCGATTTGCAGACCGGCAGGAGAACCGGCAACTGCCTGTGACGGTTCATTTTATTCTTGACGAATTCCCCGTGCGCTCGTAAGCGGAACCCATTCGTTCCGCGCGGGCTTGTTTGTAATCTATCT
>ERZ773147.3529-NODE-3529-length-11840-cov-2.801612_pt1 | contig 11840 bp, 11 predicted proteins | sample MGYA00580851_ERZ773147 | MGnify/ENA primary metagenome ERZ773147 (study PRJEB29015, sample SAMEA2737818) | human gut metagenome | biome: human gut; feature: human-associated habitat; material: faeces | place: China | collected 2012 ... | reverse complement strand
GGTTTCGGTGTTCTTCACACGGTTCTTACCCCATGGCGTGACCGCCGGGGTCACGTTTTTCGTTTTCACTGGTTTCGCGCTGTTCTTACCCATGCTGCTTCCCAAGCCGCCTCTCCATACATTCCGGACGCGGCCAATCGTCACGACTGGCATCGTCCCAGTAATGCATGCTAGGCGGCACCGACTACAATCTCCTCCACTCCACATAGCACACATTGAACGGACTATAAAAGAAAGTGTGTTTTTAGGGTTCGGAGGCGCCATGGAACATCGAACGTTCCACCGCATTCTCGCCGCAATCATAGCAGCCCTAATCGTTCTGGCAGGATACGGCGTCTACTATGTCAACGGCTACCATCACGCCGTCAACGTCGGCAACGCGATCCAATCCAATCCAACGGCGAAAGTCACCGACATCGAAGACGGATGGCTATTCGACGGTCCCGGCACAACAACAGCGATGGTGTTCTACCCCGGCGCGAGAGTCGAAGCAAGCACCTACGCGCCACTCATGCAGGAAACCGCCGCGTCAGAAATCGACTGCTTCCTAATGAAAATGCCCGCCAACCTCGCCATCTTCGGCATCAACCGCGCAGGCGTGGTACGCAGCGATATCGCCAGCTACTCATACGACCACTGGTACATAGCCGACCATTCACTCGGCGGCACGCTGGCAGCAAACTCTACATCAGCAAACATACCGACAACTGGGACGGACTCATCCTCCTCTCCTCCTACCCAACCGCCGACCTAAGCAAAACAAAACTACGCGTCCTATCCGCATACGGCAGCAAAGACGACATACTGAACCTCAAAAAAGTCGAATCCGCACGCTCGCGCGTGCCGAAGCAGCATTACGAACGGGTAATCAAGCAGCTATGGCGTGCAGCAGGGCGATGGTGTGGCCACTATTTCCGGTGATGACCAGATTAATCGGACTGTGGCGCTTATTCGGCAGTTCGTCACCAACAGTCTTTGAATTGACCCCGTTTCCGATTGCAATCCGTTTCGACTTTTCTGTAAGCGACCAGTACGGGGTCGGTCCCGCTACTCTGGGAGCGCAATTTCACTTCGAACAGTTGAGTACATGTGTTGGCGCGGTACCGTGAAAGTATGGCAACACACATGCTGAACATCAAACGAATCTACGACAACCCTGCCGACGATGACGGCTACCGTATCCTTGTGGACCGCATCTGGCCGCGCGGTGTTTCCAAGGAACGCGCGAAGCTCGACCGATGGGCCAAAACGGAGGTGACGCCCACCACCGATTTGCGCAAATGGTTCGCGCACGATCCGGCGAAGTTTGACGAATTCAAAGCACGCTACATAGAGCAGCTCGATTCACGTCCCGAAGCGGCGCAATTCGCAGACGACGTACGCAATCTGTTACACGACGCCAACATCACCCTGCTGTACGCGGCACGCGATCCACACATCAACCACGCCGTCATCCTACGTGACTGGCTGCTGGAGCGGCTCGTCTGACAAGCACGCTCACGTACGTTCCGCATCACGTCCATTACAGCGATTGCCAGCTATTACGAAACATACGTTTTCGTAGGATAAAACTTTCGTTCCATGTCTGCCCTATGCCGTCACGCGATGGGCGCCATGGCGTTGGCGTTCAAACGTTCGATGCATACTTTCAGGTCCATCAGTTCCTTACCGAACACCAGGAACAAAGGCTTCGGCCGGTCGAACGGCGGTCGTGCAAGGTCTTCCGGCTGGACGTATCCGTTCTGTTCGACGTAGTCGATGATTCTATTCATCAGCGCGTTCTGCGCGGGACTGAGCGAATGGTTGTTGATGAACTCGCCAAACGCCTTCATTGTCGCCTGATGGTCAGGTTTAATGATACGGCGCACCGACAGTCCGAGAGGAACGTCTCCGAACGCCTTCTGGTATTCTTCTCTGGAACCAAGCTCATGAATCATGATGTTTTCAAGGTTCGAAAAGTCCTTGCCGGAAAGTGGCTCGTTGTAGTGGAGTTTACGGATGACTTCATCGTTGCTGTGCTCGTTGATGTATCGGTTGAGCTTCTGTTTGTAGTCTTCGTAATGCTCGGCCGTGTCGAATTCCCGTCCTTCCGACCGTTCGATGACGGGATCCTTTAGGTCCGTGATGACCATTTTTCTGGCTGTGGAGTCCACAATGAAGCGAATCAGATCGCGCAGTATCGTACGAATCCGCTCCATTTCCTCAAGGGAGGCTCCATCGAGGTAGTCCGGATTGTCGGCGACCATGACCGCAACTTCCGTCTCCGATTCAATGACATGCTATACGAAGACGTGTTCGAGACCATCGATGACTACTGCGAAATCGACATGGAACTTCCCGTCCTCGATGAATCCGGCAAAATAACGGTGGCGACCACGCAGCAAAGCATCGCCATGAGCCACTTCCCCAGACTCTCGGCATTGGCCGAGCAACTGGAACGAGTTCGCCGATATGGCGCCTACCACCGAAGGCTGGCTGCTCTACGGCCATACACATCAGGACGTTCCCGACGGCACCGATCCGCGAAGTGTGAACGTGGGACTCGACGCATGGGATTTCAAGCCCGTCAGCGAACAGCAGATCCTCGCCTGGCTTGCATCCCGGTGCGCCGACCAATCAAAGTGAATTCCACCCTGAGCATGGATCCGGACTGTAGAATGCCGGGTCGCTGGTATTTGTCGACGCCGGCGCTCCAGGTTTGCAACCATTCGAGTTTGGGACACTGTCGGCATGTTCCCGGATCAACATTGCCGATGATGGCGGTGACTTGAGCTTTGAGCTCTTCGGGGATGATGGCCGTCCATGCCATGTTGCCACGCTGTGCCGGATCGCCTACGAGTTCTTGCGGCACGCCTTTGGCTGCACGCATAAACTGCGCTTGCTCGGATGGCGTCAACGGCAGGCAATTGACGATAAGTTTGCGGTTATTCTCGATTCCCACCCGTCCCACCTTAGGACAGACATGAGATAAGCCTTTCGCATGTGAGTGGCGAATAGATTCAGCCGAGTCTGACTTGACCCCGGCTGAATCACATGCATGCGCCCGTCTGTTCAGGCAAGGGACTCGTACGCTTGCGCATCGACCGGTTCAAACCATTCGTTGCTCATCGCGCCAGGGTCTCCTGCCGGAACCATGAACGCACGGCATGAGATTCGAATTCCACCCGCAGCACCACTGACGGCATCATGCGCAACAAGTATGATCAGGCGCAAGACCAAGAACGTGTGCTTGAAGTAGCCGAACACCACGGAGTGCCCATGACTCAGGTTGCGCTTGCATGGCACTGGGCCAAGGGCGTGACCGTACCTATCTCGTGGGCTGTTTGCAGCCAGAACGCGTGGATGATGCTATCGCCGCGCTAGGCGTGCAGCACCATGAGCTCTCGTCGACACGTAGTAAAACATATGCCAACATTGCAGGTCTCTTGCGCACAAACTAAACCATGCAACCGGTTTGATTCCCTATTGGATAAGAACGCCTCACAACCGCAAGGTGTACTCAGCCACTACTACATCGCGGTATACATACAGCACCACTCATCAAAAAACGGAAGAGTCGCCAAAGTCATCTAAAGATGACTCCCTACGACAAATAATTACAAGGATATTCCACCTATGACAAACTGGCGCTGCGAAGAGGAGGAAAAATGAAACTAATCGCTATACTGTTGTCCATCATCATAATGGAAGCACCTAGCTCCATGACCAGCCCTGGTCCTTTTACATCAGCAAACGCTCTCAATACGTATTCCGCCAAGATATATCCCAAGTGCCCTCCAAGTCTACACTGGCTCTGTCGAGTCTTCTGACATGACGACAGGAAAACGCGCATGAAACTGCCATGCCCCTTTTTCAGAAGATGATTTAACGAATCCCCCTATGGATTCGATCCATTTTATGTGCAGCAACAAACCGTTTCCAGACCTCGGCTTGTCAAGGAATAGGTTTTTTGAAGAAACATCATTCACTTGATCCACATGAATTAAATTATCGTCATCCCAAAAAACAATAAGACGGTATTCGCCTCCTGGACTTCCATGTACAGCAATGTTTGTATATAACTCATGAATCAAAGAAAGAACCTCACGAGAAAAAGCATCATCAAGATCCGTTGAATCTTTGATCATTATTCTTGTCTTTCCATGAAACCCAAGCTCCCTTAGGAAAGAGTCGCCTTGCTCGCCGACGACCCACAGTCCAGAGAGGCTCATGTTATCCGTTTGCGCTGATTTTGTTTTTCCATCATTCATCAAATCGACAACATCTCGTACCGCATCCAGAGTTTCTACAACAAGAGCCCTAACTCCCCTTATCTCTTTCTCATCAAAGGTCTTGGTTTTCTCAGCATCCAAAATCACACTATCCAGCAAAATTGCCATGTATGCCAGGTTACCGGCCACAGAATCGTGTATTCTACTGGCGACCGCATTCTCTTTTCGCAGGTACTCGACATGCTGACTTAATTCTTCATACCTTAGTTTGTTTTGTTTGAACTGTGCGGCAAGTTCTTTCCACGCAAGCATTTTTCCGATGAAGTATGCGAAGAACATGACAAGAATCAACATGAAATATTCATTGACAGCCACACCGTCAGCATCAAAGCGCCATATTCGAACCAATGCTACAGCAGAAGGGTAGAACATTCCCCATAATGACTCAATTCGCAGTCCTACATACCCTAAAGCCAGCCAAGTTCCCCATAAAAAGCTGGGGCCGCCATCATCCGGAATGAGACAGCATATTGCAAAAGTCAAAAAAATGATGTTACAGCATACGATTGGCTGTCGTGAAATCAGAATAATAGCTAGCACATGCGCAGCAACAAGGAAAAATGTCACCACACCTGCAGGAGGGAAAAACAGCGTCTCCGTAATAGTCATGGCGACACAAACCGCTATAAGCAGATACTGGGCATGTTCGACGCACCATGAGGTAAACGGCTTTATCCCTTTAATACTCACGGCTATTTACTTCCATCCATTGAATTACCGCTTGAGTCCTATTTTTAGCCCCTAATTTCTTCATGACCCTTCGAATATATGTTTTCACCGTAGGCTCCCCTATGCCAAGCTTGACGCCGATCTCTTTTGAGGTAAAGCCTAGGGAGCACAATCCCATAACCTCTCGTTCTCGCTTCGCAAACGTTTCATAGCTAATGTTTCCACCTTTAGCAGCCATTAACCTTTCATGCGACTCCTGCGCACTTTCAGAGGATACATATCTGACGTCTGCTCGCCGTCCATTCACTATTGCGCACAAGGCCCTACAAAGAGCTTTCACATTTGCTTTATCCACAAGACAGCTCGCTCCATTTTCCAGAGCAGGTGCACAATAACGGTCCAGAGAGAAAGCAGTCATACCTACTAAAGCAACCTGAGCCGTCTCTTCACGAATGGTCTTGCAAACATCACAACCACTCATCCCTTCCAGGGACATGTCCACAAGCAATACGTCAGGACGCGTTCGCGAGTCAAGACTTTTACTCACCGCGGTCAGACCATCCGATACAGCCCAACACACGTTAGCCTGCGGAAGAATACGCTCAATCATCATCTTCATAACACCAAGCGTCAATCTGTCATTGTCCACGATAGCGATTCTTATTCGTTTTCCCAAATACATCGTCACTCACCTTCACCCCTAAGCATACAAATATAGCCACGCATTGCATCACGTACAGGCCATCACCCAGCCAGCAGCAATAGCTATTTTCAAACACGGAAAAGCGAAAAATCCTCATTTTCCAGAACCGGCATCCAAGATCCCCATTCCCCTGATCGCCCAGAATCACTTAACGCTAAAAGCACACCGGCCGATCCCGTCCCCAAATCCATGGAACACTTGTATCCATAAAGTCCCGGGAAAACAATGTTTCCATTGTTCTTCATCAGGTAAAGATTCAATCCATCAATAATCCGCTCCCACAGCTCATCATCAATACCTAAGTCGCGCAACGCTATTGCAGCAGGCAACAGTCCCACATAACCCCCGAATAAGCCACCATTAAACGTGCAAACCATATCTGAACCTTGGGAAAGCCTTCTAAGAAACTCCTCATTAAGGAATTCCATTGACTCATTACCATCTTTATAGACTTCAATAAAAGCTAGGGCCACACCAGAAGTTCCACAATCCAGATAAGGCATTGTTCTGGGTTTATTCTTCAAATGATCCACGTAATACATCGGACGCTCCTTGTTATCCGCATTGGCAAGATGCGTTAGCGTAAGACGAAAAATGCTTTCCGCACGGGAGCGCAAAGCATCGTCTTTCCTGCAAAGAGAAGCCTTCCACAGGAACAGACCTGCACCCAACCAGCCCTTCATTAAGGTAAAGTCCGCTTTCGAACTCAGCATGTCTTGCGAAGTTAAACCACAATCGCATCTCTCATACACCTTGGAAAGAATATACGACAACATTTTTTCTTCATGCGAGTTCCTAGATGCTCCCAATGACAGAAGAGCCATGCCAATGCCAGACAAACCAGAGTACAAGGAATAGTCGTCAATGCCTGCCAAATAATCAATGTGAGAGATTCCGATATAAGAAAGCATTTCATGACATTCCTCGCGAGAAAACACCTCATATGCAGCCATGGCCACACCTACCGTACCGTTAAACAATCCCGCGCGGAACGACATACCGTCTTTCAATTTACGTAATACCGATATATATTTCTCCCGCGCAATAGCATAAAACCATTCCGAGTTTTCCAAACATGAAGATTTCAGCAAAGCCAAGCTCACACCGGCAAAACCAGACCCAATGCTATATTTAGACATCTCATCGCCATACATTGAAATATCACCTTTGACAGGATATTCACCTCGCAAGTCAAGACCAGAGACAATCCCTTTATAAAGAAGTCTCATAAAGGTTTCAATATTCTCAGGATCTAAAAGCTTGTCACAAGCCTGTAACGCTTTGTCGATAAATGGTCCATGAGACAATAACGGAGTCAAGCCAAGCATTCGCGATCTGACAGACCGAAGAAAAGAAACTGCCTCATTCCCAAAGTGCTTTTGCACCATATAATCCTGACAGAACAACAACGAAGGAGCCAGATAATAAAGGGGACATATGGGAACAAAAAGGCGGTGCACTATAACCGCGAAGGCATACCAATCTTGTTGTTCATAGTTGCATACAGCATCGTTGGTAAATCCTGGAGTAGCGATATCTACTTGAAAATCTTGGGAAAGTTTTTTCGCCGCCTCAAAATCAATCAGTTTAATTTCTAAAGAATCATTAATCAGCACATTTGATAAGCTCAAATCTCCAACCGCAAATCCAATTCCATGCATTTTCGCAATTGCACTTTCCAATTTGGTTGCGATCTCTTTACACCCTCGCCAATAAGAATCAGAGCAATCCGTCCGAGCAGAGCATCCATCGAAAGGGAATTCCATTGCTATGTACTGCTGCAAATCTCGACCTTCAAAAAAATCCTCAACTAAAAATGCATGATTCCAGACATCAAAACAATCGACAGCATTCACAACATCAGAGAGCGGACTCAAGGAACGAAGGATTTGATATTCATGCTTGATTCGATGAAAAGCATCCAAACATGACCTATCACTGACCCCAACATTTTTTCGCCCTTCTTTAAGGATATATTTTTTGCCGTTTCGCGAAGCGAGATACACCCCACCGTTATTACTAAAATGGACAGCGGAGTCTATTTGATAATCCGTTAATTTTCCATTTGAGTATTCAATAAAATAATTATTCTCTTTAACATATATAGGTTCATCAACGAAAGAAGGCAAGGAATACAGCGGTAATTCTTTATCCGGTATTAAATCACCCTGAGGAGTCACTATCACAGGTACATTCTTTTCGTTTGAAAAGCGCGGCTTCAGAGCACCATATCTGAAAAATACATTACTATTTTGCCATTGTTTATCAGTTAAGATATAAGGACCATCATCATATTTACAAACAATGGTTTTTAAATCTTTTAGTAGCTGAATAAAAATATGTTCAGAACTGGGGTAAATAGTTATGAATTTACCTGACTCAAGTCTATCCGCATATTTTCCATTCGCCTGAATGAAACAAGTTCTACTTGAAAGATATTTAAAAGAAATAGATTTAACGAAAAGATATTCAGCAACATCATAGAGAACATTCTGAGCATCATAAATTGTAGAAGTGATATGAATTTTCCAACCTTGAGGAGGAAAAGAGTACATCAGACAATTGACATAAGTCCAATGCCCATCAGACCTAACGCCCCATTGCTCTGAGTTGTCATTCGTCGGCAAAACATAAGCATCTTCACAAGCATAAACAGGTTCGCTATAGTATATGGTCTCCTTATCTGCCGAGAAACGGAGGTAATCATCCGCCGAGTAACCAACCATCACAATTCCCTCTTCCCCTATATCAATCCTTCAAGAGTTGATTTTGAACAAAAAATCTATACGCTGGACATCTTTCAATGAGCTCTCGATGATCCCCCTGATCCAAAAGATAACCATCTTCAATAAAGAAAATAACGTCTGAGTCTATTATCGTAGACAAGCGATGTGAAATGACAATTGAAATATCATACTCATGCGATCTTAATAGGTTATCAAGCACACGTCTTTCTGTCTTCACATCAAGATTCGACGTTGCCTCATCCAAAATAAGTATCGGAGCTTTCCTTAAACAAGCTCTCGCAATCTGCAATCTCTGTCGCTGTCCACCAGACAAAGACATCCCCTGCTCACCAACACTCTTTTCCAAATCACCAACGGAAATAATTTCATCTAAGCAAGCATTTTTCAAACATTTATTAATGTCTTTTTCTGATGGCACAAAATCAAGACCAAAAAATAAATTTTCTTTAATTGTTGTAGAGAAAAGGAGATTATCTTGAGAGACGACAGTAAACCACCTTCTCCACTCTTCTAGATGCTGCCCATCAAGCAAGCTCTCATTGATAGCGATGGCTCCAGAATTTGCACTATATAGACCTGTTATTGTATTAATAATAGTCGTTTTCCCGGATCCAGATGGTCCAATAATTGCATATCGACCACCCTTTTCCAACCTCATACTAACATTATGAAGAACTTCATTATCATTGTAACCAAATGAAACGCTTTTCAGTTCCAAATAATCAACATTATTATACGCAAAGTTTTCCATATCTACTTCTCTTGAGATCCGATGACACGGTTGATTCTTTTTAAGGAACCTTTGATTGTTTGACAACTCAAATAAAAGGTAAATAAACCACCTACTGGAGTAACCAGCTGAAAGAATAACATTACATATGCAACAAACGAACCGTATGTCAAGAGATGTACGTCCATCAGATGAACACCATAGCAAACAATGACCCCAGTACAAAAAATCGAAATCAGATTTTGAACGGGCGTAACAAAAGAATATACTTTGTCATTCAAGAGATTAACTTCTTTTATTTCATTTACTCGTTTCTTGAATTTTAGAAGCATACATCTCTCTGCATTACATAACTTAACAGTGCGCATACTTCGCACTATTTCTGAAGTAAACGTATTTAATTTACCAATTCTCTCTTGCAGCATCATCGCATTTCTGTTATTAAATATACCTAAGGGAACAGCCAGTATCATCACTGCAGGAAAGATAATTAGAACCAAAATAGATAGTCTGTAGTTAATTACAGTAAGCGCAACGACGGAAAACAGTATATTGATAACACTCGAAACAAACTGAGGAATACTAGCCGCCACAAAATTCCTGACCAGAGAGATATCATATACTATTCCACTGGCGATTTCACCGCTATTTTCATTGTCAAAAAGAGCATATCTTTCTCAAAAATTATATCCATAGCCTGAATACGCAATTCCGCCACATGAAGATCGGCCTCAGTTGAAATTAGCAATCCACCAATTGCACACAAGATGAATTGCGCCGCAAAAAGAAAAGGGAATACATACAGTACACTAAGATCAAATTTTTTATTATCTATAAAATCTTTTATCAAAAGAGGAACAAAGAATGATAACGTCGATCCAGCGATACTGCAAACCACGCCAAGAATCATTCTCTTGCTAATTCGCATAAATTTAAGCATCAGATTTTTCCGCCAGATATTTTGTATTAGTTTTAAGCAACTTTCCTTTACTGCCTATTCTAGGTTTAACATCCTCATCACCAACTTCTTCAGGTTTTAATCCTAAACTTTCAACAAAAGCATCTGATAAGTCATCAAGCGCCATATCCTTCATTGACCAAATTCTCTTATTTACCCTAATCAATGGCGTCGCAAACCCCTCCCTCCCTGGAGCTATTAGGTCGCTTCGTAGTATTGTGTAATCATTACTTTTTTCAATCCATTCATCGTACTGTCCATTTAAACTTTCCTTTGCAATTTCTCTAGATATTCCCGCTTTAATCGCTTGTTCGATTATCTTTTCATCAGACATTTCTACATAATCTACTTCTGAAGGCTGGAACTTTTCATCAAATATTTCTGAAATGAATGCAACGACATGCTTTGGATCTTTTTCTGAAATGTAGGCTATGGATCCCGATACTCTGGCCGAATAATGGTCAGATGAACACTTGTCTAAAAAAATCACAGGATGAATTTCAAGCTTAATCTGACCACTCGTATACATTTTTCCTATATCATCATTTAATGTTCTATCAATTTGTGCACAAGCCGGACATAGGGGATCTAAATAAAATTCTACAGTCGGAATATCTTTTTTTGACCCAACTTGCACCAGTAGCCCGCCATCATTTGTTGCGTTTGTAGGTTTTCTTTTCACTTCTGATAATGACTCATACGCTTTTTTTATATCTTTAGCGTCACTTGCACTGTTTCTAGACATGAAAAGCCCAATAAATGCACTGGCGAGAAGTATAATAATTATAAATACAGTAAACAATCCGAGAATTGTTTGCTTTTCTCTTTCATTCAATCTTTTCATTACAGCATCCATCTATCAAAATGGCTATCTGTTAACTTCAAAACAGATAGCCACTGCAGTTTAAAACTGTTGCTCTTCTACTTCAGCAGAACCAACTCCACGAACTATGCCAATGATGCGTATTCGGATCACAATTAGGATCCGTCGAACAATTTCCATGCGTGTCAACACATGGTGGCCTTTTAGAGGTCATACTTGCAGGTTGCGCAATCAAAGCCTGTAAACTGAGCAAATCCTTCATTTCCACTCCTTTGAACTTCCAGACTCTCATCACAGCGAAACAGATAGAAGTCCAGAAACATTTCTTCCACTGACGAAACCCAGTTTGACACTTTTCTCAATTTCGTGTCTTATTCACTCTCTTATGTCATCCCTTAGATGACATTTCAAGCCATATATGGATCTACCATTTTTGACATGTAACGGCTCGTTTTTCATGATGGGTTACAGACATCATTGTCTGTAACCCATCACATTGCGAAACGGCCATCAGAACCTAGAAATCAGCCCTAGAAAGGACTGGGTATACTCTCTTCACTTGTTGCCGTCCAAAATTGCCGATAGATCGACAACCCAAATAAGTGAAAGCTGTCCATATACTGAAGCTTTTCCGAAAATGTCACTTTCCATACAAGGCAGAAACGTTCAGCAGCGCCCCTCATATAGGAAGAAGGAAAGTGCACCATCTTCCAAGCCACCCTGCGTGAAGGAGTCCCTGCGTACAGTACGTTCCGCTTTGCGCGTCAAACCACGGTAATCATAAAAACCGTAATCGCAGGTAGTGTCAGTGAAGAGGAAATACTCGTTCATTCCAGCATCACGAAACACGTCAAGCATGTGGTTGAACAGCTTACGACCGACGCCCATGCCCCTCGCTTCCGGGGAAACCACGAACAGCGTTACCTCAGCCTGATAGCT
>ERZ773147.3528-NODE-3528-length-11842-cov-12.046916_pt1 | contig 11842 bp, 10 predicted proteins | sample MGYA00580851_ERZ773147 | MGnify/ENA primary metagenome ERZ773147 (study PRJEB29015, sample SAMEA2737818) | human gut metagenome | biome: human gut; feature: human-associated habitat; material: faeces | place: China | collected 2012 ... | reverse complement strand
AGATAAGTGATAAATACAATAACATCATTTACTTATATATAATTAAAGTATAAAAGCAGCTGTTTTACAAAGAAGAGGGTGTGTCATAAGCCACACCCTCTTCCTTGATTCTAAACTTCCTTCCAATCAACCAGTCCTTTACCAGAATCATCCAGTTCTATAGCAATAGCTATTACCTTGCGTTTATCCGCCTTGAATGGTTCGGCATATTGTCTAGCCTTAATTTGCTCCGCAGCCGCATCAATGCCTCCATTGTTGCTCAGCTTCAGTTCCAGAACGTAGATGAAGTTATTGGTTTCCAACACCATATCTATCCTACCAGTAGAAATCATCTTCTCAACTTCCACCCTGCAGCCGATAGCATTGAAGATGGTACTCAAGATAAGACGGTACCTCTCTTCCATATCCATGCTGGCAAGACTATCTTGTATAGAGCCTTGCGTACTTCATAGTTTGGAATGCCCAGCAAATAAATTCCTTCCATATATCCCTTTATCGTGAGATAACCAGACTGATAGAGGAAAAGTTCAGCTCCACCACCTGTCACATCAGAAGTCTCCAAGGTATCGCTGTCTATCGGACATTTCTCGAAATCCTTCAATCTAATTTCCATATCATCTACAAACTTAGGAAGCAAAGAGGTTGCTCCAGATGAAGCCCAGTAATTCTTTAGACTGGAGTCAGCGAGGGCATTGATAAGACTGAATGGATTGAATATATCAACCATATTTTCATGACTGAAATGATAACCATCGTAGAAAGCCGTCAACTGTACCACGGCTTCATCAAAAGTCCATCCTTTCTTTGTAGCCAACCTGTTAATCTCCGATTTAAAATCTGAGAGGAGTTCATCTTTCGTGATACCGCAAAGAGCTGCATACTCAGAATCAAAGCTGATATTACTCAAATTGTTGAGTACAGAGAAAAGAGAAATCTGCGTAAACTTGGTAATACCGGTAATGAAAACAAACTTCTCGTATTTATCATCAGCCTTGAGAATGGCAAAAACCTCTCTATAGATATCCGTACATGCTTCATGATGTGGAGTCTTCCAGGAATGCTGCAATGGAGAGTCGTATTCATCGATGAGGATGGCAACCTGTTGTCCAGTTTGCTCATATGACGTTTGGATAATGCCGTCAAAACGGTCGGCAAGTTTGGCGGTTGGCTTAGGTGTAATGTCATATTCCTTCTCTAATCTGTCGAAAGTGATGTCGAGATAAGAGCGTAAAGTTTCCGGCTCTGCGCCAGCACGACTCATATCGAGCCTGATGACAGGTCGCTTCACCCATTCCTTCTCCATCTGCATAATCTTCAACCCTTCGAAGAGTTCCTTCTTACCCAGAAAATAGGCTTCGAGCGTATCTACCAACAGAGATTTACCAAAGCGGCGTGGGCGGCTCAGGTAATTATACGTTTTATTTCTATTGGCAAGTTGCCAGATAATATCTGTCTTGTCAACATAAAGATATCCACCCTTTCTGATTTTTTCAAAAGACTGGATGCCTACTGGTAATTTTCTATCGTTCATATCTACTATAATTGCTTGTCTAATTACAAAAAACAAAATTATCGTGACTTGCTAAGTTCACCTATATATGCCCCTTGCATATCAGGTACTTGCCATACGTATATTTCATTTTAATCATGGTGCAAAGGTACGAAAAAACAAAATAACTACCAAGCTTTTAGAATTTTTTCTATATAATTTATTCAAGATTCGCAAGTTCAGTATGCTATCTTACGGCAATCTTCTGACCCTTAGCCTGAGCACAGGACTGGGTAGATGCCTTCACGATGTAAATGCCGGATGGAACTCGCAGAATCATTCTCTGCTGTCCCGTTTAGTCTGGACGATTATTATATAAGTTATTAATATCCAATATTTTATGCTCTAGAAATTGTGTATTCGATTTGATTTTGTACCTTTGCACTCATATGGTATCCTAGCCTTTTTAAACCGAAGATTTCTAAACGGGACAGCAGTGATCTGGTTTAAAAAACAATATGATTTTGCCCCAGTTCTTTATGACCTGATGCAGTCAGAAAAGATTAGACAGCATCTTCATCATGATTAAAGTTCTCATAGAACTTCATTCGCTTCTTTTCTAATTCCGCAATTTCTTGATACATGAACTTACATGTAAAATCATAAATCGGCATTGCAGCACTATGCTCGTCTGCTTTCTTAAATTTCAACTTTTGGCTATAATAGTTCACAAGATGCTCATCAGGGTCACAATCAGCAGCAAATAAGAAAAGATATTCACAACCAACAATCTTTCTCAACTCAAAAATCAAAGGAACGATAAAATGCCAAAAGACGATTGCTCCCAGACTTTGGTCAAGATTATATTTATCCCAAACTTCACGACAATCATCATTGGCACAGAAATGCACAATCTCCACACCAGCAAAGGTTTTGCCCACATTCTTGATGTTTTTGTCGAAAATAGAATTGATTTCCTGAGAATCTGTTGTAGTATGAAGGATACGAGCCACTTCATCTTTCTTCAATCCTTTTTTTGCCCTAACAGATTCCAAAATGGCTTTCAATCCATCCCTATCTTCTTCTGGCACGTTTCCCCCATTCAGCTTTTCAGACAAAGTAGAACAAAGTTCCTTGAGCCTAGTCAATTTTTCTCCTTCTATGAATTCATCAAACAACAATCCACACTTCAAAGAAAAGAAGAACAACACATTAGCATCGCTATCTTTCACCACATAATAGGCAACAACACCAGACTCATCTTCTTGATAGGCCTCATTCAGCAAAGCATCCGCAACATTGTTGTTTCGAGTGCTATAGAAAGAATCGATCAATCGCAAATTCTCTTCATTAGAAGCCAGCCGTTCACAACGAAGAGAATGTATCAAAGCCATTTGTTCCTCAGTTATTCTCATGGTTTATGCAGTATAAAGATTTAATTGACGCAAAACTGCTCGTCTTTCACGAACCCTGTTGGCATCAACCATAATGTCTTCTGTTTTCATCTCTACCTCAGATGAATCCTGTTCATCATAGCCTTCTCTTGCGTGTTTCCAAGAAAACTCTCCATGCGTTAAAGTACTCAAACTCCAAGACTTCTGTGGAGCATAAGTTTTAAACACCATATCAAACACTGGCTCATATTGTACAACCTGCTCTTTATCCATCAATTCTGGGAGAGAATCATTTTTATAATGCTGGCGAATCTGAACCATGACAGGACCATATTTCCAAGCCTCAAATTGTGCATCAAACATAGGTTCGCCCTTTTGAATCAAGCACTCACGCTGCGTGAAATAAAGTAGCTTATGCAACTTCATTTCATCAATACGAACGCCAAAATCATCCATATAGCGCTTGTATATATAAGAGGCAACTTGTAATATTCCCATCATAGTCATTATTCATTTTATAGTTTATTGCCGCAGAGTTCCGCTTTTTTGTCAAAGATAGAGTTCTCACTTACATTAGGATTTATTATCTTATATATCCCAACAAATCAAGATACATCATTCTTGACTCTAAGCACTCATCTTCAGGAATATGATTTGCCTCTTTCTCCAAACTCTCAGTAGAGTACAAGAATTTGAAGCCATTCTTTTCATAAAAATGAAGCACATTTTCCTTATTATAAGCATCAACAACAATGAAACGGCAACCAGTCTTATTGTTAGGATGAACAAACCACGATGCTATGTATTCAATCACTTGTGAACCAACAGATAAAACTGTTCCTTGAAACTCCTTTGCCACTCCAAGTCTTCCTATCAATACTGCTGGATAACTTCTTGTTCTCTTTGAATTCGGAATCTTCCTCTGTATTCGATTTCTTGAAGTATTGGGTATTAATGCAGCCTTGATACTATCATTTGCTAACGTAAAAGCACAAACAATCTTCTTGTCATCTCCTGTTGTGGAAAAATAATAAGTTTTTCCCAACAGTTGCTCTGCATAAAGGAATGCATCTTGATGAAAGAAATCATCCAAGTCCTTATCTCCGCAACTAAAACTTTCCAACTCACCCTGTGTTGTAACAGGATATGGAAAGCCTCCACAACTATTTTGCAAAAGGTCCTTTTCCTCCATGTTCTTTCATATATTTACGTGAACGTTCCATAATGCGATCAATATCCTCAAAAGAAAAGACTAATTTTCTCCTCTGTGGATTACGCTCATTCTCCTCTGCCTCACGAACAAATCGTTCAGCGGTCTCACCTGTCAAAACAGGAATGCTTCTTATCTCTAATGCCATAATCTTCTCCTTTTAAACGTTTAACTCTGCCGCAAAATTACGCTTTTTCCTCGAAACCACCAAGAGAATCACAAGAAATCTGCAAATCATCAACGAATTACCACAAAACCAGCACTTCAATAATCCTATCCACCTTTAGCAAGGCGGTCCCATCCCGCAAAATATGGCGAAGACCGCTTTGGTCCGCCAACCTTATAGCGAAGCGGTTACGAGCACCGAGTAGGGCGGTTTTCTCCCTCGCTCCTGAGGTTTCTGTCCCCCGCAAACGGGGGAACCGAAGGGGGTGTAAAGACCATTGAAGAGGGTCGGGGTGAAAGGTGGAGCCTTCCTTAAGGGTAAGGAAGGACGGGTAGATTTTCGAAAAATCCTCCTTTTATTTAAAGAGGAACGTGGCGATTCGAAAGCGCATACCCTCCACATAGTAATAATCCACCAGTTGCCTTAACCCAATCCCCTCATTCATCAGATGCGAGTAGATATGAGTCAATTGGAAGATAATATTAAACTCCACTATTGGGATCACAAGATAACCTCATATTGTCTTTTGATTGTTTTCCAACTGCTTCATTCTCTTCAATAGCAGAGAGTTAAGTAAGGACTTTATTTTTCTTGCCAACCTATCGTTATCTATTTTGACGATAGCAGCAAAATACAGTTAACTATAAAACACAATTTCTCCTACCCTCTATAGTATCATCATAGCGTTTTATATACTTATCAACGATTTGGATAGATAAGTCATCAAGATGAGAGCATCTATTATAAATATCTCTCAATTGCATATTCCGAAGTTTTTTCAAATCTTCAATAGAGTCAACTATAGTTTGAGACGGATTATCTATAACCTCATTGTTGACTTCAGATGTTTGAGTAGCCGTCAGTTTCTTTAGTTTTATCTGCTTTAATAACTGCCTGCAAGACATATAAGGCTGGTTTTGAGCTAACCAATTATAAACTGCAATAAGGCACGTCATCTGCTGTTTTTCTCTCTCATCAAGTTGCTTGATCTCAACGACATCAACATAACCATCAAAAACCTGATGAAATAAGCTTTGCAATTTTTTCAACTTATCCTGTGCATCCAGCAATATCATTGTCATTCTTTGAACATCATTGATGAAGCCACCTGAAGGCTGGTAACACTGTCTGAAGAAGATTGTCAAATCAGTAGAATAATGAGAATACAAGGAGTTTAATTTCTTCAAATTATCTTTTGCACTTTGATCTTCATTCTCCTTTTTGTTAATTTCATAACCTAATCCGAATCTATTTATTTCAGTTGCAGGCAACTCTATGTGAGTATTTAAAATCTTATCACACACATCATAAGAAACTTGATCCATTTTGGCATTGTACGCCTTTCCAACTCGATGAATGTCATCAATGCCTTGCCAATATTCTTTTATTACATCAACAAATAGCTTACGCAAAGTTATCAATTGATCACAATAAGCCTTTCTGGAAGGAAGAACATAGCTTTTTTCATACAAATGCACTATCATTGTGCGCGGTTCTTGCATATCATCAAGCGGTAACTTTTCTCTACTAATATGCTTTTCAAAAGTCAAATCTATATCTTCAAAAATCTCATCTTTTATGATCTCTGAATGATATACATCTGCATTGGGAAATGCTTTTCTCAGCAAATCAATATGATGCATATTAATGCGATGCATTATATCCCCATCCCTATCTCCATTTCCAAATTGTTTCCCTGCTGAAAAATAGTCTAAGAAAGTAAGACATTTGACTTCATTTTCACAAATATCAAACTCCAAGATATTATTTTGGATGCGAAATTGTTTAACGAAGCTTTCTTCCAGCTGATTAAATGTGGCAGAATCATAACCAGCCAGTTTCAGACCAAGAAGAACATCTGCCATCTCTTCTAAATTATTAGGAACCTTAGCATCCATCTTAAAATCAGCAAATTCTGGCTTATAAGAAAGCTGCAAATTACATATCGTTAAGAATTTTGCCAACCAAAAATAGTCACGCCACTCTTTAGGCTTTTCCAAAGAAATGGAACTATCAAGCCATTTACATAAATAGAAATAAACCTCAGTCTGCAAAGAAAATTTTTTCCTTACATCATCCATCGTAAGACCTATTTGGCTTCCGAACAATTTATCTACAGATTCATCAAGTTCAATTTCCGTAAAGTTAACAGGCACTAAGTATTGCCAACAAAGAGGCGCAGTTTGCCTTAACCAATCAAACGCTGCTTGATTATTGTCAATATAATGTTTAACTCCACACCACACCAATGTTCTTGCCACAATATACGCTTGCATAGAGTTTATCTTCTTACCCTCCAATTCACGTAAAAGAGAATCAGGCGTATATTTTCCTTCATCTATAAGGGCCATAAGAAACAGAGGACTTGTGTTTTCATTAATATGCTCGAATAATTCCATACCGATTTCTCCTAATCCATTTCTATAATTCCTAAATATCTCTTCAACTATGATATGAGTTCTAATGGGGTGAACATCAGAAAATCCTTCACCATTATACTCAAAGAATTCACCTTTCATTTGGTCTATACATCGAGACAGGTCCATTGGAGAAAGATGACACAAGTTCCGAATGGCATTCACAGAGATATTTCCCTGCAAGACATTCGAGACAGATATATACTGAAGAAAGGAGGCATTTACATGATCAAGTCTTCCTATCTGTTCAGAGATTCTTGCCCTTAGAGGAACACCATGTGTCAAGAAATACACATATTCAAGCAATGTTTGAGGATGTCCGGATTCATTCCAAGCCTCTTCAAAGATATCAATATGGCACAATCCTCTATCGCATAGATGATCAAAGATATCCTTTGCCTCAGATTCGGTTAAATCTAAGGCAAGAGTAGAATAATGAAGTTTCTCATTAACCTTGTTTTTACACCTATTCCAATCATCCTGCCGGATTGTTACTAAGCACTTAACAAAAGGAGTATCCTCTATTTCATTTACCACTTGAATCCATGAAGTATCGTATGGCAGCACATCTAAATATACAAAAGCTTCACTCTTCAAGCCTTTCGAAATATCTTTGATGGTGGCAATAATCTGCGATATGTTATTTCGATTTACATATTTAATCTCGTATCGTAAAGGAGTACCACAAATCTTCAAATAACGATATGCTAAACTACTTTTGCCAGAACCTGAGACACCCGTTATGAAAACAAGATTATTGTCTTTCAGCTTCTCATAGAGTTGTTGCAACTTTTCTTCTCTGACAACATCATAATTTTTGGCAATATGTATTTCCTTAGCAGATATACCTTGATAATAAGATATTTCAGAATTAACATCTTCCTGACAAACTGACTGAAAAAGTGGAATTACTGTTAGTCCAAATTGAGTAAAGAATTCCTTTTGACGCACAGAAAACGCTATAATCTGTCCTACCTGACAACATAAATCATCATAAGTAGCAGACATTTTATTTATCACAAGATAACAAATCCACTGAACCAAATAATCCTTTACTATTAAAGGATCAATAGATGGAAATCGATTCTTTAAAACAGATTCTACATAATTTTCCAACTCTCCTTGCGATTTAGACTGCCATAATATTTTTGCAGCAAGCTCCTTGGAAGAAGCATAATCCAAATGAAGAGTTTCCTCTTTTTTGAGCGACTTTACAAGAGAGGACACCTTCGTCAATCTATCAGAAATCACTCCTTTATCATTGCCATGTCCAACCGCCACGAATGATATTTTTACATTTGAATTTTCAGCTAAACTATCTTTACCACGAGAAAACAAAGAAGTAGATTTACCCTTGGAAAACAGATCAGAATACACGATTGTCCCAGAATAACACTTCACCTGTATGGTTTCGATAATTTGGTCATTCAAATATATGTCTAAATCTTCTCTTCCTTCGGGCACGAATACTTCTTTAGGATCAGCAGACTCTATCATTCTATACAACGTATAGAGATATTGAACATGATAACCAAAAACTGTTGATGAAACGGACATAACTATAACCTTTGTCTCAAATCTGATACTTAAAAATCAAGATCACAGCACCGAGTAGGGCGGTTTCCTCCCTCTTCCCTGAGGGTGAGAGGGTCGGGGTGAGAGGTGGAGCCCTCTTTAAGGGGAAAAAGCGATGCCAATGAGTGCAATGAAAGCTCGCTTTCAAATTGCCGAGTGCAGCTCGCTTTATCAAAAAAGAGGGACGGGGTGATTTTCGAAGATTTATTATTCAAAAATACATTTTTTGAGAAATCATTGACTACAAGAAAATAGTCAATGATTTGCCTCATTCCAATCCCTTCATCAAAGAAATGGTGATACAGATGCGTCAGCTGATAAACCACATTAAATGCTGTCGTTGGAATAGCAATATCCCCTGCCCCATCGGGCAGCCCCACAATATGCGAGCATTGCAAATCAGCATTCCGCTTGAACCATTTCTGCAATCTGGCATGATAGATAGGATTATTCATGGAGCAAGGAAAGAAATGCAGCTCCACCGGAACACCATCAAGAGAAGTCTCCAGATGCTGCAGTCTGATATCATCCCCCAGTTCAAACTTCTTTTGAGCATACTCCATAATCCTCTCCCTGCTTGCATTCACCCATACATCAATATCTCCAGGAGTACGTGAATAAGGATTCGGATACATCAAGGCATTCCCCTGCCCTTTCAGAATGCAGCACCTCACCCCATCCTCTCTCAGCATTGAGAAGAGCTTGCTCGCCACAGCATTCACCTTCATGTTCTGCCTGCGAATCTGTTGCGCTTTACCCATCCAAGTCATCAGCAGTTCCCTCCCTATCGGGTTCTGCTTCAACTCCTCAGGATACTCCTCCCCCAATCTCTCAATACCCTCAAAGCAAAGCCCCAGCAGAGCTTGATTAGAAGCGAAAGAATACAGCATCTGCCAGTCCATAACAGCCACCACCCTACTCATATTCTCCTTACTTTCAAGGCAATACTTCAGGAATGCGAAAAAAGCAGCTATATCATTCATTCAACTATTAATCTTTATTAAATTATTAATACTATCGCACCAATTTACGTCATAATGATGTATATTTGCAATCAGAATGATTATTAATTAAACATTTTAGGCTTATGGCACAGACAGCAATGACAGTCCGTATGGACAACCAGCAGAAAGCACAGTTTGATAAACTCTGCGAGCAATTCGGCATGAGTGCAAATACCGCTATCAACATCTTTGTTAAGGCAGTAATTCGCAGTAAGAGCATTCCCTTCTCCATTCAAGCAAAGAATGAAGAAGAAGATGAAGTGACTGCAAAAGCAAAGGCTGCGTTTCAATACATGTGTGACACAGCAAGAGAGAATAACATTGATATGTCACTTGATGAGATCAATGAAGAAATCAGAGAAGTCAGACGATTAAGAAAAGAACGCAATGGTGTCAGCATCTCCACAAGTAAAAGGGTGACAAGATGACAATATCTTATCATCCAATTTCACGAGTTTGCATTTTTCCAATAAGAACCCCATAATCAAAAACCCGCTTTTTTCAGAATGGCACGAGCTTCAGCTATTTTTGCAGAGAAGTCCACACGATTATTATTATTCATAACTTCTTCCGCTCTCTTCACAAAGCGAGCAGCTTCTTCACCTCGTAGAGTCGGTATCACTTTAATATCTATTGCCATAATCTTCTCCTTTTAAACGTTTAACTCTGCCGCAAAAGTACACTTTTTCCTCGAAACCACCAAGAAAATCAAAAGAAATCTGTGAAAATCCGTGAAATCTGTGGGACTAAAGAAGAGCTGTAAATCACCGTTAGAACGCAACTGCTGATTTTCAGCAGTTAGCACATCCAACATTTTTCAAAAAAATAATCCACTGCATCATCCTTACAATACTTGCGCAAGCTACGACCTTTACGATTTTGGTTGTAGTCCTGCATCACTTTTTCGAAATATACCCTTGTTTCCATTATCAAGCTGTTTTGATTACGGATGCAAAGGTAATATATTATATTATATAGGTACCGCCATACGGGCTAATGGAATTTACTGGACGCTTACGAAGATTACTAATGGAGTAAACGGATATCATCGGAATTAGTGAACGAGTATCGACTGGAATACGCAGAAGAGTTACGAAGTTTTCTATCTCTACGATTCTTATTACGGCTTTCACCAAAGACTTACTAAGTATCTAATAGCCTCAATATTTTCTGAAATAATGATATTGCAGATAAATGAATCCTCTTATATGAGCTTCTAATCCCTTCAAAAGACAGAAACACAACAAAGGCATTCAGAATTACTTCATCAATTTCTTTGCTAAACAAAAATTCTGCAAATTGAAATTTCTTTATGCATATGATACAAACAAAAACAGCATAGGCCACATTCAAAAGAAATTCTACAGAACCTGCATCGTAAATATATATAATTAATTCTGCTATTCTTTTTTTAAGCCTTTTCCCTTCGGTATGAGTAACGAATGGAGTTTTACAGATTACTCGCTTTATATAAGATGGACAATATACTAGAATAAATGAACTAAGTACTAATATAACAAAATATTCTGTAGGCTTACAAATCAGTCCCGGAGCGACTTTATTTGTGAGAAAAATAACAATATATACAGGAAGCACAGCCGAGATAACAGATACAACACTCACGATAAGCAATGCCATAAACGGCAAGTTTAATGTAGAAAAAAGATAAATTACACTAATCGGAGTTTTCATTACTTTAAACAGGGCCATCTTCCAAGTCACTTTTTGGACATTATGTGACTCCAGTTGCGGACATAAATATATAAACAACATTATTAAAACTACCCCCAAAAAGATAATGATGGAAAATACTTCTGGTGGCAGAAAGGTAAATATACAAAACGATATGCCACCTAAAAATAAAATTAAGAATGACACAAGCTTAAGCCAACTATTGAAGGACAGTTCCGGTAACAAACTTTTTGCTTCGGATATTCTCCTTTCATTCTTACAGACATAATGAGTAAGACTTAAAGATCTCACGATTACAGCCCCCTTACATTTTTCTGCCATAAAGGAAAAAGGATATTCACAAATGCTACCATCTCCAAAGAAAACGACAACAGATTCACTGGAGGAATCTATAGAACCATCTTCTATACTTATAAGTTTTCTTCTTTTTACTCTACATTTTCTTGAAGATAGTTTTGTTGATTTGGCTAGTAACCTATCAACGATAGGATATACTATTTTCTTTTCAAGACCTAGATTTCTATAATCAACTATCTTACTCCATGCAGCTATCAAAAAGCAGTATAAGATAATTAATATAAAACCTGCACCAAACAACATTTTAAATTCTTCATCCCAAATAAGGCTCAAAAGTAATATAGAGAATGACAGCCATAATAATGTAAGAAAAATAAATACCCAGTTATGAAGAAATCTATATCTTATATACATTACTACAACCTTTCCTGGAAGAAAATGTTCATCTACTGTATAAGAATGATTATTTCGATTTAACATCATAAAAAACACACGCAGCTAAACGCTTATTTTTAACATTTAATATCATTTATAGGGTGAAGGGTAACTACTCAGCACCCCCTATGGGCATGAGTAATCGTCTTACTGTTGTACTACA
>ERZ773147.3523-NODE-3523-length-11854-cov-5.854988_pt1 | contig 11854 bp, 8 predicted proteins | sample MGYA00580851_ERZ773147 | MGnify/ENA primary metagenome ERZ773147 (study PRJEB29015, sample SAMEA2737818) | human gut metagenome | biome: human gut; feature: human-associated habitat; material: faeces | place: China | collected 2012 ... | reverse complement strand
CCAGCGTGAAGGGCAGGCGTTCCAGCCAGTCCAGCGTTTCATCGTCGCGGCTGTCGCCAAACCACACACCGCCGCAGTCTCCTGTGATGATGACCGTGTCATCCTTCGTCATGTTAGCTTGTTCCGGGAAGTGTTTTGGCTCAAACCTTGCAAAATTTCCGTGACAGTCGCCGGTCACAAATACCATTTTCCCATCTCCTTTTTAGTTTGATATGCTCTGTCGGATCTCGATGCCGCTCTTGAGCGTCACGCTGATCTCATTCTTGGACAGCACCTTCACCTGCGCCACCAGCTGCCGGATGGCAGCTTCGTCCCATTCCGTGATGTGGGGCACGGCGTTTTCCAGCATCCCCGCGGCATCCCTGATGCGCCGATCCGCTTCGGCGTGTTCTCTGCTCTCCGCAAGGATGGTTGCCCGCAGCTCCTTGAGCGCGGTCTGCTCGTCCAATATCTCCTTGAACTGATCCCCATAGGCGATGGGATCATCCGCCGCCTTTTCCAGCAGCCTTTGGAACTGCACCTCCAGCTCCGCCAGTCTGCGGTCGATGTCGCCAAGGCTCATGCCGCTGTTGGGGAACGGGATGACCTCCGCCTCCAACGCCTCCGTGATTTGGCGGATGCGGCCATCCAAGTCCGGCAGGACGGTGTTGAGGGCGGCTATGATCGCCTGCTGGAGCGGCGCCTCGTCCAGCGTGGGCGAGCTGTGGCAGTATTTCTTGCCGTAGTCCAGGCGGCTCACACAGCGCCACACGACGCGCTTTCCATCGGGGCGCGTCCACGTGCAGCGGCGGTACAGCGTTCCGCACTCGCCGCACACCAGACGGTCCGAGAGGGCGTAGCGGCTGGTGTAGGCGGAAAGACCGGTGGAAGCCCTCTTGGAGGGGCTTTTTGCCGCCTTGCGCCGCGCCATCTCCGCCTGCACCGCGTTGTACTTCTCGCGGCTGACGATGCCCTCATGGTGGTTCTCTATGAGGTACATGGGGAGCTGCCCCGTGTTTTTGATGACCTTGCGGTTGATGACATCCTGCTGAAAGGTCTTCTGCATCAGCACGTCGCCGCAGTATTTCTCATTCCGCAGGATGCTCTTGATATGAGGCAGCGTCCATTGCGGTGACTTCTCGGAATATATCACGCCCTGCTCATGCAGCTCGTCCCGCAGCATCCGTGTGCTGGCTCCGGCGAGGTATCGCTCGTAGATCCAGCGGACGACCTCCGCCTCCTCCGGGATGATCTCCGGCTTATCGTCCGCGCCCCTGCGGTAGCCATAGAGGTATTTGTACTGGATGGTCGCCTTTCCGCTCTCCATGGCGCGGCGTTTGCCCCATGTGACATTGGCGGAGATGGATTCGCTCTCAGACTGTGCGAAGGCGCCGGAGAGCGTGATGCGCAGCTCGCTGTCCTCCTCCAGCGAATTGATGTTCTCCTTTTCAAAGATGACGGCGATGCCCAGCTCCTTGAGCGCCCGTGTGTAGTAGAGGCAGTCCACCGTGTTGCGGGCGAAGCGGGAGACTGATTTGGTGAGGACAACGTCTATTTTCTTCTGGCGGCAGTGGCGGATCATACGCATGAAGTCCTCGCGCTTTTTCACCGAGGTGCCGGTGATGCCCTTGTCGGCGAAGATGCCCGCCATGGTCCACGCGGGGTTGGACAGGATCTTGTCGGTGTAGTATTCCTTTTGCGCCTCGTAGCTGTTTGCCTGATCCTCCTCCTTGGTGGAGACCCGGCAGTATCGTGGCTTATAGTCAAGAGAGGGACTGCCATCAGGCAGCCCCTCTCTTGAATTAAGTGCTCTTTGTTAAGCCCTTGGACTTAAGTTAATGGGGCGTTGTAATGCAGTTCGTTAAAAGTCGCGTGCCTGTGCTGACACCCGTGGTTCGACCGATGGGCTGTACTAAATCAATATGAAGAAAAGGGCTGACACGTGAAATACGTGTCAGCCCTGCTGTTTATGTTCAGCTTATAGCGTGACTTGTTTCAGAAACGGCTCATGCGCCGGAGTAGCGGTGAGGATCACGTCGCTGTGCTTGACGGCCTCCTCCAGATCGGGTGCGGCGGCGATTGCGGCGTGGCAGCCGCCGCAGACGGACAACAGCTTTTCCACCTGCGGCACGATGGTCTCGCAGGCAGCCGCCGACTGTGCCGGATGGTGGGGGTTGGTCACATAGACCGTTTTGATCTGCGGCAGCAGGTACAGCGTGGTGGCGATGAGGTAGGGCGCCAGTGCGCCGGTTCCAGCCATCAGCAGCGTCTCGGTGTCAGGACGCGCCAGATATTTTGCGCCGATAGCCCCTGCCGCACCGGTGCGGAAATCGGTGATGGGGCCTGCGTTCAGCAGCGCCTTGGGTGCGCCGGTGGCCAGATCGAACAGCAGGGAAGTGCCGTACAGAGCAGGCAGCCCCTTGTCGGGATTGCCGCCGAACCATGATACGACCTTCAAGCCGTAGAAGCCAAGCCCGTCCAGATTGCCGGACTTGATGTCCAGATCGGCGTGGCCGGGGTCAAATTCGTGAAATACCATGGGCCACAGTGCCGCGTCGCCCTTGCTCTTCTCCCAATACGCCTGCTCCACGGCCTCCACTGCCATGGGGATGGTCAGCAGCTCCTCAATGGCCGCACCGTTCAATACTGTCATTTTTGTCATGGCTCATTCCTCCTTTATGCCAAGGTGTCCGCAAAGGCAGCCAGAGCCGCCAATCCATCCTTGAGCGTCTGCTTATCGCAGGCGTAGCCGATACGCATGCTGTGAGGCTGCTCGAAGCAGTCGCCGGGGGTGACGAACGCGCCAGTCTGGTGGTACATCTGCTTGCAGAAATCGTAGGACGGCACGTCAAAATCGTAATAGACCAGCGCTGTGGTACCCGCCTTGGGCTTGGTATAGTAGAAATGCTGGTGGGAGGCCACCCAATCGTCAAGGATCGCCAGATTCTCCCGGACGATGGTCTGATTCCGCTTCAGCATCACGTCGCTGTGCGCCAGAGCAAGGGACGCCACCGCGTCGTCGAACATACCGCAGCTGATGAGATTATAGTCCCGGTGGGACAGAAACGCCTTCAGCGCCGCCTCATCACGGGTGGCGATCCAGCCCATCCGCAGCCCCGCCAGAGAGAACACCTTGGACATGCTGCTGACAGAGATGCCCTTTTCGTACAGGTCAGCGATGGAAGGGCACCAGTCATCGGTCTGGGTCAGGTGGCGGTATACCTCATCGCAGAGGATGTAGGCGTTCACGCTGCGGGCGATGTCCACGATCTGCTGTAATTGCGCCTCGCTCATCAGCGCACCGGTGGGGTTGTTGGGGTTGTTGATGCAGATCATTTTCGTCTCCGGCGTTACCAGAGCTTTCAGCTCCTCAAGATCGGGCAGATAGTCGTTTTCCTGCTTGAGGTGCATGATGGCCACCTCCGCGCCAATGGCCTCGGGGATAGAGTAGAGCTGCTGGTAGGTAGGCATGATGCTGACCACCCTATCTCCTGCGGAGATCAGGGAGCAGAACACATGGTGGTTGGCTCCCGCCGCACCGTGGGTAGGCACCACCTGCTGGGGCTGCACGGTTTTATACAGCTTGCAGATGCCGCCGCGCAGGGCGTCGCTGCCCACGATGTCGCCGTAGGTCAGCCGCTTGGCGCAGAAGTCCGTCAGGAACTGTGCTTTGTCCTCGCCTGTCAGGGCAAACAGCTCGTCCAGCGATACGGAGTCCACGCAGGTCTCCGCGATATTGAAGCGTGCGCACACTTCATATTCATTCGTCCATTCTTCCACTGCAAAAGGCTTGATGTACATAGCGTTTTCTCCTTTTCTTGTAAAAAAGTAAAGGCATCCATGACCAAATCTTATCCAGCAAATGCCGGAATACCTACGATTCGGTCATGGATGCCTTTGACCCCTCAGCCGGTGCCAAGGGAAGCATTACAATATTCAGCTTGGTTTGCATTATAGCACAGAGCGTGAATTTGTCAAGAGGGAAATGTATAAATATTCATATTATATCTACAACGCCCCTTGTAGTTCCGCACTGGCGGCCTTTTTGTTCTGGCCAAAGGCGTGGGTACGGTTGTGCGTTCTGCTGTCATTCGATGGTGGTTTTCCGCAAGTCAACGGAAAGAAGCGAAGAACAGAGAAAGTATGATCCGACAGAAATTCTATCCGCAAAGGTTGCCATAATTGTGCCGTTCATGCTATAATCGAAACAAACAGCGTGGGAGGAGGCAGTGCGGTGGATCTGTTGAAAGTGTTTATTGCTGAGGATGAAAGCATTGTCCGTGAGGGGCTTCGGGATATGATCCCCTGGGAAAAATACGGCTTTGAGTTTGTGGGTGACGCACCGGACGGCGAAATGGCGCTTCCCATGCTGCGCAGGGTGAAGCCGGATATCCTGATCACCGATATCCGTATGCCCTTTATGGACGGCCTGTCGCTCAGCCGGATCGTCAGCCGTGAGCTGCCGGAAACCAAAATCATTATCACCAGCGGCTACAGTGACTTTGAGTATGCCCGTCAGGCCATCGCCCTGAACGTGGATCAGTATCTGCTGAAGCCGCTGACACGGGCGGATATGATCAAGGCGCTGGAGTCCACCCGCCAGAAGATCGAAGGGGAACGGAAGCAGAAGGACTATCTGCGGAAATACGAGCAGGAGTTCAAGAAGTTCGAGCGTTTTCCCGTCGCGCCTTCTTTGAGCGGTTGGTAGAGGGCTCCCTGTCGGTGCAGGAGATTTACGAGCAGGCGGACAAGCTGCATCTTGACCTGTCCGCCGACGGCTATAATTTTGTGGTATTCACAGTGCAAGACGCCCAGCGGACGGCCTATACCGCTTCCGCGGCTGACGTGGTAGAGGAACTGTTGAACTACTTCCTGCGTTATCCGGACTACATTCTGTTCCGGTGCAGTCTCCTGTCCTATGCGGTGCTGATCAAGGGGGATGCCGGACAGCTGTCCCAGCTAACGGAGCGGGGCGTGGAGATCATCCGGCAGCGCTGCGAAAACGCGGAGACGCCGCTGGACTGGTATGCCGCGGTGGGCGTGCCGACGTACCGGCTCAGCGGACTGGCCCGGTGCTATGCGGACGCCAACCATGTGCTGGCGTACCGGCACCTCTATCCGTCCCAGCACATTTTTTCGGCGGATATGCTGCGAACCGAACGGGAGACCGCCGCCCATATGGACGCCATGCAGTCCGGTATGGTGGACCCCATGGTGCTGCGCAGCTTTGTGCAGACGGGCACGCCGGAGGAAACCGAAGCCTTTGTGGAGGAGTATATTGAAAGCCTTGGCGGAGCGGAAAACTCTATGATGTTCTGCCACTATCTTATGGTAAGCGCACGGCTCAACGCGGAGTTCGCGCTGAAGGAGACCGGCTGCGGCGTGGAGGAGTTTCAAAGCCGGCTGCCCAAGCTTGATATGAACATGCAGGCGAACGGCCTGCGCAGCTATCTGACGGCGGTGCTTCACGCCGCGTTGGAGCTGCGGGAGACCGAGTCGCAGAAGCGCAGCAACGACATTACCGGCGAGGCACTGCGCTATATCGACCGGAATTTCTCGGACCCCAACATTTCCCTGAACAGCGTGGCGGAGGCCAGCAATATCAGCGCCAACTACCTCAGTGCGCTGTTCAGCCAGAAGGTGGGGCTGTCCTTTGTGGAATATCTGACGAAAAAACGCATGGCGCGGGCGCGGCAGCTGCTGCGCCAGACCAGCAAGCGCTCCGGCGAGATCGCCTATGAGGTGGGCTATAAGGATCCCCGCTACTTCTCCTTTGTGTTCAAAAAGACCCAGGGCTGTACCCCCAGCAGCTACCGTACCGGGGAGATGGAGGCGGAATGAGCGGAAGACTATGGAAGAGCGGCGACCACTCCATTCAGGGGCGGCTGAATCGGCTGATCCTGCAGATGTTCGTTCCGGTGCTGGCCATTCTGGTGTGTATCGTGCTGATGCTGGTGGTGCGCAACTATCAATACGCCTCCGTCAGCGGCAATATCATCGACGCATCGGGCTTCAACCAGAATTTCAAGGATGAAGTGGATCTGAAAATGTACCAGTTCGTCAGCGGCAGCAGCGACCAGCTGCCCTGGGACGAGGTGCGTACCGCGCAGGAGCTGGCGGAAAAGCTGCTGGACAGCACCCAGAACAGCGAGAGCCATAAGGCCATCGAAAATGTGCTGTATCTGTGCGACAGTCTGGAGACCAGCATCACGAAAATACAGGAGACGGAGCGCTACGACCAGCGCATGGAGCAGCTGGAGACCAACATCTACGTGATCACGCAGCTGATCCAGGAGCATATCTATACCTACCTTTACCATGAGGCGGGGGAAATGGCCCAGCTGCAGCGGCAGCTGGATATCTGGCTGATGGTGGAGATCATGGCGGCGGTGCTGGTGCTGGGCATTGTGATTCCGTTTTCCCTGCGCAACGCCCTGCGGATCCGGAAGAGCATTACAGATCCCATCGACGCGCTCAGCAGCCGGGTGGAGGAGATCGGCCAGGGCGACCTGACGCCCCGGACGCCGGTGGAGGCGGAGGACGATAAGCTGCGGCTGCTCAGCCAGGGCATTGAGGATATGACGGGGCGGCTCAGCAATCAGATCGAGCTGAACCGGCAGGAGCAGATCCGCCTGCGGGGGATCGAACGGTCACTGATCCAGGCGCAGATCAACCCCCACTTTCTCTATAACACGCTGGACGCCATCGTCTGGCTCATCGAAACGGGAAAGAATCAGGAGGCGGAGCAGATGGTCACCAGTCTTTCCACCTATTTCCGCTCGTTCCTCAGCAACGGAAAGGACATCATCACGCTGGCGGAGGAGGAGCTGCATGTTCGCAGCTATCTGGAGATTCAGCAGGTGCGCTATCGGGATATCCTGAGCTATCATATTGATATCGACCCGGCCATCAGGGATTGCCTGATTCCCAAAATGACGCTTCAGCCGCTGGTGGAGAACGCCATTTATCACGGTCTGAAGCCACGACGCAGCATGGGACGGCTGGAGGTGCTGGGACGTATGTCCGGCGGCAGGGCAGTGTTGGAGGTAAAGGATACCGGCGTGGGCATGACCGGGGAGGAGCTGACGGCGCTGCGCGGCAGGATCGCCGCCGAGGACGGCACCAGCTTCGGCCTGCTGGCCGCCAGCAAGCGTCTCAAGCTGTTTTTCGGCACGGACTATACGTTTTCCATCGACAGTGATCCGGAACGCGGTACGGTGGTAAAAATCGATATCCCGATCAGAAGGGAGGACGCTCATGAGAAGATGGATTAGTCTGCTGGCCTGCCTGCTGGCGCTGACAGCGCTGTGGGGCTGCGGCAGTGCGGCGGAGGCCGATGGAGAGAAGAGTGGCCGCATCGTGGTGGGATTCTCCCAGTTGGGCTCAGAGTCCGACTGGCGCATTGCCAACACGCGCTCCATGACAGAGGCGTTCTGCGAGGAAAACGGCTATCAGCTGGAGTTTGACAATGCCAAGCAGAAGCAGGAGAACCAGTTGGCGGCAGTCCGCAATTTTATTTTGCAGGGCGTGGACATCATCATGATCGCTCCTACAGAGGAGACCGGCTGGGAAAACGTACTGACGGAGGCCCGTGACGCGGGGATCCCGGTCATCATTGTGGACCGTGCCGTGGCGGTAGAGGACGAGAGCCTGTACCTGACCAGCATCGGCTCCGACTTTCTGCTGGAGGGACAGCGGGCGACGGAGTGGCTGACCGATGAGCTGGAAAAGCAGGGACGCGGCGATGAGGATGTGAACATCCTGCACTTACAGGGTACCTATGGCGCTACGGCCCAACTGATGCGCACAAAGGCACTGGAGGACGCCGCGGCGGAAAATGACCGCTGGCACATTGCCGCCCAGCTGTATGGCGACTTTACGGAGGCAAAGGGCTACGAGGCTGTACGGGATTACCTGGCCACGGATCGTGATATCGACGTGATCTACAGCGAAAATGACAACATGACCTTCGGCGCGATGCAGGCGCTGGATGAGGCCGGTATCAGCTACGGTGTGGGCGGCGACGTGATCCTGATCTCCTTCGACGCGGTGCATGAGGCGCTGGAGAAATGCCTGGCCGGGCAGATCAACCTGTGCGTGGAGTGCAATCCCCTCCATGGCCCGAGAGTAGACGAGCTGATCAGGCGCTATCAGGCGGGCGAGACCATACCGAAGCATATCTATGTGGAGGAGACCCTCTTTACACCGGATACGCTGACACAGGAGATCGTTGACAACAGAGAATATTGAGAAAAGAAGAGCCGACCCGCCGGGTCGGCTCCTTTTTTCTTATGCGCTCTCCCTTGGAGAGAACTGCCATGGCAGGAGAGTGGACGGAGGAGGATTGCCCTGAAGCAGCGCCAGCATGATTTCGGCCGCCTGACGGCCTGCGGGATGGGCACCGTGGCCGAGGGAGGTGATGCCGATGCTTCCGGCGGTGGCGTAGTAGCTGTCGTCAAAGCTCACCGCGGCCAGCTGCTCCGGAACCGTCAGCGCCATGGATCTTGCCTCCGTCAGAAGATGGTAGGCGATCTCATCATTCTGGCAGATCACCGCGGCGGGCGTTTCATGGAGTGCACGGAGAAAGCGTTGCAGCAGCGAATGGTCGCCCTCCAGCAGCATACGGCGTTCCTCGCCGGAGTACCAGAAGAAGCGGCGCTCATCAAAGGGAAGGTGCAGGTCAAAGCAGGCCTGCATGCAGCCGCGATACCGTTCCATGCTGCGGGAATCGTCATTGCGAAACAGTCCGGCAATGTTCCGGCGGCCTTTCTTTGCCAGATATTGAACCAGCCGGTAGCCGCCGTCAAAATTGTCCTCCTGAACGCACACGGCGTCAACTCCGGGATAGGCACCGAAAAGGGATACGATAGGGACGTTTTTCTGCATTAACTGCTGTAAAAGAGGCGTATTGGGATTGGGCCGCAGGTCGCTGATGGGCTCCAGGATCACACCCGCCGGCGGCTGCTCTAGCAGTTGCCGCAGCAGGGTGCGCTCTGCTGCAATAGAATCGTTGGTATCATGGCAAGTCAGCTGAAAACCGCTTTTGGCCAGCGCGTGACGCAGGTCACGGATAAGGGCAGGGTGGAGGTATTCGCTTTGATTCGCTGTCAGCAGTACGATTTGGTCGCTGTGGGGCGCTGCGGCCACGGGATAAGAACCGCTGCCCTGCCGCGTGGTGATCAGTCCGCGCTCCGCCAGCAGCTTCAGCGCGGCCCGGATGGTCTGGCGGCTGCATCCGAACCGGGCGGCCAGCGCCGTTTCGCTGGGCAGACGTGTGCTGTTCTGTGTCGTATGCCGCAGCTGCGCCGCCAGCTCATCCGCGATGACCCGATACTTTGCCGCCATGACCGATCCCTCCCTTGTTTTTCTCTATATTTATGATAACAACGGAGGGGAAAAAGTACAATTTTGTTTTTGTTTAATAATTTCACATTTTGTTAGAAGGCTTTTTTCGTGAAAAGTATCCGAAGAAAACCGGCAGTTTGTTTTTTTAAGAAGTTTTTCTTTTGTGCCGTAAGAAAAAGCGAAAATGAAACAGAGAAACAAGCAAAACGACGGTGGAGCGGATCGCCCGGTTTGCTTCGCGTCATAAATAATCCCACCTTTTTCCGGAAGATTTCCAACAAAATCAGGCTAAAAAGCAGACAGGAGGAAAAGTTGTATTCTTTTTAAGAAATAACGGGAAAACCGGTGTTTATTCATCTGCACAGTCTTGCTTTTTGGACACGAGGAACCGTTGACCCTGGGAGACTTTTGTGGTTTTATTAGGCCAACGACACAGCCGCGGCTGTGAAAATTTGAAAGAAATGAGGAAAACAGTGATGAAAAAGCTTCTGTCCATTCTCCTTGCGGCATGCATGATCTTCGCACTCTGCGCCTGCGGCCAGCAGGGAGACACCAACACCCCTGCCGATGACGAGGGCGGCCTGATCAAGGTGGGCATCATCAACAACGATCCCAACGAGTCCGGCTACCGTACCGCCAATGACAAGGACATGAAGGAAACCTTCACCGCCGAGAACGGCTATGAGGCCTCCTTCGCCTACAGCCTGAAGAACGACGAGCAGATCGCCGCCGCCCAGAAGTTCATTCAGGATGAGGTGGACTACCTGCTGATCTCCGCCGCCGGTACCTCCGGCTGGGATTCCGTGCTGAAGGATGCTCAGGCCGCCGGTATCCGTGTGATCCTGTTCGACCGCACCATCGACGCCGATGAGAGCCTGTATGAGGCCTCCATCGTCTCCGACATGGCCAAGGAAGGCCAGACTGCCGTTGATTGGCTGACCGCCCAGAATCTGGAGACCTATAACATCATTCACATTCAGGGCGTGATGGGTTCCTCCGCTCAGATCGGCCGTACCGGCGCGCTGGACGAGAAGGTTGCCGCTGAGGCCAACTGGAACCTGGTGACCCAGCAGACCGCCGAGTGGAATGCTGAGACTGCCCAGCAGATCGTCCAGTCCGTCATCGACTCCGGCACCGCTTTCAACGTCATCTATGCCGAGAACGACGACATGGCCCGCGGCGCTGTCCAGGCGCTGGATAAGGCCAACATCTCCCACGGCGTCGGCAAGGACGTCATCGTGATGGGCTTCGACTGCAACAAGTGGGCTCTGGAGGAGCTGCTGGCAGGCAACTGGAACTACGACGGCCAGTGCAACCCCTTCCAGGCCTCCTACATCGACAGCATCATCAAGGATCTGGAAGCCGGCAACGCCCCCGCTGAGAAGGTCGTCATCATGGACGAGAAGGGCTTTGACTCCGCTACCATCACTCAGGAGGATGTGGACAACTACGGCATCTGAGCCGGGTCCTCCGCAGAAAACGGAATAAACCGGTGCGCGGTGCGGTCCCTTACACCGCACCGCGCACCGCTCATATCAGAAAGATTCATGAAGGGAGCGAATCGACCATGCAAGAAGGCGCAGTTTTGGAAATGCGCGGCATCTGCAAATACTTCCCCGGCGTCCACGCCTTGCAGGATGTGGACTTTACGCTGCGCGAGGGTGAGATCCATGCGCTGATGGGCGAAAACGGAGCGGGAAAATCCACGCTGATCAAGGTGCTGACCGGCGTGTATGCCAAGGACTGCGGCGAGATCCGCATGAAAGGCTACGAAAACCCCGTTTCCATCCGCTCTCCGGAGGACGCCCAGAAGATCGGCATCAGCACCGTGTATCAGGAGATCACCCTTTGCCCCAACCTGACGGTGGCGGAGAATATGTACATTGGACGTACCCAGGGCGCTTTGACCAACTGGCGGAAGATCAACGCTCAGGCCGGAGCGCTGCTGGAGTCGCTGGGCATCCCGGCCAAGGCCACACAGCAGCTGGGCAGCTGCTCCATCGCTGTGCAGCAGATGGTGGCCATCGCCAGAGCTGTAGATATGGATTGTAAAGTACTGATCCTGGATGAGCCGACCTCCTCTTTGGATGAGCAGGAGGTTGAAAAGCTGTTTAAGTTAATGCGTGATCTGAAGGCAAGAGGCGTTGGAATTATCTTTGTAACACATTTCCTCGATCAGGTATATGAGGTATGTGATAAGATTACGGTTCTCCGCGACGGCAAGCTGGTTGGACAGTATGAAATTAAGGATCTTCCGAGAGTCCAGCTTGTTGCAAAGATGCTTGGAAAAGAGCTGGATGATATGTCATCCAACCGTGATGACGATAAGGTGTACCATGGAACCGATGCGTCTGAGAATGTTTTGGAAGCAGAGCAGCTGGTAAGTAATGCAGGAATCAAGCCGTTTGATTTTTATATAAAGAAGGGTGAGGTGAATGGATTTACCGGACTTCTGGGCTCCGGACGAAGCGAATGTGTCCGTGCCATATTTGGTGCAGATCATGTATCAGGCGGAACGGTGAAGATGAAA
>ERZ773147.3519-NODE-3519-length-11859-cov-15.851660_pt1 | contig 11859 bp, 15 predicted proteins | sample MGYA00580851_ERZ773147 | MGnify/ENA primary metagenome ERZ773147 (study PRJEB29015, sample SAMEA2737818) | human gut metagenome | biome: human gut; feature: human-associated habitat; material: faeces | place: China | collected 2012 ... | reverse complement strand
AATGATGACGAGTACTAATCGTTCATCGATTACGATTATCAGTATAAGATAATGGAAATGAGCCATATAGGTGATTTCTTCGGAAATTCCTATATGGCTTTTTGCCGTCTTTTTCCGCCAATTTTACTGTTCTAATGGCCTTATTTTACATAATTAAATGATCAATAATCGGTATATCCTGAAATTCTTTCTTTTCTGATCGGTTAATTTCATCTTTTCTTCTCTTATTATTCTCCTTACTTCATACTAAAATCATCTGAAGTTTATAAAAAAGGAGTGATATGATAAACTTTTCTACTATCTTCGCGTACATAGTGCCATAATTAATAAAAAGGTATTTTAATATGGGAAGAATTTCAAGACTTTATCCGAAAGGACGATTGAGACTGCGTATACCAAAGATGGTGCAGTCTGGTAAAAAGTATCCATTGTATATAGAATACAATTGGCATGCTGATTCTATTCGTAAATCAACTGGTATAAGTGTGTCAGTAAAGGAATGGAATGAGAAAGGCTATTGCGGTATTGGTGAAATACGTGCCACAACTGATATTGACTATAAGTATTATAATCATGCTCTTCATAAGCGTATCGAAGACATAGATGTGAAGATACATAAGTATTATGAAATGCATCAACATATTACTTGTGATGTGATTCGATCTTTTCTCGAAGACAATGACAATGCTTTGCGACCTGATGAAGGAAAAGACTTCATAGAGTTTGCTAAAGAGTTGATGGAAAAACGTTATGAGAAAGGTAAGATAGGTTTCAGTACTTGCAAGAATGGTATTTCATATCTCAATCAGTTTGAGGAATACCTGTTGCTTGAACACAAAGGTACACATGGTGAGCATAAGGAATTCATTTATGTCTCAGATATTAGTGAAGACTTATTGCTTGACTTCCGTAAGTATCGACTCTTGGCAAAAAAGAAAGCAACAACAGTCAACAAGACTCTATGTCCGATTCTTCAGGCGTGTGAATATGCTTGTCAGTTAGGTTATATCTCTCATCAGCTTAATGTATCTCTCCAGGACTTGTATATGAAAGAAGAGGACCGGCTTGATGAAGAAGAGAGGAATATCAAGTATCTCACTGAAGAGAGACTTGCTGAGTTAGTTTCCGTTTATAATACCATCGAACAACCTCGACGAAAAGAGTTTTTGGAGATGTGGCTGTTTGCCTTCCATGCTTGCGGTATGCGAATGGTTGATGTGATGACGCTCCGATGGAAAGACATTGATTTCAACAAGAATTTCATCAGTAAAATACAAGTCAAGACGAGAAACCGAAATACCATACCTTTGAGTGAACCACTCATTCGTATTCTTGAAAAATGGAAGGGTAGAAACAAAGTCTTTGTTTTTGATCTATTGCCAGAGAACTTCGATATAAATGACCATGAGGCGATATACCGTCGTAGAAATTCCTGGAATAATACCATCAATACTTCGCTTCGCTGTATATCTCATGATTTAAAATGGAATCAAGACTTGACTTTCCATGTATCAAGACACACTTGGGCAGTTTTAGCGCTTGCACACGGAGCTGAAATCAGTGAGATAAGCAGATTGTTAGGTCACGCTTCAACAGGCGTCACAGAGCGAGTTTATGCAGAATTCTTGCCAGACAACCTTGCGACTGTAGTAAGCAAACTTGGCTTCTGCTTCATTCCTGATATGAATGCCAAACAAAAGAAGGTGGTATCACGCTAAACAGAGTGATACCACCTTCGATCAAATTTGTAGCCTTTATAGTCGAAACTATCAGAATATCTTGTAGTCCTTGCCAGTAAGATTAGAAATTGGCTTGAATAAACGCAATAGAATGAGCCCTATCACGATAAATGCTATTCTGACTATTACTGAACCACCCATAGTTAAACCGTGCCATACGAGGAAAATGGGTGAGCACATGAGGGCTACGATGATTAGGCACATTAGAGCTGCTAGAAATGTTTTTGGTCCCATACGTCAATAATCTAATGGAGCTATGAAATGATCATCAGGCAGGTCGTGAAAATACTTGCCATCTGCATCATTAGTCACATATGTTTCGTTTTCTGGATCTTCTGTAGCGAAATAGATTTCCAAATCCTTGAAACGATTTTTGAGAAGAACGCGGAAGTCAGTAATCAATGCGAGTTCTTCCGCTTCTATATAGAGAAAGCCTTCTGAAAGTTCGCATTTCTTGATATTACCACAGAGATTGCAAGTCCCATAGTCCACACCAAGAGCTAAGATGATGTTTCCTTCCCAATCATCGGCCTCGTCTTCTTCCATAGCAGGGCGTTCTTTCTGTATGAAAGTCTGATAGAGGTCATATATCTCTTGCAACTCTTCTTGTTTTCCCACAATGTGGTAGCGTACTTTTATATTATGCATTTGTGATGCTATGAAATCTTCTAACTCTTTCTCCATATTTCGTCAGTCAATCTTATAGTTATACAAATATCTGAGACTGTCGCCTACAATCTCAAAAGCCACAATGTTATGAGCGTACTCGTTGCTTCCAACTTTGGCTGAAAGGAAGAACACATAGGAGCGATTGCCATACTCATTGTCTATACTTACTATCTTCTGCACTTCATGATGGCTGTAATCATCATTAGGATGGGCAAGTCGCAGCAAAGGTCTATGTTCTTCGTGCAGCTTACCGTCAGAAGACTTAAACTTCACCACACAATCGATGTCGGGTGCCGTTCCCCCTTCGCCAGTATCATGCCAGGTGGCAGTCACGAGACTGTCATCAGAGACGATAGTGTAGTAAGTCTCGATAGAGTCAGACTTATCTGTACTCTTATCGAGACTTGTGTTCTGTGACTTATGCTGACATGATGCGAGAAGCATGAGAAAAGCGACAATAACAGCAACAACAGTTTTCATCCTCTGTTCTTTTTTAGTTCTACAAACATACTGTCAGCCAACACTTCACCATCCTCAGCATATTCCGGGTCAAAGAGGAGTCCGGGGAGGGTAAGCGGTTCTTCCTGCCCTTTGACGTACGAACCGATATATACGTCGTCGGTGTAGAGGTCGTTGATTCTCGGCTGACAGGTGAAGTCATACGGCAACTTTGCCTCATCGCACAGCTGATAGTAGTCATCCTCAAAGTCAAAGTCGGCTTTCTCCCATACGAAGCTGAGCACATACATGGAAGAAACGAGCCATCCTTTTCTGCTGGAAGGACGACCTACATTGATGCAACGGGCATGGATGTCCTCTTGCCAGAATGTAGGGAAGTAATCGCCATAACCGATATAGCCCTCACTATAGTCACACATAGCGTTTACAGTTTCTATGATCTGTTCCTTGATATGTTTGCTCCAAAGGTGGGCAACGTACTGTCCTAGGTCCTTGTGTATTCTTAGATATATCTTCATAGTGTACTCTTTATAGTTTTATTCTGAAGGAGGAAAAATCTGATTGATGACAACTTCATTGTCGTCTCCAAGATACGCCCCGTCTATGTCATGACATACAGACATGAATTCATCACTCTCAGCCCAATCTCCTACGCTCAATCGCTCGCTGGTTTCCTGGTAATAGGCATCCATTATCTTCTCATGCAGATTAGGACTCTTTTCCTTTAGCCAAGGGTCGAACTTTTCCCAATAATCCTCTTCCTCCATGTCTTTCAGAATTGTATCTTGGGCTTCTCTCCATAGCGCAAGCAACTTTTCTGCTTCCCTGTCAGAGAGCTTGACGGTAGTACCATCATTATTCCCATTTAAATATATTTCTGCATTAATCTCTTTCATTGTTTTTTATATTGTTTTGTTACTTTATGATTGATTACTTGCCAGCCACTCTTTAGCGAGTGTGGTAGCAAACGTATAGAAGTCTGCTATGTGAGCATCGTCCCATAGCTCTTCGTTGTTCTGAAGATACTCCTCCAGTTGATTTCTCAACTCTTCGTCCTCAGTCCGTTCAAGAACTACTCTGATGAGTGTTAGCGCACGGATGTCGCCTAAATCTTTGCGTATCATATTCTTTCTTCTTTAGTTATTTTCTTTTTTGTGAATAGCTTGCAAGATGGCTTCGCGCATCCACCATACGGCATAAGCTGCAAAGGTAAAGCCACGCGACTTGTCGAACTTATGGCTGGCACGTATCATACCATAACGACTGGCAGCGATAAGTTCTTCCTTAGACAAACCCTTGTCCACATACTGCTTTGCAACAGCCTTGACAAAGACAGAACCGAGTTCTGCCAAGTCGTTCTCCGCATTAGACTCGCCCTGCTGGATGAGGTCGATAAGATGCAAAGCCTTATCGTTGTTGATGATAGGCTTCTTTTCACTGTTTGTTGTTTCGTTTTTGTTCACCATATTTCTTAATGTTTCAAAATGTTGTCGCGCGAAAAGTATCCCTTTTTTCTGAGAAAAGAAAATAAAGGCAGCAAAGAAATCGTAAAACTTCTGAATTTTTGTTGAATGCTCGGTTTTAGAAGTTTTGCCTACTCCCTTTAAAGCGTTTCGGCAGTCTCTGTTGTCATATTGCTTTATGACTATTGGGGCATTATCATCAAGCAGTTTGGTAGACTTTTAATGCTATCCAACATGCTTTTTTACCAATTTTCTTCTGTTACTTGTTTGCCAGTTTTTTGCCTGTTTTGTCAATGTTAATCCATTCACCATTCAGTTTAACCTCAGCAGTGTTTGCTCCGAACAAAAAACCATGAGCATCTTCGTACTTACAAGGGATTATTTCTTCGCCGTCGTTATTGACGAATCCATATCCTTCTTTAGATTTCACCAATGATAATCCAACCATTTACTTTCCAATATTTATCTGCCAGTTCGTCGGCTTCTTCCTTTGTCATTGCCTTTTCAATGTTGTTGGCTACGAATCTATAGAAGGCACAATAGTTTGGCTCATAAAGTTCTGTGGCTTTGGTCCATTCCTGTGGAAAATCGCCAGGGCCAAGACCATTGCCGATATTGTCATCAACTGCAGGAATACAAATCTTGTCATCAACTGCAGCAATACAAATCTCATCATTGTCATCCAGTCCGATGCCGAATATTGACACTTTTGTTCCGTTACCATCATCTCCTTCACATTCGTCTTCCCAATTGGGCACGACTATGTAGCGCTTGTCACCTTTCTGCTTGAGAAGACTGATAATTTCTTTGTATGCATCTTCAATAACATAGTTAGAGAAAAGCGAGAAGAAGTCTCTTTTCAGTAACTTAGAAATCTTTAACAACAAGTCTGTTTCAAGACTTGTCTTATTAAAAATATTTTCAATCTCAGAACTTGCTAAATGCAAATTCTTTGCAAAATCCTCAATAGTGAGGTCCTGCTTTTGAACCTCTTGTTTGATTTCTTGTCCAATATGAATCTTTGTCATAAAGTATGATTTTATATTTTAAAAGCCTACTCCCTTTGCAGCGTTTCAGCTTTCTCTGTTATTATCTCGACAACTGCATCATCGTAAATCAACCTCATACTCATTGAAATAGATGAAGCCGTCCTTCCAATGCTCACAGTTCCACTTGTGGATTTCATCAACAGTAAGAGTGTCACGTTTAAAGACACGTGCGAAATAGGCTAATGCCTCATCCATACTGTTGAACCGTTCGTAACCACACAAAACCGGCTCTTTCAAATGAATGTCCACACTGACGCGTGTCGGGAAATATTTCCCCTCTGCATCATTTGTTGCATAAGTCTCATCGCAATAACTTTCCACCATATAGTATATGGTCATACCTTCATAGTGGCTTTCAAGCGGATGTCGGAAGTCTGCCGTCACCCAATCTTCCTCGGCTTCAATACTCAATGAATTATCTACGAACTCACATTTTATAATGTTGCCCCGAAGATATTGTTCTTTGGTATCTACTCCGAGACTATACACCATACTTGCGTAAGATACAGACTTGTCTTTACCCTCTTCAAGCAGTTTCTTGTTTAGAAGCGTCCTATACTGGTCATATATCTCTTGAAGGTCATTTGGTTTGCCTTCAATGCGATAGTATACTGTGGTCAAATACTCCATAAAGCATGATTCTATTTTAAATGTGACTTTCTTTTGTAGCGCACACGAGGCATAATCTCATAGGTTATTCCTTCGGAGTCACAAGACTATTGAAGTCGCGAGTCTCAAACTGAGCAGACTCATAGGCTTGGATGTTGAAGTCTGGGTATTTGTTGTACTTGTTTTTCGGCACGATAATCTTTTCGAGAGATGTGCAGCCAATGAGCATCGTTGCGTTTATTTCACCAGCACAGCATGTCAATGACAGCTGCTCAAACTCAATCGTCTTTAGTGAAGTGCAGTCGGCAAACGCCATTCGCTCCAGAATCTTTACATTCTTGTTTAGATATACAGACTCCAGATGCTTGCAACTTGCAAAGGCTTTGTCATAAACAAGACATTTGCCTCCATCACTTATCTCAATGTTGAGACTTTTCAGTCCGGAATTTCTGAACGCAGACTTGTCGATAATCTTCAGGTGACTTGGAATATTTATCTCTTCCAAAGCTTTGCAGTCAGCAAAGGCACCTTCCCAAATTTTACCTAAAGTCTCAGGCAAGGCAATTTCCTTCAGATTTTCACAATGAGCGAAACTCTCTATTCCGATGAAATCTACTCCAGGCATTGTTATCTTGAAGAGCTTTATGCAGCTTGCGAAAGCTCTTGTGCCCAAGTCGGTAACTGATGCTGGCAATACCACATCATGAAGATTGTCAAGTCCTTGGAATGCCTCGTCACAGATTGCCTTCACACCGTCTTTCACTTCAAGGAATTCTGGATTACCGAGTACTTTCAACAAGCGAAGTCCGTCCTCGCTGTAGATTGGTCCGGAAACCTTGTTGCCTTTGGCTTCCTTGATCATTGCCTGATCTTCTTTTGTCAATCTTGTATTCATATCTTATTGTATTTTTTAGTTGAATCAATAATAGAACAGTGAGTCTTGAACTTACATATCTTCTGTATTATTCATTACCTTCACTTTGTCGAAGCTCATTGGCTCATACTCTAATATCTCACCAGTCTCCTTAATCATACGATAACGCAGATGGGTGCGGATATGTGAAATCCCCTCTGGACGATTCAAGTCGTTAACAGTAGGCTGAATGGTGCTCACCTGATGATATTCCACCTGACGATTGTCCTCATCGTTGCTTTCTTCCAACACTATGTCTTCGTAAGTGGTGAGATTCTGCTTTGCCTCTGCTAGCAAGTCTGTCAAGGTGTCTGCCCAATTCTCGTTGCCCTCTATGCTATCGTATATTCTGTCCATATATCCCTTTCCTTTGATGGCATGGAATAGTTCAATGAGGTAAGCGAAACGCTTCTCAATATCATCGGCTATGAATATATGTGCACGTTGGTTCCAAGAGTTGAAAGTAGATAAGGCGAGCGACTTCAGCACCACTTGTCCATTTGGCAGTGTGGGAATATGAATAGGGTCAAGACATAGCAGCACGACGTGCTTTCCCGACTCCTGGGACAGTCTTTCGGCAATGAGTACATGGGAGTTATAGTCTCTTGCCATAGTGCATTTTATCACGACCACCTTCTGCGGCATTTTGGCAAGCGACATCACGCCAAGCTCAAAATGCATCAGTTCTGCTGGTTCGAGCACAATCCTTCTTACCATACCTTTGCCATATATCTCCTCGCCCTTTTTGCATACAAGACGGGGCAGGTTGCGGTTGCGTGCCTCACTGAAGAACACTACGAGCGGTTTTTTGCGAGGTATCAGAAAAAACTCTTCCACCACATCCATTGTTTGGCTTGGCAATACTGTATGTAGTTTATCTTCTGGCAAGAGTAGCGAGATGCTGTTTTCTGCCGTCTGCTTGTCTACTACCGCAACTTCTCCGTTCAGACATTTCTCTGAGAATTCTTGGAAGAAGTCTCTGTCCAGCAGTTTTGAGACTTTTAGCAACAAGTCTGTATCGAGACTCGTCTTGCCGAATATCTCATAGGTAGCTGAGCTTGACTTGCATAAGTCTCTGGTAAAAGCTGCAACCGAAGGATACTTGGCCTTTACTTCTTTCAGTATCTCTTGTCCTATATGATATTTCTCCATTGTAGAAAATCGTTAAGTTATTAATTCGGGTGCAAAGGTACAGCTTTTTCTTCATCTTACTCTGCATACCGTATTCGGAAAAAGCGGAATGAGGTGTCGGAAAAACAGGAAAGATGCTATTTGAACTTACCTTCTTGAACTGCTTGTTCGTATAGTTGCTTTGCCTTGTCTTTAGACTCCGTTGTATAATGGACATAAGATTTTTCTTCATCGTCGTAAATTCCATCGGCTGGATCTCCATAAACTTTTTTTCCTTTTTTTGTTATGGAACTTGCATCATCTTTTATCATACTAAGAATCTTTTCTGCAACTTCTTGATTGCCAACGGATATTGCTGTGTTCAATATAGCAAGACATTTGGAGTTATATCTGTTTGCTGAGCTGATGTATGCAGTGTAACCTCCATCACCATCTAATTCGTCAATACCTGAAATTTCAGAACCTTCTGGCATGGCTCTTCCTTTCATTGGTAACTCTGAAAGCAGATATACAACTCTCGTATTTGCTTCTGATGTATTCTGAGATACAAGATATAAAGACTCTGCATTGAATATATAGTCTGTTGCTTCTATGACTTCCTTGTCTTCACCAAACAAACTTGAACCTTTATTCTCGGCAACCATCTTGTCGAGTATCTTGTGAGCGGCCTCAAAGTCCATATTTCTACAAGCCTCACGATAGTTACCGTCGTATTTGTCCGAAAAAAACAGATTGCAGCTTGAAAGTGTCAAAGCTGCGATAAGTATTAATATTGAATGTTTCATTTCCTAATTGATTAATTACTTTGTTATCGTATAAATAGGAATAGACTTCGTGAAAGGACTGTGTTTGCAAGTCCTAATGCGCTGGCTCCTGCCAATGCTACACCGCCAACACCGACTGCTGCGGCAGTCCATGCAACATTCTTCCACTTGATATTTCCATATTCATCTTTGAATAGTCCGCCCTTCTTCTCTGGCATTTTCCAAGGTTGTGAACTTACTTTGCCGTCTGCTGCATTTTTCTGTGCACGCATACTTGCTTCGTATGAATACTTCATCTTCAAGCGTTCAGTCTCCAGTTCCTCATTGTATTTGTGCTTCTCCCATTCTATGGAGTCACGGCGAGCATTCGCTATCTGTGTCGTATATGACTGCCACATTTTTTCTGCCTTGGCGTATGCAGGCGTATTCTCTGGTATAAGTTTGAAACTTGCCGATACTGTTGGACTATACTTGTCGCCAGCCTGTGCTATGGCATTTTCCATCTCATGCAGTTGTTCGTTGGCGTGCTTGGTGAGTAGTTTCTTTTCTACATCCTTTAAGCGTGATGAAGAGTACTTGAAACAATTTGTGGCTTCTTTAGGCACGGAGCGCAACATGGCAAAAGCCTTCTCTAAGTCTCCTTGACTTACCAATGCTTCCACATCTTGCGCAAAGACTTGTACATTTGACTCATACCAAGAAATGATAGTTGTCTCTGCATCGGAGAGCATCTGTTGCATTTCCTTACTGTCCTCTATCTCGTTAGATGCATTGATGGCAGCTTCTGTAAATGTAGAGCCAACACCCGAGACACGCTGTGTTGTACTGGCATAGATGTCTCCCGTAATCAAGTTGCCCACAAATATGACAGCTTCATAATTGCAAATCATTTTCTGAGGAGCTGTGCCTGTTGCTTCCTTTGACATAGGATTGAATTGGCAAGCAATGGCAAAACATGGTGAATCGCCAGTTGCTGCAATGCCATTCTTACAGGCTATTTGCATTAAACGAGACATCACTTTTGTTGTCACTTGCTCGGTTATTTCTCCATGTGGAGCTGGACCAGCAACTGCTAATTTAATGTTATGTTGGAACAGCATAACGTCGGGATCGAGGTTTGTCTCTCGTTTCTTTTTGGCTATTGCTGAGTCTCGATCAGCAATCGATAGGGTGCCATGACGTTCTTGGGGCTTGAATTTAACTCCACTTCTGTTGCATGATGTAAGCGTCATAGTCAACAGAAATACCAATAATGTTATCTTTCCCATATCATTTATTATCAATAACCATTAATATTTATAACAATCTCTCCGAGTCCTTGGCTAGCGTTGGTAGCGTTTAGTCCCAACTGAGTGTTCAATTTCTTTATACAGTCTCTTGCCCAGTCATAGACACCATATTGGGTGCCATCTTCATTAAGAAGTTTTATGCGTGCATTGACAAAAGACAACTCGTAGTCGCTGTTATTTTGCATGCGATAAGCTCCCTTTACTGTATGCGTCTTAACAAAGTCTATCAGCCAATCGGAATAAGTGTCACCCTCAATGTTGTTTTGTGAAAGTTTTATATTGCCGTTGCTTGCCACCACAAATTTGATGTTGACTTCTCTACCGCGATAAATAATGTCAGAGAAGTAATTCATGATGTCTTCTTTAAGTTTGGGCATCTTGTCTTCCAATGATTCGTTGAAAATGGCTTCTTCTGATTCTCCTTCCAAGCCGATAGCACTCACAGAAGACTCAACTTTACTACTATAAGCGTCTATTGCCGAAATGGTGTAAGAGATTTTCTTTTTGCTGTTGCCATAATCATGGCTTATAACGTTTCCCCCATTTGCAGAATAGTCCAACTCCAAGATGATGTCAGGATGGCAGGTCTGAAGTAGCATTGTCTTAGCATCACGTTCTAAGTTGTCGGCAATAGCGTATGCGTCATTAGTGTTCAAATTCTTAACAGCCTGCTCAAAGTCTGTAATAGGATAGTTGTCTTTTACAAATGCATCTTGTATTGTGGATATAATGCGACGGAAATTAGTTCCCTTAGCCAAGAACTTTCGGTAGTCTCTCAAAGTAAATGTCTTTCCGTCATATTCTGCTTCGTCAAGACATCTGTTGTCTTTAAGCAGTTTGTCGCTCGGAAGAATCATGATGGTAGGCAGTGCCTGTTGTATGGCATTCACATCATTATCCTCATATCCTACATAAGACTTGGCTTTCTCTGCCAAGGAAGCAAGTTTCCCTGGTGTTCCACCGCAACTGCAAAGAGTTAGGGATAATGTAAATATAAATATTTTTCTCAACTTAACCATTTTTTTGAATTTTACTTTTAAATTTAAGAGAAACTTGCTTCTTCATTTATGATACGTGTTTTTATGTAACGAACTATTCATCAAAACGATTTCTTCTTCGTTCCTCTTGTATTCTGAAAATCCACTTTTGAAAACTTTCCTTCATATTAAACGCACCTTCAAAAAGAGCATCGATTGTGTCTGGGGTAACCAAAGTATCCTCTTTTTCAAAAGGATAATATACTTTTGCTATTCTACAATATTTGATAACCTTGTCAAGACGTTCGATACATGAATATAATTCATTTTCACCTGCGTAAGTTGCTGGCGTTTTAAGTTGATTGTAGCATTTTTGGACAATTCTAAATGCTGCTTCTCCGTCATTCTTTTCATTTGCAAGAAATTCGTCTTCAGTGTCATACTTTAGGCGAAGATGGTTGTCATCCTCTTTCTGAGACTTAGTATCCTCTTGCTTTTGGATAGTCTTAATTTTGTTTTGCTCATTTTCAACAAGTATGTTCAAGAAAGTGGCTGCATTCTGATTTCCCAATACCATAGCTTGCTGATACCAATACTTCGCTTGCTCTATATCTTGTGGAAGTCCCTTTTGACCATGCTGGAACCACAGACCAATCTGACATGCAGCTTGTCCGTCGCCATTTTCGGCTTTTTCCACATAATCCTTGATAGGAGCGAGGACATTTTGCTTCTCTTCCTGTTCTTTTGCAAGTTTCTGTTGGTGTGCTTTTGCTTGTGCCTTTTCCTCAGCCTCTTTC
>ERZ773147.3512-NODE-3512-length-11876-cov-3.223924_pt1 | contig 11876 bp, 8 predicted proteins | sample MGYA00580851_ERZ773147 | MGnify/ENA primary metagenome ERZ773147 (study PRJEB29015, sample SAMEA2737818) | human gut metagenome | biome: human gut; feature: human-associated habitat; material: faeces | place: China | collected 2012 ... | reverse complement strand
AATACAAGAATTAGATAAATATGGAGAAAAAGCAATATTCTTAAAAGAATTAGCAAAATATATTCAAAATCGAAATAAATAAAAAAGGAGAATAGCATGGAAATAAAGAAAGAACATATGCCTAAACATATTGCAATAATTATGGATGGTAATAGAAGATGGGCAAGAGCTAGAGGAAAAGCAGCAAGTTATGGACACAAAGAAGGAGCTAAAACTTTAGAAAAGATAGTTAGATATGCAAATAAAATAGGATTAGGATATATAACTGTTTATGCATTTTCAACAGAAAATTGGAGAAGAGCAGAAGAAGAAGTAAGTGCATTAATGTTACTTTTACAAACATATTTAGATGATTATTCTAAAAGAGCTGATACAGAAAACATAAGAGTAAAAGTTTTAGGAGATATTACAGCTTTATCAGAAGGAATGCAAAAAAGTATATTAAAATGTATGGATAGAACCAAAAATAATACAGGTGTAACATTTAATATAGCATTAAATTATGGTGGAAGAGATGAAATAATAAAAGCTATAAAGAAAATAGCAACAGATGTAAAAGATGAAAAGATAAAAATAGAAGATATAGACGAAAAAGTTGTTTCAGATAATTTATATACAAAGGGAATGCCAGATCCAGACTTACTTATAAGAACAAGTGGAGAATTACGTTTAAGTAACTTTTTACCATGGCAATTAGCATATACAGAGTTTTTATTTGTAGATAAAAATTGGCCAGATTTTAATGAAAAAGACCTAGATGACGCAATTGAAGTATATAAAAGTAGAAACAGAAAATTTGGAGCAAAATAAATGCGCGAAGCTAAAAGAAGATATTTTGATGAATGAGCGGAGCGAGAGAAAGGACAAAAAATATGGATTTTAAAAGAATAACATCAGGATTTATAGTAGGGCTAGTTTTAATAGTAATATTATTAATACCATATAATATAATAACAGGACTATTATTTACACTTATAGCAATAGTAGGAATGCACGAATACTTAGGAGCAATATCAAAAGTATGCAAACCAGTAAAATGGGTAGCATATTTAAGCTGTGCAGTAGTATCAATTCCAAGTTTTATATCAAATCAAGAATTACCTAAAATTCTAATGTATTCAATACCATTTGTATTATTAATATTGTTTTCACAAGTAATCGCAACAGATATGAAAACAACATTTAAAGATATGGCCTACACACTTTTAGGAATATGTTATATTCCAACATTTTTGATGTTCTTAACAATGATAGACAAAATGCAAAATGGAAAAATACTATTAGGATACATATTCATAGCATCATGGGGAACAGACATATTCGCATATTGTATAGGAAAAAGATTTGGAAAACACAAATTTAGCAAAGTAAGTCCTAAAAAATCAATAGAGGGATGTATAGCAGGAACAATAGGAGCAACAATATTAGCTTTAATATACACACTAATATTAAACAAAGGATTTTCATTTGAATACTCATATATTATAGTTGGAATATTAGGAATTGTACTAAGTTTAATAGGACAATTAGGAGACTTTTCAGCATCATGTATAAAAAGGTATGTTGATATAAAAGATTACAGTAATTTATTACCAGGACATGGTGGAATGCTAGATAGAATAGATAGTGTATTATTTATAGCACCATTTGCATATATGTTATTCACAATGATTTAATAAAAAATGAATAGATTTTAAGGAGGAGTAAATTTGACAATTATAATATCAGCCTTAAAAATAATATTTTTACTTGGATTTCTTATATTAATACATGAAGCAGGACACTTAACAGTAGCCAAACTATGTAAAGTAAAAGTAAATGAATTTGCAATAGGATTTGGACCAACGATATGGAAAAAACAAGGAAAAGAAACTAAATACGCACTTAGATTGATACCATTACGGTGGATTTTGCAGTATGGAAGGTGAAGAAGAAAGGTCAGAAAATGAAGGCTCTTTTTCAAAAGCAAGTATCCCCAAAAGAATAGCAATAGTTATAGCAGGAGCAACAGTAAATATCATATTTGGATTACTAGTATATTTTATTTTGATGTCAACAGGAGCAACATATGTAACAAATGAAATAAGTACAGTACTAGATGGATATGCTGCACAAGAAACAGGATTACAACAAAATGATAAAATAGTTGAATTAAATGGCAAAAAAATAAAAAATAAATATGATTTAAATAATGCAATGAATATAGCAACAGGCACAAACAATTCAGAAAATAAAAACAAATCAATGCAAAATTATAATGGAGAAGAAATTACTCTAAAAATAGAAAGAAATAATTCAATACAAGAATTAAAAATAAAACCAACAGAAGTAAAAAGTAAAAATACAGGAATTTATTTGGATGAAAACTGCAAAATAATATCAATAGAAAAAGGAAGCAGTGCTGAAAAATATGGATTAAAAACAAATGATAAAATCATAAAAGTAAACAACCAAGAAATAAATGGAGATTACAACAAAATAGTTGAATTAATCCAAGAAAAAGGTGTTAATACATTACTTATAACAGTAGAAAGAAAAGGACAGGAAATTTCAGTTGAATTAACACCAGATTATATTTCATCATATTATTTGGGAGTAAATCTAAAACAGTCTGAGGATAATTTACTAAACCATTTGATATATGGCGGAATAGAAACAAAACAATTTATGTTTTCAATTTTGGATAATATAAAAATGATATTTACAGGAGGAGTAAGTGTAGACCAAATGATGGGACCTGTTGGAATATCAGAAGTAGTTGCAAAAACAAATGGAATTAAAGAATTTGTATATATGTTAGCATTAATTTCTTTATCTTTGGGAGTAACGAACTTGTTACCAATACCAGCATTAGATGGTGGAAAAATATTGCTACTAATAATAGAAGCAATCAGAAGAAAACCATTAAATGAAAGAACAGAAATAAACATACAATTAATAGGATTTTCAATTTTAATAGCATTATCACTATATATAACTTATAATGATATTTTAAGAATATTTTAAATAAAAAAGCGAGACATTGTAAATTTGTTTCAAAAGGAGAAAAAAGATGGACGATAAAAAAGGAAATATAATATTAGGAATAATACTTGCAATATTAATGGTAATTGCGATAGTAATTGTTATTATTAATCCAAATAAGGTAGAAACTGTTAATTATGATGCAGAAAAAAATACTCAACAAGAAAATAATATAGTAACACCAACAGTAAAACAAACAACAAGTACAGAAAAATTACAAAAAGACGAAAAACAAAATAGTATGCAAGTTGGTGGAAAATTCTGCAAAATAGGAAATACAGCAGTATTTTATGAAGAAAAAGATAAAAGTGTATATATGTATAATTTAGAAAATAATACAACAAGTAAAATTGCTACACTTGCAACAGGTGCAGAAAAAATTTATTTTGATGGTGAAAATATATATGCAATTCCTTCATATCAAAGTGGAAAAGGCATATATAAAATAGATTTAACTGGAAATACACAAAAAATATATAATGATTCATCTTTACAATTATGGCTTACAGATAACAAAATATATTTTGTGAGACAAATAGGATATGATACAATAAATCAAAATCCACAAGGTACATTATGCTCAATTGACAAAGATGGTACAAATATAAAAAATATAGCTGAAAGCGTAAAGAATTATTTCTTTATACAAAATGATAAAATTTATTATACAACACAAACTAGAAAAATGTATCAAATAAACACTGATGGAACAGAACAATTAGAATTAGTGCAAGGAAGAAAATTTGTGCAAGCTGTAAATGACAAATATTTAATTTATATTGATTATGCAGACCAAGAATCAGAACACATGATTAATCTAGAAACAAAAGAAGATGTTGTAATCGGATATTATGGAATTGTAGACACATATGTTGAAAAAACATATGTAAATGCTAGAAAAAGACTAGATGATGGTTCAATAGAACAACAATTTACTTTATTTGAAATTGATGAAAATGGTAAAATAAATGAAATTGGCAAAGTTGATGAAAAAGGTACAAGTTTAAAATATATTGTTGATGGAAAAATATATACATATACTCAAAGTGAGGGTACATATGTATTTAATGTAGATGATAAACAAAAACAAAGTAAAGAAGAATATAATGGTTATGATTATTTTGTTGGGGGATATGGATATAAAATTAATGATTCTAATTTAGATGAAATTAAAGTAGATAAAATAGAATTATAAAAGGGAAAAATCAAGATTTAAAATTAATCTTGATTTTTTTAGTATGTTCGCTTTAACAAAAAAACAAAATGTGATAAAATACAACAAAATAAAAAATGTTCATTTTGGAACAGATATCCAAAAAAGAAACGTCCCCAAAAGGACATAAGCGAAACGGAGTGAATCGAAAGGATGTCAGAGAATAAAGCAAAAAAAGTAAAAGATATATTTAGTGACTATGAAACAAAAGCAAACATAAAAGAAGCACATGTAACAGCACTAAATGTAATAAAAAAGACAAATACACTAGGAATCGTGTTAGAAATAGATGAATACATAGAAGTAAAAGACATATGGTATTTGGAAAAATTCTTAATAGAAAGATTCCAATTTTCAAATATAGATATGACAATCCATTATCAAAAAGATACACAATTAAAATCTATAAAAGAAGAATGGAAAAATATTATATGTTATATGGCTCATAAATATCCATTAATGAAACCAATGTTATTAATGAAGAGTGATGTTGAGATAAATGACAATATAATTAATGTAAAAATGCATATTAGGGGAGCTGACTTTTTAAGAGCTAAAAAGACTGACAAAGAGCTTGAAAATGTAATAAAAAAATTATATGGAAAAGAATATAAGATAGAAATAGAAGAGATTTTACCACAAGAAGCGGAAATACAACATGAGAAAAAACTAAAAGAGATGGAAGAAAATGCAATTAAACAAACAGTTGCATATATTCCAGAAAATGAAGAAAATGGCGAATATGCACAACATGTACAAAATTCAGGAAATAGTATAAATCATGCATCACACAATCAAGATAATACACAAAATGGAGTATCAGAATATAATGACCCAGACTATATGCCACCACAAGATGGAGACTACATACCAATTGATGAAATGGGTGAAATGCCAGAGGATATGCCACATGAACCTATGGAAGAAGAACAAAAATACATAATGGGAAAACCATCAAAAGCAAAAGAAAAACTAATCAAAATAAAAGATATAACAGCAAATGATGGTAGAGCAACATTAGAAGGAAGAGTATTGAATATTGAATGTAGAGAGACAAAATCAGGAAAAGGAATGCTTATAATTGATTTATATGATGGAACAGGAACAATGACATGTAAATCATTTGCAAAAGACATAAAAGAAGGAAATGATATAAAATCACAAATAGAACAAGCAAAAGGAATAAAAGTTATAGGAAAAGCAGGACTAGACACATATGCAGGAGATGTAACAGTAATAGCAAATACAATAATTGAAATAGAGAATAATATACCAGATTTGCCAGCAGAAGAGGAAGAAGAAGAGACACCATTAATTTTAGGAAAAACAATGAATATAACAGCACCACTTGCAAAAGTTTCAGAACTAAGTCCAGAAGATGGAGCAGTTTCACTTGATGGTGAAATTATCTTTATGGAAGATAGAGAACTAAAATCAGGAAAAACACTATTAAGTTTTGATTTATATGATGGAACAAGTACACTAACATGTAAAGCATTTTTAGAAAAAGATAAAGCTAAAAAAATAATAAAAAGAATGGGTAGTGTAAAAGGTGTAAAAATCGAAGGAAATGCACAAATGGACACATTCTCAGGTGAGCTAACTGTTATGGCAAATACAATTGTAGAAAGTACAGGAGTAAAAAAAGAAGTAAGACAAGACAATAGCGAAGTAAAAAGAGTAGAATTACACATGCACACTAAAATGAGTCAAATGGATGCAGTAACATCTGCAACAGACTTAATTAAAAGAGCAATGAAATGGGGAATGAAATCAATAGCAATAACAGACCATGGAGTTGCACAAGCATTCCCAGAAGCATATCACTTAGTAGGTGATGACAATCCTGACATCAAAGTAATATATGGTGTAGAAGCATATTTAGCACCAGATAATACAAAATCAATTTATAATGGAAAAGGACAAGATATAGATGCAACATATTGTGTACTAGACTTAGAGACAACAGGATTTTCAGCGACAAATGATAGAATTACAGAAATAGGAATAATGAAAGTAAAAAATAAAGAAGTAATAGATGAATTCAGTTGTTTTGTAAATCCAGAAAGACACATACCAGAAAGAGTTACAGAAGTTACAAATATATCAGATGATATGGTAAAAGATGCAGAAACAATTGAAAAAGTATTTCCTAAAATGCTAGAATTTCTAGGAGACCAAGACGAAACAGTAATAGTAGCACATAATGCAAATTTTGATGTTGGTTTCTTAAAACAAAATGCAAAAAGACTAGGGTATGACTTTGATTATTCATACTTAGATACATTAAGTTTGGCAAAAGATTTATTCCCAGATTACAAGAAATATAAATTAGGAAAAATTGCTGAAAATCTAGGAATAAAAGTAGAAGTAGCACATAGAGCATTAGATGATGTTGATACAACAGTTAAAGTGTTTAATGTAATGATAGATATGTTAAAAGAAAAAGGTGCAAAAAAACTAGAAGACATAGACAATGTAGCAGCAGACCCAGTAGCAAAAGCAGAAGAGTACAAAAAATTAAAAACATATCATGCAATCATATTAGCAAAAAATTATGTAGGATTAAGAAATTTATATAGATTAATTTCATTATCACATGTAAATTATTTTTACAGAAAACCTAGAATACTAAAAAGTTTGTACAAAAAATATTCAGAAGGTTTAATACTTGGAAGTGCATGTGAAGCAGGTGAATTGTATCAGGCGATAGAACAAGGACGTCCGGATGAAGAAATTGAAGCAATTGCGAATGATTATGACTATTTAGAGATTCAACCAACAGGAAATAACCAATTCTTAATTAGAAATGGAACTGTAAGAGATGTTGAAGATTTAAGAGATATCAACAGAAAAATCGTCGCACTAGGTGAAAAACTAAATAAACTAGTTGTAGCAACTTGTGATGTTCACTTTATGGACCCACAAGATGAGATTTATAGAAGAATACTAGAAGCAGGTCAAAAATATGAAGATGCAGATAATCAAGCACCATTATATTTAAGAACAACAGAAGAAATGCTTGAAGAATTCAGCTATTTAGGAGAAGAAAAAGCATATGAAGTAGTTGTAACAAACACAAATAAAATATCAGATATGTGTGAACAAATAAGCCCAATATCACCAGAAAAATGTCCACCACACATTCCAGGATGTGAAGAAGATATAAAAAACATAGCATACAAAAAGGCACATGAATTATATGGGGACCCATTACCAAAAATAGTGCAAGATAGACTTGACAAAGAGTTAGACTCAATTATAAGTAATGGATATTCAGTTATGTACATAATTGCACAAAAGCTGGTATGGAAATCAAATGAAGATGGATATATAGTTGGTTCCAGAGGATCAGTTGGTTCATCATTAGCGGCGTTCATGACAGGTATAACAGAAGTAAATTCATTGCAACCACACTACCGTTGTCCAAATTGTAAATATTCAGAGTTTGAAGATTATGGAGTAGGAAATGGATTTGACTTACCAGATAAAGATTGTCCAAAATGCGGACATAAACTGGCGAAAGATGGAATGGATATACCATTTGAGACATTCTTAGGATTCAATGGAGACAAAGAGCCAGATATCGACTTAAACTTCTCAGGAGAATATCAAGCAAAAGCACACAAATATACAGAAGTAATATTTGGAAAAGGGACAACATTTAAAGCCGGAACAGTTGGTACAGTAGCAGAAAAAACAGCATATGGATATGTTAAAGGATATTATGAAGACAGAGGAATTCCTATGAATAAAGCAGAAATCCAAAGATTATCAGTAGGCTGTACAGGAATCAAAAGAACCACAGGGCAGCACCCAGGTGGAATTATAGTTGTACCAAAAGGAAGAGAAATATATGAATTTACACCAGTACAACATCCAGCAGATGATCCAAACTCAGACATAATAACAACACACTTTGATTATCACTCAATAGATGGAAACTTATTAAAACTAGATATACTAGGACACGATGATCCGACGGTAATACGTATGTTACAAGACTTGACAGGAATTGCACCAACAGATATACCGCTAGATGATAAAGAAACAATGTCAATATTCAACTCAACAGAAGCACTAGGAGTAACACCAGAACAAATACACTCACAAGTTGGAACATATGGAATACCTGAATATGGAACAAAATTTGCCAGAGGCATGCTTTTAGACACAAAACCAACAACATTTGACGAACTAATACGTTTATCAGGACTATCACATGGTACAGACGTATGGCTTGGAAATGCTCAAACATTAATTGAACAAGGAGTAGTAACACTTCAAGAAGCAATATGTTGTCGTGATGATATCATGATTTACTTAATCAAAAAAGGATTACCACCAGACAAATCATTCAAAATAATGGAAGCAGTTCGTAAAGGAAAAGTAGCAAAAGGCAAAGAACCAAAATGGAAAGACGAATACATCCCATTAATGAAAGAACACGACGTACCAGACTGGTATATAAAATCATGTGAAAAAATAAAATACATGTTCCCAAAAGCCCATGCAGCAGCATATGTTACAAACGCATTCAGAATTGCATGGTTCAAAGTACACATACCACTAGCATATTATGCAGCATATTTTTCAATAAGAGCAAAAGCATTTGATGCAAGTTGTATGATATTTGGAAAAGAAAAAGTAAAAAATAAAATGAAAGAAATAAAAATGAAGAACCAAAAGAAAGAAGCAACAAAAGCAGAATTAGACATGTATGACGACTTGGAAATTGTACTAGAAATGTATGAAAGAGGCTTTGAATTTTTACCAGTAGACTTATATGAATCAGAAGCAACAAAATTTAAGGTACAAGATAACAAATTAAGACCACCTTTAAACAGTATTCCAGGCTTTGGTGGAGTTGCTGCACAAGGTATTGTTGATGCTAGGAAAGATGGAAAATTCATGTCAATAGATGACTTGAAGATTAGAGCAAAAATAGGTGCATCAGGTGCAGATTTACTTAAAGAGTTTGGATGTTTAGAGGGAATGAGCCAAAGTAATCAATTAAGCTTATTTGGATAAGAAAAGGGATTTAGGGACGTTCCTTAAAATCCCTTTTTTAGGGGATTAAGGGACACTCCTAAAAAATATAAAATGATTATAAAAAAGTAAAATGAGGTTTAAAAATGAAAAAATATTTTGAAAATCTAAAAGAACCAATAAAAGAATATTTTGATATATTATCACCGGAAAAACCAGACTTTTTAGAAGAATATATTAATACACCGGAAATGCAAAAACAAGCAGGAATAAGTGTATCTTGTGGCACATGTTATTCAAAATTATTTCCAGAAATTACACTATGGTATTCAAGTTTAGACCATAGTGTAGCAGTTGCATTAATTATATGGAATTTTACAAAAGATAAAAAACAAACACTTGCAGGACTATTTCATGATATTGCAACACCAGCATTTAAGCATTGCATAGACTTTATGAATGAGGATTATGAAAAACAAGAATCAACAGAAGAATTAACAACAGAAATAATAAAAAATTCAACAGAAATAATGAATTTATTAAACAGAGATGAAATAAAATTAGATGAAATTGATGATTATCAAAAATATCCAATTGCAGATAATGACACACCAAGACTTTCAAGCGACAGGCTTGAATATACTCTTTCAAATGGATTAGGAGTAAGAAAAAATTTGTGGAATTTAGATGAAGTAAGAAGAATATATCAAGATATAGAAATACAAATAAATGAAGATGGACTAGAAGAACTTGGATTTAAAACCAAAGAAATTGCAGAAAAATTTGTTGAGAATATGAGTACTTTATCAAATTCTTATATAGATAGTAGTACCAAATTATCATTACAATTAGTAGCAGATATAATAAAAAAGATGAATGAAGAAAAAATAATTACTAAAAAGGATTTGTATGACTTATCTGAAAAAGAAATAATAAAAAAAATAGAAAATTGTAAGTATGGTAATATCGAAGAAAAATTTGATGAGTGGAGAAATGCAGTAAAAGGATATGAAAGTGATACATATGTAGAAAACAAATATTGTAAGAGTATACATGCAAAAATAAGATATATAAATCCATTGATAAGAGAAAAGGAAAAGTTTGTGAGAATAAATAAGGTTTCTGAAAAGGCTAAACAATCTATTGAAAAGTGTTTAAATTTTGAAACTAAAAAATATGCTTATTTTGATTTTACTGAACTGTAACGATAAAATGAAGGGAGAAAAAAATGCAGAATTTGCAAAATATATTTACAACAAAAAACATAATAATATATTTTATAATAATAAATATAATAGGTTTTTTAGCAATGTATATAGATAAGCAAAAAGCCAGAAAAGGAAAATGGAGAATACCAGAAAAAACACTATTTATAATAACAGCACTAGGAGGAGGAATAGGAACAATTGCAGGAATGTACACATTTAGACATAAAACTCAGAAAATAGCATTTGTAATAGGATTTCCGGTCATAACAATTTTAGAAATAATATGTATTATATATTTTGTGGTAGCAAAACAAATTAATTAATAAAACAAAAATTTTATGTATATTTGAGATAAATGAAAAACTATGAAATTAGCTTAATATAGCTGTTTTATAGTTTTTGATTTTTTATTAAAAACAAAACATGAGTACACATAAAATTATAATCATAAATGTAAATAACTGGAAATAAAAGTTATACACAATTTGATGTGCATAACTTTTAAAAATAAAACACTATTTTTGAGTTATTCACAAAGTTATCCACAGTTTCCACATACCAAATAAAACAAAAAATGTAAAAATAATGTAAACAACACAGGAAACATAATACAGTAAAGATGACATAATTACAATATTATACAAAAAATAGAAAAATATACTGAAACAAATAAAATAGAAAAAAAGATAAATAACACACCAAGGCCTTTAAATAGTTATGTTGGACAAGAAGCAAATAGAACATCAACTGGATATTTAGAACTAGATAGAGTTTTAGGTGGAGGATTAGTAAAAGGATCATTAATATTGCTTGGAGGAGAACCTGGTATAGGTAAATCAACATTAATGAAACTTTTCCTTGGACTTATTGAACCTAAAAACGGTTCAATATTTTTTGACACTACCTCTGGTAAAATTGATATAACAAGTGGCACAAGAAGAATGTTTTCATATGTTCCTCAGGGTAATTTTATATTATCAGGTACTATAAAGGAAAATATTTCTTTTGCCTCACCAAATGCAACAGATGAACAAATTGAAAATGCAGCAAAAAATGCTGTTATTCTGGATTTTATAAATTCTTTGCCAGATAAAATGGAAACCATTGTAGGCGAAAGAGGATTAGGTTTAAGCGAGGGACAGATTCAGAGAATAGCTGTGGCAAGAGCCTTGTTAAGTGATGCCCCTATTCTTCTACTTGATGAAGCAACATCTGCCCTTGATGAACACACAGAAAAAAAATTAATCGAAAACATTAAATCTTTACATAATAAAACTTGTATTTTTATATCTCACAAGCCATCTACAATAAGTATGTGCGATAGAATAATAAGTTTCAACAATAAAAAACTTGTTCCTACTACATATGACGAAATTGCAAAATCTTGGAAGTAGTCAAGTTATATTTATGTAATTTTTTGCAAAAAAGAATTAAGTTTATTG
>ERZ773147.3511-NODE-3511-length-11876-cov-3.224854_pt1 | contig 11876 bp, 10 predicted proteins | sample MGYA00580851_ERZ773147 | MGnify/ENA primary metagenome ERZ773147 (study PRJEB29015, sample SAMEA2737818) | human gut metagenome | biome: human gut; feature: human-associated habitat; material: faeces | place: China | collected 2012 ... | reverse complement strand
AGAAAGGTTCCAGTTAACAGTCCAATATTTGATGCAATCACCACCTTCTTTGACTGAAGAATATACTCAAATCTATTCTCCATACCAAATCGCAGATTTTTGACGATACTATCCAATAACAGAATAAAAAGAATGAATGAAAATTCTTCTTCTCTCTTTGAAAAAAGAATTACAATAGAGCTTATTCCCATTATAATAATACTAAGTAACAATTTAGCTAATGTAACATTAAACACTACCTCATCATAATTATCTTCGTTATATTGCTTCTTTACAACACGGCCGTCAATTAGTTGAACAGCCACTTCAAGTATAAGTACGATATTTAAGGAATATTGATAAAGTCCATATTTTTCTGGCCCATAGTAATTCGCTATAGTGAAAATCACTATCAGATTCATAGCCAGTATAAAAAGTTTATCAAAGATCAGCCAGCCAATATTGAAAAATACTTGTTTTATAGATTTATCTATCATAACGCCTCAGTTCTAATGTTTCGACCACTTCCCGGATAACGCCTTCCCCTCCTCTGGCTGCTGTAATATATTTTGCAGCCTCTTTGACAAGTGGCATAGCATTGGCGGGAGCACAGCCGTATCCTACCATCCGGATGACTTCAAGATCATTAATGTCATCGCCAATATAAGCAACATTTTTAACTGAAATACCTTTTTCTTCACAGATCCTCTTTACCGTGGTTACTTTATCTATACACCCTGCCTCAAAAATATCAAGTTGCATTTTCTCAGCTCTGCGTCTATTAAGATCGACGTCTTCACTTGTTATAATTCCAGTAATTATCCCTTTTTCTCTAAGAAGTTTGAACCCCATACCATCACGCGTATTGAACTTCTTCAACTCATCTCCATGTTCTGAATAATACATTCCACCGTTAGGCAGCCATCACAATCCGTTAACAGCATCTTTATTTCTGGTATCCCAGTTGACAGGGTAATCCCTTTTTTCTTCATAAGAGCTTCAATTATTAACCAGTCGTTTGGTTCATCTAATTCAAAAAATGCATCTTCATTCATTTCAACCGCTTTGATGTTTCCAGATATACGATTTTGAGAGTTAAGCAAATTTATTTTTGAGGTAATATAAAATGCGCCATTTTCCACATAATATCCATTAAATTCTTGACGACGCGGTCTATTAAAAACATCATAATTTGTCGGATGCACAAATCCCAGGTTATCCTTGCCCCATTGAAAACGTTTTTGCAAAACAACAGATAGAACGCTGTCAGTATTCTCCCCATCAAACACTTCGAAGCCTCGATTTAAATCATTACTGGCCAGGAGAGGTGATGTCGCCTGAATCAGTACAATATTATCAAAAACATAGTTATTGGCAAATTCCAACATAGCAACCTCAGTAGAAGCGGTATCTAATGCAGATTCAGCAGAACGATCAATTACGATCGCCTTAGAAAATCCCTCTACATCAGAACCATTTATAATCGCTTCAACAGTCTCTCGGATCTTATCGCTATCCGTAGCAATATATACTTTATCAATATATTTACAATCACAAGCTGCTTTTAATGTCCAATAAATAAGGGGTTTCCCACATAGTATTTTAATATTTTTTAAAGAAATGGATTTACTTCCTCCCCTGACCGGTATAAATGCAACATTCATATTTTTTCTCCCTATATATTTAAAGTCGTTGTTGAATTTAGCTATATTCTAACACAATACCATGCATCATCATCCATTATATTAACTTTAGTGCTTTCTATATTTCAATTTATCCCGCTGGACCTGTTCGATTGGAAGAATTTCGGACTCCTTATAAGTCAGTGCATCATAAACAGCATTCAAATTTCTTACCAGTCTTCTAATTCCATCTGGTTCCAAAGATGCAGCATGATCCGTTCCCTTCCATGTACGATCCAGTGTATAATGACGCTCAATAATACTGGCCCCCAACGTATAAGCGGCAGTATCTATGGCAATCCCCAGGTGGTGACCAGAAAAACCAATGGCTTTAACACGTTCTTCATACTGTTCCCTCATTCGGTTAATTTCAAGTAAACAGACATCATGAAATGGAACAGGGTATCCTGAAGTACAGTTAAATAATACTAAATCTTTTGAACGATTATTTTGTTCAAACAGCTTAACAATCTGCTCCTCTTCCCCATGATTTGTCATACCAAATGAAAGCTGGATTTCTCCATTATAGTTATCGCAAAGCCACTGAAGCATCTCAAAATGAGTATTACATGCCGACGGAATTTTTATAAACGCAGGATCAAGAGATGCAATTTCTTTAGCGCTTGTCATATCCCAAACGGATGTTGAATAAATAATGCCTGCGTCTTCACACCACGCTTTCAGTTGAGCATGCTGTTCAACCGTAAACTCCAAATATTCTCTATGGGCTCCATATGTATCACCATATGAATTTACAGGATTCGGATGAGGGGCATTATATTGCTCTTGTGTCAGCAGTTCCCTGGGACAACGTTTTTGGAATTTAATCGCATCTGCTTTACAAAACCTGGCTGCTGTATTAATCAATTCATACGCGATTTCCATCTTCCCCATGTGATTGCATCCCGCCTCTGCAATAATAAAAGGTTTATTAATACTCATTGTCAGTTCCTCTCTTTCTAAAGAAAATTGATAAAAAAATAAATATCACTATATAAGCAAGGGATAACTTACTAAAAATTTTCATTACTGAACCTCGCGGCGATAAAAATAAGTTTTGTATATAGCTAACAGCAAAATAAAACCACATTGGATTCTTATACATTTTTCTAATAAATAGATTTGCAATCATCAGTAATAAAATGCTTAGTATAAAAACCACTAAATAGTTACCTTGTCCAAATTCATAAAATTCTGCTGAAATTGCTGTCCCTATAGTAGAGCCGCCTAATAATTTGGAAGAATTCAGTAAATAAGTAATATGTTGGGCCAGATAGCTTTTGTTCATTATTCCATCAATGGAATAATTACTTGAGAATGAAAAAATGGCAAATATATATCCAAACAAAAACGGCACCTTATTTGTAAAACTCTCTAACAATTGTATTGTGTAAGATAGTACAGCAATACTTTCACCATTAGAACAAATTTCATCAATTATCGCCTTGGTAAGACCGCCTGAAAAAACCCTGGAAATATCATTAACATCATGAGAGAAGCGTACTGCGCCAATCGATATGATCGCTATAAACAGAATAACAAATGCACTTACTGCCTCCCGTATTTTAATTTGACGGTAATTCCAGGAATATAAAAATAACACAGCCAATAAGATACTTATCATGTTTCCCCTCAATCCTGTAAATAATTGAACCACATAGGGCAGCAAATAGAGAGTTGCATATTTAAAGTAATCTTTTTTATCTCTGCATATAAATAATGCCATTAATCCTGCAAAAGGATAAATATAATCTATATATACCAATATTTTAGATATGCTGTCCAAATAAGAATGCAGATGCATAGTTGCAACATATCCATTTTCCATAGCAAATCTTACAAGAATTATTTCATATAGAAATTCAAACGGCAGTATTAGTAAAAACAATCTCCTTACCCATATCCAATTTCCCAGATGAAAAGAAGCTGTTTCATTAGTACAAAAGCCTGTTTTTTTCGCAGCTTGATTCTTATTAAGCAACCAGCCCACTGATGTACCTAATAATAATATTGTCAATACAGCATAGGTCTGTTGTAAAGAAGACGTCGAAATAGCCACTCTTATACCTGCGCTATAATTAAACATATTATCATCCGGATAGTCATACAAACCAAATAAGTTAAAAAAAGGAATAGACAAATTAAAGAAAAACATCATTAAAAGAAATATCTGATAAACATTAAAGAACCTATCCTTCATTGATACAACAGCACATTCAATAAAGACTACAGCAAGAACCACCTGATTAAATTTAAGTCCAAGATCTGCATAGAATAGAAGCATAACAGATAAAGAAAAGACTGTCTGCACGATAGCCAGCCGACTAACCTTCATATTGTTCAACTGCTTCACCTCTTTCTAATCCTTCTATTAATGTTAATAATTCCGTTATTGTCTCTGGCACCATTATTTTTTCCGGTCTAAAATAACATCTTCGCAGCCCATCTACTACCTGGTCTGCATGAAACACCGGTTCTCTAATAAGTTTATATAAAAAGAGCAAATAAGGTTCTTTTCCATATAATAATTTAGGAGTAAAAGCTGCTGTAGAAAAAAAACTGATTAATATTGAATCCTCATTTACAAAATCTGCTGCCTCCAACTCCCACATATTATTTTCTATATCGATACAAATGTTTTCTGTAATATCGATATCACGTTCTTTTTCTAGAGGATGTTTTCTGTAAATAATACTTTTTTTTAAAAAGCTTCTCAATGTACAATGTAATATATCTTCACAATTTTTTTCAAAATTAGTCTTGCATTTCCTGGGATTTTTCAGTAAACCTCTAAGACCAGATAAAGGTACTCCCAGGTATACTACTTCATTGTTATGATATATAACATTATTTTGATTTCCGAATATCGCTTTTAATACTTTCGTTTCATCTTCATCTATTTTGGGCAATTTATTTATGGGAATAGTGGATTTATCACCAGTAAATATTTCTTCTTCATATAACAGCTGGCCTTTAATCTCATCTGCCAAACCCCGAAACAATATTTTATTCAGTAAATTATATGCAGTGTTTCTTCTCTTTCTACTGATCGTTCTAGTAGTGTAACTGCTAAGGCCTTCTTCTAACATATATACATCGGCATCACTATATATCCGTTTGAAAAGCATACTATAAAACAATGACTGAGTAATTATTACTTTGTAATTACTTTTATTTTTAAAATCAAGAATTCCGAAATCATAAACACTATGTTTTTTCAGAAAAAGCTCAGGCAAAAGAATCAGTTTTATTTTTTCCAATGACGTTCCATAGTTTATAAAACTATACACATACACATTATTAAAAATGCATAAAGCAGACATTTTTTTTATGTAAGGAATCATATCCTTATTTCTAAGAAAAATAACAATATCCGATTTATCTCTGCTGTCTATTAAATTATGCGTAACTGTATTTATCGAATTTAGAATAGTATAATTAGTTGAACATATAAATAAAACATCACTTTCCATCATGTATAATTCCTTTTAAAATCTTCAGACTTTTTTCTTTTTCTTTTCTCAATTTCAAGTATGCCTCATCATAGTTTATAACTTCCATTAACTCAAATTCCCGATTATTACTGTATAAACACTCATTCAATCCAAGCAATTCAAGCAAACTTATAATTCGTGTTGCCAATTCATTCACACAACAATATACTTTTCTGCCATATATGATAGAAAATGCTGTGCCATGAAAAGAATCCGTTACAACGTATTCGGCGTTCCTAATCAATGTAACCCATTCTTCTGGTCCGTAGTTTAGATGACTGTCGGCTTTTAGACTGCCGCCAACAGGAAACGGAATAATTACTACTTTGTAGCCTGTCTTTCTTTGAAGTTGGCGTACAATTTTAAGCAAATACTTAGACGGCGTTAATTGATAGACAAAGATATATTTTTCATTTATTTTTAAATCCACCGTCACATTATCCCACTCAGAAGAATCCAGCAATAATGTGGGATCTAATACTACAGCAGCATTAACACCAATTTTATTAAGAATTTCTTTTCCGGAAAGTTCCCTTACATTTAAAGAATTAAACTCTTTTAAATATTTCGAATAGCCGGCTTTCATATTCATCTTCATTTTTGAAAAGCCAAAGCTCGCTGCATAACTATTCTTTTTCCTGCTGTCATAGACAAAATCTAACAAATATGTTGTATCAAAATTCGTAATATCATCATTCCAAACACAATCACTGCCAACGATAAAAATATCAAATTCTTCATTTAATGCCTTCAAATCTTGCTTCTTTACTCGTTCAGTCATTGGGATCGTATGGCGAAACTCGTGAAATTTCTTTTTTCTTGGTTTTCGAACAATCGCATTTATATTTCCGAGTATATACCGAACCATTCCTTTTCTCTTTAATGCTGCTATTGAAAAAGGCTTAGACAAATAATCACATTTATAATTGATTACCAGACATTTATTTCCCATACCTTCTATCTTTTTTTGCAATGCATAACATTGAAGCATTGCGCCATAATTATCCGCATCCTGAAATGTTAATATTCCAACTTTTTTCATCTATTGTCACTCTCCAATATATTATCCAATATCTTTGCAACAGACGTGACACTTTTTTCTATGCTATATTTTTCTGCACATAACTGATTATTACACCCCATTTTATGTCTTAATTCAGGATTTAAAATTAATTTACTAATGGCCTCAGCAAAACCGTCAATGTCATACGGGGGATTGGCATATCCATTTTCATCATTTTTTACATAATCCTTTATACCCTGAATATTAGATGTAACAAGAGGAAGCCCCGCCGACATTGCTTCTATTGCTGCTATACCTAAACCTTCTCTTTGAGATGGATGCGCAAATATATCAGCAACATTTAATATTTCAGCAATATCATATCTATGTCCTAAAAATTGAATCTGACTATTCAAATTCAAATGGCTGCTCAGTTTTTTTAGATCATCGAGTAACTCACCTCTGCCGCAAATTATATACTTAATATTAGGATTATTTAATTTTGCAATTGCCCGGATAATCACTTCATGATTTTTTCTACTCTGCAATTCACCTACAGATATGATTAATATATCATTCTCCTTAATTCCGAGTTCTTTTCTTTTTTTCTTATAATCAACACTTACATTTTTATATTTCTCAAGATCAAGACCAATCCCATCTATATGAAAAACGGGTGTTTTAAAATACTTCTTAGTAAAATAGTAATCCTCCCAATTAATTACAGTTATTGCATCGCAATACCCTGACATTATTTTCTCTATTGGATAATACAGCCAATTTTTTCTGGGGGCTCCTTTAAAAAAATGATACCCATGGACCAAATACATTATTTTGCCGCCATTATATCTATATCTTTTTGCTGCAAGTCTGGTTAATACTCCCATAACAGGTTCATTCGTCCATATCAAATCATAATTGGACGCATAAATAACAACTTTCAGATCTTTATAGCCAGCCATATTATGGAAGCTAAAGGGATTTCTTTCCGTTCTTATAAAAAAGCATTTTGATACATCAGGTAAATTATTTTGTATTTTTCCTAAATAGCCTTCATTTTGATACCCGTCTGCACCTGAACACGCAATATCTACTTTGCATCCTAATTTATCTAAATACTGAATATGCGGGACAATAAACTGAAACATCATTACATCTGTACAAGTTATTAATATTTTCCTGTTTTTTAAATTTTTCACATCACTCATATATTGGTGTCACCCATTCTTTAAACTTGCTGAGTTTTCCTCTAACCGCATCTAAATAGGTAAGATGCAGAGTTTTTGTAATATTCCCTGTATCTCCATTACCAATAACATTTTTATCAACGCTCAGTATCGATGTTACCTCCATGGCGGAACCGCAGAGAAATGCCTCATCACATGTATAAAGTTCTGTTCTGTCAATAGTCCTCTCAATTACTTCTATTCCGTTTGCTTTTGCTATCTGAATTATGGTGTCTCTGGTAATACTTTCTAAAACGCTATCGGTAAGCTTAGGTGTAATAACTGCTCCTGCCTTTACAATAAAAATACAAGAGCCTGGGCCTTCAGCCACCTTTCCCACCTCATTTAAAAAAATACATGTATCATATCCATTTCTTAAAGCTTCTCTCTGTCCAACACGACTGTTCATATAATTGGCGCCACACTTAATTCTTGGGGACAATGTCTCATCACTGATTCTTCTCCAGGATGTCACACAACATTTTAGGCCTTCTTTATTGTACTCTGCACTTGTTCTGCCTCTTGGAATGGGAGCCACGAACATTTCGACCGGTTCTGCCGAGCCCCAGGAACCAAATCCATCAATAAATAGTGTTTGTCTTACAGAAAGGTCTTCTTCATACTCATTTGCTTTAATGATATCAATAAACGCCTTAGTGAAATCTTTTTTTGTATACCTGCAATCAATCTGAATTAATTTTGCCGATCTGATAAGTCGTTTATAATGATCATCCAATCTAAATGCATATAGTTGTTCTTCTTCGTTATTCCAATAACAGGGGATTCCTTCAAAAACATTCAGTCCAAACTGAGATGTAGGTGCCAGAATATTTATTTTAGCATCATTTACATTCAGAATTTCCCCCTTAAACCATATTAACCTGTTTGAAATATCAGTTTTCATTGCTCTGCCTCCGCCGGTTTTATTTCCATATTATCTTTAATAAATCATATCTGTCCTTTCATTTCCTCTTCCTGTATATGAGCAATTCGAATAATTTCTTTCTCCACCAGTCTCGCAGCTTCTACATCCTCCAAGGATTCATCTGCTTTGTTCTCGCAGATGTCTTCTTTCCTGAGCACCTTAACAACTGATTCCATTAAAATTCTGATATCCGTAATTACACCATACTTTTTAAATTGATCCACATACTGATTATCATAATTTACCTTCTCATCCCAGGATATCTCATTTCTTCCTTTGATCTGTGCCAATCCTGTCAATCCTGCCTTAACCTCAAACCGTTTTTTATATTTACGATTCAAAGTATCAAAATCTCCCAATTCATATTTGACACAAGGTCTGGGACCTACCACTGACATCGTTCCAGATAATATGTTAAAAAGCTGTGGCAACTCATCAACACTACTATTTCTGAGTCTGCGTCCAACTTTTGTTACTCTGGGATCATTTTCATAATTGAACAGGCCTGTCCCTATATTTTCAGCATTCACTATCATAGATCGGAATTTCAACATTTGAAAAACCCTGCCGTCTTTTGTCCGCCTTTCCTGTTTAAAAAATACTGGCCCTTTTGAATCCTGTTTGATTGCAATAGATACTCCAATCCATAATGGAATCAACAGAACAATTGCAGTCAAAGAAGATATTATATCAAAACCTCTTTTTAACACTAAACTAAACCTATACATACTTTTTCCTCATATATTGTAAGTATGGAATATATCATCAAAAGTTTCCGCTTGCTTAATTACCTCCGTTTGACCTTGAGAAATGTCTATAACCGGGAAATTTGGCAAAATAAAAGGCGGTTTCATAACAAGAGAATAGGAACCACAATTGCTTATTACTACCATATCTCCGATGGCGAATTTTCCAGTATACTCTTTATAAAGCATATCTGATTCAATGCATGTAAATCCCGCAAAATCTGCATTTTCATATTCTCGCTGTTCTTCACCCATCGCATATATTTTCATAGGCGGGTTCACGCCTGTCATACTTATATTTTTCTGACTTCCCAAAACAGTTGCAATTGTCTTTCCTCTCACCTTCTTTATTGTTTTAATCGTCCCGACAAACTTCATACAATCACCAACCAGAGCAGTGCCTGGTTCAATTAACAATTCTGGTTTATTTTCCATATTACAAAAATGCTTTGAGAACAATGTGGCAGCAGCTTTTGCATAGGCAGTATAATCCGGAATATCAATACTAAGCTGTTCTCTTAATGAGTCTTCCATTTTTCCAAACAAACCTCCCCCCAGATCGATCCGCTCTGGAACTATACCGGTCCTGTCAATCACATCTATCATGCTTTTTGCTCTTGCCGGCCAAAATTCTATTTGCCGATTTGCAAAGTGGCATTGTAAACTGATCATCTTCAAATTGTCTGCCATCTTAATGAAATCCAGCGCTTTCTTAAAATCATTGCTATCAATATCCAGGCCAAATCTGGACAATTCCCCATTTCTCACATCAAAATTACAGCGAATTCCCACATTAATGGTATGATCTGGGAACTGCTCTGCAATTTTCTTAATAAACAAACATTCCTCTAAGGAATCAATATTAACAGAACCTCCCTGCAGCAAAAATTTTTTAAGTTCAAGTGGATTTTTTATTGGACCGTTCCATATAACTTTTTTAGGGCATACTCCTATTCGTAATGCCAGTTCAGCTTCCATTTCCGATACGACTTCAGCATATCCGTCGAACTCATTAACGATTTTACATAACTTTGGTGTATAATTCGTTTTATAGGAGTATGCTATATTAAAATTTGAATATAAGCTTGAAAATGCTTCTTTTAATTCAACATAATTGGCTTTGAATTGAGCTGTATCCAGTAAATAAAATGCATCTCCATACTTATCTCTTAATTGGCTCAAAACCTTTGAATTCAGTTCCATCTCTCTGTCTCTCTCCATCACTGGATCTCTGTAAGCTATCCTATTTTTTGAATTATCTCTTTAATTTCTTTTTTATTATCAGTAAAAAAATCTCTGTGTATAGAAACCTTTTCTTCAAATCTTCTAATTTCCTTTACACCATTGATGAAAGTATCACTTATAATCCCCAAATGCTGAATCTTACTAACGTTGCAAAAGCTTCTTGATAATATGGCACATGTAGATCCTAATCGGTAATGCTCCGTAATAATTTTCTCAGAAGGAAGATCTCCTTTTCCCAATGCCGCAATTCCTCCAAATCCATATGGAATTCCTGCTTTTTTAAACCTATAACACAAATCTTCTACTATACCATCACTCAAAAGTTCAAACATAAACTTTTTTCTATATCCCAGACTCAAATCGTTAAGCCCTATAAAAATTTCATCTAATCCATCCAGCTTCAGAATATCATCTACAACTTGAACTGCCTCTGGAGTCTCAAGTAAAAGCACCACCCTCGCTCTACCAGCGACAATCTTTATAAACATCTCTGCTTCAGCTACTGTCTTAAAATATGGTAACATCAAAATCTTTGCACCGTTCTCTATTGCCCTGTCAATTTCTTCCTCCGATGATATGTAGTGATCTGTCTTGTTATGTATTGGGTTTACTCTTACCAACAAGTCAGCCAATACAATTGAATTCGAGATTTTTTTAATATCTTCTAAAGTATGATGATTTTGAACTGTATCCAGCTCCCCTTGTCGATCAGCTTTCCCAATATATTCCATATCTACCAAAATCCTATCTACTCCTGCTGTTTCAGCAATCTGAGCAATATCCGGCCTATTGGTAATATACATTAATTTAAGTGACATTTTTTATCCTCCCAGACTTCTTATAATTAAACCTGGAGTAGTTTATACTCTGCAAAAGTTTTTTGGTTAGTTATTCATATTAATTAAAAATGCATTATATGGTTTTCTTCCTATCATAAAAGGAGAAGAGCACTCGTTTCTTCAAATATATGATAATTGGTATCATGTAACATCTAAAAACCCGCAAGTTTCCACTCATTTACCCTTCTGTTTCGTAACCGCCGCTTCCACCATCGCACTTCCACCCTGACTCTTTCTCACAACCTCATTCCCCGTAGGCTTATCCCCCACCGGCCGAAATGTCGTAACAATTTCCTCAACCATCTCGATAATGCGATTACTGTTCTCATAACTCGCCTCGGCTAACTCCTCCAACTGTGTCAAGAACACCTCTTTATCAAACGGAATCGGTTTCCCAATATGAATCAGCTCATTATCCGTTTTAAGCATTCCTTCTTCAGCCATCAACTTCTCCTCAAATAACTTTTCACCAGGTCTCAAGCCTGTATATGCCATCTGGATGTCAACTCCGGGTTCATATCCGGATAATTTAATCAGGTTTCGGGCCAACATATCAATCTTAACCGGATCTCCCATATCCAGAACAAAGATCTCTCCTCCCTTCGCATAAGTACCTGCCTGCATTACAAGACTTACCGCCTCCGGTATCGTCATAAAATAACGGATAATATCTGGGTGCGTAACAGTAACCGGTCCGCCTGCTTCAATCTGCTTCTTAAATAAAGGAATCACACTTC
>ERZ773147.3510-NODE-3510-length-11876-cov-4.253870_pt1 | contig 11876 bp, 5 predicted proteins | sample MGYA00580851_ERZ773147 | MGnify/ENA primary metagenome ERZ773147 (study PRJEB29015, sample SAMEA2737818) | human gut metagenome | biome: human gut; feature: human-associated habitat; material: faeces | place: China | collected 2012 ... | reverse complement strand
CATAAAGCTCCTTAATGTTGGCCGTGGGTGACATCGTATACAGCTTGTCGCATACTGCTTTTTCCGGTGAAGCAATACGATAAAAGTAATCTCCCTCCTGAACCAGAATCAGTTCAAGCGGAAATGCTTCAGCCGGAACATCACAGTATGTGAACGTGCCGAAAGGCGTCTCATATCTTTTCTTCTTTTTCTTTTCGAATGTTGCTGATGTAACAGTATATACTGCTTCTGGGATCAAGCCGTAATAGCTCATCGCATATTCGAAAGAAATATATGAAGGGCCATAGATGCTCCCTGCGAGTAAATAACCGGGAACGCTTTTATCCGTCTCATATAAGCCCTTTACGATCTGTACGCACTCGCCCCGTGCTGTCATGCGCGACAGCTTTGACGCAGGACTCGCATAATTATGAAGCTCTTCAAGAAGCATCGCAGTCGTTTTTATCATATTTTCACCTCGTACTACAATTATATGCAATTATCTGGTGAAAATCAAGCGAATTTTGCGATGCCGCATTGGAATCAACTTCTTCCATTTGACATGTACGGTCTTTGATTCATCCGCCGCTCATCTGCAGCAGCTTTCTTGAGCTTCTTTTGGTACTTGCCGCACTGCGGCGGCGCGCGGTAAGGCGCTTTGCAATTATGGCGACTCTTCTTTCCCATGATGACCTCCTTCACATACTCATATTTGGTTCTTCGGATTCCTTCTGTTCAAAGGATGTATCCGGCAAAACTTCAAGCCTGCCGTTTGTAATGTTGAGGATTTCGGGCTGAGCAAAGAGCTGAGAGTACTTCTCTATGTACTCTGGCGGCAGGGATGTGAAATCTTCTTCTCCGAGGCCGACGATCATAAAGTTACCGGCAATATAGTCATAGAGATTGCCTGACTCATCGCGCAGCCCACGGTTGAACGGGAGCTGTTCGAGCTTGCCCTCGTCGTTGCAGACGATTGCAACGGGGTCATCGTATGGTGAGATCGATTCTATATACCCGCCAACCACCTGCTGCAAAGACTTAAGGTCAGCGCCGATAGCAGTCTGATACGGTGCTTTGCCCGGCTCGACCATGAGCACGGTCAATGTGGATTTCTCATTTTCCATGTTTCCTCCTTGATAATGCGGCAGCCGATGTATAACACCGGCTGCCATTGTTCTGAATTTTGACTTTTTGGATTTTTCTAACCTGTATTCGACACTACTTCCCCAGGTCGGGCGGACTACTGAACCGCAGTTGGCGCTGCGCACGGGAATTTCACCCCTCCGAGGATCTCTCCGAGCTGCCCCCATTGCCTGAAAGCTGTGGCTGGACAGGAGTACCTGCGTGAATGCAGTCATGGCTTGCGGCTTGCCAAAGCCGCTTTTGAATGGACTGACTCGCTCGTCACCTTATGGCCGTCGATTGATGCGGTTTCCCGCACAGGTGAGTTATGGCGCATCCTTCGTTTCGCTCGTACATTCACTGATGTTGTTACAGTAGCCGGATATGACCGGTTGCCCCGGTGTTTGTCAAGGTACACCGAGAGTCCTAAAAAAGTCCCCTCACCCCTTATAGGCGAGTGAGATGGCAACTGTACGGAAAAATTTTCAGTTTTCCAAAAACTTTTTTAATTTTGCGAGAATTTTGGCCTTGCGATCTTGTACGGTCATAGTTGGAATTCCTATTTTCTTGGACATTTGGCGAACTGAGCAGCCACGGAAGTATATGTTTTCAATGAACTCTCGCTCTTCTGGCGAAAGCATAGTTAACCCGTTCCGCAGCTTGCTGCACATAATGGTTGTGACAACTGTCTCCTCAACACTTTCCTGCGTGGAATCATAGAGTAATTCTTCGCCGGTTACGGAAGCCGTGGTTAATTCTTCGTACCTCAATAATTCGTTGCGCTTGTCCTTATCGCTTTGGGTTCGCTCTTGGCGGTCCATTTGTGTGATAGCGTCATATATTTCCTTTGAGACGAGGACTTTCTCCCCGGCGACGTATATGTAATAATCTTTTTTGTCTGCCATTACGCAGATCCTCCTTGTTCTGAATTTTGAAATGGTCAAAATTCAGAATGGGAGGTGCTCTGGGACGATATATAAAAAGAGGCTGCATCGTTGATCCTTTCCGCTTCTATGCGGTCAGGGTCAAGATCACAGCCAGCTTTTACAGCAGTGCTTTTGCCTGAATACCAAATTTGAGATACCTGCTGAATGCCGCACAACATGGTATGCGCACACAGCTATATAGAAGCATCTCTATATGTCTCCAAGCGACTTGTTACGGGTCAGATAGACAAAATCTGCGATTAAAATGTCCCATTTTTTACTCGTCATGACATATTATGTGTAGGTATCTGAAATGTTGACGTTCGAATATCAATCTAGGAGGTTTTGCTGAATGACTTTGAAGCCAGCCGCGCAGCATCGTAAGTCTTCGTTTTCCACAGCAGACAGCTATCGTATACCAATGCCGGTAAGAGAAATTCTGGAATTGCCTAATGGATATAGAGCCGCGGTCTGTCCAAGGTGCAAATGTACATTAGATAGGGAGTATCAACGGTTTTGTGATAGATGCGGCCAACACCTCTTATGGAAGTTCTTCTGCTCTGCAACTGTAATAAAGTGGCAATATCCTGTGGACTGAAATTGCTGCAAGGAACTTTTCTGCCATATTAAAACCTATGACTGGTGTCTGAAATCTTTCCTAAAGAATGTCTGCTTTACGGCAGGCATTTTTTAATGCGCAAAAATTTGAAAAAAAGCAGGGACTGCGTGTCCCCAAATCAAATGCTGCAGACATATATAAAATAGATGCGAATCCCGTCGAATAATGTCATCAGAAGGAAGGTGGAACCGATGGGCTGACAGACAATTGAATACGGTCGGAAGTAAGTAAGACGGTCATGCGGAAATCTCCCACTTTTTTAAGGGAGAAGAAAGGAAAGGCAAAGACATGAGAGGAAGACTCAGGAAGCTGCTGTCCTTCGTGCTCGTTCTGGTACTCGTCGTGCAGATGCTCCCGGTATCAGCGTTCGCCGAAGGTGTTATTTTGGCCGAAGGTTCTGCCCCCACCTTGGCCCAGAGACCCGACCCCCGCGACAGCATATATTACAGAGGACCGACAGACGAATATGAAGCGGACGATGTGCTATGGGAGATAGAGTCCGAACGAACAGAAACGGAAAAGCATTTCCGCCTGGTCAATGGCTCCAACATAGCCGTCGCATACTCATTCCCCGTACATTACCAGGATGAAAAGGGTAAGTACAAGGAAATAGACAATAGGCTAAAACTGTATAACGAGGATGGTACACTGTCTACCGAGCCGGTCAAGAGCGGCCTGCTTGAAAACGGTGATCTCAAAACCGACTCGCTTAAAGATAAGGACAGCAAGGATGAACTTGAAGCCAAGGCTTCCCCTTCTCCTGCACCTACACCTGTTCCCACACCCATCCCAACTGTTGAGCCGACTCCGGTCCCAACCGTTGAGCCTACCCCGGAGCCCACTCCGGCGCCGGAGCTTGAGCTGGAAGAGCCCGCACTCGCCGAAGATGCGGAGCTTCCCGCAGAGCCCGAAATTACGGACGAGCCTGAGATCGCCGGCGAATCCGACGTTTTGGATGAAGCCGGACCTGCTGAGTCCGAAGATATTTCCCCAATTGAATCTGATGCACCTGTTGAAGCTGACCCCGAACCTGCCGACGAAGAGGACCCCGTTGTTCCCGATGTAGACCCGGAGCCAGTTCTTGACGTTCCGGCAGCTACCGAGCCTCCGGTCGAGGAGGAGCCTGAGGAAGAGCTGACCATCGACGACGAGGCACAGGTTCTGGATATGAGCGGCCTGCCCATAGACACCCGCGTGTATAAGAACACGCACGGTCTGGCAGATGTTGAGCTCGCACTTTCAGCCGGTTCTGCGCAGCTGGCCAGCATAAGCTATGACGGCTATACAGTCTCCCTCACGCCGAGGATCCGCAGCGGCAATGCGCTCATGCGCGAGTCGGCAGAGGCTGCCGCCAGAAGCATCGCCAGCATAACCGCGAACGTAAAACAGCTTGAGAGCGTCGCCGAAAAGGGCAGCTTCCAGGCAAAGATCACGCCGAAGAACCTCTCTTCTTCGCTTACCTACAGCGGCATACTCAACGGCGCTGACCTTGAGTACATCGTCGCCGAAAGCTCTCTCAAGGAAAACATCATCGTAAAAGCAAAAGCTGCGGAATACGTATATGAGTTCACTCTCGATGCCGGCGGACTTACTCCCGAGCTTACCAGCTCCGGCAGCATAGAGCTCAAAGACGGCTCCGGCACTGCGGTGTTCGTCATCCCGGCAGGGTATATGATCGACGCCGATGGCGAGAGCAGCATGGAAGTGGAATACACCCTCTCTTCCGCTGCCGACGGCAAGTATATCCTCACTGTTTCCGCCGATGCCGACTGGATGAACGACACCAAGAGAGCGTTCCCCGTCACCATCGATCCCCCTGTGTATCTTCAGGGCTTTTACAACATTGAGACCGGTACCATCTTCGGCTACTCTCCCGATGACATCGGCGGTCAGAGAGCTACCGAAGCCCTCGGTTATTACTCCGCAGACGGCGGCTACTGCCGTACTCTGGTTCGAGTAAATAACCTCCCCGATCTGCCGGACAACAGCTACGTGGTCCACGGCGGCATTTACCTTTACGAAGTGGCTTACAGTCATGTCGGCATGAGCGCTATGCGCGTAAAGGCGCAGGCTCTTTCGTGGAACTATCCCACCGAGGGCTACTGGTGCCTTTACCACTCATGGAACGACACTCCCGACCCGGTCAACGAGGTTCTGGACTTTACAGATATCCAGAACGGCAGGGCATTCTATGGCTGGAACATCACCCGCGAGGTAATAAACTGGTATAACGATCCGGGTTCCAACTGGGGTATTTCTCTTGCCGCGGCGCTTGAAGGCTCTATGACCTCTTCCAGCTGTGCCAACGCCGGGTTTGCCAGCAGCAATACCACCAATGCCGGGGCAAGACCGTACTTCGTGGTCGAGTACCGCAACAGCGCCGGTCTTGAAAGCTATTACACTTACCAGACCCACAGCATAGACAGAGCCGGTACCGGCTACATAGGCGACTACAGCGGCCAGCTCACTCTTGTGAAAAACGATGTGAGCTCCGCAAGTACCAGCAATCCCGTAGCCATCAACCATGTCTACAACTCTGCTTATTCAAAGGCCGCTTCCAGCGCGATCAACGCCGTCACCGAGACCTATGGCAGCATGGGTGTAGGCCGAGGCTGGATGCTGGATATACAGCAGGCGATCATCCCCGGAAACACCGGCTACCTCATCTACTTTGACGGCGACGGGACCGTGCATTACTTCCAGGGTTCCGGCACGCAGTACACCGATGAGGACGGTCTTGGCCTGACCATAACCAAGAGCGGCACGAACTACACCCTCAAGGATAAGAAAGACAACATCAGCTACTTCTCCGATGGTCTTCTGAGCTACACGCAGGATGCCAACGGCAACAAGGTCACCTATGTCCGCGACAGTGACAATGTTATCCTCTCCGTCACCCGCCAGAACAGCGGCGGCAGCGTTGAGACCATAGCAACCTTCACCTATGACAGCTTCGGCAACGTCAGCACCATAACTGACAGCGCCAACAATACGACTACCTTCAATTATTCCGGTACGGATATACTTTCCGGCGTAACTCATGCGGACGGCACATCTGTGAGCTATACCTATGATGCCAACGGCAAGCTGCTCTCGGCGACAGATAATGAGTCCGGCTACTCCATGAACTATGAGTATGACGCGAACACCGGTAAGGTAAAGAAGTTCTATGAGGTCGCCGGAGGCACTACCGGCGCAATAGTGGAAGCCGAAGGAGCCTTCACCGGCATCCAGACTTACCGGTACTGCGGTCCTGACCGTGTGCTCGGCAATTCTGACGACATCGTGAGCCACAGCGTCATGGACTACTTCGGGCGCACGACCAGCAGCTATTCCACCAACTATGACGGAACGCTCGTATACGGCGCGAGCGCTACCGCTTACAACGCAAATACCGGCACCAGCGCCACCAACAACAGAGCTCTGATCAGCACCCAGACGGGTGTCCAGTCCGTGAACCTTCTGGGCTATCCGAGCGTTGAAGGTACCTCGAACATGGCCACGGCTGGCTGGGGATTCAGCGGCGGCGGAAGCGGCAGCATCGTCTTCGGCAAACCGCGCACCGGTATGCGCTCCGTGCTCGTGAGCCGTTCCAGCACCGGAGCTGCGGCCTCCACGCTCAGTCAGAGTCTCAGCGGGCTTGACCCGAACAGCTGGTATGTCCTCTCCGGATACGTAAATACCAGCGGCGTCACCAGCTTCGGCAGCAGCGGCAAGGTGACCATGAAGGCCACCGGAGGAGCACAGGGAGCTGTTTCCGGCACCTTCATCGACTGGAGCACCGACGGCATCGGCGACGGATGGGAACGTGTTTATGTCACGGCACAGCCGAACTCGTCCGGCGAGCTTACGCTGAGCCTCGAGGTCTCCGGTATTTCCGGCTCGGTATACCTTGACGACCTTCAGGCCGAAATAAGCCTCTTCGGTGAGAAGGGCACGCCCGGCACGGTCAGCCTCATAACCAACGGTTCCATGAACGACTACAGCGCATGGAGCAGCTGGTCGAGCGGCAACGACTACATCGGCGGTACTCCCTTCGGCAACGCGCTTCAGGTCACCGGCTACTTTGACGACAGCGCAGATATCTTCCAGGATGTGTATCTGGATCAGCCCGGCACCCAGACCTATCTGTTCTCCTGCTGGGCAAAGGCTGCCGCGGTACCTATAGACGGCTCCGGATACAGATCGTTCAGCCTTTGGGTAGAGCTGAATTACGGCGACTCCGAGGGAACGGTCGAGCAGCACAGCGCGGAGTTCAATCCGGATACCACGGAATGGCAGTACCTCATTCTGCCCATAGTTCCGAAGCAGCCAAATCTCCCGGTCAACTCCATGCGAGTATACATGACCTTCTGCCGCGAGCCGAATACCGCGTACTTCACGAACGTCTCCTTCGTCAAGGAGGACGCACAGAGCTACAAGTACAACTCTGACGGCGAGCTCGTTTCCGTCACCTCTTCGGACAATGCGGAGCAGAGCTTCTCCTACAGCGGCGCGGACCTGATCAGCCAGGTCACCAAGGGCAACGGGAGCTTCAGCTACGAATACGATGATGCCCACAATGTGACCAGCGTCACGAACGACGGCGTTTCGATGTCCGTAAGCTACGACGGCAAGGGCAACACCACCGGCACCGTGCTCACCGGGGATGGTACCTCGCAGAAGATAAGCTCTTCCGCGGGCTATGACAGCACCGGCAACAGGGTCACATCCCAGACGGATGCCAGAGGCAAAACGGTCAGCTACAGCTATGACAACGTCATGAACAAGCAGACCGGCCAGCCTTCCAGCATAACGGATGCGAATAACAACACCGTCTTCAATTTCTACAATAACAGCAACGGGCGCATAACCAACACGAGCCTCGGCTACGATGTGCATCTGGACTATGTCTATTCCGGAGGCCAGCTCGCGTCCATGTCCAGAGGCGGATACATCCCCGGAAACACCACCGAGCAGACGCAGGTGTACACGATGAGCTACAACGGCTTCGGGAACATGACCGGAGTCAGCGTGGGCAGCCGCAACCTTGCGAGCTACACCTACGGCAGCGCGAACGGGCTGATGACCGAGATGAGCTACGGCAATGGGGCAAGCGTGAGTTATGAGTATGACGAGCTTGAAAGAGTTTCGGAAATATACTATAATGGCAGCAGCGATGCGGCAGTAAGCTACACGTACTCCAACAACGGTTCCGTGAGCAAGATCGAGGATCATGCGGCAAACCGTGTAAATGATTACAACTACGATTCTCTCGGCAGGCTCATAACCATGACCGAGAAGTCCGGGTCAAATGCGGTGCAGTTCTATGCGGCATCGTATGACAGCGCGAACCGCGTCAAGGACATCGGGTACATGGTAAGCCCGGCATGGAACGGTACGTTCAGAGACGGGCGAGCTTACGGCTACACCTACGATGCCGATGACGGCAAGCTGACGGGTATGCAGCTTCCGGCAGACGGCAGCTATGCGTACACTTACGATGCGCTGAAGCGCCTGACCGGCAGGAGCCTGTCGCTCGACGGCACATCCTTCATAAACCGGAACTACACGTATCTGGACGGCAATGGCACGAACGCGACTACGATGCTGGTCGCGAGCATGAATAACCGCAAGGCCAATGGCACGAGCATCAACAGCTACACCTATACCTACGACAACACCGGCAACATCACGGCAATAAGCGGCAGCACGTCTGCGTCGTACACCTACGATGCGCAGGGGCAGCTTCTTACCGAGACCTACGGCGGCAAGACCTACACCTACACCTATGACACCTACGGAAACATCCGGTCGGTATCTGACGGGACGACGACAAAGGTGTACAGCTACGGTGACAGCAGCTGGCTGGATCTGCTGACGGCGTATGATGGTCAGAGCATCAGCTATGACAGCATAGGCAACCCGACGAGCTGGTACGACGGGACGACGTTCACGTGGTCCAACGGGCGCAGGCTCACGAGTGCGGTAAACAGCAGCACGGGTCTCAACAACAGCTACACCTACGACATGGACGGTCTGCGTCTGACGAAGACGGTCGGCAGCGTAGAGCACAAGTACGTATGGCAGGGCAGCAAGCTGGTAGCCGAGTACTTCGGCGGTACGGAGCTGGAGTTCTTCTACGATGAGAACGGAGCGCCGTATGCATTCTCGTACAAGGCGACGGCATCGGCGACGCCGGTCATGTACTACTACGTGACGAACCTGCAGGGTGATGTAGTAAGCATACTGAACGCCAGCGGAACGTCTGTCGCAGAATACAGCTACAACGCATGGGGCAAGGTGCTGTCGGCAACTGGCACGATGGCGGCGATAAACCCGATCCGCTACCGCGGCTACTACTTCGACTCCGATTCCGGCCTCTACTACCTCAAATCCAGATACTACGACCCGAATCTCCAACGCTTTATTAATAGCGATGATATAGCCAGCACCGGTCAGGGATTTATTGGCACTAACACTTTCGCCTACTGCGGGAACAACCCAATTGTCAGATCCGACATAAGTGGAAATGTATGGCTTGAGGCCATTGGTATAGGCTTTGGCATGGGTGTCGGCGGACAATATGTAAGCGACGTAATAGGGAATATTTCACGCGGCGAAAAAGGGCTTGATATATTTAAGCCGACATCTAGCGCAAAAGATTATCTCGCAGCTGGTGTTGGTGGTGCTATTGCTGCTATTCCGGGGTTAGGTCCTACCGGAACAATAGTGGCAGGAGCATTGGGGAGCGTTACAACAGACGCTATTAAAGGAAATATTAACAATGTTCAAGACTTTACTATGAGTGCGCTTAAAGGTGCATCAGCAAATGCTGTTGGATTTGTGGTATCTAAAGATATCGCAATATCGGAGCTAAATAAGATATCTGGCTTGCCGCGCACTGCAAGGAAGAGTTACCTTCGCGACGAATTTTATATCAACTCTCAAGCCTATGTTAATCAGAATCTTCGAACATTCGATCAATCTTCGTGGTGGGAGAAGATACAGATCATTGAAATGAGGAAGTTTGGCTTACGGTCGGGGTTGTATTCTACGACAGCTTCAACTGGTTTTTCACTGTTATACTAATGGAGGCAAAGTGAGAAAGTTCATTGTTGACAGAATTTTATATTTGTTATATGGGATTGCTGCTGGAATAGGAATATACGTATTCGAAAGATATATAGTATTAACATGTATTCTTGAAACTCTCATTATAGTGTGTCTTGCACACCAGTGTCAGCCTCTTTTTGCTTTACTGATTGATGTATTCAAAGGCAGTGTAACTGAAGAAGTATATCTTTCCGGTAAAATTATCTCTCGGGGATATGATTTTTTTCGCAGAGACAGCTATACTGAATGGAAATTTTACTATGGGAGCAACAACATACTGAGGCTTCGTGTACTGGATATCAAAAATAGCGAGCTTCTTGAGGAAGTCAAAAATCTGAGACAGAGTCCAAAGTTGAAAGTTACATACTATAAATTGTCGAGAATACTTATAAGTATCGAATTGCAGTTAAAGCAAAATTTAATCTTTACCGAAACCGTATGAATTATGAAATACAAACTTTCTAAAGAGGAATCCTTTATATTAAGACTGTTTGTAGAGCGAGAGGTGCCGGACTTTATATGCGAGATAGTGATAGACAACATAAATCTAAGCGAGCATTATGAAGAGCTGTTTAACTACTCCATTGCTGTGCTTGACGGCACAGATGTGGAGTTTGGGAAAAACGCATCCGGCACAGACCGAGCATTCGTTTTCGCTCAGCAATACAAGGACGTCTTAATAGAACTCATGAGTTCACTCGCAGACCCAGATTGGTTAGTACACGTAAGCCTGTGCTTTGCAGTGCTGGAGATCCTCAGAAAGTTCCAGCTTGCATCGCAGACAAGCCGTCTAAGCAGACGGGCCAGTCTGCAAAGGGCGTATTGTTAAGGCAGGTTTACCCAGACAAGTTCGAGCCGGGGCGCAGCGCTTAAAACTGCGCCTCAGCGCAAAGCTTCCAGCGCCGTGTTCCCCGGCTCATTTAGGGGGAAGCACATGACAAGATATGCGCACGTGTTTAGGCTATTTACCGCTCCGTTCATTGCGGCGGCGCTGATGCTTTTTCTGCTCCCCATTCGATGCTTTGCGGTCACGCAGGAGGAGCTGGAAACTATCGAAGCGCAGCGAGAAGTTTTAGAGACTCGCAGGGATAATATTGAGAAGAAAGTCAGTGAACTCAGTGCATCCCATGCAAGCGCTCTGGAGCAGAAAGCTGCACTGGATGAGCGTAATCAGATCACGCTGAAACAAATCAAATTACTTATGGATCAGATCGATCTATGCGATACAATTCTTAAGCAGAAGGAAAAGGAGGTCGAGGCCGCAAAACAAAAAGAGACTGAGCAGCTTGAAAAATTCCGGGCAAGGGTCCGCAGCATGGAGGAAAACGAGAATTACAGCATTCTGGATTTGCTGCTGACATCATCGAGCATCGGTGAGTTCATCTCTGCTATGGAGGATATGCAGGTAATAGTTGAGAGCGATAAAAAGCTTGCTGATGACTACATGGCTGCAAGAGAAGAAGCCGAGCGTGTCCGGAATGAATATTTGAGCGTAAAGAATGAGTATAAGGAACATTTGGATGTTTTGAATGCGGAACAGGGCAGACTGGAGCGCCAAATAGCCGAGGCCGATGCGCTGATCATAAGTCTGGAAGAGGATACCGAAAGCGCAATTGCAGAATATGAGATCAGCATTGCCTCAGAAGACAAGATGGCAAAGTATCTTGACGAAATGAGCCTCCAATATGCTCATGAACAGGATGCCGAGCTGCGAGGAGTGTACAGCGATTCGCAGTTTATCTGGCCGGTCCCGTCCTGTACGCTGCTGACGAGTCCCTACGGGTACAGGATACATCCAATCCTGGACTACGAGAGGCTTCATGCAGGATTGGACATAGGCGCTAAGTTCGGCGAAGAAATTATCGCCGCTGACGGCGGTACGGTTTTGATTGCCGAGTACAGCGACTCATACGGAAACTTTGTGCTCATCGATCACGGCGACAGATATTCCACTGCCTACGGGCATATGTCCGAAATTGCAGTTGAGGCCGGACAGGAGGTCAAGCAGGGAGAGCTTATTGGCTATATCGGAAGCACCGGCTGGTCAACCGGGCCGCACCTGCATTTCGAGATTCGCCTGGACGGTGAACGTATTGACCCAGAGGAGTTCTTCTCCGGCTTGATCCACTATAATT
>ERZ773147.3505-NODE-3505-length-11888-cov-4.094904_pt1 | contig 11888 bp, 12 predicted proteins | sample MGYA00580851_ERZ773147 | MGnify/ENA primary metagenome ERZ773147 (study PRJEB29015, sample SAMEA2737818) | human gut metagenome | biome: human gut; feature: human-associated habitat; material: faeces | place: China | collected 2012 ... | reverse complement strand
GTGCGGGCCTTGCTCATACCGTAGGCGCCTCGTAGCTTATGTCGTACTCGCTCCACTGGATGCGGACGGAGACCCGTGCGCCGCCTGCGGAGAGGAAGGAGTGTATCTCGCACAGCGACCAGAGCTTTGTGGCCGGATCCTGCTGGCGGATCTGCATGCTGTGGGACTCCTGCGAATTGGTGTAGACGATATCGTCCAGCACGACGCGGCCCGAGACGGTGGAGCCGTTCAGCGTCAGCGTCTCCACGGTGCTGCCGTTATAGATGGATGTCCGGCGCACGTCGACCAGAACGCTTGCGGCGCTGTCATTGGGGGCGATGGTGATGCGCAGCGCGGTGGAGGAGGTACACTGATACGTCAGCACCAGATCCTTCAGCGGCATCACCAGTGCGCTGCCCACGGCGGACAGGTCGGCGTGATATTCCGTGAAGGGTGCGAACAGGTTGGGGGTGGTCAGCTCCTGCTGGCTGGTCTGGAAGTGCAGCCGGTAGCTGAGAGGGGTATCCTCCGCCACGGTGATGGCCGGTGTCTCGCCGGTATCGCCCTTGGGACCTTGAATACCCTGTTCACCCCGGATGCCCCGCGGGCCCATTGGCCCCTGCTCGCCCAGAGGCCCCTCCGGCCCCATTGGCCCCATGGAGCCCTGAATGGATCACATATGATCCGCAGGCATCCTGCGGATGACAGCCGTTTCCCCGGTATGTGCCGTTGCTGTAATTCATCGTCATCTCTCCTTACCGCAGATCGTTACGCCATTCTATGCCGGAGAGGGGAAACAGGTGACAGGCACGGCAAGACCGACGTTGCATTTTCCTCCGGCTTGGTGTATGATGGCAGGAAGAAAGTGAGCCTATGTGCCGCGTCGAACTGCTCGACGATGAAAATACGACCGAGACAAAATTTCCCTGCAAAAGGAGGCAAATCATGCTGCACTTGAAGATATTGAAGGCAGAGACCGCCGCGGAGGTGGGCCGTCTGGCGGCGGATCAGTTTCAGGAGGTCATGGCCGCCAAGCCCGCCTGCGTGCTGGGCCTGGCCACCGGCTCCACCCCTGTTCCCCTGTACCGCGAGCTGGCGGCGCGGGAGAAGGCGGGCCTTCTGGACTTTACCCGCGTGCGGTCGGTGAATCTGGATGAGTACAAGTGCCTTGCCCCCGACCATCCCCAGAGCTACCGGCACTTCATGCAGGAGAATCTGTTTGACCACATCGCCATCCGTCCGGAGAACACCCTGGTGCCGGACGGCCTGACGCAGGATGTGGAGGCCATGTGCATGGCCTATGAGCGGGCCATCGAGGACTGGGGCGGCATAGACTTACAGCTGCTGGGACTTGGCCACGACGGCCACATCGGCTTCAACGAGCCCTGTGACTATTTCCCCAGCTGGACACATGAGGTGGCGCTGACGGAGACCACCCGCCGGGCCAACGCCCGCTTCTTCGCCAGCGAGACGGAGGTGCCCGCGGCGGCTTATACCATGGGCGTGGGTACGGTGATGGCGGCCCGCCGGGTGCTGATGCTGGTGACCGGCGCGGACAAGGCGGAGATCCTGCGCAAAGCCTTCTTCGGCCCGGTGACGCCGTGGGTGCCCGCCTCCATCCTGCAATTCCACCCCGATGTAACGCTGATCTGTGACCGGGCCGCGTGGGACGGTGCCGGTATGGGAAAGGAAAACTGACTATGGAATATCTGGGTATTTCCTATGACATCAAGAATAAGCCCGCGCTGGACGGGGGCTTCATCCCCTTTGCCCCGTGGCGCACGGCCTATCTGGCGGAGGCTCATCGCCCCGTCCGCATCGCCGTGGAGCGGCAGGACGGACAGGTGTCGGTATTCGATACCCGCCTGCGGAGCGTGGTGTATCAGGACGCCAACCTGCGGTTTCTGGAGCGCACCGTCAAGCTGCTTCTGTGGAGCGTAGGCGGCTGGCGGGTGTATATCAGCGGCTGCAATGAGCTGGCGGAGGATCTGCGGAGCATCTATCGCCGGGGCGGCGCACGGGAGTTCGACGTGGACTTCATGGAGACGGTGTTCGAGCGGCTCTTCCAGCTGGAGGCCATCGCCGAGGTGGACTTCCCGAAGGAGCGCAGCAGCGCCCGGAGGATCGGCGGCCATCTCAACGGCTGCCGCATCGGCTTCGACGCAGGCGGCTCTGACCGGAAGGTCTCCGCCGTCATTGACGGCGAGACGGTGTATTCCGAGGAGGTGGTCTGGCATCCCAAGGCCCAGACCGACCCGGAGTATCACTATCAGGGCATTCTGGACGCCTTCCGCACGGCGGCGTCGAAAATGCCCCGTGTGGACGGCATCGGCGTGTCCTCCGCCGGTGTGTTCATCGGCAACGCTCCCATGGTGTCGTCGCTGTTCATCAAGGTGCCGCAGGACAAGCGCGGCCCCATCAAGACCATCTATGACCGCGCGGCCGCCGCCATCGGCAATGTGCCCATCGTGGTGGCCAACGATGGCGACGTGACGGCGCTGGCCGGTGCCATGAGCCTTCATGACAACTGCGTCATGGGCCTTGCCATGGGCACCAGCGAGGCGGTGGGCTATGTGAACCGGGAGGGCAGTATTCTGGGCTGGTTCAATGAGCTGGCCTTTGCACCGGTGGATCTGAACCCCCACGCGGAGCGTGACGAGTGGTCCGGCGATATCGGCGTGGGCTGCAAATACTTTTCGCAGGACGCGGTGATCAAGCTGGCGCCTGCCGCCGGTATCGCGCTGGACGCCGGTCTGACCCCGGCGGAAAAGCTGAAGGCGGTACAGCAGCTGGCGGAGCGCGGCGATGCGCGTGCGCTGGCCATCTTCCGGGATATCGGCGTGTATCTGGGCCACACCCTGCCCCTGTACGCCTCCGTATATGACCTGAAAAACCTGCTGGTGCTGGGCCGCGTGGCCTCCGGCGTGGGCGGCGAGACGATCGTTGCGGAGTGCCGCCGTGTGCTGGCGGAGGAATATCCGGAACTGACGGTGTCCGTTACCCTGCCGGACGAGCAGTTCCGCCGTGTGGGCCAGTCCATGGCGGCGGCTAGTCTGCCGACGGTCAGTCTGCCGGAGGTGTGATATGCGGTTTATCAACGGAAATATCTTTGTCAACGGCCGGTTCGTCCCCGGCGGCTTCTCTGTGGCGCACGGCCGGTTCGCCCATGTGCTGGCGGAAACGGCGGACGGAGAGTGCGTCGACCTTCACGGCGCGTATGTGATCCCCGGTCTGGTGGATGTCCACACCCACGGCAACTCCGGCGCGGACTTCTCCGACGGCGACGATGACGGTCTTGTGAAAATGGCCGCCTATCTGGCGCAAAACGGCGTGACCTCCTTCGCCCCCGCCTCTATGACGCTGCCCTATGACGTGCTGGAAACGGCCTTCCGCACGGCGGTGCGGCTCCATAAAACGCAGCCGGAGGGCTGTGCACAGTTGATGGGTATTCAGATGGAGGGGCCTTTCTTCTCCGAGAAGAAGAAGGGCGCCCAGAACGCTGCCTATCTCCGATTGCCGGATTACGACGCCTTTGTCCGGCTCTATGACGCGGCGGAGGGCCTGCTGCGGATCGCGGACGTGGCCCCGGAGCTGCCCGGCGCGGTGGAATTTGCCCGCCGCGCGTCGGAGAAGTGCACCGTCTCCGTGGCCCATACCGACGCCAGCTATGAGGAGGCTGCCGCCGTCTTTGACGCGGGCGCTGCCCACCTGACGCACCTGTTCAATGCCATGCCCGGCATCCACCATCGGAATCCCGGTCCCATCGGCGCGGCCTCTGAGCGGGAGAACGTCACCGCCGAGCTGATCTGCGACGGACACCATGTCCATCCCAGCGCCGTGCGGATGGCCTTCAAGCTGTTCCCCGGCCGCATCTGCCTGATCTCCGACGCGCTGCGCTGCTGCGGCATGCCGGACGGGCAGTACACCCTGGGCGGACAGGATGTGTTCCTCTCCGGCGGCGTGGCCCGTCTGGCGGACGGCACCATCGCCGGAAGCGCCGCCAATTTGTACGACTGCATGCGCAATGCCGTGGCCTTCGGTATTCCCCGTGAGCAGGCCGTTTTCTCCGCCACCGCAATTCCCGCCCGCGAGATCGGGCGGCAGGATGAGATCGGCGCCATCGCCGACGGTATGCACGCGGATTTCGTGGTGTGTGACGAAAAACTCATCCGGCAGGCCGTCTATCTGGGCGGCAAGCCGCTGTGAGCAAATCGAAAAGACCGCCCCTCCGGCGGCTGCCGGAGGGGCGGTCTTTTGTCTGCATTTTGCGGGGGTATCGGGCGTTTACCGCCGGGCGGTGATCAGAAACAGCGGCGCGTCCGCCAGATCCAGATCGCCCAGAATACGGCGGCCCGCGTCCCCGTCACAGCCGCACCGGGAAAAGCCGCAACGGGGCAGCAGCGCCATGTCCCATTGGGGCCGCGCCTGACGGCTGATGGGCATGGCCAGCGTGATGGCGGCATTTTCCTGCTCCAGCTCCGGCGTGATGCCGCAGTGGCCGTATACCTCCGTGGCGGGGATATAGGAGTCCCTCTGCCGGTGGTGGCGCACGTTGTCACCGTAGTTGGCGTCGAAATTCAGCAGTATGCCGCCGGGCCGCAGCAACCGCCGCCACTCCCGATAGGCCTGCTCCGTGTCCGGCAGCGTCCACGTCAGGTTCCGGGTCACGATCACGTCAAAGGCGGCGTCCGCGAACGCCGTCTCCATGGCATCCATTACCAGAAACCGCGCTGAAACGTTCATGGCCGCCGCGGTGGCCTTCGCTTCGGCGATCATGGCGGGGGTCAGGTCGATGCCCGTCAGGCGGTGGCCTGCCTGCGCCAGAAGAATGGCAAAGTAGCCGGTCCCCGTGCCGACGTCAAGAATGTCAAGGGCCTTTCCCTGCGGCAGATATTGCTGCATTTCCGCCAGCCACCGCTGGCCCATGGCGCCGTCGTGCAGCTCGTTGCGCCGCACGGTGCTGAAATCTCTGGCCCGCTTCGTCCAGTAGGCCTGCACACGCTGTTCCATATCCTGCATGATAAAACCTCGCTTATTGCGGCTGCCGCAGTTCCATGACCGAGGCGATGAGCCGCTGTGTATATGCTTCCTTTGGCGCTTGAATGATCTGCGCCGTGCTGCCTTCCTCCACCGTATGACCGTCCTTCATCACCAGCACCCGGCCGCACAGGCTGCCCACCACCGCCAGATCGTGTGAGACGAACACGGTGGCCATGTGGTTTTCCCGGCACAGTGTCCGGATCAGCGCCAGTATCCGGGCCTGTGTGGCGGCGTCCAGCGCACTGGTGATCTCATCGCACAGCAAAAGCTCCGGCCCGGCGGCCATGGCCCGCGCGATGGCAAAGCGCTGACACTGGCCGCCGCTGAGGTCACGGGGGTACCGCTGGGCCAGCTCCGGCGCAAGGCCCACCATGGCGCACAGCGCCGGAATGTCGGCGCGGCTGTCCCGTCCCAGCAGACTCCGGACGCTGTCCTGTATGGTGTCGGCGATCCGCCGCCGGGGGTGGAAGGAACCGGCGGTGTCCTGAAAGATCATCTGCATGGCGCGATAGTCGGCCTTGCTGCGCTTTACGGTCAGGGGCCTGCCGTGCAGCAGTACCTGTCCGCTGTCGGCGGCTTCCAGTCCGCTGATGAGCCGCAGCAGGGTGGTTTTTCCGCAGCCGCTTTCGCCCACGATGCCCAGAATGTCACCGGACTCCAGCGTGAAGGAGATATCCTTTACCGCCTGCACCGTACCGTAGCGCTTGTTGAGTGCGCTTATCTCCAATACGCTCATGGACACGCTCCTTCGCCGCGCTCCAGCCGGGGTACGGCCTGGAGCAGCTTTTTCGTATAGGGATGGCCGGGGGCATGCAGCACGGTCTCCGTGTCGCCGTATTCCACAAAGCGCCCGCCGTGCAGCACGGCAATGCCGTCCGACAGGAACCGCGCCAGCGCCAGATCGTGGGTCACCACGATCTGGGCGATGCCGTCCTCGCGGCTCAGCTTTTTCAGCTCCCGCGCCGCCTGCAATTGTATCACCGCGTCCAGCGCGCTGGTAGGCTCGTCCGCCAGCAGGATGTCCTGCTCCAGCAGCAGGGCCAGCGCCATGGCGGCCCGCTGGTTCATGCCGCCGCTCAGCTCATAGGGGCGGCTGGCCAGTATGCGGCCGCTGTCTGTCAGCCCCAGCTTGTCAAAGGCCGCCGCCGCGTCGGCGGCGAACCGCTCCTTCCGGAATTTTCCGTGACCCTTCAGCGTGTCCCGGAACTGCGCCCCGTAGGTGCGGATGGGGTCGAAGGACGCGCCGGGGTTCTGAAAGATCATGCCCATCCGGTCGCGGCAGAGGCGCTGCCGCTCCCGGCGGCTGAGGGCTGTCAGCTCACGGCCCTCCAGCGTGACCGTTCCGCCGGTGATGTGTACGGCGTCGTCCGCGCCCATCAGGGCTTTCAGCAGCGTGCTTTTGCCGCAGCCGCTCTCGCCCACCACGCACAGGATCTCACCCTTGCGGAGGGTGAAGGAGACGTCCCGCAGCACATCACCCCGGCTGTACCCGGCGCACAGGCCGCTGACCTGCAAAAGAGACTGCATTTCCGTCATTTCCGTTCCTCCACCGCCGCATAGTCCCGGACGCTGTCGCCCAGATAGTTGAACAGCATCACCGTCACCACCGTGGCGGCCGCCGGGGCCAGCACCGGCCACGGGTTCAGCTGGATATAGGCCCGGCCCTGATTGATCATGCTGCCCCATTCGGCATAGGGCTCCTGCACGCCGATGCCCAGAAAGGACAATCCCGCGATGCCCACCATCATAACGCCCAGCTGCGTGGCGGCGTTGACCGCCATGGTGCCGATCATGTTGGGCAGCAGGTATTTCAGCAGGATCGTCCCGTCACCACAGCCGCTCAGCCGTGCGGCGCAGACGTAGGGGGCGTTTTTCAGCGCCATGGCCTGCGCCCGGGCCAGCCGGGCGTACAGCGTCCAGGCGGTCACGCCCATGGCCAGCATGGCGTTGCCCATGCCGCCGCCCAGAATACCGGCCACGGCAATGGCCAGCACCATCTGGGGAAACGCCAGCATGATGTCGGCAAGGCGCATCACCAGCGTGTCCAGCACGCCGCCGTAGTAGCCTGCCAGCAGGCCCAGCGCCGTGCCGGCCGCAAAGGTGACGGCCACCAGCGCCACGGCGGAGAAAATGGTGGTGCGCCCGCCCATCATCACGCGGGAGCAGACGCAGCGCCCGTACCGGTCGGTGCCCAGCGGGAAGGCCGCGCTGGGGCCTTCGTTGATATGGGCGGCATTGGTGGCGGTGGGATCGTTGGGCGTCAGCAGCGGGGCCGCCAGACTGAACGCCGCCAGCGCCAGCACCAGTGCCAGCAGCACCAGCATCCTGCGGCGCTTCCGTTCTCTCATCATGGCCGCGCCTCCTCTCTGACGCGGGGATCGACCCAGCCACAGCAGAGGTCGCTCAGCAGGTTCGCCGCCACATAGACCGTGGCGGTAAACAGCACAAAGCCCTGTATCACGGGATAGTCCCGGTCGCTGATGGCGTCCATGGCCAGCTTGCCCAGTCCCGGCCAGCTGAAAATGGTCTCGATCACCACGCTGCCGCCCAGCAGCGTTCCGATGGACAGCGCCGTGATGGTGACCATGGCAGGCGCGGCGTTGCGCAGCACGTCGTGCAGCAGGATATCACGCCAGCGCACGCCCCGTGTCCGGGCGCCCAGCACATACTCCTGCCCCAGCTGCTCCAGAAGCTCCGCCCGGAACTGCCGGGTAAACCGGCTGCACAGGGGGATGGTCAGCGCAAGGCAGGGCAGCAGCAATCCTCTGACGCTGCCGTTGGCGATCACCGGCAGCAGCTTCAGCCGGATGCAGAAGAAATACATCAGCAGCACCGACAGCAGGAAGTTGGGCAGCGCATTGCCGATAAAGCTGAGAAACCGCACCGCGTGATCAGCAATGCCGCCCTGGCGCACCGCCGTCCACACCGCCAGCGGCAGCGAGACCAGCAGCGCCAGCGCAAGGCTGGTCAGGGCCAGCACGAAGGTGCGGCCCATGGCTCCGGCCAGCTTGCTGCTGACCGACAGACCGTCCTTGTAGGAGACGCCCAGGTCGCCCCGCAGGGCCGACCCCAGCCAGTCGCCGTACTGGGCCAGGAAGGGCCGGTCCAGCCCCATCTCCTGGCGGGTGGCTTCCAGCACCTCCTGAGAAACGGCGACGCCCTGCGCCGTCAGCTTCTTCTGGGCAGGGTCGCCGGGCGATATGTACATCAGCAGAAACGTCAAAAAGCTGACGCCCAATATGACGACCGCCAGATGTGCCAGCCGTTTTCCAATGGTTCGTTTCATAGGTTCTCCCTCACGCTGCAAGCGCAGGGTGGACGCCGGGGAGGCGGCGTCCACCCTGTATCACTTGTGGGATCGTTACGCCGTGATGTCGGTGGCGGCGTTGATGTAGTAAAAGTCAAAGGGGCAGTTCTCCGAGATATTGCTGACGCCCTTGCGCATGACTGTGGTCTTGTTGAACAGCCCCACATAGCCGAAGGCGTTGTCGTCGATGGCCAACTGCACGATCCGGTTGGCCAGCGCGGCGCGCTGCGCCTCGTCGGTCTCGTACTGGAGCTGCTGGATCAGCTGCTGGCACTCTGCGCTGTCAAAGCCGCCTACATCGAAGTAGCCGCCCTTGCGCAGGGTGCTGTCAATGAAGTAGTAGGGGTCGCCGTTCTTGTCAGCAATCATGCAGTACAGGGCGATGTCAAAGTCCCGGTTGGCGATATAGGTGGCGTCAGGATCCTCCTGACAGTTGAAGGTGACGGTGATGCCGACGGATTTCAGCTGCTCCTGTATCAGCAGGGCGATGCTGTCAAGAGACCGGGCGGCGTAGTAGGCCACCGTCAGCGTCAGGGGCTGGCCGTCCTTTTCATAGAGCCCGTCGCCGTTCAGGGTATAGCCGTCCTGCTCCAGCAGGGCTCTGGCCTTTTCTGCGTCCGGTGCGGGCTTCGTCACCTTGCCGTAGGCGGCGGAGGTGCTGAAGGGCCCCACGGCGGGGGAGACGGTGCCGCCCAGATACGCGGCCATGGCCTCGCAGTCCACCGCCAGATTCACGGCGGCCCGGACGGCGTCGTCCATGGTGGCCTCATTGAGGATGTAGAACTGTAACCGGGTGGCGGGGATGTCCGTCAGCTGATAGGTGTCGGGGTCGGACAGAAAGATCTCCCGCGCCGCGGCGGTGACGCTGGTATAGGCGTCGATCTCGCCGTTCTGCATGGCCATCAGCTTTGGCTCGTCCTCCTGCATGTAGTAGAAGACCGCGCCGTCCAGCTTCACTTCGCCGCCCCAGTAGCTTTCGTTCCGGGTGACCTCCACGGTGCCCTCCGGCTGGAAGGACTTGATGACGAAGGGGCCGGTGCCCACGGGGGCATTGTCCAGATCGGCGGAGCCGTCCAGATCCATGATGGCCAGCTCAGGGCTTGCCAGCTCGTTGAGCATGGTGGGATAGACCTCCGGCGTGGTGATGGTCAGCGTCCGCTCGTCCATGGCGGCCATGTCGTATTCCGCCAGATAGGCGAAGCGGCTGTTGACCTCCGCCGCCCGCTGAAGGTTGCGTACCGCCATCTCCGCCGTCACGGCCTTGCCGTTGGAGAAGCGGACGCCGTCCTTCAGCGTTACCGTCCACGTCGGCCATCCTCGCTGGCTTCAGCCTTTTCGGCCAGCAGCGGCTGAATGGCGCTGTTGTCGTCGATGCGGAACAGCGTCTCCGTGATGCCGTAGTTGGAGGTGTACCAGCCGTAATACTCCTTGTGGGCGTCCAAACTGGGATAGGCGAAGCTTGCCGCCAGCCGCAGGATCTTCTGCTCATTTCCGGCGTCGTTATCGGGTGCCGTGCCGCAGGCGGCAAGCCCCAGCAGCATCAGCGCCGCCAGCGCCAGCGCGGTCAGTCGTTTTTTCATAAGCAGTTCCTCTTTATTTCGTGGCCCAGACCATAAAGCCGGGGGTCGAGGCGTAGTTGATCTTCTCCTCCGGGTTCCACAGCCGCTTGCCCACGGAGGTGTCGGCGTTCACGGCGGAAAAGCCCAGCGCGTTCAGGGTGTCCATGTCCCACTGGGGACGGCGCAGGCGGCCCATGGGCAGCATCCGGGAGATGCCCTCCATCATGTCCGCCTCGGCGTAGGCCTCGTGATCCTCCACGCCTGCCAGCCGGGCGTTGGTGCGGTCACGCTGATACTCCTGCTGCTTGTCCTCGTTGAAGAGATAGGCGTACCAGTTGGCGTCGAAGTTCACCAGCGCGCCGCCGGGCCGCAGCACACGCATCCACTCCCGGTAGGCGCCTGCCGGATCGGGCAGGTTCCATGTGAGGTTGCGGGTGACGATGGCGTCAAAGCTGCCGTCGGCAAAGGCCAGCCTCTGGGCATCCATCCGGACGAAGCGGATCTTGTCCGCCAGTGCGCCTGCGTTGCGCCTTGCCTCCCGCAGCATACCCTCGGAATAGTCCACGGCGGTGACCTCATAGCCGCGGCGGGCCAGAATGATGGCGTAAAAGCCCGGCCCGGTGCCGATGTCCAGCACCCGCAGCGGGCGGTCGCCGCCGTCGGGGAAGTGGGAGATCAGCTCGTCGGCCCACACCTGATCCCAGCCATCCGCCAGATTCTTCTTGATCACGTCCGTATAGGAGGGGGCGCGGCGCGTCCAGTATTGTCCGATGGAGTGAAGCAGCTCTGCCATATGCGGTTACCTCCGCTCATGTTTTCGATGGTACCATTATACGGGACGCCAAAACCGCCCGCAAGCCGGGTGGGGGGATACAATTTTGCTTTTGCGGCAAAAAAATCACCGCGCCTTTACCGATACTTTACAACGGCGGAAAAGTGCGATAAAATGGGGAAAACATAAATTTCGGAGGCGCTCCATGACCGTGACCGTGCCGCTGCCTGCGGGCAGCTACTGTGTTCATATCCAGCCCGGCCTGCTGCGGCAGACCGGGGCGCTGCTGTCCGCGCTGCCCTGCCGCCGCTGGGCGGTGGCGGCGGACGATACAGTGGCGGCGCTGTACGGCGGCACGCTGCTGGACAACCTGCGCGCCGCGGGCCTTACCGGCGAGCTGCTGACCTTCCCGGCGGGGGAGGAACACAAGACGCCGGAGACGTGGCTCACCCTTTGCCGCCAGCTGGCGCAGCGGGGCTTTACCCGCGCCGACGGCGTGCTGGCGCTGGGCGGCGGCGTTACCGGCGATCTGGCGGGCTTTGCCGCCGCCTGCTATCAGCGGGGCATGCCGCTGGTGCAGATTCCCACCACCCTGCTGGCCCAGGTGGACAGCGCCGTGGGCGGCAAGACGGCGGTGGATCTTCCGGAGGGGAAGAACCAGCTGGGGGCGTTCTACCAGCCGTCGCTGGTGATCGTGGATCCGGACTGCCTTGCCACGCTGCCGGAGCGCCAGCTGCGCAGCGGCATGGCGGAGGTCATCAAATACGGCTTCATCCGCGACATCGCGCTGCTGGAACTGCTGGAGACCGACGCGCCGGAATGGACGGACATCATCGCCCGATGCCTGCGGGTAAAGGCGGCGCTGGTGGCCGCCGACGAGCGGGATACCGGCGCACGCCGCCTGCTGAACTTCGGCCACACCTTCGGTCACGCCTATGAGGCGGCGGGCGGCTACGGGGCCTATACCCACGGCGAGGCGGTGGCCGCCGGTATGGCGGCCATGCTGCGCTGGCAGCTGCGCCGGGGCGACGCGGTATCGGAGGCCTATCACCGTCTGCTGGCGCTGCTGGAGCGCTGGGGGCTGCCTGCGTCTTTGCCGGTGGCGGCGGAGGAGCTGCCCCGGGCCGCGGCGGTGGTAGACCCCCACCGGCCCGACTGCCCCTATCCCTTCAAGCACCTGGCCGGCTGCGGCGTGGCCCTGAAGCTGGTGCTGGCCCTGGGCGGAGAGGAA
>ERZ773147.3501-NODE-3501-length-11892-cov-3.506801_pt1 | contig 11892 bp, 7 predicted proteins | sample MGYA00580851_ERZ773147 | MGnify/ENA primary metagenome ERZ773147 (study PRJEB29015, sample SAMEA2737818) | human gut metagenome | biome: human gut; feature: human-associated habitat; material: faeces | place: China | collected 2012 ... | reverse complement strand
CTGGTCTTGGAGCTCCAGAACGAGCCTTCTGACCCTTGTGGCCCTTACCGGCAGTCTTACCATTTCCTGAACCATGTCCACGGCCTCTTCTGAAGCTATCGCTTGATACAGCGCCTTCAGCTGGCTTTAAACTTGATAAATTCATGACTGTTCCTCCTTCTAACAAAATTAAGCTTCTTCTACTTTTACTAAGTGACGAACCTGCTGTACCATTCCCATTGTAGCATCATTGTTTGGAAGTTCAACAGTCTTATGCATCTTTGTAAGACCAAGTGCTTTCACAGTTGCTCTATGCTTAGGAATTGCACCAATTGGTGACTTTACTAATGTTACTTTTACCTTATCTGCCATCTCAAATTACCTCCTTAGTTAAGAATCTCGTCTAAAGACTTACCACGGAGTTTTGCAATCTCTTCTGGGGACTTAATTGCCTTAAGGCCCTCGATTGTAGCAAGAACAACATTCTGCTTGTTGTTAGAGCCGAGAGACTTTGTACGGATGTTCTTGTATCCTGCAAGCTCCAATACCTTACGAGCAGGACCACCAGCGATGATACCAGTACCTTCTGGTGAAGACTTCAGCAGAACGCTTGCGCTGCCGAACTTACCTGTATAATCATATGGAATACTTCCATTCTCATTGATATCAACTTTTACAAGTTTCTTGATTGCATCCTCTTTTGCCTTGCGGATTGCCTCAGGGACCTCAGCTGCCTTACCTAAGCCGGCACCTACGTGTCCGTTCTTATCTCCGACAACTACAAGAGCAGCAAATCTCATGTTACGTCCACCTTTTACAACCTTGGTTACACGTTTGATCGTTACTACATTATCTTCTAGCTCTAAATTGCTAGTATCAATAATTGTACGTTTCATGAGTTGTTTTCCTCCTTTTTTTATAACACGCAGACTGCGTGATGAAACCGGATAACGGGGATCAGCCCTTCACGGAGCCGACCATGATGCCCTGGGTGAAGTACTTCTGAACGAAGGGGTAAATGCAGAGCATCGGGACCGTGGCCACGACGGTGGTGGCCATCTTGATGGATTTGGCGGGCGGCATACCGGCAGCGCCCCAGTCGAAGGTGCTGTCCTGAGTGATCTTGTTGGTCAGGAACACCATGCGGCGCAGCACGATGGTCATCAGTTCCATGTCGGGGTCGTTGATGTACATCATGGCGTTGAAGTAGGAGTTCCAGTGGCTGACCGCGTAGAACAGGCTGACCGAGGCCAGCACCGGCGCGGACAGCGGCAGGATGATGCGCACAAAGGTGATCAGGTCATTGGAACCGTCGATGATGGCGGCCTCCTCCAGTTCGTTGGGCAGTCCCTGGAAGTAGTTCTTGATGATGATCATATTGAATGCGCTCATGGCACCGGGCAGCCACAGGGCCCAGAAGGTGTTGCCGAGGTCCAGGATGTTCATGACCAGGATGTAGCTGGGCACCATGCCGCCGGAGAACAGCATGGTCACGATGACCATGTTGATGAAGCCGTTGCGGCCCTTGAGATAGCTGCGCGAAAGCGGGTAGGCCAGCGTGCAGGATACGAACATGTTGATCAGCGTACCCACGATGGTGACCAGGAAGGAGTTCTTGAGGCCGCGGAAAACCGAGCCGTCCTTGAGGATGTAGGAGTACGCATTGAGGGAGAATTCGTGAGGAATCAGGAAGAAGGGGCGCTCGGTCAGTTCCTGCTCGGTGGCGAAGGAACCGGCGATGACGTAGATAAAGGGCAGCACACAGAGCAGAGCAATGAGTGCAATCAGAACATAGAGCAGCACCTGCACCGCCTGATCGCCCGGCGAGCGCTTTTCCAGGGTACCCGTCGCACGGATGGCGTTGGGGTCCTGTTTCTGATGGATGATGCCAGACATGACAGTACCTCCTTGCGCTTAGTACAGGCCGGATTCACCGAACAGCTTGGCGATCTTGTTCGCGCCGACGACCATGACCATACTGACGATGGACTTGAACAGGCCGGCAGCCGTGGCAAGGGAATACTGTCCGTTGACGATGCCTTTGGTGTAGATGTAGGTGTCGAACACGTCGGAGACCGAGCGGTTCATGGCGTTCTGCATCAGGAAGATCTGTTCGTAGCCGGTGTTCAGCAGCGAGCCGACCTTCATGATGAGCATCAGGATGATGGTGCCGCGGATGGCGGGCAGCGTGACGTGCCACATCAGCTGCCAGCGGCCGGCGCCGTCGATCTTGGCGGCTTCATACAGCTGGGTATCGACGCTGGAGAGGGCCGCGAGGTAGATGATCGTGCCGTAACCGGTCTCTTTCCAGAGGTTCTGACCGACGATCATCGTCGAGAAGAGCTTGGGATCGGACATGATGTCGGGGGCGTTCTGTTTGCCGAACACCTGGACCAGCATATGATAGGCGACACCGTCGGTGGTGGAGAAGAGCTGATAGGTCAGCGCCGCCACAATCACGATGGAGACGAAGTGCGGGATATACACCAGCGTCTGGGAAAAGCGCTTGAACCATTTGCAGCGCAGCTCGTTGAGCAGCAGTGCGAGGATGATCGGCGCCGGGAAGGCGAAGATCAGGTTGGCCAGCGAGATTGCCAGCGTGTTGCGCAGCAGACGCCAGAAATCCGGGCCGGTGAAGAGTTTTTCAAAGTACTTCAGTCCGGCGAAGGGGCTGCCGAACAGCGCCTGGATGGCGGTGTCGCCATTGTAGGGGCTGAAGTCCTCGAACGCCATGACCAGGCCTGCCATCGGCGTGTAGTTGAAAATGAGCATGTACAGGATGCCCGGGATCATCAGAATGTACAGCCAGTAATGCTGCATGAACGCTTTGCGCCAGGTGTTGTGCCCGAGCTGCGCATAAGCGCGTTTGTCCTGCTTGGTCCGAGCACCGGCCGCTTTACCTGCCGTCAGTGTTTTCGCCATTGAGGGTTCCTCCTTTTTGTTGTTCCCTGCTGTTTCCGCACCGCCGCAGCCGGCTTGGACGCCGCGGAAGAGGGACTCTGCGCAGGGCCGCCCGTCCGGACGGCTCCCTGCTGCCTTTAGTCAAATTTTACGGCACCCTTTTCGGTATTTCAACAATCAAATCCTCTCATCTTTTTGACTACATTTTTCGCGTATTTACGCAAAATTATTCTCATATTTCCGGCGAAATAATCCCAAACACTCCCGTGCATATTGTCAAGTGTTTCTGCGCGTAGTTGGATAGTTTTTATATAAACCGCCAACGGTATTTATGCAATGCGCTAAAGTGTCAAATTCTCTTCTCGGCCCGGAATTTCACACAATCTTCAAAAATGTGCAAAAGGAAACCGCCCCGCAGACAGCGGAGCGGAAGGGGCGTTTTCCGGCTGTCCGGGCAGCCGGGCACCAGGGGTTTTACCGGGTTGCGAGGTCCAGTTCCACCCCGCTGTGCAGCGGGCGGAGCTGCTCCCCCAGGATGGTCTGCATCCGCTCGAAGGCGGGCAGGCCGGTGCAGTGACCGGTGTAAAAGACCGTGTTGTGCCGCGCGAGTTCCCGGGCTGTCTCGTCGATGACATCCAGTTCCTCGCAGTCGTAGGGCTGTTTCTTCATCATATGGAATCCGCTGATCACGACGTCGGGGTCGCCGCCGAAGAGGTCGCGGTAGCGGTCCAGGATGTTCAGGATGCCGTTGTGGGCGCAGCCCGACACCAGCACCCGGTGTCCGTCCTGGCTGACCACCAGGCACTGCTCGTGGGAGAAATCGTCCTGCAGGGTCTGACCGTCCCGCCGGACCCGGAGTGAGAGATTGCTCTGGGGCCAGAACCGCCGGCCGGTGATGCCCGCGAACAGAAAGAGCTCCCCGTCGATGCGCAGATCGCCCCGGACCGGGCGGACCTGGGGCAGCGCCGTGATGGCCTTGTCGATGCCGATGTAGCGGTCGCCGTGGTAGAAATCGCCGTCGGCCCCCGCCTGGAGATAGATCGGCGCCCCGGGATTGAGGGCGGCAAAGCGGAGCAGACCGCCCGCGTGGTCGTAGTGGCCGTGGCTGAGCACGACGGTATCGACGCGGGTCAGATCAATGCCGAGCGCCTCCGCGTTGTCCGCGAAGGCGCCGGTGGAGCCGGTGTCCATCAGCAGCCTGTGGTCATGGGTCTCGAGATAGAGACTCAGGCCATGTTCGCAGGCGCAGCGGGGATCACCGGGGGTATTTTCGATCAAAGTCACAATACGCATGGATGGTACCTCCCTTCCCGGCCGGGACAGCTCGCCGCGGCCGGTCTGTTTGACTGTATTATAGCGGTTCCATCCAAAAAAGCAAAGAGGTTATTTCTGGCAGACCGTGAACGCCGCCACACTGCAGGGCGGCAGCACGGCCGTGAAGCCGGTTTCGGTCGGCGTGACGGCAAGCGGCGCCGGACGGACAGCCTCGGGGCGGTCAAAGGTGTTGTGGTCGAACGGCGCACCGGCCAGGACCCGGGCCGTGACGCCGGCGGCATGGATGCCGCCCAGCAGGCAGTTGACCGGCACGGGCTCGGTGTCGTTGAGGTTGGCGGCGGTGACCAGCACGGTGCCGTCCGACTGTTCGCTGGCCGAGACATGCAGTTCGGGGACCTGCTCCTCGTCGCGGCGCAGCATCCGGGTTTCGGCATAGCTTTCCAGCTGGCGGGCACCCTGATGCCCGCTGTACATCGCAAAGACATGGCTGGTGGGCGTCAGGACCACCTTGTCGCCCTCGGTCAGCAGCATTGCCTGCAGCACATTGACGAGCTGCGCGATGTTTGCCATGACGACGGTATCGCAATGGTTGTTGAAGATGTTCAGGTTGACCGCCGCCACCAGGGCGTCCCGCATCGTGTTCTGCTGGTAGAGGAACCCGGGGTTGGTTCCCGGCTCGACATCGTACCAGGTGCCCCACTCGTCGACGCACAGACCGATGGGCCGGCCCTTGGCAAAGCGGCGGATAATGCGGCTGTGGTTTTCCACCAGTTCCTCCATCCGCAGCGTCTTGTGCAGCGTGGTGTAGTAGGCGTCGCGGTCAAAGTCGGTGGCGCTGCCCTTGTGCTGCCAGTCCGGGCCGGGGACGGTGTAGTAGTGCAGGCTGACGGCGTCGATACACTGGCCGGCGCGCTCCACCACGGTGCGGGTCCAGTGGTAGTCGTCCACATTGGCGCCCGAGGCGATCTTGTAGGGCACAAGGCCGGCATCGTAGGAGCGCAGATAGGTCGCATACTGGCGGCAGAGGTCGGCGTAGTATTCGGCGCGCATCGTGCCGCCGCAGCCCCAGGCCTCGTTGCCGATGCCCCAGTACCGCACACCGAAGGGCGCTTCGCGGCCGTTGCGGCGACGCAGGTCCGCCATCGGCGAGACGCCGGGCATATTGCAGTATTCCACCCAGTCGGAGAACTCCTGCACGGTGCCGCTGCCCACATTGCCGGACAGGTAGGCTTCGCAGCCGAGCTGTTCGCAGAGGCTGAGGAACTCGTGGGTGCCGAAGGCGTTGTTCTCGGTCACTCCGCCCCAGTTGGTGTTGATGATGGTCTTGCGCTCGCTGCGGGGGCCGATGCCGTCCCGCCAGTGGTAGGTATCGGCAAAGCAGCCGCCCGGCCAGCGCAGCACCGGGATGTGCAGCGTTTTCAGCGCCTGCAGGACGGCGGGGCGCAGCGCGCCGTCCTGGTCAGCGATACCGCCGTAGATGCAGCGGCCCAGATGTTCGGAAAACTGTCCGTAGATCGTTTTGCGGATCGTGCCCGCCGAGCGTGCGGCGTTGACAATCAGATAGGACATGACGGTGCCCCCTTCAGCGTTGGATCATCCGGGTGGCGAACGGGGCCAGTTCAGCCCGCACATCGCCCTCCGGTGTGTGGATGACGGTGGTCTGTGCTTGTTCGGTGTTGTTGATGACCACAAGGCGGCGGGCAGCCGGGAACCAGGCACATTCGCAGGCCGCATTGTCGGTCAGGTACGGGACACGGCTGCTGTCGGTCCCGGTGGCCCAGAGCATCAGGTTGAGCAGCATCCGGGCGTTTTCGGGGCTGTAGGCAAAGCCGGCCAGATATATGCCACGGCCGCGGCCGAAGGTGTGGGTGGCAATGGCCGGGCAGCCGTCCTGTTCGGCCAGGACGCGGGTCTCGCCGTCCGTCAGGTAAAGGTGGTCGCGGGTGCAGAGGGTGGCGCCCTCGGGGATCAGGCCCTCCACGAGGTCGGCCTGCACGGGCCAGCGGCCGTGACAGACACGGGCGCCGGTGTCCTCGTCCACGCCGAGGGCGCGGGCCATCCGGAAATAGTCTCCCCAGCCCGGCACGGCGGTGGGCTCATTGACGCCGATCAGCACGCCGCCCTGGGCCACCCAGGCGCTGAGCGCCGTGACCAGCGCGGCATCCTGCCAGGCATCGCCGCCGCTCCAGGCCGTGCCGGCGCGGCCGGCGTTGATGACCACATTGACGCCTTCCAGCTTGCCGGCCTTGACATCCTCAAAGCTCAGGAAGCGGGTCTCGACCGGCAGGCCGGAGAGCGCCTCGTTGATGTGGATGAGGTCGTGCATGTAGGTTTCATGGAAATGGCCGGAGAGCGTCCAGGGGCGCAGTCCGCCCCAGCTGTGCAGCACCGCCACGGTCAGCGGCATCGTGTAGACCTCGCCGGCGGCGTGCAGATCCCGCACCTCGCGGAACTCATCGGCCAGATCGGCGATATACTGGACAAAATCCGGGAAATCCTTCACCAGGTGCAGGTAGCCGCCCAGCCCGATGCGGTCAATCGGGGCACGCAGCAGGGCGCGGCGGACATGGTTCCAGTACGCGCGGGCATCGCGGGTGGGATCGCCGCCCTCGGTGAAGGTCGGCGCACCGCCCAGCCCCACCGGGAAGAGGTAGGGGTGCAGGCGCAGTTCATGGACCTGGGCGGGCACACCGGAGCACATCCGCACTTCATAGCCCGAGAACACGCATTTGATGATGCCGTCAAACCCGATGGACGGGAAATAGGGGCCGTAAGGCTCGACACCGATCCAGCTGTCGTCGTAAAAGACATAGGCCTTTTTGCCGTACTGATGGACCAGGTCCACCAGCGTGCGGCCGTAGGAGGCCACAAACCGCTGGGTGAACGCCATGTAATCCCGCTTGTGGGCCGTGGGCGGCTGGTGGGTGACCTGGAAGTTGCCCTTGTTGATGAAGTCCTCCGCCGTGAGCTCGTAGCCGTACTCGGCCGCGAAATCCGCCAGCGCCTGCTCCGACACCGTGAAGTCATAGCTGCCCCAGTCGGTGAAGAGGCTGCGGTTGCGCTCGTCGGAGCCCCAGATCCAGACAAAGTTGTAGAACAGGCTCGTGAACCGGACCACCGTCGTGTGGGGGTGGGTTTCGCACCAGTTGCGCAGCCAGTCGGTCAGGAAGGCGCGGGCTTCGGGGCGGCGGGGATCAATGGGCATCAGGTGTTCCTTGTCCCAGTGGTTGGTCAGATGGTTGTACATCGAGATCTCTTCCCAGATCCGATAGGCCAGGAAGCTGACCGTATACTCATGGTAGGCGGCGGGGGCGTCGATGACAACGCTCTCAGCCGCAGTATCGTAGCACCAGTCGGAAGTGGGGACAGGCTCACCCGTCGTGCGATCCATGACCTCCCACCAGCGGGCAATATCGTCATGGTCGTTGACTTTCATCAGTTCACGGCTGATGCCCGTCATCAGGGGGATGGTCAGCGCACCGCCTTCAGCGGTGTAGAACGGCGTCATAATGTAGCACTGCTGGGTTTCGTCGGGGTTGGCCTTTGCCCATGCGTTGTCCTTACGGGTAGTGTAATAGGTGGCGTAAATCTTTGCGCCGGTGTCCTTTAGCTCCTGCGGGAACTCAGTGCCATCGCAGTCGCGGATGGCATCCGCGCCCCAGCGCTTCATGATCTCCAGCGTCTGCGGCACCACGTCCATATCCGTCGGGATCGTCACGCGGCCGGTCAGGGGTCTTGTATGTCGGGTTTGATCGTCCATCGGCAGATCCTCCTTTCTCCTTTTTCAAGGCGAAGCGTTTGATTTGTATTTTTCAGATACCAGCTTCCGGCTCGTTTGGCGTGCAGTCGGAGCGTGACACAGCCTGTGGCTGTCAGCTCTGCGGATACGATCAGGCCGTTTTCCGCGCGCAGACCGCGAAAGGCACACGTGCGCCAGTCCGCAGGAATCACCGGGAAGATCTCGATCTCTCCGTTTTGACTGTACAGCAGCATTTCGTTGACTGCCTGTACGGAGAGGCAGTTTGCTTCCAGCGTAAACGGCCGGTACTGAAACTCGCTCAGGCCGGTTTTCCGGAAATCGCCGTTCAGATGAAATCCGTTCGGGCTGAGAAACGCATGATAAAATTGATGCAGCGCTTGGACAGCTCCCTCCGCATCTCGCTGCACGATCTTCAGCAGCGCGAACCACACGAACGAAAAGCCGACCCACTGGCTCGTTCCGAGCGATTCCAGCTGCGCGATGGTGCGGTCTATGCACGCCTTTTCCTGCGGCGTTTTCCCGCTGATCTGCCGGAGCGGATAGATCGCCAGCGCATGCGAAAAATGGCGGTGGCTTTCACGGACAAATGCGCCCTTCGCGTACATGAGCGCGCCGTTTTCCTCTGCAGGCAGCTGCGGGAGCCTGTTCAACTGGCTGCGCCAGACGGTCTGCGGCTCGCCGAGCAGTGCGGACAGCTCGATCAGCCGTTCATACAGATCCCGTAGCAGCGCCAGATCATAGCTGCTGTTTGGTGTCAGCCATGCACGCGGCGAATCGTCATAGATCTCCGGCGAGGACGACAGCGGCAGCGCCAGCGTTCCGTCCGCCGTCTCACAGAGCAAGCCGCGGATGCAGCGCTCACATTCCAGATACAGCGGCCACACGCGCTCACGCAGAAATTCCGGATCTCCGGTGATCCGATAATGCTCGTAGAAAAGCCGGCACAGCCAGATGGAATTGGTCGGGGACAGCGAATACATCGGCCAGCCGCCAAGCGGGATGCCGTCCAGCGCCATGACGCCCGGATAGCACATGCCGTCCGTCTGATAAAATTCTGCGGCGAAGCGCTTCGCCGCCGGAAGCAGCGTCCACAAATGATTCAGAAACGCCTCGCCCTGCGGCAGATGGTTGGAGGTCAGGTAAGCAGCATAGGTAAACTGTGTGTTCAGATCGTTGTGATAATCGCCCTTCCATGGCGGCAGAGCGCTTTGATCCGCCGTCCAGACGCCCTGAAGCGGCATCGGCGCATGCCCTGGGCGCGAACCCGCGCCCAAAAAATACGTGCCGCGGTACCAGAGCTGCTCCAGCGCGTCGTCCGGAAGCATGATGGCGCTCTGCGCCCAGAATGCGCACCACCACGCCAGATGCGCGCGGCGCAGCCGTGCAAGCGAGGCAGCAGACTGCATCAGAAGCGCTTCGCAGGCCGTGCGTGCGCCCTGCGCGGAGGAAGCCGTCTGTACCGTGATAAGCAGGCGCTTTCGTCCGTTCCGGACTGTGCTGCGGCTGAGCAGCGCGTAATATCTCCCGCCGGATATTTTTTGCGTAAAGCCCTGCACCCCATCTTGGTCGATCCGCTCCGGCGGCGGATAGCCAAGCGCGGAAAGCGGACGGCACAGCGGGTCGGCAGGGCCTTCCGTTGCACCGGCATACGGCGGCGGCTTCGGCACGAAGCGTACCGGCAGCGTCGTTTCCAGCTCCACGACCAGCAGCGGCGTGGTCGCGGCAAGCCAGACGCGCAGCCGGTGCGCGCCGCTTTGCAGCTCCGCTGTCGCGTCCTGCAGGGAAAGCCGCGCGGAATATGCCTGCTCCGGCAGCCCAGCCAGCTCAAACGCCCCGACGGGTAGCTTTGTCGGCGCTGCGCAGGCATATGGCGCGTCAAACAGCGCCTGAAGCTCCGCCCAGCTCTGCTGCCGCACCAACCGGCACATCGTCTGATACGTGAAATCAGGCCGCTTTGTCTGCAGCGCAGGCGTCAGATCCCACAGTCCCGCCAGGTCCATGGAAAACCGCAGCGCGTGCAGCGGCCCCCAGATCAGGCAGCCCATGCCGCCGTTTCCGAGTGGAAGCCCCTCGTCCCACGAGGGAATCGGCCCGTTCAGACAGATATCATGCTTCATATGCGGTCAATAATAGGCCGAAAGGCCAAGCGAAGCGCGGCCAAAGGTCTTTTTACCTTCATTGATGTGATAGGGGAACGGATTGTGATAATAGTTCTCCGGTGGGAATTCCCTGCGGAAGATCAGATAGCGCGTATCCGGAGCAGTCTCAAACGAGAGGATCTTCCCATCCAGTGTAAATGCAGCCTCCGTATGTCCCGTCCGGATGCAGACCGACGCAGTCCACGGCAGGCACACGCGGCACAGCCCGCCGCGCGTGCTCTCCACAGCGATGTAGCGGATATCGCCGTTTGCGCACTCGCTGGTCACGCGGAAGCCATCCTCCGCACAGAGCGTAAACATGGCGGTGCGCGCTTCCGCAAGCGCGGGGAACACATAGATCACGCCGCCGCGGGACTGCAGCAGCAGCTCCAGCGTTCCCGCGAACAGATTCGCTGCCGCTTCAAAATAGCAGTGCAGGAACCACTCCGAGGGGATCTGTGTCCGGTTTCCGAAGGCTTTTTCGTGCATCTGCTCCCACTGGGTCGCGGTGATCTCCCGCGGTAGAATCTGCGGGCGGTCGACGGCCGACCACTGCTGCGCCTGCGTGATATCGGCAAAGTGCATCAGACTGTTTGGGAACAGCTGATAGGACGAAATGAAGTGGTGCAAAATCCGCTCTGCGTCCTCACGCATACCGAGGCGCGCCGCCGTCTCCGGCGAAGGCGTGTGCCCGCAGCAGCCGAGCTTCCCGATCTGATAGACATCACGGTCAAATACGACGCGCGCCGTATTTCGCATGATCGCAAACAGGCGGCTGCCTGCGTCGTCCAGACCGATCCAGCCGGACGGCCAGACGGGAGCAAGCAGCGCGGCGGGAAACGGCGAGAGCGGATACTCGCCCTGCGCATACTGTACGGGCGCGTGGCTCCACGTCTGTCCGACGCAGAAAATTTCAAGCGCCTCACCATTATGCAGCACAGTCTCCGTTTGCAGCGGCGGCAGGCGATCCAGTACAGCCTGATAGCCCGCCGCGTCCAGATCAAGCGCATATGCGTCGTTGAGCGTCAGCAGCGCATGGAACAGCGCGCGCAGCAGCACCTGATCGACAAGATTCTGTTCGAGATTCCAATAGCTTTCAAAGGCAGTCGAGCCGCCGCGAAGCTGCAAAACACCGCCGCGAAGCTCCAGTAGATTCTGATAAAATTCCGCGCACGCCGTCATGACGGGCAGCGCACGTTCACGCAGGAAGACCTCGTCCGGCTGATAGCGGACGCGGCGATAGAAATCCAGCGCGATCTGCGCGCCGACGCTGAGGTTGCGGACAGTATCCGGTTCGATCGCCTGAAAGCCGTTCAGGTTGGAAATGTCGGAGTAAAACGCACCCTCCACGCCAAAAAGCCGCTTCGCGTCGGCAATCGCGTGCGGGAGCATGCGGAACCGGTAATCCAGATAGTTTTCACACAGCTCGCCGTGTCCGACGGCGTACAGGCCCCAGTAATTCTGCTGGTGGTTCCAATGGTAGAAATGGCCCCAGTTCCGCGCGTCGCGGAACCAGCCCCAGAGCCCGGCAAACGTCAGAGGATTTTTTCCGAGGTTTCCGCAGCCCATCTGGTACAGGTGCAGATAGCAGAGGTTTTCCAAATAGTCGTTCTCCTGCAGATGGAGAAAGCTGCGGCTCCAGAAATCCTGCCAATACCGGCAATGCGTCTGCCATAAAGACGGCGCGTCCTTTGCCGCTGTCAGCGCGGCCAGCGTATTTTCCCGCACAGATGCCTCCGCGCTCGCCCGTGCCGCCAGATATAAGGTCAGGCGGTGACGCTTCTGCTTTGGAAAGCGGCAGCATACCGCGTGACTGTTCAGCTGCTCCGGCTCCCCGCC